>Ga0210410_10000394_pt1 | contig 50834 bp, 43 predicted proteins | sample IncBWC4MmetaG_FD_161058 | JGI IMG/M metagenome (GOLD analysis project Ga0210410, IMG submission 161058) | Forest soil microbial communities from Barre Woods Harvard Forest LTER site, Petersham, Massachusetts, United States - Inc-BW-C-4-M | ecosystem: Environmental > Terrestrial > Soil >...
AGGACCTCGAAGCGCTCGTGACCTCGCGCATGGTCCGCGACCAGCTGAAGTTCAATTACCGCACCGATTTTCTGAAGGTAACCAACGACACGGTTCTCGTGCCGGTGACCATACAGGTTCCGAATCACCAGCTTCAGTTCAAGAATAAAGACGGCGTGTACAGCGCGGAGCTCAACATCTTCGGGCGCGTCAGCACACTCACGAATCGCGTTGTGCAGACGTTTGAGGATTCCGTCACGCGCGATTATCCGGAGTCACTTTATAAGCAGTCTGTGAAACTGTCGTCGGTGTATCAGAAGTCGCTCCCCCTGCGGCCGGGATTGTATCGCCTGGACCTGGTAATCAAGGACGTGGGCAGCGGCAATGTGGGCGCGGTCAACACGCGTCTCGCGGTTCCACGTTATGAAGACGAAAAGCTGGAAGCCAGCAGCCTGATCCTTGCCGACCAGATCGAACACGTTCCCGCCAAGCAGATCGGCACCGGGCAATTTGTGCTCGGTTCTTCCAAGGTCCGTCCGCGCCTCGATGCGGACTTCACCACCGCCGACAAGCTCGGCATCTATCTTCAGATTTATAACTTGAAGGGCGACGAAAAGACTCACAAGAGCAATGCCACCTTCGTCTATACAGTGAAGAAGGGCGACCAGCAGGTGATGCAGTTCAAAGAGACCTCTGCTGACATGAAGCAGACCGGCGATCAGGTGACCATCGAGCGGCTTTTACCTCTGGCCACCCTGGCTCCGGGGAAGTATACTCTCGAGGTCAACGCGACCGATTTGCTGTCAAATGTAACCATTTCCCGTTCCGCGGAGTTCTCTGTGAAGAATCCGGTGGAACAGAAGACTGTGGCGAACGTCACACCAGGGAGGTAAACGAGTGAAGCGCGGCGCCCTCCTGTACTTCGGGGTACTGCTCGGCACCGCTGTCGGTGTGACCTGTGGCGCGCCTTCCCTGCTCGCGCAATCCAGTAAGCAATCCGTTTCAAGCCCCGGAAAATTATCGGGCCAAGTGCGCGATGCGAATGGTGTTCCACAGCTCGGAGCTACCGTCGCTATACTTTCGGAAACACCTGGCGTAACCGCCAGCTACCAGTTCCTGACCAATACCCAAGGCCTCTTTAACGGTGAAAAGCTGGCGCCGGGTTCGTACACCGTTCGCGTCACGCTGGCTGGTTTCTTGCCATTCCTTGAAAAGCACATCCAGATTTCCCCGAACCTCACGACTACGGTTCGAATTCAGCTCGAGTCCATGTTTGTCTCGATCGAGCAACTCCGTCGGCCGCCGGCAGCCAGCGCCGCGGAAGCCGACGATTGGAAATGGGTTTTGCGCTCCGCGCCCGGGTTGCGACCGGTTTTGCATTGGGATGATCCCGATCCTGCCGGCTCGATTACGTCTTCCATCGTTGTTGAACAGAATGTCCACCGCCCGTTGGGGATTGTCGCGCTGACCGACGGAGCGCGCCGGCCAGGCTCCGTTTCGAATGTTGCGGCGGCGCCCAGCACGGCCTTCGCCTACGACCAGAAAATCGGCGGCTCGAACCACATTGTTTTCGCGGGCCAGATTACGCCGGATGACGAGTCGCCCGCGGGCGGCATTGCAACAGTCTGGCTGCCGACAGGTTCGGCGGAGACCGGCCCCTCGAGCACGATGGTCTTGCGCGAAGCGAAACTCGGGACCAACGGATTGACCTTCCGAGGCGTACGCCTCGACCAAAGCGAAACACTCGCTCTTGGGAGCCGTTTTCTGGTGCGAGCCGGCGGAGAATACGTTCTGGTTGGCTTGGGGGCGCCCGCATCTGGCTTGCGGGCGCGTGTGAAGCTCGAAACTCGCGTCACTTCGAACTGGTATGTGGACGCCATCTACGCGGCGCTGCCTAACGGCACCACCCCCAACGATGCGCTCAATGCGGAACTCATAGGAATGGATGCTCCTGGCGTCCTGACTGACGCCCTAAATCAACTGGATGCCTTCCCCGCGCTCCTGATGCGCGGAGGCCGCCCCGTCCTGGAGAGCGGCCGGCATGAAGAGTTGGCCGTCGAGCGAAAACTTGGGACCCGCGGCGTTTTTCAGATGGCCGCTTTTCACGACGATTACAGCCACGTCGCCCTCTTTGGGCGCGGCAGCAGCCTGCCCCCCGAGGAATTCTTCCAGGATTTCTTTTCAAAAGGTTTTGCTTACGACGGCGGCTCATCAAGCGATTGGGGCGGCCGCGTGGCCCTGCGGGAAAAGCTCAGCGACGATCTGGAGTTGACGGCCATCTACGCCTTTTCTGGTGCCCTGGTACCCGTGGCGGAAATGGATGGCGGTTTGCGCGAAGGGTTGCGCACTGCCCAGAGACAATCGGTGACCACGAAAATCACTGCCCGGATTCCGCAAACCGGAACCCACCTGACCGCCGGCTACAAATGGATTAACGACACGGCGCTTTCGAGGGTGGACCCCTATGGTGAGGCCGCGTACCAGGTGAGTCCGTACCTGAATGTGGGCATCCGGCAACCGCTTCCACGGATGCTGTTCGGGCGCTGGGAGGCCAGCGCCGAGTGCGACAACCTGCTCGCCCAAGGTTACTTCTCTCTGAACACTCGAGATGGTCAACTCCTGCTCGTACCCGCGTTTCGGAGTTTCCGGGGTGGTGTGAGCCTCCAGTTCTGAGATTTCGGGACATCCCGAAATCTGTACCCGCCCTATTGAAAAACGGATGCGGCCTCCCCAGTGCCCGCAGGATATCTTTAAGTTATTCATTTGCATCTTGTTATGGCTATAGGCATCTACTAAAGATTGGAACACCAGTTGCTGCAAGTGAGTTAAGATTAGGTGCGAGCTTTTCAGGCTGGTGATGCGACAGAATCTCCGCGTTCGGGTAGGGGCCGTAGTGCTGGCGTTAGCCACGCTGGCTGCCATAGTTTTTGCCTGGCTGAACTTCTTGCAGCGCTCTCGGTATGATCTGGTCGACGATGGGGTGGCGTGGTCCGATGGAGCCACCGGCGTCGAAGCCTGGAAAGTCGCCGCCGATTCACCCGCCTCCGCCGCAGGAATCCATCCTGGGGACATCCTACTGGCCATCAATGACGTTGCGGTGCCTAGGGCCGCGTCGGTAGCCAACCGCCTGTATCGTGCGGGGCTTTGGACGCAACTGCGCTACAAGCTCTCGCGCAACGGCGAGGAATTCGAAACTCGCCTGATCACGACTCCGCCGCACAAACCGATCAGCGTCGAAAATTATCTCCGCGTTGTTGGCCTGTTGTATCTCTTCATCGGCTTGTTCATTTTTGCGCGGCGGTGGAATGCGCCGCGCGCTGTGCATTTTTATGTTTTTTGCCTGGTTTCCTTTGTTGTGTGTTCGTTCCACTACAGCGGCAAGCTGGACACGTTCGATCTGGAAGTCTACTGGTCAAGTGTCGTGGCCGGTTTGTTCGCCCCGGCGCTGCTGCTGCATTTTGCCCTGGTCTTTCCAGAGCGGCCCGAAACCTCGCGGAAGTCCCTGATGAAGTTTGCCGGGGTTTATTTGCTTCCGCTGGCGTTGCTCACGATTCACGTTCTGGTCGCGTTGAATGCTGGTGGCTTCGTGCCCACCACCCGGTCGAGGGTGGAGCTGGATCAGTTGGAACTGGGCTTCCTGGGATTTTATTTCCTCGCTGCCGGACTGATTTTTAATCTCAGTTACCGGCGCTCGCGCTCCGGCGTGTTGCGGCAGCAATTGAAATGGCTGACTGGCGGAACGCTCGCGGGAAGCCTGCCGTTCACGCTGCTCTACATCGTTCCCTACATTTTTGACGCCGCCACGCTGCCGTGGATGCAGTTTTCCGCGCTCAGCCTGGTGCTGATCCCGCTCTGCTTTGGCTACGCCATCATCCGTTACCGGCTGATGGACGTGGACATCATCTTCAAGCGCGGCTTGGCGTATACGGCTGCGACTGCTGCGGTGGCCGCGGTTTACTTTGGATTGGTTGCCCTGATCGCGCAGATTTTCCATGAACAAACAACCGGCTCCGTCGGCGGCATGATCGCCATTGTGGTTGCGGCATTCCTTTTCCAGCCATTCCGCGAAGGCATTCAGGCGCGGCTGGATCGATTCTTTTATCGCGACCGCCTCGACTACCGCCGTACGCTGATCGAATTTGGCCGCACCCTCACGAACGAAGTGCGCCTGGAGCCTATGCTGGGTTCGGTGATGGACCGTGTTTCCCAGACGCTGCTGGTGGATCGCCTAGCCATCTTCGTGGAGGATGCGCAGAACCCCGGGGAGATGCGCCTCGCGCGGTCCATGGGAGTGCGCCTCAGCGAGCGCCTCGATCTGAGCTTTTTGAAATCGGCCACACCCGAACTCGCAAACAACACGATTTTCTTCGAATCTTCCCGCAGCGTTCCGGACGTCGCGGATTCCGTGCGCCGCACGATCGAACAACTGGATCTCAACTACTTCATTCCCTGCCGCATCCGAGAGCGCACCGTCGCTTTCCTCGGCCTCGGCAAGACTGTGGACGGCGATTTCCTCTCGAGCGATGACGTCGAACTCGTCCAGACTATCGCCGGTTACCTTGCAATCGCTTTGGACAACTCGCAGTTGTATACCTCGCTCGAGCAGAAGGCGTTCGAAGTAGCGCGCCTTAAGGATTTCAGCGAAAACATCGTGGAATCACTCAATGTGGGCGTTCTGGCCGTCGATCTGTATGGGACGGTGGAGGCCTGGAACAGCCGCATGGAACAGCTTTTTCAGGTTCCACGAAATGACGCGGTTGGCCAGCCGCTCGCCGGTCTCCTCCCGGTCGAACTCGTTCAGGAAATCTCCACGCGTGGCGATGCCGAGCAGGTCACCGGCATCTACAAGCAGAGGTTGCAGCATCAGGGGAATTCGATGGTTGTAAACGTCTCCATCACTCCTCTGGTGAGCAAGGCGGGCGAGCGCATCGGGCGTCTCCTGCTCTTTGATGATGTGACCCAGCGCGAGCGAATGGAAGAGCAGATGTCGCAGACCGAGAAGTTGACGTCCCTCGGCCTGCTGGCCGCCGGCGTGGCGCACGAAGTGAACACGCCCCTGGCCGTGATTTCCAATTACATTCAGATGCTGGCGAAGCAGATGCCGGAAGGCGATCCGAGGCAATCCATTATCGAAAAAATTGTGAAACAGACCTTCCGGGCGAGCGAAATCGTCAACAACCTTTTGAATTTCTCGCGCACCGGACCGAGCGCGCTGGCCGATGTGGACGTCAACCGCGTAGTGGAAGAAACTCTTTCGCTGGTCGCCCATCCTCTGAAAACCTCCCAAATCCAGGTGGTGAAGCATCTTACCGACGGACTTCCAGCGGTGCGCGGCTCCGCCAACAAATTGCAGCAGGTTTTCCTGAATCTCTTCCTGAACGCGCGCGATGCCATGCCCACGGGCGGAATCCTGGAAGTCCGCACCGGCGCTCATAACGGAAGCGTGGAAATCGAAGTGGCGGACACGGGCAACGGGATTCCCCGCGACCACATCCATAAGATTTTTGACCCGTTTTTCACGACCAAACCCGGTGGCCGCGGCACTGGCCTTGGGTTGTCCGTGAGTTATGGGATCATCAAAGAACATGCCGGCAAGATCGATGTGCGCTCCGCCCCCGGGCGAGGTACTTCCTTCCATGTTGAATTTCCGGCCGTGAGGAACGCCGTTCATGCCTAAAGGCTCGATTCTGGTTATTGACGACGAAGCGGAAATTCGCGAGGGGCTGGAACTCCTTCTGAAAACCGAGGGGTATCGGGTCTCGATGGCGGATACCGCGCAATCCGGGCTTTCGCGCCTGGGTGAACAGCCGTACGACCTTCTGCTTCTGGATGTGAGTTTGCCGGATCGCAACGGCATCGAATTGCTGAAAGATATTCGCCGGCAGGATCCGCATCTGCCGATTGTGCTCATCACCGCCTATGGCTCCATTGAAATGGCTCGCGCCGCGTTCAAGAGCGGAGCGATGGACTACATCACCAAGCCATGGTCCAACGATGAACTGCTGGCGCAGGTGGCGCAAGCCGTCGAATCGCATCGCCTGCGCGAGGAGAACGTACAGCTTAAGCGGGCGCTGAAGCAGCGGTTTAATTTTCCGAATATCATCGGCAAAAGCGAAAAGATGCTGACGCTTTTCGACTTGGTCGCGCAGGTGGCGCCTTCCAGGTCCACGGTGCTCATCAGCGGAGAGAGCGGCACGGGAAAAGAGTTGATCGCGAAGGCGATTCACTCCGCTTCCACGCGCGCCGACCGCGCTTTTGTCCCGGTCAACACCGGCTCCATCCCCGTCGACCTGTTGGAATCCCAACTCTTCGGCCATGTGAAGGGCGCGTTTACCAGCGCCGTCGCCTCCAAGAAAGGTTTGTTCGAAGTCGCTGACCAAGGGACGATCTTCTTTGATGAAATCGCCACCGTCAGCCCGGAGACCCAGGCCAAGCTTTTGCGCGTGATTCAGGAGCGCGAGTTCATGCGCCTCGGCGGTACGGAACAGCTCAAGGTGGACGTGCGCATCGTCGCCGCTTCCAATATCGATCTCCTCTCGCTGGTGAAGGAAGGGCGATTCCGCGAAGACCTCTATCACCGCCTCAACGTCATCCATCTTCACCTGCCTCCCCTTCGCGAACGCCGGGAAGATATCCCGATGTTGCTGGCGCATTTCCTGGAGCGTTTCTGCACGGAAAACTCCAAGCCGCTGCGCCTGTTCACCCCATCAGCCATGAAACTACTGATGGATTACGACTGGCCGGGAAACGTGCGCGAACTCGAAAATGTGGTGGAGCGCGCCGTGGTGCTTTCCACGCAGGAACGCGTGGACGTCGACCTATTGCCAGAGTCCTTGCGCAGCAAGGAAATCGTCCGCGGCGTCCGCTTGCAGCTTTCGGAATTCCTGCCGCCGCTGCCAGGCGAAGCCGGTTCCCGAACCGCCGCCGACAATCCGAGCCCCTCACTCTTTCAGATCATCGACGAAGTTGAACGCCGCATCATCGTGGATATGCTCGAACGCACCGGGTGGAACCAAACGGAAGCCGCGGAACGCTTCCTGATTCCTCTTTCCACGTTGAACCAGAAAATCAAGCGTCTTGGGATCGACGTGCGTCGCCGTGGCCGGGTAGAGGAAAGCCAGGTAGCTTGGTCCGGAAAGTAGACTGTTTCAATCTGGAACAAAGTTTCTTGCCCGCGTTTCAATTTATTCTTGCTTCTCCTTCTCTCTCTAGGCACAGTAATTTGCGATGATCTTGCGCCTTTCGGATTCCCTCTCACGAGGCTTGCTCGTCATCGGCTCCCTGATCCTCGCGCTATGGGTGTCTTTCTTCGGTGTGCGGTCGGGAATTGCCGGACTCGCGGCGGATGGCAAATCAATCGGTGATCTGAGATGGGCTGCCCGCCTGGAGCCGCGGAATCCCGAGTTCTGGTATCGGCTGGGCCACTACCAACAATTCAATCTGGAACAGCCCGACCTTTTGGCTTCGCTCGAGTCGTACCAAAAAGCTGTCACGCTGAATCCCGGTTACACCGAAGCGTGGCTGGATCTCGGCACCGCCTACGAACTCGATGGAAACATGGCCGCGGCGCAGGACGCATTTTTGCGTGCGAAGAAGACATACCCTGCTTCTGCCGATGTTGCGTGGCGATACGGAAATTTTCTTCTCCGGCAAGGCACGCTGCCGGAGGCCTTCGCCGAACTCAGGCTTGCCTTGCAGGCCGACCCGCGCCGGGCGGGCGCTGTTTTTTCACGCGCGTACCGCGCGGACCCGGACATCGACGCGATTTTGAATGATCTTCTACCCCCTCTTCCCGCCGTGTATGTTGACGCGATTGCGGAGGCGGTGGATTCGCAACAATTGGCGGTCGCGCAGACCATGTGGATGCGGCTCATGAGGCTGAATCCGCACCTCCAGCTTTGGCAATTCGAGAAATTCGTCGGAGCGCTGCAGGCCCACCGCGACTACGCCGCCGCCCGCCAAGTCTGGGATCAGGGCACGTCCACGATGAATTTGCCTCCGCTAATCCAACCGCGCGATTCGGTCCTCTGGGATCCCAGCTTCGAGTCGGGCCTCAACAACACTTCCTTCGCCTGGTTTTTTCGCTCGCTGGCGGAGGGAGTCCATACCGAAATTGACACGAACGAAAAACTCTCTGGAAAACAATCGCTTCGCCTGACCTTTGACGGAAAACACAATCCGGGTGCGGATTTCGCTTGTGCCACGGGAGTCGTGACGCCAGGGACCCAATACCTTTTTTCCGGCTGGGTGAAAACGAGAAATATCACCGGTGACCAGGGAGTTAGATTCCACCTCAGGTCCGGTGGGAATACCCAGATTCCATTGGCCGCCACCCGCGAAATCCATGGAACCACGCCCTGGACCTCCATCGAGCAGGATTGGATGGCCGGGACCGCTGTGCGAGAGGTGGAGGTGTGCATCACTCGGGAACCGAGCACGAATCAGGACATCCACATTGCGGGCGACGCCTGGGTGGATGATGTGACTCTCGTGCCGAAGGCCGTGGAGCGCCGGCGGCCATGAGAATTTTGCGAGTGGGCATCTGCGTACTTTTAAGCTTTGCAGTTCTGGCGTATGGAGGAGTGGAAGAGTGGTCGCAAGCCGTCCTGGAAGTGGGTTTTGGCCTGCTCCTGGTGATCTGGACGCTGCGCACGTATGCCTCGGACCAGGAAGCAATCGCGATTTCGCCGCTGCTTCCACCGCTTTTGGCGTTCGCCCTGGTGGTGCTGGTCCAATTGATTTTTCACCGGACCGCTTCGGTGTACGACACCCGCATGCAGTTTCAGTTGCTGATCACCTACATCATCCTGCTGGTTCTGTTGCCGCAGGCGTACTACCTCATGAGCCACTGGAGAGGATTTCTGTGGTTTCTGATGTCGCTGGGATTTTTCGTGTCCGTCTTCGGCATCCTGCAACACTTGACGTTCAACGGAAAACTTTACTGGTTCCGGGTGATGCGTTACGGCGGCTACCCCTTCGGGCCGTACGTGAACCGCAACCACTTCGCCGGATTCGCGGAAATCCTGATACCTGTGGCGCTGGTGCCGCTGGTATTGGGAAAAGTCAGGCGCGAACGCCTGTTTCTGGTTGGTTTGTTCGCCGTCGTACCGATTGTGGCACTGCTGTTGTCCGCTTCCCGCGGCGGCATCGTGAGCTTCGCGGTGCAGATGGTGATTCTCTTCTCGCTCCTGCTGGTCCGGCGGCTTCAGAGCAAGTATGTGCTGGTCGGCGGGGTTCTGGTCCTCTGCGCGATCCTGGCGGTTTCCTGGATTGGTGTTCAGCAAGTTCTACAGCGATTTTCCAACTACCAGACGCTGGATGTTTCGATGGGCAAAAGGGCTTCCATGCGGCATGACACCTGGCGAATCTTCCTCGACCACCCGGCTCTGGGGACCGGTTTGGGGACGCTGCAAATGGTTTTTCCGCCCTACGAGTCCTCCTATGACGCAAAAATTGTGAACCATACGCATAACGATTACCTGGAAGCCCTTGCGGAAACGGGGGTTCCCGGGGCGCTCTGTTGCGCCTGGTTCCTAGCGGTTCTGTTTATAGAGTCGGTCAAGGGGCTGAAGGATCTGGGAGGCTCATTTGGAGCGGCGCTGAACTTGTCGGGGCTGGTGGGTTGTTGTGGGCTGTTGGTGCATAGTTTAGTAGACTTTAATCTTCACATCCCGGCCAACGCCCTGTTGTTTTTCGTGTCGGCCCATATGGCAACCGCCCGCCTGCAAGCGTCGGCTCCGGGAACTCCGGAAAGCACCCTGCCCCGCCGGAGAATAAGAAAAGTAGAGGCCAGTTAATGGTGTCAGACTGTATAATGCAGACGGGGGGTCACCCATTCTGATGGTCCCATATTCAACCATGGGACGGCGCTGTCTCTTTCTCTGCGTCGTTGCCGCAACCTTGCTCGGAGTGCCATCCATTACCCGCGCACAGCAGAATGTTACCGTCGGTGAAACCCCCCAGCAAGTGAACGATCGCATTCGAACCCTCACAATGGGTTCGAAGAGTTCCGCTCCACACGACTATGTGATCGGCAGCGGAGACCTGCTGGTCATTTCGGTGTTCGATGTTCCGGAACTTTCGAGAGAAGTGCGTGTAAGCCAGACCGGCACGATCAATATTCCACTTGTTCCCGTTCGTCTCCGCGTTGCCGGACTCAGTGAGACACAAGCAGAAGAAAAAATTGCCGAGGTGCTGGAAGCGAACGGCTTGGTCTCGCATCCCGAGGTTGGTGTGGCGGTGAAAGAGCACCGCAGCCAGCCAATTACCGTGGTGGGAGCGGTCCAGAAGCCGATGGTGTATCAAGCCGACAGTGATGTCACCTTGCTGGAAGTTCTCGCCGAAGCGGGCGGCATCTCCAACGATGCCGGTGATACCGTCATTGTGACCCGCCGCAGGGTCAGCGGCGATACCTTAGTTGCTAACCCGCAGACCGCTCCCGCAACTGCGGCACCTGGCTCCGGCGAACCACCGCCACTCGATGCACCATCCACATCTGAGCCTGCGGAGAAAAAGGCAGATGCTTCTCCAAAAGCCCCGCCCTTTCCTTCCGCCGAGGAGTTGGCGCATGCAAGTCCGCAGGCGTCGTCCGCAACTAACGAGGCGAATTCCATTCACTCCGATCCGGACTCCCTATCCATCACCATTAATTTGCATGATCTCTTGGAGGAAGGCGACACGCGCAACAATATCCTGCTACACGCGGGCGATGTGGTCACCGTTCCACATGCAGGCATTGTTTATGTTCTGGGTGCAGTCACTCGGCCGGGTGGGTTCGTTGTTGCCAACGACCGCACGCAGCTCACAACCTTGAAAGTGCTTTCGCTCGCCGGTGGGCTCACGAATATTGCCAAGACCCAGCACGCAGTCATCATCCGCAAAGACGACACAGGCAAACAGACCGAAACCCAGGTGGACTTGAAGAAGGTGCTGAACCGGCAGTCCGAGGACATCACCATGCATCCCAGCGATATTCTTTTTATTCCCGATGACCGGACCAAGCAAGCTTTGATAAAGGCGGCGGAGATTGCCCTCGGTCTTGGCACGGCTGTGGCGGTTTTTCGGCTGGCGTACAAGTAAGAACGGACTATGATCGAAGACTCCAAGCTGATTCCACGGACTCCCGGAGGCAACGGGTCGGTCGACGTGATTTCCGCGTCGACGCGTTTGCCAGCGATTGATCTGTCCCCACGCGAGCCGCACCTTTACGACTACCTGTTGATTCTTCGGAAGCACCAGTGGCTGATCCTTTCTTTCCTGCTGACCGTGGTCACCATCGTGAGCATCGCCACCTTCCGCATGCGCCCAGTATATGTCGCCAGGGCCACCATTGAGATAGATCGCGAGAACAACAACATTCTTCCGTTCCAGGGCGCCGACTCCTACGATTCCATGATGGATCTCGACAACTATATCGAGACCCAATCCAAGGTTCTCACCAGCGAGACCCTGGCGCTGCAGACCATTCGCAATAGCGGCCTTGCCACGAATCCTGAATTCTCGGCCGGCGGCGTTCCCTCGGAAGCCATCGCCACTGGTTCGCTCGCCAACCAGAAGCGTCCGCCGGAAGTCGCCGCCTTCCTGGGCAGCTTGAGTGTGAAGCGCATACCCAATAGCCGGCTGATGGAAGTGAGCTATGAATCCACCGACCCCGTTTTGGCGGCCCGGATTCTCAACGCCCATCTCGAGAATTTCAAAGCCCAGAATATCCAGAGCCGCTACGAGGCGACGCTTGAAGCAACCCGCTTCCTCACCTCGCAGCTCAACGAACTAAAGCTCACCGTGAAGCAGTCCGAGGATGCCCGCATCAATTACGAGCGGCAGAACCAGATCTGGAGCGTCGACGACAAATCCAACATCACCACCCAGCGCTTGGCGGATCTGGATAGGCAGCTCACCGACGCGCAGGGCCAAACTCTGAAAAAGCAGGCTCTATACGAGTACGCCAAGGCCGGCGACATAGATGCCGTGCCGGAAATTCGCGCCGATCCCCTGTTGCAAGATCTGCAGAGAAAACGCGCCGACCTCTCCGTGCTATTTATGGAAGCCGTCAACCAGTACGGCCCCAACTTCCCCAAGGTTCAGCGGCTGCAGGCGCAGATGAAGGAATTGGACGATCAGATTGCCCGGGAAAGCAAGGGCATCATTCTCCAGCTCGAGAGTGATTATCGCGAAGCGAAACAGCGCGAAGAACTTATCCGCCAGGCCCTGGAAGTGCAAAAGGCCGAAACCAATAACATGGCCGAAAAAATGGTCCAGTACAACATTCTCAAAAGAGAGTCGGAAGCGGACAAGTCTCTCTACGAAGGATTGTTGACCAAGCTGAAGGAAGCGGGCATTTCCGAAGGGCTGAAATCTTCCAATCTCCGGGTGGTCGACCCGGCCATGATTCCTTCTTATCCCGCGCGGCCGGCCAAGGCCCGCAACATCGCGCTCGCTTTCCTGGTTGGCTTGGTCGGGGGCATCGGCCTCGCCCTCCTGCGCGAATACCTCGACAACACCGTGAAGACTCCGGACGACATTGAGACGCTCACGCGCTTGCCTAGCCTTGCCGTCGTGCCCGCTTTTGGGGATGGCAGCAAACGTAAGCGCCGAATGGGGTTCTTTGGCAGCCCTTCGACGAATGGCCTCGAGAAGCGTATTGAACTCGTGGCGCAGCATCTCCCGAAATCGCAGATGTCCGAAGCCTTCCGCGCGCTTCGAACCGCGCTGCTGCTCTCTCAGCCTGATCACCCGCCGCAGGTCATCCTCGTGACCAGCGCCCTCCCGCGTGAGGGCAAGACCACGGCGGCCGCCAATCTCGCCGTCACTTTGGCGCAACTCGGCGACAAAACAGTCCTTGTGGATGCCGACCTTCGCAAACCGGGCGTTGGCAGATTGCTGAATCTCGGCACCGGCAAGTACGCCGGCTTGAGTTCGTATCTGGCGGGCGTTTCGGCGCTGGATCTGGTGACCGTTCCGCATCCGGCGATTCCAAATCTTGCCGCCATTCCTACGGGTCCGCTGCCGCCGAATCCGGCCGACCTGCTTTCTTCGCATAAACTCGCGGACGCAATCGCAGAACTCCGCACCAAATACAAATTTGTGGTGATCGACTCGCCGCCGATTATGGCCGCCACGGATGCGGTGATTTTGTCGGTGCAGGCAGATGGCGTGCTCCTTGTGGTGCGCTCCGGCGAGACTCCCAAAGAGGCGTTTACACGCACATGCGACTTGCTGACCAGCGTGAAGAGCCGCCTGTTGGGCGTGGTCCTAAACGCCGTGGATGCCAGCGCCCCGGACTACTACTATTCTTATCGCTATTATCCCTATTCCTACGGCTACGGCCCTCAGGAAACGCTGGAAATGGGTAACGAAGAAGCTCCCGAGCATGTCCCTTCCAAGCCCCTGGATCGGGACGATTCGGACAAACTCTAGGAGGTGGTGTGCGATACCTGATCACGGGCGGCGCTGGCTTCATCGGTTCCCATCTTGCCGAGCGATTGCTGGAGAAGGGTGAGCAAGTGGTCTTGCTCGATAACCTCTCCACCGGCAGCATGGAAAATATCCGCCACCTGAAAGGCTCCGACCGGCTCGAATATCATCTGGACGGCATCGAAAACCGGCAAGTCCTGGCGGAGTTGGTGGATGACGCCGATGTCATCGTCCACCTGGCGGCGGCCGTCGGCGTGAAACTGATTGTGGAAAGTCCCGTCCGCACGATTGAAACAAACGTCAACGGGACGCAGATGATTCTGGAAGCGGCTTCCAAAAAAAAGAAGCTGGTTCTGATCGCTTCCACTTCCGAAGTCTATGGAAAAAACACCAACGTGCCGTTTCACGAAGATGCAGACCTGGTGCTCGGCGCCACCACGAAGGGGCGCTGGAGCTACGCCGCTTCCAAGGCGCTCGACGAATTTCTCGCCCTTTCCTACTGGAAAGAAAAGAAACTACCCGTAATCGTTGTTCGTTTTTTCAACACCGTCGGTCCGCGGCAGACGGGGCGCTATGGAATGGTTCTTCCCAACTTTGTGAAGCGGGCGCTCGATGGGGCTCCTATCGAAGTTTACGGCAATGGCCAGCAGTCCCGCTGCTTCTGCGATGTCCGGGACACCGTGGAAGCCCTGCTCCGCTTGATGCCCCTGGAACGCGCAGTTGGAGAAGTGGTCAACATCGGCAACACCGAGGAAGTGACCATCGAAAATCTCGCCAAAATCGTGCAGCACCGAACGGGAAGCGATTCTCCGATCCAGTTTGTGCCGTACGACAAGGCGTACGAGCCGGGATTTGAAGATATGATGCGGCGCGTGCCGTCCATCGAAAAGCTGCATGCGTTGACGGGTTTTCGCCCGCAAACAAATCTTGCTGATATCATTGACAGGGTTTCGGCATATTTCCGGCAGAAGGGTGCACTGGAGGAAGTCCGGAGAGTTACCGCGGTGAAAGCTGTATGAACTTGGGGAGGATTTTCTTCTAGCGGCATGAGCAGCGTAGAAATCGCCCGCGCGTATCTCCGTATATGGAAGTGGGCTATACGGTTGGGGAAAAAGGCGAATCGTTCCCGAAAGAGACGAAATTCGACGCGGTTATCTGCTTAACGTTGTTGAACACCTGGCGGACGACTTGACGGCTCTCAGCAATTTTCGCGAAGTGCTCGAGGATCAAGGCCGGGCCATCATTCTGGTTCCCTGCGGCCCTTGGCTTTATGGCTCTCTGGACGAAGTTCTCGCGCATCACCGCCGCTACACTCGTAACAGTTGACGGACTTGGCAGAGCGAGCGGGTTTTCATTTGGAGCGGATGTTGGAATTCAATCGCATTGGTGTGATTGCCTGGTGGTTGAACGCGCGTCTCTTGCGCAGGCGCACCTTTGGTTTCTGGCAGATCAAACTGTTGAACACCTTCACGCCGGTGTTCCGTGTTCTGGATAACTTATTGCCACTGCCTCCCCTTTCCCTGATTGCGGTCATAAGCAAGCCCGGTCACGAAATGGCTGATGCGCCGGTTCGGTCCACGCTGGCGCCAGTCGGGCCCGCTTAGGGTGTTCGTTGGACGCATGGAGCAATCCTCTTCGAGCGGCTTCACGGGTTTGATGGCCCGAGAGCACAATTCCGCGCCCTTCATATGGATTCTACTTCTTGTGTTTCTCGGTTCACTGGCGTTGGTGAATCCTATCGTTCACGGAGACGGTGTCGGCTACTATGCCTACGCGCGGGCGCCGCTGATTGATCACAGCTTGGATTTTGCTCACGATTACCAGGCGGCTAATGAAGGCTTCCGCGAAGGACGCCTCGACGAATCCGGCCAGCCGAAAGCCGGGTTCCGCACCGTCACGGGCCATCTCGACAATCATTTCACCGTGGGCCCCGCACTGCTCTGGTCGCCCTTCCTGCTCGTTGCTCACGCTGGAGTGTTGCTGGCGCGGGAATTCGGTTCATCCGTCCGGGCAGACGGCTTCTCCGCGCCATACCGCTACATGATGGCCTTTGGCACCGTGTTCTATGGCTTTCTTGCGCTGGTCTTTTCATTCCGGCTTGCCCGGAAATACGTAAATCCGTTGTGGGCATTTATGGCCACGCTCACGATCTGGTGGGCCAGCTCGCTCCCCGTGTACATGTATTTCAATCCCTCGTGGTCGCATGCGCACTCCGCATTCACAGTCGCCTTGTTCTTTTGGTATTGGGAGCGAACGCGCGGGGAACGCACGCTGCGGCAGTGGCTCGTTCTGGGGCTGATCACCGGCCTCATGCTGAATGTCTACTACGTAAATCTGATGCTTGTCACCGTGGTGTTGTTGGAAGCGCTTTGGCAATATCTCGAGTATTTCCGTGGCGTGTGGCAACCCGGGAACAAGGGTATTCTCTCGTTGCTCTCACGGCAACTTCTCTTTGGCGTGGTTGTGTGCGTTTGCCTCTTACCGACGTTTGTTTCGCGTTGGATAGTTTATGGCGGCCCGTTCGAAACAGGTTATCTTCCCATCGGCGATTTCCTCTGGAGATCGCCCGTATTTCTTAAAGTATTGTTTTCTCCCAATCACGGTTTGCTTTCTTGGACTCCCGTAATCATTTTCTCGCTCCTCGGTTTGGTGCTGTTTGGCCGCCGCTCGCATAGTCTGGGCCTCTCTTTTCTCGCCGCCGCCATGGCGTTCTATCTCTTTATTTCCTTTTATCCGGATTGGGCGGGAATCTCCTCCTTTGGTAACCGGTTTTTCATTTCCCTTACTTCGCTCTTTATTTTCGGGTTGGCGATTACCTTGGAAAGCTTGGCCAGCCGATTCTCTCGTCAGCGCACTGCGTTGCTCGTTTCCGCCGCTGTGCTGGCGTGCTTTACGCTCTGGAATCTGGGGATGATCTATCAGTGGGGCACACATTTGATTCCCGCCCGCGGGCCAATCTCTTTTTCCCAGGCCGCTTCCAACCAGTTTCAAGTGGTTCCTCGCCAGATTTCCTCGCAGCTGCGTGCTTATTTCTTCCGCCGGGGAGACATGATGCAACAGATCGAGCAAAAAGATCTCGAACAAATGAAGAGGGATGCACAACCGTAATTCGCGACCGGGATGAGAAAGCCCTTGCGCAACAGAGCTCCGTCTGCTTCCCGCTTATCCGATTCTGTTACCCTGTCAGGGGCGGCAAATCTGATCTGGAAATTTTCATACTGAATGGCTTCCGTGACCTCCAATCCGTCCGCAACCGGTCCGCTGGCGAACCGCCCGCCGGGCGCGCAGACCCTGCGCATCGAACCGCCTCACACCTGGTTTGAGCTGCGCCTGGAAGAGCTCTGGAAATATCGCGAACTGCTGTTTTTCCTCGTCTGGCGCGACGTTAAGGTTCGCTACAAGCAGACCGCCATCGGCGTCGCCTGGGTGATTGTGCAACCGTTGCTGACCATGCTGGTCGCCACACTCTTTTTTGGCAGGCTCGCCAAGCTGCCATCCCAAGGGCTCCCCTATTCTGTCTTTTGTTTTGCGGCGCTGGTGCCTTGGACTTATTTTTCCACCGCTCTGGTGGCCGCCACCAATGTGGTGGTGGAAAACCAGCGCGTAATCACCAAAGTGTATTTTCCGCGGCTCATCCTGCCGGTTTCCGCGGCGCTTTCCGGCTTGGTGGATTTCAGTATCGGCTTCGTCGTCCTCCTGATTTTCACCTTCGCCCACAGCATTCGCCCGGCCTGGACGCTCGTGCTCCTGCCCCTCTTTCTGCTTCTCGCGGTCTTAACGGTTTTGGGCGTTGGCCTTTGGCTTTCCGCGCTCAATGCCCTCTATCGCGACGTCAAATACCTTACTCCCTTCATCATCCAGTTTTGGACGCTGGCCTCTCCCGTCTACTATTCCAGTTCGATGGTTCCCGAACGCTACCGCTGGCTCTACGGCCTGAATCCAATGGCGGGCGTGATTGACGGATTCCGCTGGGCTCTCACCGGCACGGGGCAAGCTCCCACAGCTACACTTCTTGCTTCGTCCGCTATCGTCTGCTGCGTGCTCTTCGGCGGGCTCGTCTTTTTCAATTACATGGAAGGGAGCATCGCTGACCGCGTATGACCACCGCTGTCATCGAAGCACACGGCATCAGCAAGCGTTACGAGCGGGGTGCGCTGTCCTATGCCGGGCTTCTTCGCGACACCCTCGCGCGCACGTTGCGCTCTCCGTGGACTGTATTTCAGCGGCCAAAGCCGGACACCTTCTGGGCGCTCAACAATGTCTCTCTGCAAGTTGGCGAAGGCGAAGTGCTGGGGCTGATCGGCCGCAACGGTTCCGGCAAAACCACTCTTCTCAAGATACTTTCGCGCATCACGCGGCCCACCTCGGGCTGGGCGGAAATTCATGGCCGCGTCGGCAGCCTTCTCGAAGTCGGCACGGGTTTTCATCCGGAACTCACTGGCCGGGAAAACGCCTATTTGAGCGGTGCCATCCTGGGCATGAGCCGGCAGGAAATCACCCGCAAATTCGACGAAATTGTGGCCTTCGCCGAACTCGACAAATTCATTGACACTCCGGTGAAGCATTATTCCAGCGGCATGTTTGTCCGCTTGGCCTTTGCGGTGGCCGCGCACCTCGAGCCGGAAATTCTTCTGGTGGATGAAGTCCTCGCCGTCGGCGACATCAAATTCCAGCGCAAGTGTCTCGGGAAAATGGGAGACGTGGCGCGCGCCGGCCGCACGATTATCCTCGTCAGCCACCAATTGAATCAGATTCGGCGCCTCTGTCAGCGCGTCGTCTGGCTGGATGGCGGGACACTTCGTGAAACCGGCCCCACCGCGGAAGTCATCGGCGCCTACGAGCGCGAAATGTCCTCCACCGACGTGCTCATCGAGAAGGGCCCGTTGGGCGGCAAAGCCCACTTCCTCAAGTGGTGGATTTTGGATCCGGAAGGCAAGCCCAAGCACGTATTTTCGGATGATGGGGAACTCCGGCTGCAATTTCTGCTCAAAGTGAATCAGCCTGTTTACGGCCTGTATCACGACATCGAACTTTACGATCAGAATCGCCAGCTTCTTTGGGGCAACGCCATTGGCAACGTCACGCTCGATCCGGGCGTCTATGTTTGCAATCATACTTTGCCACACCTGCCGCTGAGGCCGGGCAGTTACACCTGGCGCGCGACGTTGTGGGATGGCGGCGAAAATGTTGCCGACTATGATTGCGTTCCGGAAATGCAGGTTGCCACCGTGCCCGTCGGGCACCCGCTTGACGAAAAAGCGGGCATCCTCAATATTCCGTCGGAATGCGTCATCGTGCCTCAATCGGCCGCGGATTTCCCGAAGTAGCCTTGCACTTGGGGGCGCCGCTGATTTTGTTTGAAGGTGTATCATCATGCGTCGGTTCACTTCGTCCATCGGTGCCCGGTCGAAAGGAGTAGCGCCGGATTTTATGAGTAGTCCTTCCGTGAATCCAGCGGGGAGTTTGATCGCCGGCCAGAACGAATCGTCTTCCGGCACGCCGGATATAGCTTCCTGCCCGATCTGCGATTGCGCTGCGGCGGGCCCCGCAATCGAAAAACAAGGCAATTACGCGCTTTTCTTCTGCCCCCAATGCGGATTGCAGTTTTGGAGCCCTCGCGTCCTCCCCACTTCCGAATGGTACGAATTGATGTACAGCGGCCGCGACGCCAAGCTTCTTCCCCTGGAACCCGGGCACAAGTATTTCCTGTCCGATCCCAACGCCCCGCATTCCGGCGACCTCCTGGACGTCGGCTGCGGCACGGGTAACTTTCTGGTGGCCGCGCGCGAAAAAGGCTTTTGCGTCTCGGGGACGGAGCTTGACCGTAGCGCTGCCACCTTTGCGCGCGAAAAGCTCTCCGTGGAGAACATCTTCCCATTCAGCATCACTGATTTCGCCGCCCAATACCCGGCGGCAAAATTCGATGCCGTCACGTTTTTTGAGGTGCTCGAACATCAGGCCGACCCCGCCGCGTTTCTGCATTCCGTCGTTTCCTGCCTGCGCCCGGGCGGGTATATTGCGCTCAGTGTCCCCAATCGCGATCGTTGGCTCACGGGCCCGGATGTATTCGATTACCCGCCAAACCACTTTCTGCGCTGGAATGAAGCCGCTCTCCGGAATGTTCTGGAACATTTCGGCTTTCAGATTCTTTCCGTCCGGCAGCAACCCGTCGATTTTCCGTATGCCGTAAGCATGATCAACATGGCGTTGCGCAGCGGCCTCACGAAGAAGGTCACCGGCCGCGAGGATATTTTCTTTCGTGACGTCATGCAGATGGATGCGGCCAAAGCGGCCGTGGCGATTCGGGAAGCCCCCACCGCGCGCCAGCGCCTGATGGGAACTCTAGGCAAAGTGAAGCGCGGTCTCTGTTATCCCCTTGCCGGCGCGGCCCTGCCCTATCTCCGCCTGCGCGGATACGAGGCCGCTTATCTCTACTGCTTGGCGAGGCTCTCCTGAGTGTTCGACTTCGTAAAATCCGCACGCTACCTGATACGGCCGTCTGGTATTCAAACCGCCAAATAGAGGATGATCAAAACTATGGTAACCAGGATTTCCTCAAGAGTGAAAAAGACACTCGTCACCGGCTCCAGTGGCCTGACCGGTTCGGGGGCCATCGAGCATTTTGATCACAAGGGACATCAGGTGTTTGGCGTTGACCAGGGCGGGACGAAATGAATCAGGTTGCCGAGAAAGTGGCGGCTGACTCCGGCGACGTGCGCTCTTATGACCCCGGAAATCGGCGGATTCCCGAATTGGACGGATTGCGCGGACTGGCGATTCTCCTGGTCATTATCTGTCATTACGTTGCTGGCGCTTCCCACCCCCCTCTGGGCTTCGTTGCCGATCACCTGATAACCATATTGGATCTCGGGTGGAGCGGCGTCGATCTTTTCTTTGTACTGTCGGGCTTCTTGATAGGCGGGATTCTTCTTGGTTCGCGGAATTCGCCGAACTACTTTCGCACTTTCTATCTTCGCCGGGCGCATCGCATACTGCCCGTCTACTATTCCTGGATTCTTCTTTACGTCGTCTTCGTGAGCATTAGTGTTTACTCTTCACTGAAGCCCGTCATCCTGACCCCGCCAGGGGTTACCTTGGCGTCTCCGGACCTTGTCATTGTCCCGAAGTACCTGCTGTTTCTACAGAACATTCTTTACTCGCCCCGCCCCTTCGAGTGGCAGTGGTTCGTCGTGACATGGTCTCTTGCCGTGGAGGAGCAGTTTTACCTCATTGCGCCGCCGCTCATTCGCTGGGTATCGCAGCGCACTCTAGTTGTCATACTTTGTATGACGGTTATTGCCGCGCCTGCTCTTCGTTACATAATTTTTGTCTATTTCCAGCAACTCGATCACTTCGCTCAGTTTTCCATGCCCTGCCGCGCGGATGCGCTCTCCTTGGGCATCCTCGCCGCGATTGCCTGGCGGTCGAACGCTGTTCGCTCCTATCTCCAGCGCAATCCCGGGTTCCTGCAAAGGTCCACGGTCTACCTTGCCGTATGCATCATCGCTCTGCTTTGGTGGCTGGTTCGTCCCCCCAACGTCGTCGCTGTAACTGCAGGATATTCTGTCCTCGCTTTCTTTTACGTTTCCCTGCTGCTGCTCGTTCTTTCCCAAACCAATTCTTTCGTCGCCCGCTGCATGCGAATTTCGCTGCTGCGCCGGCTTGGTGGAATTTCGTACTGTGTTTACATCATCCATATGACCATCAACGAACTCGGGCATCGATTTGTGATGCACCAGGAGCCAGACCTCTCCCACTGGCAAGGCATTCTGATCACCTGCACCGCGCTCGTTTTAACCCTAACAATTGCCTCGGCATCCTGGAAATTCTTCGAAAAGCCGCTCATTCGCCGTGGGCACCGCTTCGCATACGACCCATAGGATTTCTCCCGCATCGCTTAGAATCGCTGGTGAATTTGCCATCATGCGGGCAACGGAGTGCCCATTTATTATCCTTGCGGCTATTTTGGTTGGGTAGCCGTGCAGATCGTCGGTGCAAATGGATTGGAAGGGAGTTTCCATTTTCTGCCCAATACCGTCAATGGTTCAAATTTGTCAGCCGTACCTGTGCACGTGACATCAGCTCGGCTTGGGAGACCGTACAGCATTCTTGCGTAAGCGCTAACCGCATAGGAGTTGGGTGATTTAGGTGTCCTCGGCAGGCCGGCCAAAAAGGTGGATTGAAGATTTTGAGGCAATGTCGCGAGATACTGCGACCAAAATTCCGATACCTGCACCGTTTCGTAATTGAGTGTGTGGCCTGGGGCATAGGCATTGGCGAAATAAAGGCTGTCAACCGCAACAACTTTGTCGTGCGAAGGAAGGACATTGGCGCTCGCGGCTTCATTACGGAGCGGTTGGGCCAAATAGAGGAAATTCGATTTGTAAAGATAGAAGCTGCAGGTAGAAATGATCAGAAATGGCATGACACGGAGCCATAGCGGAAACTGCTTCTGGGAGCAAAGTACCGCAAGGAATACACTCTTTGCCGGGAACAGAAAGTGATGCTCCAGCAGCAATTGCGCCTTATTTACTTTGAACCATGTGAATGCGCCACCTAGAAAACCGAATGTCACGTCCCGCAGGTCACTTCCAGGCCGCCGAAGATTCACCGCGCCTTCGATAATTGCGGGCAACACCGCCAACAGTGCAAAAGGGACAATTCCAAACAGGTAGACGTACAAGTTGAGTGGCGGCATCTTGTTCACCTGCTCGCCCCGAATCATCATATTTGTCTTGAACTGGAAATACGCCAGCAGCCATGAATGCTGCTGCCATAACACAATTGCAGTGATACCTGCGAAAAAGAGTCCCGCGACTCCCCCCCATACTGCAACCTTGAGGGCCCTTTCCCCGAACGGGGTCTCCCGGTTTACGAGTATCAATATGGAGAGTGTCGCGATGGTACCGACTCCAAATCCGGGCGAAACCAGAAGCGTTGCTCCGGCAAGACACCCGGACAAGGCAAGTCTCGGCCAGTTTTTTTCTCTTGGTAGGGCAACCCACGCGGCGAAACTTAGAAGGCAGGCCGGGAGATCAGGACGCCCGTGGGGAATCTTCGCGAAGATGGAAAGGATGGTTAGGGAAGAGATCAATCGGGAACAACCGTAACGAAACCTGACCAGTCCATACAGGAGAACCAATATTCCAGTGTGAATCAAATGCGTATAGGCGAGCAGGCTATCGGGGGAGAGACCGAACAACTTAATCCAGCCGGCCAGGAGCAAGTAATGCCCCGGAGGATAATTATAAAATCCCTTTTGGTAAGTCAAATCTATGTATTGTGAGCCGGGGCCAACTAGAGTGCCGAACTTTGCCAGCAAATAAGCAGGCTCCGTATAGAAACTAAGATCTCCATGCGGGAGCGGTAGGAATCGCCACCAAAGTACCAGGGCAGCAATGGATAGAATGGCGGTAACCACGGCGAGTTCCTGCCATCGCTTTTTGGCAGGCGTCCCTTCTGGAGTGTAGTAGGTCGTCAACGAAGCATCGGGGGACAAACCAACGGTGGCCATTCTATGAATCGCCTTTAGAAGTGCAGTCGAACAGAAAAACAAAGCCGCGCCGGAAAGGCCAATGAATCAATCGGCACGCACCTGATTGCGGTTGGATTTTGCTCACTGAGGCTATAGTCTCTTCCGACTTCCAATTATAGTGAAGAGCCATCCTATTCTATTTTGTCCTTCGTTCCATGACCGCCATGAGCGAAATCCCCGCTAGTTTCTGCGGGACCGATTCCAGGCGCGCAAGTGCTCCCAGAGCCTTGTCGATCCACGGGGCTTTTGAATCGAACCCTGTTGAAATAATCTTTCCCTGATCACTCTTTCCCATTAACAGCAGTTTTCGCATTGCCAGTAGGGGAATCAGTGGGAGGCCCCACCAAGTCCAATTTGGTATCTCGAGATTGTTTCGCAACGCAATTGCTCGCAAGTCTCTCATCGCATACCGGCGCACGTGGCCCGCCGCGGTGTCGTATTCAGAAAATAGCCACTGCCCTGCCGGGACACTCAGGATAAGCTTGCCTTGCGGCGCAAGATGAAACAAAAGCGCGTCCAGGAATCTGTCTTCGTCGGAGATGTGCTCCAGCACATCAAACAACAGGATCACATCAAATCTCCCGCGAAGCTCCTCGTTCCGTTGATGGATGTCGTAACAGCAGACGCGGCTGATCCGGCTCACGTTGTGCTTCAAGCCATATTCGTTCAGATCAAATCCCGTCACCGGCTTCCCATATTTGTCTTCGATCTGCCTCTGCAGCAATCCGTGGCCACAGCCTACCTCTGCAATTTCCGCAGCTCCACTCAATACACCGTTCGCGATGCGTTGGAGAACTTCAAAGCGGCGGCTTACCCAGAAGTGATTCGTGGTTGCAATCTGAAAATAGCCATCGGACATACTTACTTCGGCGGCAGGGGATAGGTACTCCACTTCACGCAGTCCGGTCATCTCTGTAATTGAATTTTGGGCGGACATGGTTGTGAATTCCCGGACTATCGCCGGAAGTCTCTCTCCAGCGAGTGTTGCTCCGGCAAGTCTTCCAAATCCGTCGCTCCCTGCGCGCCGCTTTTTCCAACTATTCGCCCAACAATGTATTGGGGCCGGGCCTTGGTCTCCTCGTAGATGCGGCCCACGTATTCCCCAATAATCCCCAGGAAAAAAAGCATAATGCCCGACAAAAACGTAATCGCCACCAATAGTGCCGTAAACCCTTGTGGCGACTGCTTTAGAAACATCTTTGCGTACACCGCGTAGCACACGTAAAGAAAGGAGAGGGACATCACCGTCGCTCCGACCGCAGCCGCAGCTCGGATCGGCACGATGGAAAACGCAAAAATTCCGTCGGCAGCTAGTTTCATCAAACGCATCATGCTGTATTTGCTTTTTCCGGAGTGCCGCTCCGCGCGCTCCACCGGAACCCCAATTTGCCGGAATCCCACCCAACTGCGCATTCCCCGAAGATACCGGTGATGCTCCGGCATGCGGCGGACGTGATCCACCACCCGCCGTGACATCAGCCCAAAGTCACCGGAATCCAGCGGCAAGCGAATGTCGGAAAGACGCGCCATCATGCGGTAAAACACAAAGTAGCAGATGCGCAGCAGCAACGGCTCCTTGCGCCGCACCCGTTGCGCGTAGACGACGTCAAACCCTTCACCGAATTTCTCCACAAATTGTGGGATCACTTCCGGTACGTCCTGCAAATCGCCGTCCATAATCACCACGGCGTCGCCTGAGGCATGATCCAGCGCCGCTGAAATCGCTGCCTGGTGCCCAAAGTTTCTGGAGAGTGAGATGGCAATGATCCTGGAATCCTCGCGAGCAGCCGCGCCCAACCTATCAAAGGTCCCGTCCGTGCTTCCATCGTCCACGAAAACGATTTCGTGCGGTCCACCCGGCAATCCCTCGAGCACCTTCCGCAGCCGCTGAAGAAGCTCCGGCAAAACACTCTCTTCATTGTGGACGGGAATCGCGACGGAGAGACGAATTCCAGCGGACATCAGTTGTAGGCGTCCTCTTCCCCAGGCACGCTCAAAGCGTCAAGCGGTTGCGCCGGAAATCCAGTTTTGGCGGGCGAAACTAAGATACCTGCATTTCCAGCGCGCAACAAGAAGCATGCCATGCTTCTGCACGTCCGGCTGTCCCGTCGAATTGCCTTTGTCATAGGCCCCTCCGTCCGAACCGTCCTCCGCCCGCAATTCTACAGCGCCATCGCCGTGATATATTTGAAGCACGGGGTAATCCTTGGCAATTTGGCTGGAATTATGCCGCTCGCCACGTGCGCGGTTGCAATTTCACGGTTGAACTGGACATGACGCCTAACGCTCAGACACAACCTCAAGCGCGGGATGCCGAGTCGAAGGGCCAGTTGACCGGTGTTGCGCTGGACGTTTCCGTAGTCATCCCCTGCCTGAACGAAGCCAACTCGCTGGCTTTCTGCGTGGAGAAAGCGATCTCTTCCTTTCGCAAAGCGGGACTCCGTGGCGAGGTAATCGTCGCAGACAACGGCTCGACCGACGGCTCGATTGAAATCGCCGAATTCAACGGCGCCAACGTGATTCGCGTTTCCGAGCGAGGCTATGGCGCGGCATTAAAAGCGGGCATCGCCGCCTCACACGGTGAATACGTCATCATGGGCGACGCCGACGACAGCTATGATTTCAGCGAGGTTCCCAATTTTGTCAACGAATTGCGCCGGGGCAACGACCTTGTCATGGGCAATCGCTTCCGCGGCGGCATCAAGCCCGGCGCCATGCCTCCGCTGCACAAATATTTTGGCAATCCTGGCCTGAGCTGGCTGGTGAATTTCCTTTTCCGTGCCGGAGTGGGAGACAGCTATTGCGGCATGCGTGGCTTCCGCCGCGCTCTCTACGACAAATTGGATCTCCGCAGTTCCGGCATGGAATTTGCCCTAGAATTTGTTATCAAGGCCACCCAGATTGGCGCCCGCATCTCCGAAATCCCCATCATCCTATGGCCAGACAAGCGCGGCCGTCCGCCCCATCTCCGCAGCTTCCGCGACGGCTGGCGAAGCCTTCGCTTCATGCTCTTGTATGCGCCGAACTGGCTTTATCTCGTTCCCGGCGGCTTGCTGCTCGCTTGCGGGCTGGGGCTGATTTTCTGGCTATTGCCCGGCCCCCGGCAGCTTACGTCCCGCGTCACTCTCGACGTGCACACGATGGTGTTCGGCGTGATCTTCACGCTTCTCGGCGCGCAAATCCTCTCCATCGGCGCTTTCGCAAAAGTGTTCAGCTACGCCGCGCGCTTCGACCGCGGCACCATTTCTCTGAAACGCCTTCTTAAGCGAATCACACTTGAGACCGGCCTCCTGCTAGGCGGGCTCATTTTCCTCGCTGGCTTGATCGGTTGCGTTCGCATCACCTGGGGATGGGCCGCGGGCGGATTCGGGCCTCTTTATCAGATTCGCCAGATTCTTTTCTGGTCCACCTGGCTTTTTCTTGGCATCCAGATCATTTTTTCCTCGTTTTTTCTCAGCATGCTGGGCATCAGCCGGGAAACGTATATCGGCGACTACGAATTAAAGTGAATTCGCAGCGCTCTCCTCTTCCGCCCTTCTTTCCAACTGGCGTACACTAAGTGTGTCTGCCCCCCGACAGGATTCTGGGTTTAGATGACCACGCCGTTCGTCAGCGTATTGATCGATACGTACAACCACGAGCGCTTCATCGAAGAAGCGATCGAGAGCGTGCTGTCGCAGGATTTCCCCTCCTCCGAGCGCGAAATTCTGGTGGTTGATGACGGCTCCACGGATCGCACTGCGGAAATCCTCGCTAAATTTGGTTCCAAAATCCGCATTCTTCGCAAAGCCAATGGCGGTCAGGCCTCTGCATTTAATCACGGCATTCCGGAGTGCCGGGGAGAACTCATCTCTTTGTTAGACGCGGACGACTGGTGGGCGCCCGATAAGCTGACGCGTGTCACCAACGCCATGGCCGCGAATCCGGAAGTCGGCTTCATCGGCCACGGCATCATCACCGTCTTTCCAGATGGGACTCGAAGGACGGATATCCTTCGCGACGGTTTTTATTTTCAAGCGAATGATTTGGCCGGCGCTCAATTGTTCCGAAGGCGCTGCGCCTTCATGGGCACCAGCCGTATGACCGTGCGAAGAACTCTCGTCCAGCGGATTCTGCCCATTCCAAAGGAAATCCAGATCCAGGCGGATGAATACATCTATACGCTCGCCTCGGTTTTAATGCCTACGCGGATTTTGCCGGAGCCTTTGACCTTCTATCGAGTGCATGCAGACAACGGATTTCATATTCTGAATGCGGATCCACTGAAATTGCGCCGCAAGCAACAAGCGCTCGCAGCCGTGGCAAACACGCTCTCGCTACGCCTCGTGCAGTTGGGAGTTGCTTCGGATGTGCGCCATGCGCTCCTCGACTACACGGAAGCGTGCGCGGCCCAGTTGCGGCTTAGCCTCGACGGTGGCTGGCCCTGGGAAACGGTGGACACCGAGTGGAAGGTCTATCGCCTGACGCATCCGAACGCCTCCACAGCCCACCGCGTTTTCAAATCTTTGGCGCTGTTTGGCGCCCTCTTCGTATCGCCCACAATTTTTTATCGCACGCAGAAAGCGCTGGCGCAAAGTGGATTGTACCGCCGCCTCAGGCAACACTGGCTTCCGTTTCCCCAGATGGAGCACTTTGAAAGCGATCGCAAGCCGAGCCAAGGGTCTTCGCGTTGAAAATTCTTATCGCCATTGGAGTGCTCCGGCAACGCGAGGCCGGCGCTGCTGGTGTAGTCTTCAATCACGCCGAACAGCTTGAAAAGCTCGGCCATCAAGTGGACTGTTGGTTTTTCGACGACATTCTGCCGTCTCCGCGTTGGCCGGCCCGTTTCCGCGACCTGGAGTTTGCCTTCGCCGTTTCGTCGCGAATTCGCCGCCGGCCCCAAGAATACGATGTCGTGAATCTCCACGCCCCCTGGGGCTGCGTCTACGGGCTCTCTCGCAAATGGCTCCCGTCCGCGGCACTTCCGCCCTACGCTTTTACTATGCAGGGCAGCGAAGAGAGATTCGCGCGGGCCATGAAACTCGAACACCAGAAAGGCAGAACAGCGAATTTCTCGTGGAAGAATCGTGCCTGGCACCGCCTCTACCACCAAAGCAGGTACGATTTGTCCGTTTCCACCGCCAATTACGGCGCCGTAGCAAATCGTGAAGGATGGATTCTTTCCGAGCTCAAGCATGGCCACCCGCCGGGTCGAATCTGGTATGTTCCCAACGGTGTGAGTGAAAAGTTTTTCCGGCCCAGGGAATTCGCGGACGCCGCCGCGAACCGCTTACTATACGTTGGAACCTGGCTCGACCGAAAAGGAATCTATTATCTTGCGGATGCGTTCACGTCACTGGCGGCACGCTCGCCGGAACTCCAGCTCACCATTGCCGGATGCATCATCGCGGAAGAGCAGGTGAAAGCGTTCTTTCCCGCGGAGATTCAGAAGCGCATCTCGGTGGTTCCTTTTCTGGCCCGCGACGCGATGCCCAGCGTCTACGCTTCGCACGATATTTTTGTGTTCCCTTCACTGGTGGAAGGCATGCCGCTGACTTTGTTGGAAGCCATGGCCGGGGCGATGCCCGTGGTTACCACCAATACGTGCGGAATGTCGGATTTGATCGACAACGAAATGAACGGTTTGCTGGTTCCAGCTGCCGATGCAGCTGCGCTCCACAACGCGATCGATCGCCTCAGAAATTCCCCGGAATTAAGGCGTACTCTTGGGCTTCGCGCGCAGGATTCTGCGCGGCGGTATACCTGGGATCGGATCGCACGTCAGCTTGAACGGGTATTCCAGCTCGCCGTGGACTCCCGGCGCCAGGCGAGGTCCCTCTGAAACCGCTTTTTGCACGCGGCCGAAGTTCAAGTATCCTTTTCGGCAGGGCTTGTTTTCGTTTGCCATGAACAGCCAGATTCAATTCGTGGATATTTCAAGCAATCCGGCGAAGAGCACACCGTCTCTTTCCCGCATGTTGCAGCATCCCGTCTTTGCCTGGTTCGGAGTGCGCGCACCGAAAGCCCAGCACACGTTGGCAGAGCACCAGGCGCTGATGCGTCACGCACGGACCGCGGGCACAGTAGTCGAAATCGGGGTCGCGGAAGGCGCGTCTGCCGCCGGACTCCGCGAAGCGATGCCCGCCGATGGCATCCTTTATCTGATCGATCCCTTCCATCTTTCCAGGATCCCTGCGCTGAATTTCCTCAAACGCGCGGCCCGGCGCGCTGTCAGCTCAGCCGGCTCCGCGCGGACAGTCTGGATCGAATCTTTCAGTCAGGATGCGGTTCGCAGTTGGAGATCGCCGATCGATTTCCTTTTCATTGACGGAGACCATCGCGAAGAGTCGGTTGAGCGTGATTGGATGGATTGGTCGCGTTTCGTGAAAGACGACGGAGTGGTCGCCTTCCATGACGCCCGGCTTTTTCCCTCCGGCTGGCCTACTCCCGATTATGGGCCCGTGCGATTCATCGACCGCGCTTTCCGCCTGGGCCCAGATAACGCCGCATGGGCTATCGTGGAAGAAGTAGATTCGCTCGTTTTCGTCTCGCGGGGGAAGCGCTCGTAGCATGATCACCCTCGGACTCAACTATTCCCAGATGCACGATTCTTCGGCGTGCCTGGTGCGAGACGGCGAGCTGCTGTTCGCCGTCGCCGAGGAGCGCATCAGCCGCGTCAAACACGACGCGCGTTTTCCGGCGCTGGCCATCCAGGCTTGCCTCGATTTTGCAAAAATCAGCGCGGCTCAGGTGGATGAAATGTGTGTCGGCTGGCAACCACCCGGCGCAACCTTTCGCAGGGATTTAAGTCTCTATGCCACGGGCCGCTGGCCGTCCTCCTATCTGAATGTTCTGAATTCCACCCTCCATTTCGCCAGCATGCAGCACCAGCATGGTGGAGAAAATCCTTTTCGCCGGCAATTTGGCCCCACAAAAGCCCGCTACCGGTTTGTCGATCATCACCTGGCCCACGCGCTCAGCAGCTATTCCTATTCCGGCTTCGACGATGCGGCTGTAGTTGTCATGGATGGCCGCGGCGCCTGGGAGGCCACCTCCATCTGGCGTGGCAGCAAGGGCCGCGTCGAGCATGTGCTCACCATCAACTGGCCCAATTCGCTCGGTCTTTTCTACGCGCAGTTCACCGGTTTCCTGGGGTTCACGCCGAACGCCGACGAGTGGAAAGTGATGGGGCTTGCTCCGTACGGCCAGCCCGGCGTGGATTTGCGAACGTTCCTGGAAACGGACGCGGCACCCTACAAAGTGCACGTCGATCGCCTCATCGGCAACGGCAACGGACCCTACTCCAATTTCCCGGTCTCCCTCGGCGCCCCCCGCGAACCGGAAAGCGACATCAGCGATCTTCACAAAAATATCGCGTACGCCGTGCAGGAAATGTGCGAGCAGGCGATGTTCAGCGTTATCCGCATGGCCCTCGAAAAAACGGGAAGCAAGAATCTTTGCCTCGCGGGGGGCGTGGCGTTGAATTCGAAGGCGAACGGAAAAATCACCGCGTCCGGCCTCATCGAAAAACTCTTCGTGCAACCCGCCGCTTCCGATGATGGAGTCGCTCTCGGCGCGGCCCTGGCGCCGTTTCTGGATGGCGGAACGCGTCTCCCCCTTCGAGCCATGCGCCATGCGTACCTCGGTCCTTCGTTTGATGACGATGTGATCGAAACCGCATTGAAAACCTATAAGATCCGCGCCTCGCGCCTTTCGGATCCGGCGGCCACGGCCGCCGAGATGTTGTCACAGCGGAAAATTCTCGGCTGGTACCAGGGCCGGATGGAATTCGGCCCGCGCGCGCTAGGCAGCCGTTCGATTCTCGCGGACCCGCGCGATCCGGAAATGAATATCAAGGTGAACAACGCGGTGAAATTCCGCGAATGGTGGCGTCCGTTTGCGCCTTCCTTCAAAAAGGAAGCCGCGCCGGAATATCTCGAATCCGCATACGATTCGCCGTTCATGATTCTCACCGCCCAGGTGCGGCCGGAAAAGCGTGGCCTCATTCCTTCCGTCACGCATGTGGACGGCAGCGCGCGGCCGCAAACCGTCGAGAAAGAAATCAATCCGCTCTATTACCGGCTCATCGACGAATTCGGCAAGCGCACCGGCGTTCCCGTGGTCATGAACACGTCCTTCAACCTGCGCGGCGAAGCCATCGTTCACACGCCCACCGACGCGCTTCGCACATTTTTCACTTCCGGCATGGATGCCCTGCTATTGGGAAGTTTCCTTGTGGAGAAATAAATGGCGGAACCCACCAGCCGCCTCGCGAATCTGCTTTTGCGTTTTGCTCCTTCGCTCGGCGGATTACGCCGCGTGCCGGTCCTCGGTGATTTACTAAGTTGGACCAGCCGGAAGCTTGTTCCCCGCGACTCGCTCGTTTGGGTGCAGATCCAGCACGGCCCCTCCGAAGGCCTCTGGATTCGCCTGAATCCGCGCACCGGTCAGAGTGTGCAAAGGGGGATCGGCGAGCCGCAAGTGCAGAAAGCCCTGACGGATCACTTGCGACCCGGCATGACGTTTTACGACCTCGGGGCAAACATAGGATTCTTTTCGCTGATGGCTGCGCGCCTCGTCGGTCCCGCAGGGCTCGTCGTTTCGTTTGAAGCTGATCCCGAAATTGCTGCCCGGCTGCAAGAGAATTTGACACGCAATCAATTCACCCACACGCGCGTCGAGCGAAAGGCCGTCTGGTCGGAACCTGCCACTGTATCTTTCGAACGGGTTGACCCGAATACTTCTCCGGATCGCGGCCTCGGCCACGTTTCCCCGAATGGATCCGCGCCGGGCACAATCGCCGTCGAAGCCGTCTCACTCGACGAATACATCGCCTCTCATTCGCCGCCCGATTTTTTGAAATGCGACGTCGAAGGCGCTGAAGTCGCGGTTTTTCAGGGAGCCAAGCAATTGTTGTCGGGCAAGCGGCCGATTGTTCTCGTCGAAATGCACAGTCCGGAAAATCATCGCGCGTTGCTCGATCAATTTACCGGACACGGCTACCGTTGCCAGAACCTCGACGAGAATCACGTGCTGGCCCTTCCCCAATGACGCGTCCGGTCATTGCGTTGCTTGGCCGCAAAGACGTGCCCACGGACGCCGTCGAAGAATACTGCCGCTATCTGGGCGACGCCCTCAAAGTTCACGAATTTCAGTTACAGATCCGCCGTGTGCCCTGGGAACTTCACGGCTGGCGAGAGTCGCTGCGCGCGTTGCGTCTCCAATCTGCCGCGTGGCGCGACACCTGGGTGCTGGTGCAGTACACCGCGCTCGCCTGGTCCGCCCGCGGCTTCCCTCTGAAATTTCCACGCATCCTTCGCGTGCTGAAATCCGCCGGCGCGCGTGTGGCCGTCGTCTTTCACGACGTCGAACCCTTCACCAGCCCGCGCCCTATCGACCGCCTCCGGCATCGCGTGCAAACGCGTACCATGCGCCGCGCATTGGACCTTGCGGATACTGCCATCTTCACCGTTCCACCCGAAAACCTTTCTTGGCTCAAGACGAGCCCATCGAATGCCGCGTTCGTTCCGGTCGGCGCTAATCTCCCATTCCAGGATATGGCCCCTCCCCGGAGTTCAGCAGGCGTTCCGACCGTGGGGGTTTTCAGCATCACCGGCGGTGAACAAGGCGTTCGGGAAACGCAACAGATCCTCGCCACCGTCCAACACGCAGCACGAAAACTCGGGCCCGTTCGACTGTCGATATTTGGAAGACACTCCGAACTTCGCGAGCAAGTTCTCCGTCAAGGTTTTCAGAATTTTCCAGTTGAGCTATCCGTCGAAGGGGTTGTTGAGCCCGACCAGGTTGTGCATCGCCTGGCTGCGTGCGACGTGTTGCTTTTCGTTCGCAATGGAATTTCTACGCGCCGCGGTAGCGCCATTGCGGGGATAGCTGCCGGCCTCCCGGTCATCGCTTATCCAAATTCAGAAACCGCGCCGCCCATCACGGACGCGGGTGTAGTTCTGGTGAATCCGGGCGATTTAAGCAGTCTCAACGAAGCACTTGTTCGCGTCTTGTCCGACGCAGGATTTCGCGCCGAGCTATCCGCGCGCAGCCGCGCCGCTTATAAAGCTCACTTTGCCTGGCCGGCTATCGCCGAACGTTATGTTGCGCTGCTGAATCCCCGCTAGCACAATCTGACTCCTCACCACTGGCGGGCAACCACTTCCACAATTTTCGCCAGCGCATCCACGTCCTTTGTATCGATCACTTCTGCCGGAGAGTGCGCATACCGCAGCGGCCAGCCCATTGCCACATCCACGGAACCATACCGCACGAAAACGGAGCCATCGTTCCCTCCGCCGGTCACTCCATACTGCACCGGGACAGAATGTTCCCGCGCCATCGCCACCACACGATCCACATACTCTCGCGGCGCGGTATTCGAATTATCCACTGCACGCACCACGAATCCTTCCCCGATTTTCGCGTCAGCAAAGCGCTTCGACTCCAAAGGAGAATCGGAGCTGACGAACGTATCAATCGCGAAGACGAAATCCGGTGAGCGTCCTTCCTTCGCGGCCTGTTCGGCGAATGCCGCGGCGCCCTCCAGTCCTATCTCTTCGCGTGTCGACCAAACAAACGTCACGTCGCGCCCCGGCAACTCCAGGCCAATCGTATTCGCCGCTCGAATCAGGGCGGCGCATCCGACGCGGTCGTCAAAGCTGCGGCCATTGGCGCGCGTCCCAAGCAATTCGCGATACTCTTTCGGAACCGTCACGAAGTCGCCGCCTGCAATTCCCAACTCCTCCGTTTCTTTCTTCGACTGCGTCCCCACATAAACCCTCGCAGGCTCATCCATGGATCTTGAGGTCATCGGCCACTCAAACCCGGCCTTTTCCCATCCCCCCGGCAATTCCAGCACCCCGCCAATCCTGCTCTCATCCTTCTTGTGCACTAGCACCACGTGTCCCAGGAAATACTGCGTGTAGCCGCCGCCCAGCACTTCCACCTGCAGCCGCCCGTCTTCTTCAATTTTCTTTACTTCGTAACCAATCTCATCCATGTGCGCTACGATCGCGATCCGCGGCGCCTTTGCGTCTTTCTTGCCGTCTCCCAGACGCAGCACCAGATTCCCACCCGCATCCGTCGTCACCTTGCTCTTCAGTCGCTGGTCCAGCCGGTTCAGCACCACTTGCCGTACGGCTTCTTCATGCCGGCTCGCTCCGTACGCCAACACCAGCGCCTGCAACACGCTTTGCGACGACCCGCCACCAATGCCGCCACCCACGCCACTCGTTGGCGGCTGAACTTCCAGGTACGCTTCGAGCAACCTTTGTGCTTGGTTCGCGTCCTGCCACGATACATACTCCGCCGGTGTCACAGGCCACAGCGTCGGCACTCCCAATTCCACAAAGCGGCCCGGGAGTTCCGAGCTCTTCGTATAACTCCCAATTCGCGGCGCCGCCGCGACCACAGTCACATTCCTGATCTGTTTCTTCTCCGCGATCGCTTGCAATTCCTTCACAAACTTCTGCCCAGCCTCCGTCGCAGTCGAAGGTGAACCCAGCACAGCCCCGGCTCCCGGCTTTGGCGCTTCAGAAACTACTTTTCCGTCGGCCGATTGTTCCGGCCGCACCCTTCCCACATAAATCATCTCGCTCGGCTGAATCTCCGTCAGAATCCGATTCAATCCACGTCCGCCGGTATATTGCTGAGTGACGAACGCGATGGTCGTCGTCCCTTTTGCCTTCGACGACTTCATCTCCTGAATCAACTGTGTCAGTGCCCCAATATCCACGTGATTCAGCGCGCCCAATCCAGCCTCGCCGCTTTTTCCAATCGTCATCCAGTTCGTTTGCGGCACGATCGGATCCAGCACATCCACGCCGGCAGCGCGCACCTCTTCCGCATTTTTGGCCCCCAGGTCTACATACATTTCGTCCGGATGATTCATTTTGGGGCCATTCACGCGGCCCGGCTGCAGGTGCACGGAAAGTCCCGCAAAAACGCCGTTCACCTTTTTCCCACCTCGTGTCAGCACCCACACCGGCTGCGCAAAATTCAGCGCGTCAAACACTCCATTCGGCGCAGCTTGCGGCAGGCGCTGCACGCGCAAATAGCCATCGCCGGTTATCGCACTCACAACGTAGCCCGGCTGATCCATCCCCGTCGCGATCAGCCGGTGCGGCTCTCCGCTGCCGAACTCCACCCAAACATTCCCCACGTTATCCGTATTCGGCGAGTACTCTTTCAGTTCACGCGCAAGTTCCTGCGAAAGCTCCTGCTCGTACCCGGGAATCGCCGGTGTATCACTCGGCTTTGCTGGATTATTTGCAATTTGTCCGGAAGAAACTTTGGCAGCCGCGGCCAGAACCAGAGTGGCAAGCGCTATCCTGATGAACCTCTTCATCTTTAGTCCCCTTGAGTTGGAGTCGCGAGGAAGAATGGTAGCGGAAGGAATGGCCTACCGGCAAAGCGTTTCGATCAGCAATTCTTTTTTTCGCTCTGCAAGAACGCTGAGCGGATCAAGCGAAGCAACGTAACCGCCGAATGCGGCCGCGGTCAATCCGGCGAACATCACCGCCGGCAGCCAGGGATTCCCCAACCACCCGCCCGCCAGCAGCACGATGGCGGCAATTCCTCCGATCAGTAGCTGCACGCCAAACGCCGTCCACACCGCGACTCCCGAATTGCGTTGACCCTTCATTTTCCCGATCTCCATTTTCTTGGGAAAGCTCAACGCCGACCAATTCGCAATCGTCAATTGCCCCATCACCGCAAATGCGGCCGCGGCAATCGTCGAAAAGAACAACGGGAAGCCTGGGAATCCCATCCGCCAGATCAGTACGCCAAGAGAAACTGCCAGCTCGACAGTCACCACGCAAACAAGAAACAGGTTCTTCCCCACCAGGATGTCGCGCATGCGTACGGGCGCCATAAAATACGACTGGATCCCATGTCCTTCAAACGCGAAAGAGTTGTACGCGGGGGACATCAGAATTAGAATCACGTAAGCCATCGCCGCCGGGAAAAATGTTTGCGGAGCCAGCCCGTGCTCCTTGAGCATCGAATTGCTGCCCGCAAACTGCATTGAAAAAAACATCACCATAATAGGCGGAAGTATCAGCGTGATGAAGGAAAACCCGTTTCTCGTCAAATAGCGAAATTCTTTGCGCATCACACCCGCGACCGGGGGTGAGAGAACTTCGGGCAGCCCCGAGGAAGCAGCCCGCCGGCGACCCACGCGCTTGACCGCCGAAGGAACCGCGCTTTCGCTCAGTTCTTCTCCTAGGTACTGTGCCCTGTAGCGCAGCCACAGCAATCCGCTCGTCGCACCGAGCCAAACGAACAATCCCGCACCCGTCAGAAGCAGCTCCTGTGAATCGCCGTCACTCGCGGCGGCCACGGCATTCCCCGTCAGCGAACCTGGCAGCCACGACAAATACGGCACCAGGTGAACGATCCTCGGGCGCGTCCCGTGATTGCCCCAGGGCTGCAGCGCCGGAGTCAGGAAATTCATGGAAACCATGGACAGCACGAACAATCCAAGCAGCACTTCGCGCGCTCGCCGGTTCGCAAAGATTCTCTCCAGCCACGAGCCAATGAGGCGTTCCAAAGTGACGTTCACCAGAATGAACAACAGGCTCGTCGCTATCATCACCGGCAGCAGTTGCACCCGCCCCATTGCCGTCGCCACCAGCATCGAAGCGATCCAGCAGAACGACGACACCGCCGCAAAGTCGGCAAAACCATATCCCAAGCCCAGGATGTAAAACGCGCGCAGGCTCAATGGAAAACGCAGCAGGTTCCGAAATTCAAAATTCGCACCAAACCCCGCTACAAGAATCGGAATCACCTGCCACCACAAAAAGATCGCCCAATACAAAAGCAGCATCCAACTGGCCCGGCCCGTGGTTAGAAAGAAATACGCTCCCGCGTAGAAGGCCACGCACAGGCCCACGACCATGACCGCGCTCCCGCCAGCGGCGAGAATTATCCCGATCAGATCCCAACGGTTGTTTTTCCGTTGCAGGTTGTTTTTCAGCAGGTTCCAGCGCAAACCGGCGATCAGCTTCAGCTGTTCGGTCGCTCCCGGCATCCGGATCAGGTCAGCCACGTCAACTCCTCCAGCCGAGACTGCTCGCCGCCGCTCTGCCCCACGATCGAAAGGAAAATCTGCTCGAGCGTTTTCTTTTCGCCCTCCGCTCCCGGAATTCCCGCGCGCAACTCGTCCAGCGATCCCTGCGCGACCAATCGCCCCTGGTGGATGATTGCCACGTGGCTGCACAACCGTTCCACAATCTCCAGCACGTGCGAAGTCAAAAAAATTGTGACTCCGCGCTCCGTCATTCGCCCCAGCAGCGCTTTCAGCGCCCCTGCCGCCAGCGCATCCACACCCTCAAACGGCTCGTCCAGAAAAAGAATCCGTGGCCCGTGAATCACCGCCGCGGCCAGAGCCAGTTTTTTCTGCATTCCATGCGAATAATCGGCGATCAGCGTCTTTTCCCGATCTGCCAATTGCATGAACTCCAGCAATTCCGCCGTGCGCTTTTCGGTCGTCGCGCCATCGAGTCCGTACATGCGCCCCACGAAGTGCAGGTATTCGCTGCCAGTGAGCCGCTCAAAAAGCCCCATTCCTTCGGGAACCACGCCGATCTGGCGCTTCACATCAATTGGGTTCTGTTGAAAATCGAGGCCCAACAATTCCATCCTGCCGGAAGTCGGCGCCAGCAGTCCCGTCAACATTTTGATTGTCGTGGATTTTCCCGCGCCATTTGGCCCAAGGAATCCGAAGAACTGCCCCGCACTTACGCGAAGATCCACGGAGTCCACGGCCGTCAAAGCGCCGAATCGCCGCGTCAGTTGCTCCGTGCGGATGGCAATGTCATTCATGTTCCAGCCTTTTGCCGACACCCTTGCCGGCAAACTCTACCCTGAGCTTCTAAGTATTCTTTCGCCGCAAATTCCGGCTGCTGCGCTGCAATTCCTGCTTAAGATTGTTTGCTGGATAGCGGAGCCGCGCTGGCAGGCGCAGCGCCCTTGCTCGGCAAAACCGCAAGCACTGCCGGCAGTTCCACGCGAAACACCGCGCCGCCCGTTTGGCCGTTGTAGCAAAGTATTTTTCCGCCATGCTCCTGCACAATGCCGTAACAGATGCTCAGCCCCAACCCGGTTCCTTTTCCCACCGGCTTCGTGGTGTAAAACGGGTCAAACACGCGATGCGGCTCCTTGATTCCCGGCCCGGTATCCGAAAACAGAATCACCACGCTCCCGCGATCGCGCAGGGTCTTGATCGTCATCACGCCGCCGCTTTCTCCCATCGCATCCAGCCCGTTGTTCACGATGTTGAAGAAGACCTGCATCAACTGGTTGTGGTCGCCTCGCACGCCCGGCAGCACGGATTCCAGTTCCGTTTCAATGCGCGGCCCGCCGCTGTGCAAGTCCAATGCGCGCAGTTGCACCGCACTCGTAATCACGGAATTGATGTCGAGCAGTGTCCGTTCGGGCGGCACCTGCCGGGCGAAACTAAGCAGGTTCTGCACGAGATTGCGCGTCCTCCGTGCTTGTTCGCGTATCTTCCCCGCTGTCGTTCGCGCGCGGTCGGGCAAGGCAGGATCATCCGCCAATAGGTCTGAATATCCGAGTATCGCCGTAAGCGGATTATTAATTTCGTGCGCTGCTCCCGCCGCCAACTGGCCCAGCGAAATCAGTTTTTCAGACTGCACCATCTGCGCCTGCAAGCGCTGCAGATTTTCGATCGAAGATTCGGACTTGGCCAGCAGCAGCGCGCGGTCTTTGTCCGCAAGGTGCGTGCGCAGGAACACCAGCAGGACCAGCGGCACCGCCGCAAGCAGCGTAACCGTCAAACGAAAATCCCGGATCGCCCTCGTATCGTGCTCCAGATGCATGGCATACAGCGCAAAAAGGGGAAGTGACAGCACTGCCCCCATCGCCAGTCGCGAGGCCCAGACGTGTCCCGCTGCCACGCCTTCGGTTCCTCCAGCCACGCTGCCGTCCGACGGCAGATCCAGTTGCGTCCTCCGCTGAAAGGCCGCGAATCCGGCCAGCCCGTAAACAAAAAATACGGTCAGCAGCGGCAGGTCGTAGAGGCTCCCAGTGTAATAATCGTGCCGGGAAATCGCCACATTGCTGGTCAGGGAGCTAAGCATGTACAACGCCGAGGCCGTAAAAAGATATGCGTAGACGGTACGCCACGCGTTTCGTGTCCGCAGCCAGAACGAGCCGAAGCCCACGATTACCACTAACTGTTGCACCGTGTTCAGGACGTTGAATGCGTAATTGTAGACGGGGCCCGAGTAACTGACGTACATCCACGGCAGCACAAAAAACGCATAAACGAAGGTCCACCACGTCAACAGCAGCGCAAAGTCCAGGTACCCCAGTCCCATGCGCAATTCTTCGCGCTTCAGGTGGGGCCTTAGGGCAAGCGCCGCGATCAGCGGAATGCCGCGCAGGAAGAAAATAATGTCACCCGCAAATGGGTCGGGCACTTCCCTGTGCAGGTAGATTTCGTAATAGGTCCATTCGAACTGCCCGATCATCCACATGGAGCAGCTCAGCGCCAGCAGCATCCAGAAAATGTTGCGCCGCCAATGGGGTGTCCCCGCATTGATCAGCAGGCCGGCGTTGGCGATCAGAGGCACGAAGCACTGCACAATGTCGCCGAACGCGCTCAGCGATGGGCCGGGCTTCAAATAGAAAGAAACCCCGGCATAAAAGCCGAGGAAGACGGCCCAGGCCGCCACCAGCCAGGCAATTCTGCGGGCATCGGACATAGTTTAACGAACGCTCTATTTTACAGGCGGAAGCGAACGGAGGGTGGGAACGACTCGCCGAACCATAGCGTAACGATTACCCAAGCTAGAACCAAAAAATTCAGCGCACCGAATCTGCGCATCTGGCGGAGGAGGAGGGATTCGAACCCCCGAGACCCTTTCGAGTCTAACGGTTTTCAAGACCGCCGGTTTCAACCGCTCACCCACTCCTCCGTTTCTAATTCTAGCGTACTCTGTGAGTTAGCGGTCAGTTTGCTACAGTGGCGACTCGACCCGCCGCATTTTGGTGCAGTGAGTGTAGTTAAAGCCCGCGAAAAACCAACGAGAGTCAGGCAAACCGCAAATTCGGTTAGATCTGGGCTCTGCCGCCGTCAACGAACAGTTCGATACCCGTGACGAAACTGGAGTCATCCGACGCCAGAAACAACGCCACCTTGGCAACTTCCTCGGGTTGGCCCATGCGTCCCATCGGGATGGTGGACACAATCCGCGCAATCACGTCCGCAGATTGCCGATTCACCAGCGGCGTATTAATTGGACCCGGACTGACGACGTTTGAGCGGATATGACGGTCCTTCAGATCTGTAGTCCAGGTTCGCACGAAAGAGCGGATTGCAGCCTTACTCGCGGCGTAGACGCCGAAGGCGGCAGTACCCTTAACACTCGCGACAGAGCCGTTGAGAATGATAGAACCACCATCCTTCAGTAGAGGTAAGGCCTTTTGCACTGTGAACAGCGTTCCCCTCACGTTGATGTTGAATAGTTTGTCGAAATGCTCTTCGGTGACGGCCCCAAAGGGAATAAATTCGCCAACACCGGCGTTGGCGAAAACAATATCGATTCGCCCCTTCACCTTAGAGATAGTCTCGTAAAGACGATCGAGGTCAGCCAATTGGGCAACGTCTCCCTGAACTCCAGAAACGTTGGCGCCGATTGCCTTCACGGCCTCGTCGAGTTCCTTCTGGCGGCGGCCCGTGATGAAGACGTAGGCGCCCTCTTCGACGAATAGCTTTGCCGTAGCCAATCCAATCCCTTCTGTGCCGCCGGTGACGACAGCGACCTTACCTTCGAGCTTTTTGGACATTGTTTTTCTCCGTTGCTACTGAGCTGTGACGAACTCTCCACGCTCCGATTCTTCACGCTCGATCTTTGAGTCCGAGCACCGCCTGGCCGAGGTGATAGGACAGATGGTTCGTGCGGCTCAGCAGGATGGAGAAGCGATTGCGCGAAGCATCTTTGGAGAAATCTTCTTCCGATACAGCAGAGTGCCGCTGGAGCCACTCGGACGACGACATTTTTTCAAAGCCCTTCTGCAATTCACCGTTAACGGCGTTCCATGCCCGATGAACCTGTTCGTGCGAAGGAATGGTGGCCTGCGACTTGTCGGGATTGGCGATGAAGGCGACATCAAACTCCGGATGGAGCCTGTCTCTCAGCCCCAGCAGCGGTAGCATCGCGTCGTGTGTGGCTGTGAGATGTCCCCACAAATAAAGCAGCCTGTTTCTCCCGGGCGCTATTTCTCGCAGGACCTCCTCGGACGAGAGGCTTCCAAAAAGCTTGTCCGCCCGATCGATTTGGGTCTTCCATGCTTTCAGCCCGAGAGCTATATAAGAACTTTCGTTTCCCATAGGTCCATCTCCTGTCAACCGCCCCTGTGTCATCAGCGTCATCATGGTCGGCTTGCTACCTCTGGTCCCATTGATCGGTAAATACCACCGGCACCCAGCTATACCCGCTCCCCTCTTTGCGCAAGCGACCGAGGGCAGGAAATGGCATATGTGGCCCCGCGATCAAAACATCCTCGCGCGCGAGATTAGGCAGCAATTGAAGCCGCGTCGCGGCAGCCGCATTCTGGTCGATGTCGAAAACCGCGGTGACCTCGGGATGTTGCAACTGGACGCGCTGTGCATGGATGGTGTCGCCCCAAAACAGGATTTTTCGTCCCTTTGACGCAAATTCATAGCCGGCATGTCCCGGCGTATGACCAGGCAGCGGGACGAGTTGCATGCCGTCGACGATTGGCTCGGAGCCACTGAACGTGTGCCACTTACCGGCTTTGATGTACGGCGCTGCGATGGCTTGCGCACTCTGGAAGAATGGTTGCGCATCCTCCGGCGCCTTAGCAGCGATTTCCGGCGACAGCCAAAAGTCGCTTTCGGCCTTTGCGACGTAAACATCGGCATTTGGAAAGACGCGCTTTCCGTCCTGAGTGGTGAGGCCGCCGACGTGATCGGAATGGAGGTGTGTGACCAAAACGATGTCGATTTCTTCCGGAGTGTAGCCTGCGCTGCGGAGGCTGCCCACCAACCGCCCGAGTGCTGCCCCACCCCACCAGGTGCCGGCACCCGCATCGATGAGAATTAGTTGCCTGCCGGTGTTCACCAGGAAGCCCTCATCGGAGACATCCAGCAAGCGGGGATCTTCGTGCAGCGCCTTTACAACACCATCCATCGTCGCCTTCGTTCCGTTCAGCCACTGCGGATCGAATGCGCGGGTGCCATCGTATAGGGCCGTCACTTCGAGGTCGCCGACTTTCAGTCGGTAGAAGCCCGGCACCTGGTCGCGATGCTGCGGTGTGGCATCCAGAACTGCGTTAGGACTGGCGACAGAGCCGGCGAACACCGCTAGAAGAGCCGCAAAGAAGCGCAGCGAATTTTTCTTGAGCACGTTTCTCCTCCTAACAACCGGTGAACTCATAGCACTACCTCCGTTGATTGTCATCATTTCCTTGGTTCTCCCGATGTATTGTTCTTGTTATCGGCACAATCAAATGAAAAAAAGTCAGTGCTCCTTTTCCCGGATCTGATCGACCAGACTGGCCAGGGTTATTTTCGCGAGCGATCTCTCGAAGCTGTACTGAGCTTGAGAAAGGACCCCCGACATGCATTCTTTGAGGTTGCAACTGACCGGACACCTCTTGTTGACCGGATACGAGTGAATCGCAAACGCCGGTGGTGCCGTACTGGCACGGTATATGTCCAGCAGCGTGATCTGTCGAGGAGGACGCGCAAGCACGCTAGCTCCGCTCTTGCCGCGTTTTGTCACAACCAAGCCCGCTTTCGAGAGTTTGGATAGCGACTTTCGAACGAAGGAGGGGTCTGCGTTCACACTGTCGGCCAGGGTCGCTGAGGAGATTTCCTCGCCGTGGAAGTAACCCAGTGCGGCCATGATGTGCGCCGCTACCGTAAATTGGACGCTTTTCACTGACATACCTTCCCCTTTGGCATATGTGATGCTCAACAGCACAATTGGTTGCATCTCTTTTGCGCGAAGGAAGGCAATAACTGAAACCGATCGGTCTCAGACGACATCGAAGGTGGTGTGCGTTTCGATCCAGATTGCTACATCGAGGAACTTCAATGACCAATGAACAGAGATTCGCCTCCGCCGATCACGTCGATCTTGATCCATATACAAGTTCCCAGACCCGAGAACGCACCCTAAATGGCGCGATCGTCCAGGCTGACATCAGCGGAAGCTTCGAGGAGTATCTTGAGATCTTCGACGTCTTTTACGACGACGATGTCGAGGTAAGCAGCGAAACCGCGAAAGAACCGGTTCGCGGAAAGGGGAGAGTACGATCAATTTTGGCCAATTTCCTGGTTCCACTTCACGTGATGGCCGAACTCAATGGTCTGTTGATATCCATTCGGCAAACCGCTATTCCTGGAGATGTTGCTGGCGAGACGCAATCTGCGTGGACGCTCGAGTTAGTCGGTGTCACCGGTAGGACCTGCACTGTAAGCTGGTGCACTCTCCGGAAATGGAACGGGTCGCGTGTAGTGTATGAGCATCACTATGGCCATCAGCAAAGCGGCGGACCACTGACCTCCGATGACCTTAGCCTCAATGCGGCTACGTCTGCCGCGGACTCTCGAAGGCCCTCATAGCGGGTCCTAACATGCGGAACGAACTAGGGAGATTCAGCATGGCGAAAGAAACGACTGAAGTCGGAACTCGAGACTTTACGCTGCTCCGGATTTCGGCGCGCCCTCAAACCGTGATTTGACAAGAATAACAACCACACATCGCTTGATGAAACATGGGGGGAATATGCGTGCAATGAGAGCAGAAGGATTCAGCGGTTATAAGGATTTGAAGTTAGTGGACCTTCCAAAACCGGCACTGTCGGATGGACGGGTACTGGTAAGGATCACAGCAGCTGGGGTCACCCCACTGGACCACACCATTCTGTCGGGGGGATACCCACGAGCGAAAGCGCCGCTGGTCTTGGGAAACGAAGGAGCAGGTGTGGTCGAGCAGGGAGGCGGAACAGACTTCCCTGTCGGTACACGGGCGATGTTTACCGGGCCGTACGGCGTTTCAGAGAATGGAACTTACAGTGAGTGGGTTGCTGTCCGAAGGGAGAATCTTTGCCTGATTCCCGACAACATCGACGATGTTTCGGCTGCCGGTGTTCCCGTTGCCTATCTTACCGCCCAAATGACACTGAGCTTCGCCGGATTTGCGAACGGCAAGACGGTGCTGTCACCCGCAATTGGGGGATCGGTCGGAAACGCAGCCACTCAGTTAGCGAGGGCGCAGGGGGCGAGACATGCCATATCAACGACGACTAATCATGCGAAGGCGCAACAAGCACACTCCCTCGGCTTCGACGAGGTGATCGACCTTTCTGTGGAGAAGCTTGGCGACGGCGTTCGCCGAATCACGGGGGGTTATGGCGCCGACATCGTGATCGACGCAATCGGCGGAGAAATCTTGAGTGAGGCTCTAGGCACGCTTGCGATCGGAGGAAGTCTGACTACATTGGGCTACTCCGCAGGCCGCAAGGCAACTATCGACGTGACGGATCTGATCTGGAAGCGCGCGAGTATGAAAAGCTTCTCCCTGTTTTCACAAACTGCGGAGGCATGGCGCACCGCATGGAGCGTCATTTTTCCGTTACTTCAATCCGGTGCGGTCAAGCCGATCGTGGCAAAAACGTTCCCGCTGACTGAAGCCGCGGACGCTCTGCGCTACCTGGTTGAGGGCCGCCCGCTCGGCAGGGTCGTTCTCACGATCTGACAGCCGCTGATGACACGAGAGGAATGCACTCGGTAGACCTGATATCTTACGGCTGGCAAAGAGATTAGATATATTTTCAGCAAGATAGCGAATGACCGGTTTTATTTTTCAAGACCGCCGGTTTCGGGACGCACTGCGGACTATGCCTTTGTCCCTCTGCAATTTGCTCGTTGGCGTCGCTGCAACTCGGAACCAAAGGGGATCGTAATGGCTACAGGGAGAGGCAGCGCTGTTCAGTTCGCATCGTCTTGCCGCCCGGAGTTCTGGCGAGGCGCGTCAAAATCAATTCCCCAGAAGTGGGGTGCGGGCGTCAGGAATTCCACCCCCACGCGTATGCCTCTTGACCCGCTCTCCCCGGTAAACACGATGCGGCACTCCTGCTCTTCCTGCGTTTCCGGGTTCACCAGCACCAGCATTTCGTCGTTATCCACTTCATGCTTCAGCATCAGCAAGCCACCGTGGGCATTCACTACCAGGGTTTCGCAGACCTCGCGAAACTTCTTGCCCGCGTGGCTGCGGCCCAGGGCTTGCAGCTTCATCCGGTGAAAGATGCGCTGGCTGCGCCGGTTTGTCGCAAAAGCGGTTTCTTGCATAGTGTGCCCATCATCGGTCTGGCTTCGCGAAGCGTCAATTGCCCTTTCGGACAGGTGTGCCCAATTGCCATGCTTTTTTGCCCTGCAACTTGTAAGCCCCAATCGGCTGGCCGTAGAATGTCCTTAGCGGCTACGGCATCATGCCGGGCGCCTTCTATACCAAACCGCTGCCGCGCTTTTCTTCACCATTTTCTGTCTGTCATAAGTTGGAACCGAATCATTATCATTGCGCCTGGGGGCATGATATGAACCTTGCTGAATTTATAGAAAGTCGCCGCGAGCGGCATCTTGGAGAGCTTTACGAATTTCTCCGGATCCCTTCGGTCAGCGCCAAAAGTGAGCACAAACCGGATATCGACCGCGCTTCCAAATGGGTTGCCGAGCGTTTGCGCACAGCAGGCTTCAAGACCGTCGAAATCGTCCCCACAAGTCTTCACCCCCTCGTTTACGCCGAATCGCTCGAAGCCCCCGGCAAGCCTACGGTTCTTTTCTACGGCCACTATGACGTTCAGCCCGCCGAGCCGCTGGAACTCTGGACTTCGCCGGCTTTCCAACCGGAAGTACGCAACGGAAATATCTATGGACGGGGCACTGCCGACGATAAAGGCCAGGTTCACATCCACCTGAAGGCGCTCGAATCGCTTCATCAACTGCACGGAAAGTTTCCCGTCAACATCAAAGTCCTGATTGAAGGCGAGGAAGAAGTCGGCAGCGTCAGCCTGTGGGACTACGTGCAGAGCCACAAAGAAAAATTGAAAGCGGATGCCCTACTGGTTTCCGACACGTCGATGCTGGGCAAGGGTGTTCCGTCCATCACCTACGGCTTGCGCGGACTGAACTACTACGAAATTGAACTGACCGGGCCTGCGCGCGATCTCCACTCCGGTGTATATGGGGGCGCGGTTCCCAATCCGCTCACCGTGCTTGCGGAACTGTTCGCCAAGCTGCACGACAAGAATTTCCGAGTCGCCATCCCCGGTTTCTACGACGACGTCGCGGCCGTTCCCGCCGCAGAACGCAAAGCATTGAACGCGCTGCCCTGGAAAGAAAAGGATTTCAAGAAAGCCGTGGGAGCGCCCGCGTACTTTGGCGAGAAGGGATTTACTACAGTCGAGCGGCTATGGATTCGTCCAACGCTTGAACTCAACGGAGTTTGGGGCGGCTATCAGGGCGAAGGCGCGAAGACGGTAATTCCCTCAAAAGCTTATGCGAAGTTTTCCACGCGTCTGGTGCCGAATCAGAATCCGCAGAAAATCGCCAAGCTGGTCGAAAAGCACGTTCGCAAGCTTCTTCCCAAAGGAGTGCACTGCCGGTTTGAAGTGCTGAGCACCGGCAAGCCCTGGGTCGCCGCGTACAAGGCGCCCATCTTCCAGGTGGCCCAGTCTGCGCTGCAAAAAGGATTTGGCAAAAAGGCGGTCTTTATTCGCGAAGGCGGCTCCATCCCGTTCGTCACGCAAATGCACGACACGTTCAAAGTGCCGTGCGTCCTCATCGGCTTTGGCCTTCCCGACGAAAACGCCCACGCTCCCGACGAGCATCTCGCGCTCGAAAACTATTACGGCGGTATCAAGGCCATCGCTCATCTCTACGAAGACCTCGCCGAGCTGTAATTTACGTTTTGCCGCGAAGCTGACGGAATCTCAGCTGCGTTCCAGTCGAAACAAGAAACAACCCGCTTCCGTGCTCCGGACATTTACGTAACGAATCTTCGCGTCGCGAAACAGTTGCTCCGCATCGCGTTCTGCCGCACCATCGCGCACGCGGATCTCCATCACCAACGCGCGGTCGTTGCCGTAACCCTCCAACGTCAGCAGACGTCCGCGATATTCTTCGGGAATGACGTCGCTCTCCGGATGACGCGGGCATTCCGCCGCGTGGATATATACCGGCCCGGGAAGCGGCGGCTCGCCCAATTCGCGGAAAGGGTCATAGGTAAATAACAGCAATTCTTCTTCATCTTTCTGGATTAACTTCAGGCAATGCCGGCACGGTGCACGTCCTGCCGCCATCTCGCGATGCGCCGGGAAACCATAGTTTGGGGATTTCCCGGTATTGCGGACTTGCTCGGCGACTTCGCTACGAATCGCCACAACTCGAAACGAACTCATGATTCACCTCGCTGTTATTTCTTGCGAGGCAAATTTTCCGAAATTATGTTGTGGTCTTCTATCCGTTATCTTCCGTCAAATTCTCAGTGCGACGACAACTGCTCGCGTCGTCCCCGCGCATAATCACGCAGCGCGGCGTTCGCTCCGCTGATGACGTGCAGCGCCTCAGCAATGCTCGCCAAATCCTCACCCCGCAGAACCACGTACATCTCATCCTCTTCCAGTCCGGTATAGACCCGGTTCCCGATGCAGCCGAGGCTTGCAATTGCGCCGAACTCCAGCGACGCGGGAAGCGCCATGCACGTCGGACGGCCGAGCGCCGGTGCCCCCACGCCAACTCCCGCGCGCCCCGCCGCCTCCTGCAACAGCATCGCGGCTGCTGGCCGCAACGCAAAGAGCACCACGTCCGGGTCCACCGGCGCGTCGGCCAGCGGCGAGTACACGATCGTCTTCGGCCCCTTCGCCAGGCGCGGAATCTGCGGCACCTCTTCCGGTTTCACGTAACCCAGATCGAACATCATCTTCAACGTCTGTTCCGTCTCTTTTTCGCGCTCCGGCGAAAGCGCAATATTGTGGGTGTATGCGCCCACCGCGCAGTTAAAATGATTCTCGGGAATGGTGTAAAACGTGCGCCCTTCCGCCGCCAGCCGCCAGAAACTGCATCCGGAAGGCTGCGTGCCTTCAAATTTCTTCACGCCCCCGGGCTCCGCGTCAAGGAACGCCACCGCCACGGGACGCACGCCGGTCTTGATTACCTTCAATATCCGCTGTTCCAGCTCTCTCCAGTTTCTGCTCGTGCCCACGGGTGCTTCTCCTTGATTAACTTGGAATTAGGCAGCATAACACGCCCAATCACGTTCGAATTCGTCCCCGAATCGCATTTTACCGCATGAAATCAGCACGTTTTGCACATGCCTCGAAAAAAAGCGCTGTTTTTCGGCCTTTTTTGCTCATTTGCCCTTGCGTTCTTTTTCTTCCTTCGCTATAGTCCGGTTCGGCCCGAGTTTTTTTGCAGGAAATAGGGGTTTTTCCGCTCGTGGCTGGTCCCGGCTGCACCGGGATGGATAGAAAATCAGGAGGATAGGCAGAAGAAATGGCAGCTAAGCCACTGAGCAAAACCAAGATCGTTTCGCATCTCGCCGAGAAAGCGGGTACCGCGAAGAAGACGGTCGTCACTTTCTTTGATGAGCTCCACAAGTTGGCCGTCAAGGAAGCCAAGGGCGCGGCAGGCAAGTTCGTTATCCCGGGAATCGGCCGCGTCGTAAAGGCTCATCGCAAAGCCCGCATGGGCCGCAACCCCCAGACCGGCGAAGCGATCAAGATCAAGGCCAAGACCGTTGTCCGTCTGCGTCCAGCCAAGGTCCTGAAGGATGCCGTTCTGAAGTAGCTCTCTCTCCCGCCTGGGAGCGAGGAAAATTAGAAAACCCCCCGTGGCACGCTTAGTGCAAGCTCGCGGGGGTTTCTCTTTTATCGCAAAAGAATTCCCGCGCGAAGCTACAGCGTCTTCACGTATGCGATCACGTCCTTCACTTGTCCGGGTTCCAGCGCGTCTTTGAACGGCGGCATCAACTGGTCGCCGTTCTCGATCCATGTCTTCAGGCTGTCGTCCGTAATTTTGTTGCCGTTCACGCTGAACGTGCCGCGCTTGGAAAGTCCCTTCAATCCCGGCCCGATTTTCTTCTGGTCGCTGTTGTCATAGTGACACACCGAACATTTCTGTTGGAACACGGTTTTCCCGCGCGCCACCGCCGCCGCATTCGGGGCCGCATTTTTGGTGGTCGACGCCTGCACAAGCAGCGCCCCCACGCCAAGCATTCCAACAAAAACCGCCGCAATCGTTACGCTTTTCCCAAGAAGTTTCACGCTTCCCCCCTAAATTCCAACCGACTCAAAATGAGACCCTCATCATTTTCCCTGTTCCGGCCCTAAATTTCCACCTCTGCCCCGTCCACAGGACAGGGTGCCCATTTTGCACAGCTAGCACTTTCGTACCTTTGACGAGACTCGCTTTGTGCGTTCAAAATTCACCCATGAGCCAAGAGACCCTCACGCGCGCGTGGGAGATGTTGCAGGATGCGTACCAGGCGCAGATGGAAGGCGACTACGACCGCGCCGCCGAGCTCTATCAGTCTTCTCTCGAGCTGCATCCGACCGCCGAGGCGCACACATTTCTCGGCTGGACCTATCATTATCAGGGCAAACTGATGGAAGCCATCGCCGAATGCAAGCTGGCCATCGAGCTCGACCCCGATTTCGGCAATCCTTACAACGACATTGGCGCCTACCTGATCGAACTCGGCCAGTTCGACGAAGCCATTCCCTGGCTGCAGCAGGCCGTCGAATCCCGTCGCTACGAACCGCGGCATTTTCCGCACTACAATCTCGGCCGAGCGTACCTAGGAAAGGAAATGTATGGCCAGGCGATCCGCTGTTTCCAGGAAGCGATCCATATCGAACCGCGTTATTCGCTCGCTCGGCAAGCGCTGGAGTCGCTTCGCCGCATGGTCAATTGATTTCCTCGATTATTTTCTATTTTCCGGTTTCTAATTCTGACGGTTTCACAATTCTGTCGTAAATCCACAACAGCAAAGTTGTGCCCAGTCCGATCACGGTAAGAGCCCAGAGGAAAAGCTCCGGCCGGTGCTGCACTTCTCCAAATCGATGCAACAGCGCCCCGCCGATCCGCCCGGCCAAAAACGATCCAATCCCCAGCGGCAAAAATGCAAATCCCATATACGTCCCCTGCTGCCCGGCCGGCGCCAGCCGGGAAATATAATCGTAATAGCGCGGCTGCTGAATCAGCTCGCCCACCGCAATCACCACCAGCGTAGCGTAAGCCGCATAAATGCTCGCGTGCATCGCCAAAATCGCGAACGCCACCATCGACACCAGCGTCCCCAGCAGCACCGCCCGGAACGCCGAAATTTTCTGCGTAAGTACGCTGAACGCCACCGTAAACGCAATCACCACCAGCGGCCCCGTCGAAAGCATCCGCTCCGTGTCCGCCTTCGGGTCCACATAATCGTGTATGTAAATCGGCAGAGTAATGAACTCCTGCCAGTAAACAATCCAATATCCGGAAAAAATCAGCAAAAACACCATGAACTTCGGATTCGCCACCACCTTCCCGAAGTTCCGCATCGTTTCCGCCAGGCTCGCGGTCTTCACGTCGCCCGATTTTTGCGGCTCCTTGAAAAACACCAGCACCGCAAAGAACATCAGGAACACGCTCGCCGCCGCCACGCGAAACACATTCTCCACGCTCAGATGCCGGTGCACCCACGACGCCACAAACGGCCCCAGCGCCCCGCCAATATTCACCAGCGTGTAGTAAATCGAATACCCGATCGACCGCACATTCTCATTCGACGCCCGCGCCGTGGTCCCCACCACGCACGGCTTCACCATCGCCACGCCCAGCGCCGGCAGCATCAGCACCACCGTAACCAGACCCACCAGCGGC
>Ga0210410_10000396_pt1 | contig 50775 bp, 44 predicted proteins | sample IncBWC4MmetaG_FD_161058 | JGI IMG/M metagenome (GOLD analysis project Ga0210410, IMG submission 161058) | Forest soil microbial communities from Barre Woods Harvard Forest LTER site, Petersham, Massachusetts, United States - Inc-BW-C-4-M | ecosystem: Environmental > Terrestrial > Soil >...
CCAGGCCCGGTGAAATCTATCACGTTGTAGTGGACCTCTGGGCCACCAGCAACGTCTTTCTTGCCGGCCACCGCCTCCGCCTCGAAATTTCCAGCAGCAATTTTCCGCGCTTCGACCGCAACCTCAACACCGGCGAAGACCAGGCAACCTCAACCAAAATGCAGCCCGCCACCAATACCATCTACCACGACAAAGAGCACCCTTCGGCCCTCGTTCTCCCTATCGTTCCTTGAATAAATCGCGCTGCTGAGGCGAGTTGTTATGGTTTCTTCGCAGGTGCTATCGGCCGAATCTTTTCCACCGGCACGATCCCTTGCCCTTCGAGCACACTGTAAAACTTGTCGGCGTCCAGATTTTTCACCGTTTCCACCGCGCCCGAAGGCCAACGAACTTCCAGGCTTTCGATTTTCGTCGCAGTTCCCAACCCGAAATGTACCCGCAGATCGTTTTGCGAAAGATAGCTTCCCCCGCTGTGGATTTCGTCGGTCTGCGTCATGCCGCCGGCCACGAGTTTCAGCCGCGCGCCGATCGCCAGGCGATTACTCTTCGTCCCCGCCAGTTCGAAACTGACCCAGTGGCGCCCCGGCAACCCGGGATTCCGCAGCATCATCGGGCTGCCCTGCAAATCTTCTACCACCAGATCCATGTTGCCGTCGTTGAAAAGGTCCCCGACTGCCAGCCCGCGCGAAACCCTCGGCTCCATGATCGCCGCGCCGGATTGATCGCTCGCATTGCAAAACGTTCCATCGCCCTGGTTGTATTGCACCAGCTTCGGTTCACGGTAGCGCGCGCCCGTCTGCAGCGCGTCCACTTGCGGATACACGTGGCCGTTCACCGTGACCAGGTCCAGCCAGCCATCGTTGTCCAAATCAACAAATGCCACTCCCCATTTCACAAACGGCACTGATGGCAAGCCGATGCCCGACGGGTAGGAAACATCCTGAAAGTCCCACTTCCCGTCGTTGCGGTAGAGCGGGCTGTTGTCCAGCGCAAAATTCGTCACTACTAACGATGGCCGCCCCGTATGCAGATAGTCCCCAATCGTCACGCCCATGCCCGCCTGTTCGTGCCCGTCTTCGCCGAGCGCCGTGCCGGATTCAAGCCCGATGTCCGTGAATTTTCCGTTTCCATCGTTGCGGTAAAGAAACCCCGCCGTCGAATCGTTGGCGACATAAATATCTGGCCGTCCCGTGTTATTGAAATCGGCCCACACCGCTGTCAACCCGTAGTAACCGTTGGGATCGTCCACGCCGGCTTTCTTCGAGACGTCCGTGAATGTCCCGTCGCCATTGTTGTGAAAAAGCGAATCGCCCGCGCCTTTCAATCCGCGCGGCCCGCACTGCACGTCAATTCCCATGTATTTGCACGTCACGCTGCTGCCGAACGCGGGGGGGTGGTGAATATCCAGGTCCACATAGTTCGTGACCATCAGGTCCAGATAACCATCGCCATCATAATCGCCAAACGCCGTGCCGGTGGAAAATCGCCCGTCGCGAACGCCGGCTTTCGCGGTCACATCGGTGAACGTGCCGTCGCCATTGTTGTGATACAGCACGTTGCCGCCGTAACACGTCACGTAAATGTCCGGCCAGCCGTCGTTGTCGTAATCGCCGACTGCTCCGCCCATCGCAAAGCACGGTTTCCCAACCCCCGCCTTGTCGGTCACATCGGTAAACGTCCCGTCGTGATTGTTGTGATAAAGCGCCCCTCGCGCCCGCTGCCCCTTCAACGCCATTTCCACCGTCGGCGCGTTCGTGAAATAAATATCCAGCCAGCCGTCGCGGTCATAATCGAGCAGCAGCACGCCGCCACTCATCGACTCAATGATGTAGCGGCTTTCCGGGGCCGAGGTGTGCGAAAAGCGTATGCCCGCCTTTTCTGTGATGTCTTCAAACTGCGGCACAAGCCGGCCCTTGCACTTGATCGTCTTCGCTGTCGCAGGCGGCGGTGGCCCCTGTGCCACACCTTGCGTCCATCCCCCCGGCGCTGCCAGCAACCCCGCAATCAGCAGCATCCCGCTGCGAATGGTCACCTTTGACACTCGAGATCACCAAAAGTTTTTCTGTAGGTCATATTCAGGTTCAGGAGAAATATTGTCTGCTGCGTCTAACCGACTTTATTGTATACCGAAGCGTCGCGCAGTTCCCTCGGCTGGACACGCTCTTCGCGTTGTGCGAGCCTGAATTTGTCCGCACTGAAACCGATACTGTACTTTTGAGGAGACCTTTCCATGAAATCGCGATTTTTCTCTTTGCCCGCACTTGCCCTGTTTGCCGCCGCCATCGCTTCTCCCGCCGACGGCTCGTGGACCGGCTGGATTTCAGACGACATGTGCGGCGCAAAAAACGGTCAAGAAGGCGGCGCGGAATGCGCCTCACGGTGCGTAAAGGAACACGGCGCCAAGTATGTCTTTGTCAACGACACTGACAAAAAGGTCTACGCCATTGACGCGCAGGATAAAGTTGCGCCCCACGCCGGCCACCACGTCGTCGTGAAGGGCACCGTCGACGGCAGTGCGTTGAAACTCACCAGCATAGAAATGGCTAAGTAGCTTCCCACGCCCGCATCTTTCCTAAACCAGTGCGGGAAACCCGTATCGCTATCATTCCGAAGGCGGTGTTTGCTCGCTCCGCCGTCGAATTTCCGTTACGATAAAACTTCGCCATGTCCACAACTCTCGTTCATGTTGCCCGAGCCTTCACTCCCGCCGTGGAAATTCCCGATGCCGCGATTCTCTTTCGCGACGGCGTGATCGAATCGGTCGCGCCGCGCGGAGCAGTTACACTGCCGGCCGGCGCACAGGAGATCATCGCCACCGACAGAATCGGTGTCCCTGGCTTCCTCGATGTGCACATTCACGGCGCGGGCGGCCACGACGTCATGGAGGCCACCGATGACTCCCTGAAAGCGGTTGCGCGCACCATCGCCGCTCACGGCACCACCTCTTTCGTTGCCACCACCGTCACCGCCAGACCTGAATCCATCTGCCGCAGCGCGGAAGGCATCGCCGAATACATCACTCGCCAGCACCAGTTCGGCGAGCGCCGCGCCGAAGTCCTCGGCATCCATTTCGAAGGCCCATTCATTAGTTCCAAGCGCCGCGGCGTCCATCCGGCGGAATTCCTGAAACTTCCTTCCGTTGACCTGCTCGAACAATTCATCACCGCCGCAAAAGGCAACGCCCGGATTCTTACCCTTGCCCCTGAACTTCTGGGCGCGATGCCCTGCATTGACGCCGCGCACAAGGCCGGCCTCGTCGTCGCCATCGGCCACACCGACGCCGCCTACGAGCAAGCCCGTGCCGCCATTGCCCGCGGTGCCCATCACGCTGTCCACGTCTACAACGCCATGCGCCCCTTTTCGCACCGCGATTCCGGCGTAATCGGCGCGGTGCTCACCACGCCCGAAGTGACCGCCGAGCTGATTGCCGACGGTATCCACGTGGACGAAACCGCCATGCGCCTGTTACTGCAGGCCAAGGGCGCGGCCAGCGTGATCCTTGTCAGCGATGGCATCTCCGCCACCGGCATGCCCGACGGGAAATACACTCTCGGAACTTTTGAAGTGACTGTATCGGGGGGAGTCTGCAGGAATTCTGAGGGAAAGCTGGCAGGTTCCACGCTGACGCTCGACCGCGCGCTGCGCAACATCGTGAAACTTGGCGTGCCGCTCGCCGACGCTCTGCGCATGCTGACGCTGAATCCCGCCACCCTGCTCGGCATCGAATTCAAGAAAGGCTCGCTGCGCCCGGGCGCCGACGCCGACATCCTGCTGCTCGACAAAAGCCTGCACGTAACGCAGACCTGGACGCGTGGCTTCTCCAACTAGCCGCCGGCCGTTTGCACTATCGAATTTCCACCACCAGCTCGATCTCGACGCACGCGCCCAATGGAAGTTGCGCCACACCGACCGCGCTCCGCGCGTGACTTCCCGCCCTGCCGAAAACTTCCTGAAGCAGTTCCGACGCGCCATTCGCCACCAGATGCTGCTCTGTAAATGCGGGCCCGGAATTCACTAGACAAAACAATTTCACGATGCGCTGCACGCGCTCCAAATCCCCAAGTTCGTGATGCAGCGTCCCCAGCAGATCAATCGCAATAGTCCGCGCCGCCCGCTGTCCTTCTTCTGTGCTCATGTTGACGCCCAACTGCCCCGCCCAGCTCTTTCCATCCCGCTTCGCAATGTGGCCCGAAACAAAGCAAAGATTCCCTGCTTGCACGGTGGGCACAAAAGCAGCAACGGGCGGAGTGGCGACGGGCAGCGCCACGTGCAATTCCTTCAATCGATCGTATACGTTCATCTTCCTCTCCATCACCTCGAAGAATCGACAGCGGTGGTGTTCCCTCCGCAGATCAACACGCCCACACGCTCGCCTTTTGCAGGCGCATACTTCCGTGAAGTAAGCGCCGCCAGTCCCGCTGCTCCGCCCGGCTCCGCCAGAACGCGCGCCACTTTCCACAACTGCTCCTGCGCGCCGCGGATTTCCTCGTCCGAAACCAGCAGCACACGATCCACAAACCTCTGTGCGATCGGAAACATCAGTTCGCCCACTCGCCGCGGCGCCAGCGAGTCCGCCGCAATTCCTCCAGCTTCGGCATCCACGGGCCGCCCGGCTTCGAGTGCTTTCGTCAGTGTCGGCGCGGCTTCCGGCTCAACCCCGACGATTTTGATTCTTCCCTGAAACCACGCGGCAATCCCGCCAATCAGTCCGCCGCCACCCACGGAGACCAGCAGCGAGTCCAGATCGGGCGCCTGCTCTTCGAGTTCAAGGCCAACTGTTCCTTGCCCCAAAAGCGTTTCCATCTGGTCAAAGGCGTGAATCGGCATCGCGCCCGATTTTTCCTGCCAGATTTTGCTCGCCTCCAGCGCGTCGGCGTAACGGTCCCCAGCAATCACAAGGCTCGCGCCGTACTCCTCGATGCGCTGCCGCTTCGCAGGCGAGGCCACGCTCGGAACAAAGATGCGCGCCGGAACATTGAATTTATGCGCCGCAAAGGCCACTGCCACGCCGTGGTTGCCTCCGCTTGCGGCCACCACCCCTGCGGGAGGAACGTTCCGCGTCATCAGGTTCGTCAGCGCCCCGCGGGCCTTGAACGACCCTGTGTGCTGGAAAAGCTCCAGCTTCAGAAGCACGGGAAACGCACCCAGCCCGAAGTCTTTCCCCTCCATCGCCAGGATGGGTGTCCGGCGGATGTGCTCCCGAATGTGTGCATGCGTAGCGGCAATCTGTGTTCGGTCAATCAGCGGATTAGAGGTGGCGGCCATGAAAGGATTATGGCATTATTTAGGCGTTTAGCTAAACACACAAGTGCCATTTTGGCCGAACACCTATGACGACCTCGGAACAACTCTTCCGTGCCCTTGCCAACGAAAACCGCCTGCTCATCCTGAACTGGCTCAAGCGGCCCACACGCCATTTTCCCCCGCAACGTGACGGCGACCTCGTAAAGGACGGCGTCTGCGGCCTCCTCATCGCCCGAAAGCTCAAGGTCAGCCACCCCACTGCCAGCGAGCATTTGAAAATCCTCGCCCAAGCAGGCCTGCTCCGCGGCAAGAAAATAAAGCAATGGACCTTTTACAAGCGCAATGAGGCACAGATTGCCGCATTGAAGCGCTCTATTTTTGACAGGATTTAAGGAAGGAGCCTGTTTCAGGAATTCAGGGGAATGCGCAGCTCGTCCGCAAGCTTCTGCGCGCTGAAGGGGCTGCATGCAAAATATCGCTCACCGACTCTCAATGTCGGCACCTTTCGCTTTCCGTTGTTCACGCGAAGCACCAGCTCTTCGCTTTCCTCATCTTCTTCAATATCGATCTCGCGGAATTCCACGCCGCGTTCTTTCAGAAAGTTCTTCACCCGCCGGCAGTCCGGGCACCACCCCGCGCTGTAAATCGTAATCGGTTCCATTCTCCGCTCCACGACATTTGATGTTGCCGGGCACACCCGCGTCGCATCGTCAAACTAAGGGTCAGCAACGCACCAGGTTAGCGAGGCTCGACAAGGACGCTGTGGCGTTTTCGTGCCACCTGAATGCGGATCAGCGAGCGCTGCAACGCGATATTCGCGCGGTCCCAATCCAGGTTCGTGTCACCGGCCGACAAACGCTTCTCCGCCCGAGCCCTGGCCTGTTCCGCGCGCGCCAGGTCGATCTCTTCCGCGCGCTCCGCGGTTTCCGCCAGTACGGTCACGCGATCGGGCAGCACTTCCGCAAATCCGCTGATTACGGCCAGCACAACCGGCTGGCCCGACGTGCTCATCCGGTAAGAAAGCTCCCCAATCCCCAGTTCCGTCATCAGCGGCGCGTGCCCCGGCAGAATTCCCAATTGGCCGTCCAGTCCCGGGACGGTAACTTCCACCACGCTTTCACGCAGCAATTGCCGCTCCGGCGTCACGACGATCAGTTGGATGGATTCAGGAAGCATTTCCGTCCTAAACGCCCGCCTTCATCTTGTCGGCCTTCTCCAGCACTTCATCGATCGTGCCGACCATGTAAAACGCCTGCTCCGGAATTTCGTCGTACTTCCCTTCCACGATTTCCTTGAAGCTGCGCACGGTGTCTTCGATCTTGACGTATTTGCCCTCGAGGCCGGTGAACTGCGCGGCCACGAACATCGGCTGCGAAAGGAATTTCTCGATGCGCCGCGCGCGCGCCACGGTCCGCTTGTCTTCATCCGACAGTTCTTCGATGCCCAGAATCGCGATGATGTCCTGCAAATCCTTGTAGCGTTGCAGCACCGACTTCACCGAGCGTGCCACGGCGTAATGTTCCTGGCCCACAACGCGTGGGTCCAAAATGCGTGAAAAGCTGGCCAGCGGATCGACCGCTGGATAAATGCCGAGCTCCACGATTTGGCGGCTCAGGTTCGTCGTCGCGTCCAGGTGGGTAAACGTCGCGGCCGGGGCGGGGTCCGTATAGTCGTCGGCGGGCACGTAAATCGCCTGAACCGATGTGATCGAACCGTGCTTGGTCGAAGTGATGCGCTCCTGCAGTTCGCCGATTTCTGTGTTCAGGTTCGGCTGGTAACCCACGGCGGAGGGCATGCGTCCGAGCAGCGCCGAAACTTCCGAGCCCGCCTGCACGAACCGGAAAATATTATCGATGAAGAGCAGCACGTCCAGGTGTTCCTGGTCGCGGAAATATTCCGCAACCGTCACACCCGTCAGGCCCACGCGCAAACGAGCTCCGGGCGGCTCGGTCATCTGCCCGTAGATCAAGGCCGCGCGCGACTTCTCCGAATTCCCTGGAACCACGACGCCGGACTCCTGGAATTCCAGCCACAGGTCGTTTCCTTCGCGTGTGCGCTCGCCCACTCCCGCGAACACCGACACGCCGCCGTGCTGCATCGCAACGTTGTGGATCAATTCCTGGATCAAAACCGTTTTGCCGACGCCTGCGCCGCCGAACAGTCCGATCTTTCCGCCCTTCAAGAACGGCTGAATCAAGTCCACCACCTTGATGCCCGTCTCGAACATTTCGAGGCTCGTCGATTGCTGGTCCAGCGCCGGGGATGGCCGGTGAATCGAAAACGTCGTATCGCTCTTGATCGGCCCCAACTGGTCAACGGGTTTGCCAAGCACATTCATCACGCGACCCAGCGTTGCGCGCCCCACCGGCACCATGATCGGCTCGCCCAGGTCCACGGCCTTCATGCCGCGTACCATGCCTTCGGTCGGCTCCATAGCCACCGTGCGAACGCGCCCTTCGCCCAGGTGCTGTTGCACTTCCGCGGTCACGTCCAGCGGCTCCGGCAAATTGAATCCTTCGCTGGTGATGCGCACGGCGTTGTAAATCGCCGGCAGATGCCCCTGCTCAAACTGAATGTCGAGTACCGGCCCGATGACCTGGATCACTCGTCCGACTTGTTGCTCTGGCATTTCTGCTCCTAGGCGGTTGATGAAGCTCCGCTGACAATCTCAATGATTTCCTTCGTGATCGCCGCTTGCCTCACCTTGTTCATGTGCAGCGTCAAGCCTTCGATCACTTCGCCGGCGTTTTTCGTGGCCGCTTCCATCGCCGTCATTCGCGCCGCATTCTCGGCAGCACAGGATTCCAGCATGCTGCGCAGCACCTGTGTCTCCACATACCGCGGCAGCAACCGCTCCAGCAATTTTTGTTCCGGTTGCTCGTAAATGTAATCAATCTGGGACGACGCGGCCTCGGCTTCCGTTTCTTCACCTGCCGAAATCCTTTCCACGGGCAGCAGTTTCTCCACCGTCAGGTCCGCGGAAATAACGTTCTTGAACTCGCTGAACACCATGTACACCGCGTCCACCTTCTCCTCTGTATACAGGTCCGTCACCAGTTTCGAAATCTCGCGCGCAATGCCGAAATCCACTTTTGACAACACGTTCACATACTCACCCGCAAACGTGAATCCCGCTCTCCGCATCGCATCGCGGCCCTTTTTCCCGATGGGGATCACGGTGATCTTTTTCCCTGGCTTGCTGCGGTAAAACTCCGCCGCCTTCCTCAAAATGTTTGTATTGAATGCGCCAGCCAGCCCGCGTTCCCCGGAAAGAACCAGCACCAGGATCCGTTCTTCCGGCCGCTTGGCCAGCAGCGGATGCTCGGGCGATTCGATCCGCGCCATCGTCGACCGCAGCACGCGCACCAATTCCTTTGCGTAAGGACGCGCCGCCAGCGCCGCCTCCTGCGCCCGCCGCAATCTCGCCGCGGCCACAAACTTCATCGCGCGCGTAATCTGCTGGGTATTTTTCACCGAGCGGATGCGGCGCCGGAAATCAAGTAGTGTGGGCATGATCTCTGCTTAAGCCTGGCTCCTACTTCGCGGTCGCTGCCAGCGCGGCCGTAAAGCGCTCCTTGAACCCGTCGAGCGCCGTCTTGATCGTCGCCTTGATGCCGTCGTCGAGCGCCTTCTTCGTCGCAATATCCTTCAGCACGCCAGGGTAATTCGTCTCCACGAACTGTACGAACTCTTTCTCAAACCGCCGCACGTCTGCAACTGGAACGGTATCCAACCCGCCGCTTGTAGCCACATAAAGCACCAGCACCTGCTTTTCCACCGACAGCGGCACGAACTGGTCCTGCTTCAGCACTTCCGTCAAGCGCTGCCCGCGCTGCAACTGCGCCTGCGTCACTTTATCCAGCTGATCCGCGCCAAATTGCGCGAACGCCGCCAGCGCCCGGAACTGCGCCATGTCCAAACGCAAGCTGCCTGCCACCTGGCGCATCGCCTTGATTTGCGCGTTGCCGCCCACGCGACTGACCGAAATACCGACGTTGATCGCGGGGCGAATGCCGGCATTGAACAAATCCGACTCCAGGTAAATCTGCCCGTCGGTAATCGAAATCACGTTCGTCGGGATGTACGCCGAAACGTCGCCCGCCTGCGTCTCAATCACCGGCAGCGACGTCAGTGACCCCGCGCCCAGCTTGTCGTTCAGCTTCGCCGCTCGTTCCAAGAGGCGCGAGTGGAGATAAAACACGTCGCCCGGAAACGCTTCGCGTCCCGGCGGCCGACGCAACAACAGCGAAATCTCGCGGTACGCCTGCGCATGCTTCGAAAGATCGTCGTAAAAGGTCACTGCGTGCCGCTTGTTGTCGCGGAAATATTCGCCCATCGCGCAAGCCGCGTAGGGCGCAATGTATTGCAGCGAAGCCGGCTCCGCCGCCGAAGACGCCACGATGATCGTGTACTCCATTGCGCCAGCATCGGTCAGCGCCTTGATCACCTGCGCGATCGTCGAGCGTTTCTGCCCGATCGCGCAATAAATGCAGATCATGTCGCTGCCCTTCTGGTTGATGATCGTGTCCAGAATGACGGCGGTCTTTCCCGTCTGGCGGTCGCCGATGATCAGCTCACGCTGCCCGCGGCCGATGGGAATCATCGAATCGATCGCCTTGATGCCGGTCTGCAGCGGCTCGCGCACCGGTTGGCGATCCAGAACGCCAGGCGCCAGTTTTTCCAGCGGATTCCGCAATTTCGACGTGATGGGGCCCTTGTCATCCAACGGCAAGCCCAGCGGACTCACCACGCGCCCAATCAGCTCCGGACCCACAGGCACGGACATAATCGTGTTCGTGCGCTTTACAACGTCGCCCTCTTTCAATTCCGACGACTCGCCCAGCAGCACCGCGCCGACTTCTTCCTCTTCCAGGTTCAACGCCAGTCCAAAAACGTTGTGGGGAAACGCCAGCATCTCGCCGGCCATCACCTTTTCCAGTCCGTGAATGCGCGCGATTCCGTCGCCGACGCTGATGATCGAGCCGACCTCGTCCACGGAAACCGTCTGCTCGTAGTTCGCGATCTGTTCGCGAAGTATTTTGCTGATTTCGTCTGCTTTGATATTTGCCATGCCTGCTCCGTTCCCGAATGCCTATTCCGCGGTCAGCCGTGCCCGCATCTGGTTCAGCCGGTTTCGCACCGAGCCGTCGTAAATCGTGTCGCCAATGCGCACCACCGCGCCGCCAAGCAATGCCGGATCCAGCGAATATTTCGCTTGAATCTTTCTTCCCGTTAGGCGCTCCAGCGTCTGCTGCAACTGCGTTTTCTGCGGCGCTGTCAGCTCGGCTGCCGAAGTAACTTCTGCTTCCGCCAAGCCCTGCCGCTGCCGGATCACGTCTTCGAACGTCTGCAGAATCTCCGGCAAAAGATGCGTCCGCTGGTTGTCCATCACCACAAATAGGAAATTCCGAACAATACGGCTCGCGCCCAGTCGCGCCGCCAGCTTCTCAATCACGCCGTGTTTCGCCGTGCGCTCCACCGCCGGGCTGCTTAGAACGCTGCGTAGTTCCGCGGACTCCGTATACACCGCGCCAAAATCCTCAAGTTGCTTCTTCACCGGCTCCGCCGCGCCCTGTTCGAGCGCGATATCTGCCAGTGCCGTCGCATACTGCAGGCTCGCCGACCTCAATTTGGCCTCCCCTGCAAACTCTGCACGAAGCTGCTGATCATCGCTTCCTGTACCGCCGGCGTCATCTGCTTGGCCACCAGCGTTTCCGCGCCATCCACTGCCAGCCGGGCCGCCAATTCCTTCAATTCCACGCGAGCCGCACGCTCGGCCGCCTCAATTTCTGCCTTGGACGCCGCGCGAATTTTCTCCACGTCCAAAACCGTCGCAGAGTGCAAACGTTCCACTTCCGCCGCCGTTTCGCGTTGCGCCTGAGCGCGGAACTCCACAATCTCCCGCTCCAGGTTGCCCATTTTCGTTACGGCTTCCTGCAGCTTGCTCTCCGCTTCTATTTTTGCGGCGGTGGCCTTGGAGATCGCAGAACTGATGTTGTCCGCATTCCGGCGAAACGCCGGCGGCAGAAGTTTCCCGAATACCCAATAAAGAAGTCCCGCCAGAATGGCAAAGTGAATCCACTTGAAAATTATCTCAATGGAGTGTTCCGCATAGCCGCTGCCTTCTTCCGCCCCGAAAGCTGCCGCGGCGGAAAACAAGCCAAGCGCGCACACAACAAGGCTGTAGTAAACGTTCCGCGCGCTCTTCATCGAGCCTCTCTCGTCGGAGTGCCCGGAGCGGGCGGCGCCTGGAGGACGCGGCGCGCAATCTCCGCCGCAAGCTGACCTGTTAGGGTTTCGATCTCTTTCCTCGCGCTGGCGAATTCTGCCGCCACGCGCTCTTTCGCCGCGTTCACTTCCGCGTCAGCCTTGCTGCGCGAATCCTTCAGCATCGCCGCGCGCTCTTCCATCAGCTTCCTGCGGTCCGCTTCCTGCTCCGCGTACACCTTCGCGCGCGCCTGCCGCAGCGCTTCTTCGTACTGCCGCACCTTCTCCGCGGCCGCTGCCTGCGCCGCTTCCGCCGCTTTCTGCGCGCCAATCGTCCGCGCGTCGCGCTCCGCCATCACCTTCAGCAATGGCCGGAAGAAAATCGACCGCATGATGATGTAGAAAAGCAGAACGATGACCGCTACGGGCACAGCCCGGAGGAACAGTTCGCCTAGTTGGTGAACCAAAGCAGACATGAAATTGTTTCGCCTAAAATTTCAGGAAGGCAGCCTCGCCAGCTCCCCGACCCGGTGGGAGCATACGGTGGGCCTTGCGCCGCCTTACGGAACAATAATTTATATCATTCACAGCGACTTTCCGTCAACGAATCGCGCCACTCTCGGGAGCCTGAAAATCATGTTCCTGGCTATAATTCTGAAGCACTTCTGATGCGCGCCCCACCGGCCATTTTGGCGCGCAGGAGTCTCCATGACCAAGACCTGGCAAACCAGACTGATCCACTCGGACGCCAAAATTCCCACCGGTTACAAGTCCCTCGCCACACCCGTCTATCGCGGCTCCACCACCGTGTTTCCCTCCGCCGCCTCCGTCAAAGACACCTGGGACCAGCACAAAGTCGGCTACACCTACGGCCTCTACGGCACACCCACCGCCCTCGAACTCGCCGGGCGCATCTGCGAACTCGAATCCGGCAAGCACACCGTCCTCGCTCCCGGCGGCCAGGCTGCCATCTCCCTCATCAATCTCGCGCTGCTTCAGGCCGGTGACCACATCCTCGTCCCCGCCAGCGTCTACTATCCGAACCGCAAGCTCACCTCGCAACTTCTCTCCCGCTTCGGCGTCACCGTCACGTTCTACGATCCCCTGATCGGCAAGGGGATTTCCGCGCTCATCCAGGAAAACACCCGCCTCATCTGGACCGAATCCCCCGGCTCCATCACCATGGAAGTTCAGGACATTCCCGCTATCGTCGGTGCCGCCCACGCGGGCAACGTCAAAGTCGTCATCGACAACACCTGGTCCGCCGGCGTGCTTTTCGACGCCTTCGCCCACGGCGTCGACATCACCATGCAAGCCGTCACAAAATATATCGGCGGGCATAGCGACTTGCTTCTCGGCTCGGTAACCGTCCGTGACGACGCCCTCTACCAGCGTCTCGGCGTCACACAACAGATGCTCGGCCTCGCCGTCTCCCCCGACGATTGCAGCCTCGCCCTCCGTGGATTGCAAACGCTTGCCGTTCGTCTGTCAGCAATCGAAAATTCCGCTCTCGCCGTCGCCAAATGGCTCGCCGATCGCTCCGAAGTCGAACTCGTCCTTCATCCGGCGCTGCCTGCATGCCCCGGCCACGAATTCTGGAATCGGGACTTCCTCGGCTCTTCCGGCGTGTTTTCGCTGGTGTTCAGGTCTGGTCCCATGCAGGAGCAGGTCTTCGCCTTCGTTGACGCCCTGAAACTTTTCAAGGTGGGTTACAGCTGGGCAGGAGTAACAAGTCTCGCCGTTGCCTACAACATCGGCCGCATTCCCGGCCGGCCTCCCTACGATCACCGCATCGTCCGCCTCAACATCGGCCTCGAATCCACCACCGACCTGATTGCCGACCTCGAGCAAGCCCTCCCAAAATTGCGCGGTTAATCGCGCCTACTCCTCCCTCGCCACCGCGTCATACACAAACCGGAACCTCGACGGATTCTTGTCCTTGCCGATCACCATCTCCACCTCTTCCCACAACTGCATTCCATCCGTCGAAACCTCATACGTCCGCGTCAGCGTTCCCTTCTTCGGCAGCGGCGAAGTGCTCACCAGTTTGTCGCCATCCCATTTCGCTTCCACCACGTCCGTACCCACTCCCGCTGGTGCATCCGGTTTATGCCCATCGGTATAAAAAATAGTCTTCCGCCCCTGATCGCCGAACATTTCCACGATCGGATCCTTGTCGCCCTTTCGCTCCAACTTCAGCCGGACCGAAGGATCGATCAATTCCGTATAACGCTGGCGGTCTTCCGCGGTGTCCTTTTGCTGTCCGCCGTTGCCGCGCTGCCCGCCGCCCAAGCCGGGGCCGCCCATTCCTCCGCCCGGCCAGCCCACGCGCGGCCCGCTATTCCCGCCGTGATTCTGGTTTGGATCATTCACCTTGCGTTGGTTGGATCTCGCCTTTGGATCGTCGCTTTCGTCGCGATTTAGTTTCCAAGCCCCCAAAATATTCGTCCGGGGAACAACCTTCACCGGCGGCGGAGGCGGCGGCTCTGAAGACGACCTTTGCGATGCCACCGGCGCGATCGGCCCCGGCGGCGCTTGTGCCATTACAGTCCCCATGAGCAACAAACCAACTCCACCGAAAATTATTAATTTGCGCACTTGCTTCATGGCCTTCTTTCCTGAAGGGGCTCGTTTTGCGGAACCCCACTGAATTCATTCCCTCAAACGCGCACCAAAGTTCCCGGGTTGTGTCCAGCACCCCACCGGTTCGTTTCCCCAGTCTGATTCAACGATCATCTTACTCCTCGCAAGTGTAGAAATCGCCTTTGGAGGGAGTTCTCGTGAGTGGTCCCCGTCAAACAAGCCGGCGGTCGAGGTCTCGCGCCCGCTCGAGCAGTGTCAACGCTCCCAGTTCACGGAATTTCTTCGCGCGCTCCCGGTAGTCGTACGCGCGCTTGGGCAAAATCGCCATGAACGGCACCCCCGCCGCCTTGGCAGACAATGCATCGTCCACGTTGTCCCCCACATACAAAGCCGATTCCGGGTCGCGCTTTCCTAGAATCGCGATCAGCCCGTCTGGATACGGTTTCTTCCGCGCGTCGTCCATCGTCACCACCTTGCGGAAATATTTCGCCGCTGGCCACCGTTCGAACGAATACACAAATTCCGGCCGGGTCCTCCCCGTAAATAAATTCAGCTCCCGCCGCTGCGCCCACTTTTCCACCAGCTTCGGCGTCACAAGCCACTTTTCCTTCGTCACATTTCCCGGTTTTCCGTTGCTCCCCCAATAAAACGGTTGAAACGCCTCGCGCGCCTCTTCATACGTCGTCGGCACGCCTCTTGCCGTCACCCATTGCGAAACCATCATCCAGTCGTCGTTATTCCCCGGCTGGCGCTTCCACTTGTGCAATTCCGCCCAGGTCGCTTTCTTTCCCGTCAGCTTCTCCACCGTCTGCAGTGCCGACCGCCAGAACGTTTCCTTCACATCAATCAGCACGCCATCCACGTCAAAAATCAGAATCTCCGGATCGACTTTCTTCACCGCTCGTTTCGCCACGCCACTCGTCCTTTCCAACTCCACTCTAGTGTACCTGCTCCGCCCCAAACCTCGGGTCTCTGCCCCTCTGCCAAATCCCCCCTCTTTCCTGATGCATCCCATTGATTCTTTGCGTTTGCCTCCTTCCACACACGCGCCTACATTTCTCCAACGCTTCGGTCTTCCGAAGCGCGGTCCCTGGGTCCCGACTTTCCTCGAAAGGAGCGCCCCGATGACGTTTCGGCGAATCTTCCCGTATTTCATGACCATTCTGGCGAAGCATTCTTTGCCGAACATGGCCAATCCTGCGTCCCCGCAGGATTACCTCTGTCCGAATTAGCAAGAATCTGCCCACAATCTTCCTCGTTTTCTTGCCGCTCCCTGAACCGCCTTGCTACACTTCCTGCGTCACGCCTTTCTGCCTGACGAAGGAATCTTTCATGCCCGCTTTTCCCGGTGTCGATTTCATCGACTTTGATTCCCAGCTGAACGACGAAGAAAAACTTGTCCGCCAGACCGCCCGTCAGTTCGTCGACAACGAAATCATCCCCATCATCGAGAAGCACAGTCGCGAAGGCACCTTCCCCAAACACCTGATCCCGCAGCTCGGCGAACTCGGCTTCTTCGGCGCCAACCTTCACGGTTACGGCTGCGCGGGAATGTCCAACGTCGCTTACGGCCTGATGACCCAGGAACTGGAGCGCGGCGATTCCGGTCTGCGCAGCTTTGTTTCCGTGCAGAGCGCGCTGGTGATGTATCCGATTTATTCCTTCGGCAGCGACGTCCAAAAAGACAAATGGCTGCCGCGCCTGCAATCCGGCAAGGCCGTCGGCTGCTTCGGCCTCACTGAACCGCAATTCGGCTCGAATCCCGGCGGCATGCTCACTCGCGCCGTAAAAAAGGGCAATCAATACATTCTGAACGGCGAAAAAATGTGGATCACCAGTGGCTCGCTCGCCGATGTCGCGGTCGTCTGGGCCAAAGCGGAAGACGAAAAAATCCGCGGCTTCCTGGTCGAAAAAGGCACGCCCGGCTTCAAAGCCTTGGACGTCCACGGCAAATGGTCGCTGCGCGCCTCCGTCACATCCGGCTTGTCTTTCAGTGATTGCGCCATCCCCGAGGAAAATCTTCTCCCCGGCGTCACCGGCTTAGGCGGCCCGCTCAGTTGCCTCAACCAGGCGCGTTACGGCATCGGCTGGGGCGCTCTCGGCGCGGCCATGGCTTGCTACGACACCGCTCTCCAATACGCCAAGACGCGCAAGCAGTTCGCCAACAAGCCCATCGCCTCGCACCAACTGGTGCAGGAAAAGCTGGCCTGGATGATCACCGAAATCGTCAAAGGCCAGCTACTCGCGCTCCACGTTGGCCGCCTAAAAGACAAGGGCAAAGCCGACGCCTCGCACATCTCCATGCTGAAGATGAATAATGTCGCGATCGCCCTTGAAACCGCGCGCAAGTCCCGCGACATTCTCGGCGCCAACGGCATCGTCGACGACTACTGCATCATGCGTCACATGAACAACCTCGAAAGCGTCTACACCTACGAGGGCACCAACGACATTCACAAACTCATCATCGGAGAAAAAATCACGGGCATTTCCGCCTTTGTGTGATCCCATGAAAAACTACGCCAAATTTTCCATTCCATTTCTTCTCGCACTTTTCGCATTTAGCCCGCTCGTCTTTTCCCAAACGACCCCGCCGCCAAAGGCTCCTGCTAACGCAAACCCCCACGTCCGCACCATCACCGCCTTTATCAATCTCGATCGCTCGCAGTACCAACTGCAGTTCGCCGAAACCGCCAAATTCCTCGGCTACGCGAAAACAGTGTTTGAATCCCGCGGCTACACCGTCGAAACGCTCCGCATCGTCACGCAACCCTTCCCCGAATACACCAAAGGCCTTTCCAAAGATGACGCCGTGCGCCTTTTAAAGAATCTCGACGGCCTCGCCGACCAGAATCACGTCCGCCTGGCCATCGGCTCCGCCTATCTCGCCGGAAACGACGGTGACGCCCAGGCCGATCTCCTCGCCGCCGTCCTGCAAAACACAAAAAATATTTTCGGCAGCCTCGCGGTGACCAACGACGCCGGCATCAACTGGCCCGCCGTTAACGCCGCTGCCCGCATCATCAAAAAACTTTCCGAAACCACCGATCATAGCGAAGGTAATTTCCATTTCGCCGCCAATGCCAGCGTCCCGCCTTACTCTCCCTTTTTCCCCGGAGCGTATCACACCGGTAGCGGCCGCCAGTTCGCAATCGGCCTCGCATCAGCAGGCCTTCTCACCACCGCCGCGCAAAACGCTCCGGACCTCGCCGCAGCTCGCCGCCAGATCATCGACGCTTTCTACAACGCCGCCTTCGACGTCGAAGACGCCGCGCAGCGCATCGATCGCGAACAGGGCTGGATCTACATGGGCCTCGATCTTTCTCCTGCTTCTTCGCAGGGCGCTTCCATCGGCGCCGCCATCGAAACCATCTCCAAACAACCGCTCGGCTCCAGCGGCACCATGACCGCCGTCGGCGTCATCACTTCCGCGCTAAAGGAAATCGGCGCCCGGCGCACCGGTTATTCCGGCGTGATGCTTCCCGTCCTCGAAGACCCCACTCTCGCCGATCGCTGGAACCAGGGCCGCCTCTCTCTCGACCAACTCCTCAGCTACTCCGCCGTTTGCGCCACCGGTCTCGACACCATTCCGCTTCCCGGCGACACGAGTGTCGAAGACCTTGCCCGTATCATCGGCGACGTCGCCACTCTTTCCGTCAAGTGGAACAAGCCGCTCTCCGCGCGTCTGCTCCCCGTCGCGGGCAAACACGCCGGCGAACTCACCGAGTTCACCGATCCCTATCTCATCAACGCGCTTATTCGTCCACTTCCAGGCCGAGAACAAGTACAATGACCCCACTGTCGGAGTGAGATTGCTCTGTACTGTTGTCGGGTTCGCTCCATCGCTTCCAACACCCCTATCGACCTTAAGCCGCGCTTGCCCTAAGATTAGCGTCCGCGGAGGGCGCCAACATGGAAGAACAGCTCAGCCTTGAATTCCTGCGCGTAGTCGAAAACGCCGCCATCGCTGCCGCCCGCACCATGGGCTTCGGCGATCGCCACAAAGCGGATGAAGTCGCCGTCGAAGCCATGCGCAAGACCATGGATCAGGTCGAAATGGACGGCACCATCGTCATCGGCGAAGGCGAACGCGATGAAGCGCCCATGCTCTACATCGGCGAAAAAGTCGGCCTCGCCACGCACGCTCCGAAAGCTCTATTCCCCACCGTGGATATCGCCGTCGACCCGCTCGAAGGCACGAATCTCTGCGCCACCGGCGCGCCCAATGCGATCGCCGTTCTCGCCGCCAGCGAAAAAGGCGGTCTGCTCCACGCTCCCGATCTGTACATGGAAAAAATGATTGTCGGCCCGTCGTGCAAGGGAGCCGTTGACCTCGATGCCCCCGTCGCCGACAACTTGAAGTCTGTCGCCAAGCGCCTCGACCGCGGCGTGGAAGATCTCGTTGTCATGGTCCTCGACCGCCCGCGCCACGAAAAAATGATCGAAGAGATTCGCAGGGTGGGCGCGCGCATTCGCCTGATCGGCGACGGCGACTTGTCCGCTGGGATTTCCGCCGCGGTCATTGGCACCGGCGTTCACATGGTGATGGGCACCGGCGGCGCCCCGGAAGGCGTGCTCACCGCCGCGGCCCTGCGGTGCCTCAACGGCCAAATTCTCGCGCGCCTCGTCATCAGCAAGCCTCAGGACGCGGAGCGCCTCGGGAAAATGGGCGTCACAGACACCAAGCGCATCTACGACACCGAGGATCTCGCCCCGGGCAAAAAAATTATTTTCGCCTGTTGTGGCGTCACCGACGGCAACCTGCTCAAGGGCGTGCGCTTCTTCGGCGAAGGCATCCGCACCTCGTCCATGATTCTGACGCTCGACGAACGCCAGGTCCGCTTCGTCGATTCCGTGCGCCTCGAAAAGCGCCCCGACCTGAAGGTCCGCTTCAACTAGTTGTTATCTGGGGAATATTTCTAGGCAGGACGCGACGCTACTTCGTCGCCAAACAAAAAGGATGTCATCCTGAGTACCTCCGACAAGGTCCGTTGTTGGACTCCGGCGTTTTTGCCGGAGATGTCCGAAGGACCTCAACTTAAATCCGTTGCACAGATTTTCGTTTGGGTAACAGGGTTGGGATCGTAAAAGCGGCTGAGCCGCCGCACTTCAATGTAGCACCGGCTACTGCTCCTTCGGAATCGCTACCACCACGCCCTCGTCCACCGCCACCGTCGGTGTAAACACCGTCGCGCTCTTCCCGTCCGCCAGCGCAATCTGTTTGGCCGTGCCGCTCACCGCAGGCCCCGCGGGTTTCGTCCCATTCGGAGGCGCGTCCCCCGGCACAGTCGAAATCCGCGTCGTCTTCGGCGTGCAATTTGCCGCGCCCAGGCAAGTGTCGCGCATAAATACCTGTCGCAGCCCGCTGTTCGGCGCAATCAGCACATTCGCCGCGGCCCCGCCGGCAATCTTCGCCGTATTGCTCGGCGTAATCGCCACGAACGCCACATATCTCCCCGTCGAACTGATCGAGGGCAAAATGCTTTCCGTCCCGTTCAACGCGCCTTGCGAATCCGTGGAAATCAGCGTCGTCGCGGTCTTACAGGTGTTGTCCGCCCCGATGCACGTATCGTGCACGTAGACCTGCCGCCCAGCCGGCGCACCCTCCACCAGATTCGTCGCCGCCGAACTAAACGCAACATACCGTCCGTCCGGAGTGACCACCGCGTTGTGGCTGTCCGCATTCCCCGCTGTTCCATCCGCCGCGACGGAAACCACGCGCGTGCTGACGCTGCATCCGTTCGAAACTCCCGCGCACGTATCTTTCAGCAGAATCTGGTTCACTTGGTTCTGCTGCGACCCATACACAACGTAACGCCCGTCCTGGCTAATCGCCGGCGTCTCCTCTGCAATCACCGCCGCTGCCGGAGCCCCGCCGCCGATGACAAACGAAAATGGGTTGCTGTTTCCGCCTCCGACTAGCGGCAAGCAACTGGGCTGCGTGCAAAGCCCGTTACCTGGATTTGTCACCAAAATGGTCGCTGTATCCGGATTTGCCAGGAACGCGCCAGGAATCACCGCCTGTATTTGTGTGTCCGAAAAACTTGTGATCGTCAGCGCCGCCGGCTGCTGCATCGGGGTCAGCTTATCCGCAAGAGTCACAAGTGATCCGCCATTATTCGATGACGGCAGAAAATTGGTTCCCACCACGGTGATGGTCACCGAAGCGTTTGTGCAACTTGTCCCGCAAGCCGGCGCGGTCGCCGGCGCCACCGAAGTCAGCGTCGGCACAGGATTCGGCGCTCCGTATATATTGAACGCCAGCGTGTTCGAAAGTCCGTTTTGCCCGGTGCCCGATTGCGCCGTCAGCGTGTTGATGAACGCCGTTCCCGGCTTGGCTAGCATGCTCGCCGGCACCGTGGCCGTCAGCGTGGTAGTGTCCACAAACGTCGACGTCGTCAGCTTCTTCCCATTCCACTGAATCACACTGGTGCTGTTAAAACCGTTCGTCGGGTTGGCATTCACGGTCAGCAGAAACGAGCCGCTTCCGGCCGGCAGCCCGATGGGCGAGACATTCGTCAGCGTCGCCCCGGTGTTGTATTGGATCGAGTTGTTGTAATCATTGCATCCGGCCACCCAGCCGAACGCCAAACCTGCGACAGCCACCGCTGTCCAAAACCGCTTCATGAAAACTCCTTCGCGCGAAACTCACCTGTGCGTCCGTTTCTCTCGTTCTGGGAGAGAAAGGAACATCGCCTGACTGTTTGGGTTGAGATGCTAAAAAGCGTGGCCGCGTTGACCGGCCCCCCGCAGATCCCCTTGGGACTCGGGGTACCTGACTCCTGTCCACAAACCCAGGCCCCTATTATGGCGCAGGCCGTCGCAGGCTCAAAGTCCCGAGTCGCCCTGCTACTGACCCGCGCCCTGCGCCGCCAGCGACTCCTTCGCCAACTGTTCGATTTTCTTCCTGCAGCCCGCATCGTTGATCTGTACCGCTGCCGCCGCGCGGTAATCCGCAATCGCCAATGCCTTTCGTCCCAGCTTTCCATACAGGTCGCCGCGCACCAGCCGGAAGATCGGATTCTCCGGATATTTTTCCACTAGCGGCGTCGCCACCCCTAACGCCTGTTCGTACTTCTGATCGAAAAGGTGCAGGTTGATTGCCAGGTAGTATCGCGCCAGCGCCGGCGTCAATTGACCGTGATCAATCGCCAGTTGCAATTGACGGATACCTTCTTCTTTCGATCCCCCAGGAATTCCCATGAAAAAGCGCAGCACTCGCGCAATCGTCGAAAGCGTGTCCACATAATAGTTGTAGAGCCCCAGCCCCATGTCAGCGTCCGCCAGCGATGAGTCAAGCGCAAGCGCGCGCAGGAAATGCTCTCGCGCACGCACTCCCGCGCGCGCCGCGGCCCGGTTTTCCGCGCGCAATCCATACATGCGCGAAGACAATCCTCCGGCCATCCCGGCGTAAAGATGCATTTCCGCCGATTCGTGCCTCGCCAGGGCTGCGTCCGCTAGCGCCTCTGCCTTCGCCACCACATCCAGATACACCTGGTCGCCCGGCGCTTTTCCTCTGTGCCGCGGCAGGCTCATACCGTATTTGTATTCCGCCGAAAGGCACCAGATCTGCCACCAGCGCGCTTCCGCTTCCAGCAGATATCCCAATGGGTGCTCGGGCTGCTCGCCTTCCAGCGTCTGCGCCTCCGGAATTGCCAGATCGATTCGCCCCGAATAAATGTGCTCCAGGATCGCGTCAGTGCCCGGCGGCAGCGAAAGATTGCCCGCTGCTGAACGGCGCGGCGCCAGCGGCAATGCGCACACGCCCAGCACCAGCAATATAAATATTCGTTTCATGATTGAACGGAGAGCCCCGGCGGGCCTGCGCTCTCCTGTTTACGAGTGTAAGCCGTCCCCTCACACCACCGCAAAATAATTTGCGAATTGGCCCGAGCTCCACCGTTTGTCAAAACTCCCAAAACTTGTCATTCCGAGCCCCGTTCGCCTTTTGCACGGGGTGAGGAATCTGCTTTCCTCTCTTCTACTTTTTCGCTCCCCCTCTTTTCCCATTCCGCATGCCGTAGGAGGATTCCCGCCCTTTTGTTATTCTCGCTGCGCATGTCCATTTCCCGACCATCCCCCCAATTCGCCCAGTCACAGCCATCCCTCGAGCGCGGCCTCGGCCTCAAGGAAGCCGTCGCGCTCAACATGATCGAGATCGTCGGCATCGGGCCCTTCGTCGTCAGTTCCCTCGTCATCAAGGCCATGGGCGGCCCGCAAGCGCTGATTGCTTGGCTCGCGGGCGCGCTCCTCGCCACGCTCGACGGCTTCGTCTGGTCCGAACTCGGCGCCGCCATGCCCAAAGCTGGCGGCACTTACGTGTTCCTTCGCGAAGCCTACGGCGCCGGCCGCTGGGGCCGGCTAATGTCATTCCTCTTCGTCTGGCAGACCTTCGTCCAGGCGCCGCTCTCCGTCGCTTCCGCCTCCATCGGATTCGCGCGCTACGCCGGATATCTTCATCCGCTCACGCTCTGGCAAGCCAAAGCTATTTCCGGCAGCCTGGTTATTTTTCTCGTGATCTTGCTCTACCGAAAAATCACCACCATCGGCAAAATTTCCGTTCTGCTCTGGGTCGGCGTCGTCGGCACCATGCTCTGGCTCATCTGGGGCGGCATTCGCCACTTCGACCCCAAGCTCGCATTCGATTTTCCTCCCGGCGCGTTTCATCTCTCCTCGCTTTGGTTCGCCGGGCTCGGCGCCGCCATGATCAACACGGTTTACAGCTACTGGGGCTACTACAACATCTGCCACCTCGGCGGCGAAATCCGCAATCCCGAAAAAAATATCCCGCGCGGCATTTTCCTTTCGATTCTCGGCATCACCGTGCTTTATCTTGCCATGCAGACCAGCCTGCTCGGCGTGGTACCCTGGCGTGAAGCGCAAAACACTCCTTTCATCGCCAGCCTCTTCGTCGAGCGCCTCTACGGCTCCGGCGCAGCGCACTTCGTCACCTGGATGGTTCTCTGGATCGCTCTCGCTTCCGTCTTTTCCCTGCTCCTCGGTTACTCCCGCGTGCCTTATTCCGCCGCGCTCGATGGCAATTTCTTTCCCCTCTTCGCCAAAGTGCATCCGACGAAACATTTCCCCCACGTTTCGCTTCTAATACTTGGGGCGCTGGCGTTCCTCTTCAGCATCATCCTTAAACTGGAAACCGCCATCGCCGGCATTCTCGCCATGCGCCTGATCGTGCAGTTCATTGGTCAGGCCGTAGGCGTGATGCTGTTGCGCCGTCGCTTGGGCTCGGAAAAGTTGCCGTTTAAAATGTGGCTCTATCCCGTGCCCGCCGTGCTAACCATGTTCGGTTGGGCCTGGCTTTTCTGGCAAACCGGCCCGGCCCGCAAGTGGGGCCTGCTCGAAATTGCTTTAGGCGCAACCGCATTTCTAATTCGCGCCCGCGAAATGAGAGAATGGCCCTTCGCCCCGGCGGCAGAAATCCGCCCCGTGGGCAACGTGTCGTCCTGAGCACATCCGACAAGGATGCGCGAAGGATCTCAACGTCTAACACTACCGACCAACTATCGGAGGCCTTTTGAACCGCAACCGCCTGGCAACACTCTTACTCCTCACAGCGCTCCTCTCGTCCACCATTCACGCGCAATTCCCTCCCGCTCCCGGCACAGGCCCCGGCCTACCCGAAACTATTGAAGCCATCGACGCCGCCCGCGTCACCACGCGCATCCTCTACATCACCGCGCATCCCGATGACGAAAGCTCCGCCATCCTCACCTATCTCGCCCGCGGCCTCCACGCCGACGTCGCGCTGCTCTCCATCACCCGCGGCGAAGGTGGCCAGAACGCACTCGGCCCCGAACAAGCTCCGCAGCTCGGCCTAATCCGCACGCAGGAACTTCTCGCCGCCACCCGCGGCTACGGCGTAAAGCTCTATTTCACCCGCGCCAAGGATTTCGGCTTTTCCAAGACTCCCGAAGAAACCGAAAAAATCTGGGGCGACCCCGTCCTCGAAGACATGGTCCGCGTCATCCGCGAATTCCGCCCCAACATCGTCATCAACGGCTGGGGCGGTGTCCACTCTGGCCACGGCCATCACCAACTTTCCGGTATTTGGACCCCGAAAGCCGTCAAGCTCGCCGCCGATCCAAAATTTCTTCGCGATCCGAGTCGCCCCGCGTGGGACGCGGCCGGCGCGGGCGTCCAAATCCTCGACGTCGAACGCGGCAGCGACAATCCCAAGGGCTACATTCTGCCTGTCGACGAAGTCTCTCCCCTCTACGGAAAATCCTGGCGCGAGATCGGCATCGACGCCTTCAGCAATCACCGCAGCCAAGGCATCTCCGCCTTCCTAAGCTCCCCATTTCTCCGCCGCCCTCTCGCCCTCCTCCCAGAAGACGGCAGCAAGCTCGATCCCGCATCGCTCAGCCAAAATCTCCTCGCGCTTGCGCAGCCCGGGGGCTGCGCAAAGAACTCCAAGCTCTGCGAGAACCTGAAACTTGCCGACGCCAAACTCTCTGAATCGAGGAAAGCGGCTTTGAAACTTGAATGGCCTCTGGCGGTCGATGATATCGACCAAGCTCGAAAGCTGGTAGGCGAAGTCATCCCGCCAAGAAAAATCGCCGATTCTCCCCAAGTCGACACTTACGCAAATGCACGACCCGCGCAATTTAAAATCATCGAAGCTCTGAAGTTGGCGGCCGGATTTGAGTTCAGGGTTGAGTCGGAAACTCCGGATGCGGTGGCGGATGAGCCCCTCAAATTAACCGTGGTTTCTCGCTGTCGAGATGGGATTAGTTGTGGGTTGAAAGGACCTCTGTCTTCATTGCCCCCGCGGGATATCGGAGAAATTCAGGGGGACAGTACCAAGGGGATCACTTTCACCCTGACAGTTGCGGAAGGGGAACCTTTCCCCCAAAACACTGCGAATCCCGTACCCGAAATCGACTCTGCGATTAAGGTGTGTGAGTCTGTTAGGATGCAAAATGACACCGACTCCACATTCAATGCATGCGCCCCGGTCGTCAGCGTTCAGGCTTCCTCTGTCAAAGCCACTCGCGTTCCCTTGCGAGTCGTGCCTGCATACACTCTGGCCGTGGAACCGACCCAGGCCATTGAAGTTCTCACTGTCACGCACAGGCCTTTCGACGTGTTCCTTCGCATCCATTCCTACTCTTCAAAATCCGCGAAAGTTTCCGTCGGCCTCGACGCTCCCGACGGATTTAGTTCCAGCGCGCCCGTCGAACTCTCCTTCGACGGCGTCGGCGACCAGTACGCCAAGCTCACCGTCACGCCGCCTGCCAAACTCGCGCCCGGCAATTTCACCGTCACCGCCTACGCAAAGCGCGGCGACGAAAAATTCTCCACCTCGCTCGAGCCGCTTCCCACCATGCCCTCCATCCTCTGGAGCGAACCCGCGCAAACCGTCGTCCACGCCTTCGATATCAACGTCCCCGCCAACCTCCGCGTCGGCTACATCACCGCCGAAGGCGAAATGATCCCCGAAGCGCTCAAGCGCCTGGGCATCAACGTCGAAATGCTCGATGCTAACGCCCTCACTTTCGGCGATCTCTCGAAATACACCGCCATTGTCGTCGGCGTCCGCGCCTACGAACTCCGCCCCGAACTCTCGAGCGCCAACAAGCGCCTCCTCGATTACGTCTCCGCCGGCGGCACGCTCGTCGTCCAATACAATCGCGACTTCATCTGGAATAAATTCCTTCCCGCGCCCTATCACGCCACCATCGGCAATCCCACGCCGCGCATCACCGACGAAAACGCCGAAGTGAAATTCCTGAAGCCCGATGACCCGCTGCTCAACACCCCCAACAAAATCACCGCCGCCGATTTCCAGAACTGGGTTCAGGAACGCGGCCTCTATTACTGGAGCGACTTCGACGCCAAATACACGCCGCTTCTCTCCATGCACGACCCCGGCGAAAAAGACCTCAACGGCGGCCTCGTCTACACGCATCTCGGCAAAGGCGTCTACATCTACACCGGCCTCGCCTTCTTCCGCGAGCTTCCCGACGGCGTCCCCGGCGCCTACCGCCTCTTCGTAAATCTGCTCAGCGCCTCGCAAACGGCGCACTAGAACTGCTGTGGTAAACCAACTGAACACATTCCCCCGCACGCGCCTTCGCCCTGCGCTATGCTTTCTACTGTCCAGCACAATGGTCATCGCCGCGCCGCTTCCTGAATCGACAACCGAAGCGCGCCTGAACTTTGGGGAGTGAATCGAGCATGAATCTCTGGAAAGACCCTTCAACCATCCGCATCGCCGCAAGCCGCGCCGTTTTCTTTTCTCTTTTCCTGCTTCTAAGTCTGACGCTGGCTTCCACCGCCTCCGCGCAAAAGAAAAAGAAGAAAGACGACACCACGCCGAATCCCGCGACCTCCACCATTCTCCCCGTCGAGCAGCGGATCGACAACGCCATCGGTGAAATGCTCGGCGCCTGGCAACTTGGCGACATCGAAAAACTTCACTCGCATTACGCCGACGACGTTGACGTCGTCAACGGCATGTGGGCCCCGCCGGTCGTCGGCTGGCCGAACTATCTCTCCAGCTACCAGTCGCAGCGCGCCCGCGCCCAGCAGGTGCGCCTTGACCGCAGCAACACCCTCATCCGTCTCGCGCCTTCCGGCAACACGGCTTGGGCTTCGTATCAGTGGGAATTTACGGCAGTGGTGGATGGAGTCCCGACATCAGCTTTCGGGCATACCACGTTGATCTTCGAAAAGCGCAACGACAACTGGCTGATCGTCCACAATCATACTTCTCTGGTGCAGGCGACTCAGGCAGCCGCTCCGGCGGCGCAGCCCCCTGCGGCGACACCTCCAAAGCCCTGAGCCCGCTTTGGCCCGCGTCGCCACGCCTGCGGCTAAAAATTCTTCAGGCCGTGGTAAACAAACACTCCGGCAATCACCAGCAGCAGCACGCCCGAGGTAATCCCGCTCATCATCACGGGCCTCGAGAGCGATTCGATCTTCTTGATCAACTCGCGCTGCTCTCTGGCCATATGTTCTTGGGCTGCGTCGATGAAAATTTGATCGTCTTCATGGCTGGAAAGCACGCTGCGCCACGCAATCAACAGCAGAAAGATGGCGGTCACGACTCCCCAGACGATCAGCAGATACAGCAGCGGCCCCGAAAACGCCGATTCCATGGCATCCATTGCAACCTCCGTTGGAACCCGTCCGCGGTGCCTACCCTCAACCGTAGGCAGAGCTTTTCAGGCGGAGTATAACACTCTGGTCTTAGAATGCTAGTGACCCCCTACCCAAGGGAAACCCCGTACATATCCCTGGGCCGGGATAGCCGACGATCCGGGAGTTATCGCACGATGGCTCGAATCGAAATGGCGAGTGCGGCCCCTTCTACGGTATGTCTTCCATAGTCTCAAGTAGGCTTGCGGGTATCTGCGAAGCTATCCCGGGGTTATAATCGCAGCAACCTATGGCCCTCTTTCCAGGCACACATCTTGGCCCCTATGAAATTGCCGGGCCGTTGGGTTCCGGCGGCATGGGTGAAGTGTATCGAGCGAGAGATACGCGACTGGAGCGCACGGTAGCGATCAAGATTTTGCCGCGAGAGCTTTCGAATGATCCCATCCGCAAGCAGCGCTTCGACCGCGAAGCCAAGACCATTTCCAGTTTGAATCATCCGCACATTTGCGTGCTCCACGACGTGGGGAGTCAGGATGGCATCGATTATCTGGTCATGGAGTGCGTGGAAGGCGAAACGCTAGCCAAGCGTCTTGAAAAGGGCCCTTTACCAGTCGATCAAGCCTTAAGATACGGCACACAAATCGCCGACGCGCTCGACAAGGCTCATCGCAACTGCGTGGTGCACCGGGACTTGAAGCCGGGCAACATCATGGTGACCTCAGCGGGGGCGAAGCTTCTGGACTTTGGTCTTGCCAAGCCGGTAGCGCCGCTGGCTAGCGTGGCCACATTAACCGCGGCAGTCACCCAATCCTCTCCGATGACGGAACAAGGGGCCATCGTCGGAACGTTTCAGTACATGTCGCCGGAGCAGATTGAAGGCAAAGACCTGGACGGGCGGAGCGATATCTTTTCGCTGGGTGCTGTGCTGTACGAGATGGTTACAGGAAAGCGGGCGTTTGAGGGGAAGAGTCAGTTGAGCGTGGCGTCGGCGATCTTGGAAAAGGAGCCGGCGCCGATCAGCGTGGTGAAACCGATGACGCCACCGGCGCTAGATCGTTGTATCAAGCGGTGTCTGTCAAAGGAGGTCGAGCGGCGCTGGCAGAATGCTGGAGATCTTGCGATTGAATTGCAGTGCATCGCCGAGGTCGGCTCGCAAGCCACAAGCCTGTCGAGACCCACAGGGAGCGCCAGAGGCCACAGAGTCTGGGCCGCCGCTGGCATAGCTCTCGTCGCGCTTTTTTCAGGACTCGGGCTAGCCTACTTCTTGCGGCCCGTTCCCGAGCGGCGCGTCATTCGTTCTTCGATCTTACCTCCGGAAAAATTGTCCTTCGGTGAGAGCGCAAATTCATGGGCCGCGGCGGCCGTCTCGCCCGACGGGTCGCGCATTGTGGTTGGTGTAATTGGTCAAGCAAGCCGGGAAATGCTGTATGTTCGCCCGCTGGACGCCCTCACGGGCCAGATTCTGGCCGGGACAGAAGGGGCTAGTTTTCCATTTTGGTCGCCCGACGGCCGCTCCATCGGATTTTTTGCGGATGGTCAACTCAAAACTATCGATGCCTCGAGTGGACCGGTCCAGGTGCTTTGTCCGGCGCCCGAAGGGCGCGGCGGGACATGGAATCGTGATGGAGTGATCGTTTTTGCGCCTTCGCCCGTTGCAAATTTGTATCGCATAGCCGCAACAGGGGGCACGCCCGCAGCTGTAACCAAGCTGGACGCTGCACGCCACGAGGATACCCATCGCTGGCCGCAATTCTTGCCCGACGGACGGCATTTCCTCTATCTTGCCAGGACCTTAGACATAAGCAGCAGTGAGATTCACGTTGGCTCTATAGATTCAGCAGAGCCAGCGAGCGTCGTGGGCGCGATGGGGAATCCTGTTTACGCCGCGGCTGGATATCTCGTGTATCCCCGGGGGAACCTGTTGGTGGCGCAGATGTTCGATACAGATCGCTTCCGCGTATCCGGCGAAGCGGTCCCGATTGCCGACCAGGTCTTGTTCAACGGGAACGTGAACTATGCATCGTTCTCCCTGTCTGGGAATGGCGTCCTGGTCTTCACAAGGGCCGTTGGAGAAGGAGTCTCTGAGCTGATTTGGACCGACCGGAATGGAAAAACTGTTGGGCGGGTTTCAGAGCCCGGACGCTATTTCGGTCCCAGCCTCTCCCCGGATGGCCGGAAACTCGCCGTCGAGGTTTACGATCCTCGTACTCACGCGAACAGCGATATCTGGATTTACGACCTGACGCGAGGTTCGAGGACGCGGCTGACCTACAGTCAATCAAATGAACGTAATCGCCTGCCTGTGTGGTCTCCTGACGGGAGCCGGATCGCGTTCAGTTCCTCCCGCGGCGGACACACTCAAATCTACGAGAAAGCTGTAAACGGAGTGGGTGCCGAGAACGTGGTGTCTCCGAGGGAAGGCCATAGCTACGCGACCACGTGGTCTCAGGATGGCCAATTTATCGCAGGCTTCCAGGAGAATTCTCAGCATGGTGGCCTACAATTCCTAGTGCTATCCAGACTTTCGGGCGACAAGCCGATTCCTTTTTTGCAGGGCATTTCCGGTCTCTCGCGCTTCACTTTTGCCCGAATTTCTCCGAATGGAAAATGGATCGCGTATAGCTCTTGGGAATCGGGTCGCGGAGAAACTTATATTTCATCGTTCCCCAGCGGCGCCGGCACCTGGCAAGTTTCGACGAACGGAGGTAATGACCCTCATTGGCGGCGCGACGCTAAGGAACTCTTTTATATAAGCCGTGATGATACTTTGATGTCCGTAGAAATCTCTGAGCAAAACGGAAGCCCGGTCGTCGGAAAGAGCCAGCCTTTGTTTCGGACGCGTCGAGTAACCTCTCCGGACTGGGTCTATGATGTCTCCCCGGACGGGTCCCGTTTCTTGATCAATAGGCTCCTGCTGCCTTCTGGGCCCGAGCCGATCACCATGGTCGTGAACTGGGACGCGGAGTTAAAGAAGAAATGAGATTGCAATTGACTTGCGACCCTGGACGCGCGTCCAAATGGACGAGTAGTTCTCTACACGTAGGTGTGGCCTCTTTTCCGGCCGATTGGCGTTCCCAGGGTTATGCCCGGATCACGGTCGCCTCCGCGAGCGTGGTTGGCGCATTGTTTTGCGATCCACCTCGATTCACGACTTTTGAGCCGCCTCAGGCAGCCAGTTGGGCGTTTCCATACCGAACTGCTTGGCGTATGGGGTAGGCACCGAAGATCTTCCCCAATGGGAGATATGGCCGGGACCTGCGATGAAGCTAGCCGGCCCGCTTGCTGCTCGCTTGCCGGGGCTTCGGCTTGCTCTTGCCCTTGAGATTGAGCGCCACTGCAGCGCGGATGAGATCCTTCAAGGCCGCGTCATCGACTTTGTCGCCTTCGTGGATGTCGATGGCGCGCCTGACATTCCCGTCGAGGCTGGAGTTGAACAGACCCGAAGGGTCCTTCAACGCAGCTCCCTTGGCAAATGTCATCTTGACGACTTTCTTGTACGTCTCTCCCGTGCAGACGATGCCGCCATGCGACCAGACGGGAGTCCCCATCCACTTCCACTCTTCGACGATCTCAGGGTCTGCCTCGTGTATGATTTCGCGCAGTTTCCCGAGCGTCTTCCCGCGCCAGTCCCCAAGTTCCTTGATCTTCTCGTCGATTAATGCAGAGGCAGATTCCACGAGGCACGCGCCCTTTCCTGTACAACTCCAACTCTCGCACCCACTTTAGCTGCGCTCAGCGTAACCCGCAACCTCCGCAACTCCCGAAGAAGCGGCTGTATTCTCTACGGAGCTGCGAGTCCCAAGACCTGCCGGCTTTAGCGATTGACCATCTTCTGAAGATTCTCAGGGTAGCGCGCTCCTTGCACCGCAATCTTCGAAGTGGCGCTGTCGATTTGGCGGAGATCGTCTGGTGTTAGTTCAATGGCGGCGGCTCCGATGTTTTCTTCCAGCCGATGCAGCTTCGTTGTGCCGGGGATGGGGACCATCCAGGGCTTCTGCGCGAGAATCCAGGCGAGCGCGATCTGCGCGGTTGTCGCCTTTTTCTGTTGTGCAAATTTGCCAATCAAATCCACCACCACCTGATTCGCTTTGCGGTTCTCCGGCGAAAAGCGTGGGACAATATTGCGGAAATCGGTCTGATCAAACTTCGTTCCTTCGGTGATCTTGCCCGTGAGGAACCCTTTCCCTAAGGGGCTGAATGGAACGAATCCGATGCCGAGTTCCTCGAGCGTCGGCAATATTTCGGCCTCGGGCTCTCTCCACCAGAGTGAATATTCGCTCTGGAGTGCCGTGACCGGTTGGACGGCATGTGCCCGGCGGATTGTTTGCACTCCCGCCTCAGAAAGGCCGAAGTGCTTTACCTTCCCGGCCCGGATCAGGTCCTTCACCGCTCCCGCAACATCTTCGATCGGCACCTCCGGGTCAACCCGATGTTGATAGAACAGATCGATGACGTCGGTCTTGAGGCGCTCGAGCGAGGCCTCGGCGACTTCCTTGATGTGCTCTGGCCGGCTGTCCAGCCCGGCCTGTTTGCCGGTGTTCGGATCGATTTTGAACCCGAACTTGGTGGCAATCGCCACCTTGCCTCGGAACGGAGCGAGGGCTTCGCCCACCAGTTCTTCGTTCGTGTATGCCCCATATACCTCTGCCGTATCGAAGAACGTGATGCCGCGGTCCACTGCCGCTCGAATCAGCGAAATACCATCCTTCTTGTCCATGGCGGGCCCGTAGCTAAAACTCATTCCCATGCAGCCAAGCCCGAGAGCCGAAACTTCCAGATTGCTTTTTCCAAGTTTGCGCTTTTGCATTGTTTCTCCTCGAATCGCGTCGAACCGTGAAGGTCGGATCGCTTTGCGCCGGTTCTCAGCGATAATCAGAAAATCCCAGGATCCCTGTAGTCTGCTTGCGCTTCAGGCGCTTGCCCATTCCGCCAGAGTATTTGCCAAATCCTCCGAGACTCCTGCGCGATTGGATGCGAACCAATCATCAAGCGACTCACTATCGGTAAATTGGATACTCGGAAACTGGCACACTACCTAGGCCGCCCTTCGTTGACAAACGCCTTTCCCCACCCCAAAATAAGACCTGCCTGTGTTGTTTTCCCTGTGCCCGAATGGCGGAACTGGCAGACGCGCTAGCTTCAGGAGCTAGTGGCCTCACGGTCGTGGAGGTTCGAGTCCTCTTTCGGGCACCATCTCTTCTCCCCTAGTGATTCCCGTGTCACTCAATATGGGTCGCCCCGATATCGGGCGCTGTCATTGTGAGCGCATCCGACAAGGATGCGCGAAAAATCCCAACTTAAAATCCTCCCATAAATTTCTCGTTGCTCGTCACAACTCCCCGCTGAATTCTTCCCCCTCTTCGCGTATTCTCTTTGCCTATGCGTCTCTTTCCCAGTCCCAAGCGTTTCTGGCCGGCAACTTTTTTTGTAATGTTTCTCCTCACCTGTGCTGTCTCTCTCCATTCCGACGAATGGAAGGCCCGCCACGCCCTCGTCGCTCCCAACGGCACGATGACCCTCACCATTCCTCCCGCGCCATCCGAAGTCTTCTTCGCTGGCCCCGCCGATCCCTTCGATCCGTCCTGGCTCGCTGGCATGCAAACCTGGCGCAACGAACGCCGCATCCAACTCCGCCTCGATGAATCCGACTACACAAATCCCGATCTCGCCTGGACCCAGCGCAGCTTTTCCCAGGTCCAGCTTCTCGTCTGGGATCGCTCCATCTACGATCCCGAAACGCGCCGCTACACGCCCGAAAAATTCCTCGCCGAAACCGAGCGCCGCCTCGGTCCCATTGACGCCGTCCTCCTCTGGCACGTCTATCCAAACATCGGCGTCGACGACCGCAACCAGTTCGATCTCCTCCGCGATCTTCCCGGCGGCCTCCCCGCACTCAAAAAACTCGTCAACGATTTTCACCGCCACAACGTCAAAGTCCTTTTCCCTGTCCTCGCTTGGGATTCCGGCACGCGCGAAGAATCCGCTCCTCCCTGGGTCGCGCTCACGCAACTCCTGAAAGAAATCGGCGCCGATGGCATCAATTTCGACACACTCGAAAGCGTCCCCGCCGATTTTCGCGCCGCCTCTATCGCCGCCGGCCACCGCATCGCCTTCGAACCGCAATTTGAAATCCGCGACGAATCCATCGCCTGGAGCACCCTCGGATGGAACGACTGGGTCACTTGGGAAGACGTCCCGTATCCCTTCACGCCGATGGTCAGCAAAACCCGCTGGCTCGAACCCCGCCACATGATCAACGTCACCGACCGCTTCACCCGCGACAAAATCGACAGCCTTCAGCACGCCTTCTTCAACGGCAGCGGCTACGCCTCTCTCGAAAATCTCTGGGGCTTCTGGTATCCCATGAACCCCCGCGACGCCGAAGCCGTCCTTCGCTTCACCCGCATCGAACGCGCCTTCGCCGCCAATCTCGTCAGTCCCGACTGGCAGCCGCACACGCCCACGGTGCAATCCGGCGTCTTCGCCAGCAAATTTCTTCTCCCCGCGCGCACGCTATGGACCATCGTCAACCGCAACGAATTCGATCTCGACGGCCAGCAACTCCGCGTCCCTTACCAAGCCGGCCTCCACTACTACGACCTCTGGCACGGCGTCGAACTCCACCCCCGTATCAACGCCCAGGAAGCCACGCTCAGCTTTTCGCTCGAAGGCCTAGGCTTCGGCGCCATTCTCGCCACCACCGAAGACGCCAACTCCTCTTCACTCCGCGAACTCCTCCCCTTCATGGCTGAACGCTCCCAAAAACCTCTTCGCGACTATCCGCGCACCTGGTCAGCGGTTCCGCAAACCATCGTTGACATTCCACCCACCAAGCCCGTCGCCACCGCTCCCGCGGGTATGCTCAAAATTCCCGAAGGCGACTTCGACTTCTCCGTCCGCGGCATCGAAATCGAAGGCGGCAACGATCCCGGCGTCGACGTGCAATATCCCTGGGAAAATTCTCCGCGCCGCTCGCATCTTCACCGCCTGCATATCCACGCTTATTACATGGACCGCACTCCTGTCACCAATCTGCAATTTAAACAGTTCCTCGACGCCACGCATTACCATCCTCCCGATGATCACAATTTCCTGCGCGATTGGTCGAACGGCAATTTCCCCGCCGGCTGGGACACGAAGCCAGTCACCTGGGTTTCTCTCGAAGACGCCCGCGCTTACGCCGCCTGGGCCGGCAAGCGACTTCCGCACGAATGGGAATGGCAATATGCCGCGCAATCCGATGCGCGCCTCTATCCCTGGGGCAATGATTGGAACGCCGCGAACGTTCCCGCCGCCGACCGCGGCCACACCCGCGCCCCACTTTCAAACGTCGACGCACACCCACAGGGCGCCAGCCCCTTCGGCCTGCTCGATGTAGTCGGAAATGTTTCGCAATGGACCGACGAATTCCGGGACGAGCACACCCGCGCCGCCATTATCCGCGGCGCCGCCGCCTATCAACCCTTAGGCTCCGTCTGGTATTTCCCCCAAACCTATCGCCTCGACGAACACGAGAAACTTCTCCTCATGGCCCCCAGCCGCGACCGCGCCGCCACTATCGGCTTTCGCTGCGTAGTCGACGCCACCTAAATCACCACCCAGTAAAATTTGCAGTCCTGAGGCTATCCGACGAGGATAGCCGAAGGACCTCAGTCGTCGAGTCTTGCCACAAAACTCAAAATCGAAACCGTTCCCACACGTTCGCTCCTACTCCGCCGCCAGCACCGCATACCTAATCACAAACAACCCCGTCAAAATCCAGAGCAACACACTAACCTCTCTCCATTTCCCCGCCGCCAATTTCGCCGCCGTGTAGGAAATCACTCCCAAACTCAACCCCGTAGCAATGCTGAATGTCAGCGGCGTGGCCACCAGCGTCACAAACGCCGGAAACGCCTCCGTAAACTCCTTCCATTCCACCTGCGCAATCGACTCCGTCATCAGCGCGCCCACCAACACCAGCGCCGGCGCCGTCGCAAACGCCGGAATCGCCGCCGCCACCGGCGAAAAAAACATCGCCGCCAGAAACAGCGCCGCCACCATCACGTTGCTTAAACCTGTCCGCGCCCCCGCCGCCACGCCCGCCGCGCTCTCGATATAACTCGTCACCGTCGAAGTCCCCGTCATCGCGCCGAAAATCGTCCCGATTCCATCCGCCAGCAGCATCCGACCCACGCGCGGAATCTTTCCATCCTTCACGAAGCCGCCCTGCTCGCACACACCCACCATCGTTCCCACGTTGTCGAACAGATCCACAAACAGAAAAATAAAAATAATCTCCACCAGGCCCAGATGGAGCGCCCCGCGTAAATCCATCTTCAGGAACGTGGATGAAGGATGCGGCAACGCCACCCAGTGCTCCGGCAAGTGTGCCAGCCCACGAAAAATTCCAAACACCGCCGTCCCCAGAATTCCCAGCAGAATCGCCCCATTCACCCGCCGCACCATCAACGCCAGCGTCAGTAGAATCCCCACGCAAGCAACCTGCACCGAAGGGTCCGCAAAATTTCCCAGGCTCACAAACGTCGCCGGATTCCCCACTACCAGCTTCGCGCTCCGCAATCCCACGAACGCGATGAACATCCCAATCCCGCCCGCCGTCGCATGCTTCAACCCCAGCGGAATCCCGTTCACAATCTGCTCCCGCACCCGCGTCACCGTCAGCAGCACAAACAGCACGCCCGAAAAAAACACCGCGCCCAGCGCCGTCGCCCATGGCACACGCATCCCGATGCAAACCGTATACGTGAAATACGCGTTCAGCGACATCCCCGGCGCCAGCGCGATCGGATAATTCGCGTACAGCCCCATCACCAGCGTCGCCACAGCCGCCGCCAGGCACGTCGCGAACACCACACCCTCCGCCGGCATCCCCGCTTGCGACAATATCTGCGGATTCACCACGATGATGTACGCCATCGTGATGAACGTCGTCAGCCCGCCCAGCATCTCTCGCCGCACGGTCGTCTGATTTTCCTGCAGCCTGAAAATTCGCTCGATCAACCCATTCCCCTTGCCCGAAGTGAGCCGCCACTCTAGAGTTCTCCAGCCCCTCTGTCAATCACTCTCTCCCCAATCCGCCCCACAACTTCACCCAATCCATCCCACAAATCATCAGTCTCTGTCGCGGGCGCCTTCGCATTTCGTGACGGCCACCTTCAGGTCGCATCCGATCGCCCTTTTTGAGTGCAGGAGCGAAGCTCCCGCTTTTGTACACTCAACGACGCCTCCCAACTCTCTGGCACGCGGCCAGCAATTGCACCACCGCTCTTTCTGCGCTAACTTCTAACGCTCATTCACTTTTCATCCAAGGACTCCCATGCGCTCTAATAAAGTCGCTCGTAGCCGCCGTGATTTTCTCCGCTCCTCCGCTGCAACTCTAGCCGCCGGCGCTTTCCCTGCTTTCCCCGTTTCTCTTTTCGCCACAAATGAAAAATTCGCAAACAACTCCTTCACAAATCCTGGGAAACCCCACCGCATCATTCTCGACACCGACCCCGGCGTCGACGACGCCATCGCCATCTTCCTCGCTCTTCGCTCTCCCGAACTCCATGTCGAAGCCCTCACGCCCGTCTGCGGCAATGTTCCGCTCTCCCTCACGCTTCCAAACGCCCTCCGCCTCGTCGAAATCGCCGGCCGCACCGACATCCCCGTCGCTGCAGGGGCCGCCACTCCTCTCGTCCGCCGCCTCGTCACCGCCAAATACGCCCACGGCAACAACGGCCTCGGAGGCGTGGATTTTCCCGAACCAAAGCTGAAGCCCGTCTCCGAAACCGCAACCGAACTCATTCGCCGCATCGTCCGCGCCAATCCCGGCGAAATTTCCATCGTCGCCATCGGCCCGCTCACCAACGTCGCCACCGTCCTCAAATCCGACCCCACCATCGCCCCGCTGATCAAATCCATCATCATCATGGGTGGCTCGTTCAGCGGCGGCAACATCACTCCCGCGGCCGAATTCAATTTCTACGTGGATCCCGAAGCCGCGCGCATCGTTTTCGATTCCGGCGTTCCGCTCACCATGGTCGGCCTGGACGTCACTCGCAAAGTCATCATCCGCGACGAGCAGGTCCGCGCCCTCGAAGCCGCGCAAAATCCCGTCAGCCAGGCTGCCGGCAAAATCCTGCGAGCCAATCTCGACCGCTTAACCAAGACCGGCAATGCAAACGGCTTCGCCATGCACGATCCGCTCACCGTCGCACAACTCATCGACCCTTCGGTCGTCACCCTCAAGGATTTTTTCGTGGAAATTGAAACCACTGGCGAACTCACCGCCGGACAATCCCTCGGCTACGCCCACGGCCCCGTCCGCCGCTCCGCGCCGCTAGAGACCGGCCTGCCCCCTGGCGATTCCCCCGAGCCAGAATTCAAGCCCAACGCCAAAGTCGCCATCGAAGTCGACCCCGACAAATTCTTCCGCCTGCTCCTCGCGCGCCTTACCTCTGCCGCCTAAAAGGACATCGCCATGCTTCGCTACGTCGCTTCAGGCTCTCTATTTCTAATCGCCATCCTCGCCGCTCTGGCTGCGTCCAGACCGCCATCCTCCGCGTCCTGGCATCTCACCTCCGAATCCGAATCGCTCGTTCCCGACGCCCGACTGCGCGCTCAAATCTTCCGCGCCCTCGACGCCGCAGAAAGCGCCGGCACCGATCCGTCCATCTCCCATTTCAAAGTTCGCGCCGCAACCGTCGTCACCGTGAACAACGAAGACCATGTCGTCCTCGGCGGCAACACCGAATACGAAGTTCCCGAAGCCATTCACGGCGAATCCTCGCTGCTCAATCACGTGACCACGCTGTATGGTCCGGACACCACGCGCCACGCTGTCCGTTTCGTCGCCTTCTTTTCCCAACGTTGCGGCGTCAGCGGAAGTTGCGGCGATTGCCGCGATTTCCAGCACGCTGTCACCGACTATACTCACTTGCTCATCGTTTGCGGCCAGGCTTCCGATCACATAGTCCGCGTCACCCGCTTCGCCGATCAGCTTGTGGACGAAGACAAATTCCCCGCCGCCACTCCCGATTCGCTCCCCATCACGCCCGGCGAACTCGCGCAGCTCACCCAATCGGCCGCGGAAGCGCGCCTCGGCGGTGTCACTCTCTTCACCACCGCTCGACACACCGGTGCCGCCGGTCTCACTTTTTCCGGGAAAATCTATCGCGCCGCCGGCGGCGACGATGCCGCTTTCCACTATCGCTTCCCCATCGGCGGACTTCTCCAGCAAGCCGCCACCGAGCGCGACTACTTCCTCCGTGCCATCGTTGTCGTGGGAGAAAAAGGCCAGTGGCCCGTCATCAACTATCGCGACCGCCAGTACGGCTACGAATCCAGCAGCTTCAATCACGAAGCTGGCAAATCACCCATCGCCCTGATCACGACCGACGGCCTCGGCCACTATCGCGCCACCACCTTCGAAGCCGCCCTGCCCCACGCCTTCAGCACCGCCAACTTTATGCCACAAGCCCTGAAGGATTTCCTCAAATCCCACGCCGCGCCCGCACCCAAGTGACGCAGCTACAATGTTGGCCCTCCTGCTCCCGGCGCGCCCGCGATTCCCCCTGGCTACTACGCATCAAACAGCCGGATGTAGTCCGGCACAATCCAAGTCTCGGAGGCGAAAAACATGACCGCGACACGTCAGGAGAAATACAGTGTCTTTCGGGCCCTGCATGAACGGTCCGGCGTATTTGTGATCCCCAATCCCTGGGATGCAGGTTCCGCCAAAATTCTGACGGCCCTGGGATTCGAAGCTCTGGCCACCACCAGCGCTGGCTATGCCTTCTCCACGGGACGCCTCGATTCTGCGCCCGAAGTGACGCGCAACGCGATTTTGCAGAATGCCAGGGAGATTGTGAATGCGACGTCCCTGCCGGTCTCTGCCGATCTTATGAACGGATTTGGCCATTCCCCCGATATTTGCGAGGAAACCATCCGGCTCGCTGCCGGCGCCGGTCTGGCCGGAGGCTCGATCGAAGATTCGACGGGCGATCTGGAAAATCCTATCTACGAGTTCCAACTTGCGACCGAACGCGTCGCTGCCGCAGCTAAAGCGGCTCATGCTTCTCAGTTCTTGCTCACGGCGCGTGCCGAGAATTTCCTTCATGGCCGCCCTGATCTCGACGACACTATTCGGCGATTGCAATCCTTTTCCGAGGCCGGCGCTGATGTTCTCTACGCACCTGGGCTTTCGAGCCTCGAAGCAATCCGTGCCGTGTGTGCTTCTGTCTCAAAACCCGTCAATGTCGTCATGGGTTTGATAGGTGTAACTTTCTCGGTTGAAGAGCTGGCTGCGGTTGGTGTGAAACGCATTAGCGTGGGCGGATCATTTGCCCGTGCTGCGATGGGAGCGCTCGTGCGAGCTGCCCGCGAGGTGAAAGAAAGAGGCACATTTGGGTACGCCGCAGACGCTCTTCCGTCTGCTGAGGCGAAACGCTACCTGGCCGATTCCAAGAAGTAATCCTGTCTACTTGCGAAAAATCCCCCATCCGATCCGCACCTGAATCGTATTGATCCCCGGATTCGGTGTGGTCATCCCCGCATTCGAAATATGCATAAACCGCACTTCCGCGCTCCAATTGTGTTTCTCGCCCAGGATGTGCATTCCCAATGCGCCGCTCGTCGTGAAATTAATCTGCGAAGTATTCTCCGGCACCTTCGTATTCGTGAATAGTGTCCCGCCCTCAATCTCAAAAAACGGTTTCACTTTTTTCGGCTCCGACAATATCCACTTGAACGCGAACGGATTCACTCCCCCGCCATACGCCGTATTCGTCTTCTGCGTCAGCACCCAGGCCGGCACCACGTCGAACGCGTATTCCAGTTGCCCCTTCAAGAATCCCGGCCCATGCGGGCTGGTCAGAATCAATCCATATCGCAATCCCAAATTCCAAACGCCCGTATCCGACGTGCTCCCATTAATTCCGTGCCCGCCGCCGGTCCATACCTGCAACTCCCGGCTAGAATTCTCCGGTGAACCCTGCGCCCGTAAATTTCCCGCCCCCAAAAGCACCGCAAACGCACCAGCCATCAAAATCTTCCGCTTCACATTCACGTGTTCTCTCCGCGCATCCCGAATCTTCGACCATATCCGAAAACCCATCCCGCTGACAATCAATGAACTGCCACGTTCACCGCGCCACGCGCGTTGTCATCCTGAGCCCATCCGACAAGATCCGGTGTTGGGACTCCGGTGGCGTCTACCGGAGACAGACGAAGGATCTCAACGTCTGGATCCAAACCAAACTCGCGTTGGATGATCACTACACTCAAATTGATTAGAAAAAAAAGAAAGGAGGCGAGCCAGGTCTTCTCGCCTCCCTGTTATTCCCCTTTCGGGGAATCCGATTAGCCTGACGGAGGGCGGCTAATCGGTCGTGTGTTGGCTTGCCTATGAAACTCCCGAAACGCGAAAAAAGTTACATCGAATTTCACAAAAATGACTAGAATCTATACGCGTTCCCTCGCTCCCCGGAAAGGGGTCTCTGGATGTCTCGCCAGTCGCAGCTCAGCCCTGATAACATCCTCCGTTTTCTACAACTTAGAAACGGACCCGCCTCTTTGGAAGACCTCCGCCGCTCCCTCGAAGTCAGAAGGTCCAGCCGCCCCGCCCTCCTTCAAATGCTTGCCAAGCTCAAAAAGCGCGGCCTCGTCGAAGAACTTTCCCACGGCCGCTTCCTTCTTCGCCAAACTTCCCGCCCGCAACAGCCTTCCTCGAAGCAGCCCCCCACTCCTGGGCAACCGATTGAAAAATTCCCGCAGCACAAAGCCGTTTCCCGGGACGAAATCAAAGGCCGCCTCGTTCTCCATCAGGACGGTTACGGCTTCGTCGTTCCGGACATCGCCATTCCCAATCTTGATGGCGATCTGTTCATCCCGCGCGATTTCGTCGAAGACGCCATGCACGGCGATCATGTCATCGCCAAGATTACCCGTCTCAGCGGCGCTCCCGGCGCCCGCCGTGCCGAAGGCCGCATCCTCCGTGTCGTTTCCCGCGCGCATCCCTCCGTCGTCGGCCTTTTCCGCTACACCTCGCGGGGCTGCGTCGTCGTGCCCTACGATCCTCGTGTCCAGCACGAAATCGAACTTCCGCCCGGCGAAGAACTTTCGCCCGCTCTCCGGGAACAGCTTCTGCCCGGTGAAAAAGATCGCTCCGGCAAACGCCTCCGCCTCCCGCACATTCCGAAACTCGATGGTGCTGTCGTCAACGCCGAACTCATTCGCTACGCTCGCGAAGGCGCTTCACCCATCGGCCGCGTCATCGAAATCCTCGGCCGCCCCGGCGATCTCGGCGTGGACACGGAAATCATTATCCGCAAGCACCACCTGCCGCATACCTTTCCCGGCGAGGTCTCTCACGAAGCCGAACAACTCGCGCGTCCGGTCTCTGAATCCGAACTTTCAGGCCGCGAGGATTTTCGCAATTTCCCCATCGTCACGATCGACGGCGAAACCGCGCGCGACTTCGACGACGCCGTCTACGTCGAACGCCGCGAAGACGGTGGCTGGCTCCTGCAAGTGCACATCGCCGACGTCGCCCACTACGTCACGCCAGAATCCCCGCTCGACCGCGAAGCCCGCCTCCGCGGCAATTCCGTCTACTTCCTCGATCGCGCCGTCCCCATGCTTCCCGAAGCTCTCTCCAACGGCATGTGCTCTCTCAAGCCCCGCGAAGACCGCCTCGTCATGAGCGCCATCATAGAGTTCGATTCCTCCGGCCGCATGCTCAACTCCCACATGACCACCGGCGTCATCCGCTCCGCCGAGCGCATGACCTACACCAACGTCAACAAGGTCCTCGAAGGCGATCCGGAAATGTCCGCGCGCTACGTCCACCTCAGCAATCACTTCCGCGCCATGAAAGGCCTCGCGCTGCTCCTCAACGCCCGCCGCGCCGAACACGGCTCTATCGATTTCGATCTTCCCGAACCGGTCATCGAATTCGACGACCAGCACCAGATGACCAACATCGGCCGCAGCGAACGCAACATCGCCCATCGCCTGATCGAAGAGTTCATGCTCGCAGCGAATCGCGCTGTCGCGCACTACCTGCTCCAGCGCGGCCTGCCCGCCCTGCACCGCGTCCACGAAAAACCCGACGCCCGCAAAGTCCTCGAATTCGAGGAACTCGCCCGCGCGTTCGGCTACTCGCTCGGTGTCGAAGATCTCCACCAGCGTGAAGTCGCCGTCCGCCACGGCAAAGTTCCCTCACCCGCCAAAGCCGGTCGCCCAGACACGCGCGGCCACGGCCGCGAACGCCAGATGCGCGCCGTTCTCCCCGCCTCCGACATCAGCATCACGCCGCAGCACTACCAGCGCCTCGTCCAGAAGCTTTCCGGTAAGCCCGAAGAGCGCATCCTTTCCTACCTTATGCTCCGTTCCCTCAAGCAGGCTCGTTACTCCGCCGAACCGCTCGGCCACTTCGCACTCGGCTTCGACGAATACACCCACTTCACTTCGCCAATACGCCGCTATCCCGACCTCATCGTCCATCGCATTCTGAAATGGGCGCTCGCAAATCCCAACGTCCCCGCGCCGACACACATCAAGCCTGCCGTCGGCACGGAATCCGCCGTCTATTCTTTGAAACATCTGGAGGAAATCGCCGCGGAAACCTCGGAAACCGAGCGCCGCGCCGCCGGAGCCGAACGCGAACTCATCAGTTGGAAAACCGCGCAGTTCATGGAGCAGCATCTCGGCGACGAATACGAAGCGCTCATCATCTCCGTCCAAAAATACGGCTGCTTCGTCGAGCTGTTTGAAGTTTTTGTGGAGGGACTCTTGCCCATCACCGCCATCGAGGAAGCCGCCGGCGCCCGCTGCGTCTATCGCGAGCGCGACCACGCCATCGTTGCTCTCCCCGGCGGGGATTCCGGTCGCGGACGCCGCTCCACCCGCCGCAAGTCCACTCTGCAACTCACCTGGAAACTCGGCGACCGCATCCGCGTCCGCGCCGAACGCATCGACCCCATACGCCGCCGCGTCGAATTCGCCCTCGCCTCGTCCTGACCCGGCACCGCCGCTGCTCAAACTCCGTCATCCCGAGCGGAGCAGCCCGATTTTTTCTTGCGCGCCGCAGTTTGGCGCGTCGGGCTGCGAAGTCGAGGGACCACCGCAACCAGTAAAGTCCTACCTCGCCCGATGAGACCCGCTGAGACTCGGGCACCATCCTGCCTCCTGGTCGCTGCTAACTGGTCGCTCTCCCCTACGGTTTCGGCAACTGTAAAATCATCCCGCCGCCCTGCCCCGACTCCACCGTGGGCAGCTGTCCATTCCACTTGTCGATCAACGCGCGTGAATTTTCAATCCGCCGCAAATCCAGCAACTGCGGCGTCAACGAATTCTGCCGGATCCGGTTGGCATTCGCTTCGCCTTCCGCCCGCGTCACCATGGACTTCGCGTCTCCCTCGGCCTCCGCGATCTTCTTCGCCGCTTCCGCCTGCGTGGTCGCCAATTCGTTCCGCGCGCGCTCTGCCTGCTGGATCGCCTGGGCTTTCGCCGTAATCGCCGCCGCGATTACCTGTGGCACGCGCGGTGCTCCAATGAACCCGAACTGCTGCACGCCCACACCCACGGGCGCCACTTTCTGTTCGATCATCGCCTGGACCTTGTGCAGAAACTCCGCCTTGCCTTCACCGTAAATGTCTTCCACCACGTACGTCGAAGCCACTTCGTTCAGCGAATTCCGCACGATGTCCCGCAAAATCCCGTGCGTGAACCTCTCCAGGTCGTCTACGCGATACTTCACATAGAACTCCGGCGCCTTCGTCGGATCGATCGCATACGAAAGCGAAACGTCCACAAAAATCTCCATCCCCTCTTTCGAGTTGAACCCCATCTCCTCATTGATTGGGTGCCCTTCGTTCGTGTCCCGCGTCCACTTCACCGTCTGCACGTACGTCGGGAACTCGATAATCTGTGTGGTCAGCGGCGAATACAGCACCCACCCCGTCCGCACCGGAATATCCGAAGCGCCCCGCTGCTTCCCCGCAAGGTTGATTTCCACACCAACGTGCCCCGCTTCAATCCGCGTCACGCGCACCGCAAACGACAGTACAAACAGCACCACCAGCAGCACCACCGCGCCAATCACAATATTCCGCAGCCCCGGAATCTGCGGCCGCAACGTAAACTCCGCATTCTCTCCCCGCCCCTGCCGGAAAACATCCATAACCTGTTTCCTCCCATGAGACACACTGAGTGCGCATGTGGGAGTGTACTCTGATTGACTTAAGGAAACCCTAAAGCGCGTGCGCGACCTCTTCGTTCCTCTACAGGTTACGGATTTTTCTTCACTCTTGTCCGTTCTTTTCCTTAGCAGGTCCGAGCTTCAGCTCCGATATTTCCGACCCTCTTTGTCATCCCGACCGGAATGGCCGACTTTTTCTTCCGTTCGCGCCGCGCGAACGTCGGCCATGGAGTGGAGGGACCGCGGCAAGATTGATCCTCACCCAGCCCACTGGCACAACTACCCACGCATCACACGATCTTCTCTTTCCGTTCACTGGTCGCCGGTCGTTGCGAACTGGTTCACCCTGAGTCGCGAAGGGTCGTTCTCTTTCCATTGACGCCTCCAAACCCCAGTTATAAACTCCCGCCAACCCTAACCAGGTCGGACCCCGGGCCAATTCATCCATCGGAAAACTGAGGAGAAGCCATGAGAAAAGTCCTATGGGCCACGCTTTTTGTCGTCATGTTGCTGTCGGCCTTGCCCAGCTATGCGCAGAGTCCGAACTACGACGTCGGACCGGTCTGGCGCGTCAGCTACTACCACATCAAGCCGGGCCAGGGAGAAGCTTACTGGAAGGATGTTCGCGAACACATCAAGCCGATCTTTGAATCGTTGAAAAAAGAAGGTCTGTTCAGCGATTACAAATTCTGGTTGAACGACACCACCGATCACCCGGGCGACTGGGACGTTGCCATCGGCACGCTGTATCCGAACTACGCCGCGATGGATGCGCTCGACGCCAAAGCCGCAACCATCGTCGCCAAACATTACGGCTCCCGCGACGCCATGATCGAAGCCGGCAAAAAACGCAACGACCTCCGCGAACTCGTAATGAGCAAGCTGGCCCGCGAAATCATGCCCAAATAATCCTCCAAACTCTTTCCTTGGGTGGCCTACCCTTTCTTCTGAAAGGGTGGGTCCCTTCTTCCTCTTTCCTTTTAGGGGTCGGAGCTTTAGCTCCGACATTTCTTCTTACCCCGCTGTCATCCCGCCTGCCCTGAGCGCAGCCGAAGGGAGCGGAGTGGCCGATTTTTTCCTCCCGCGCCGGAGTCAGGCGCGTCGGGCCGCGGAGTCGAGCGACCGTGGCAACACGTGAAGTCCCACCTCGCCAAAAGAGACACGCAGGCGGGGTGGCCCACCCCCCAGTTCCAAAGTTGGCGCGGTTGGAGGGCGTTTCATACCTCCTCTGCTATCCTATGAACCGGAGGCTTTCCCAACCGTGAGCACGACCACCCCTTCCCCCCGCGCCGCCAAGCGCGCTTTCAATTTCAATGCCGGACCCGCCGCCCTGCCGCTTCCCGTGCTGGAGCGCATCCGCCAAGAGCTGCTGGATTACCGCGGCACCGGCATGTCCGTGATGGAGCTTTCCCACCGCTCGCCCGAATTTGAAGCCATCAACAACGCCGCCGAGCAAAACCTGCGCAAGCTGCTGGCGATCCCCGACGACTACGCGGTGATTTTCGTGCAGGGCGGCGGCAGCATGCAGTTCACCATGGTGCCGATGAACCTGGCGCTGCCGGGAAAGCCGGTGGACGTGTTGCACACCGGCGCGTGGACGGCGAAGGCAATCTCCGAGCTGAAGAAGGGCCCTTTTGCTAATGTATCGGGGCATAACATCGCCGCGTCCACCGAAGCCGCGAAGTTTACCCGTGTGCCCCGCGCAGATGAAATCAAACTTTCCGCCGACGCTTCCTACACCTATTTCTGCACCAACAACACCATCGAAGGCACGCAGTATCACGCGCTGCCCGCCTCCACCACACCGCTGGTGGCGGACATGTCTTCGGACATCGCTTCGCGCCCCGTGGACGTTGGGAAATTCGGCCTGATTTTCGCCGGCGCGCAGAAAAACCTGGGGCCCAGCGGCGTCACGCTGGTGATCGTGCGCAAGGATCTGGCCGAGCGCGCCGACAAGAATCTGCCCACAACGCTGCAATACCGCACGCACATCAAGGAGAAGTCGCTATATCACACGCCGCCGACGTTCGCGGTTTACATCCTGGGCCTGGTCACCGAATGGATCGCAAGCGAAGGCGGCCTGCCGGGAATCCAGAAGCGGAATGCAGCGAAGGCCAAGCTGCTCTACGACACGATCGAGGCGAGCGGCGGCTTTTACAGTTGCCCGGTGGAGAAATCTTCGCGTTCGCTGATGAATGTGGTTTTCCGAGTGGGTGGCAGTTCCAACCAGCCGGGTGATGAGAATTTGGAAAAGGAATTCGCCAAGCAGGCCGCGGCCGCGAATCTGGTCGGCACGCCGGGACACCGCTCGGTCGGCGGGATGCGCATTTCGCTCTACAACGCGGTTGGCCTCGACGCCGTCGAAGCGCTGACGCATTTCATGCGCGAATTCCACCGCGCGCGAGGCTGAGGATGACCCATTCGCTCGCTCTCTTTTTCCATTTCCTGGGGCTGGTCATGCTCTTCATCGGCTACGGGCTCGAGTGGATCGTCTCCGCGTTCCTGCGCGGCGCCACCAATACGGATCAGGTCCGCGCCTGGCTGCGCGTCTATCGCACGTCGCTTCCCGTTTCCGGGCCTGGCCTGCTGGTGCTGATTTTGAGCGGCGGCTACCTCGCCCAGGTTTCCGGCGCCATGAAAAACGGCTGGATGTCCGCTTCGCTAATTGCCATCTTCTTCGCGCTCGTCATCGGCTTCCTGTTCATCCTGCCGCGCGTGAAGGCGATTCGCGCCGCCCTGCCCGAAGGCAGCGCCGCGCTGCCGCCAAACGCCACTGCGCTTCTCCGCGCGCCGGGACTTCCGACGCTAATCCGGGTGCGAGCCATGCTCGCCCTCGGCATCGTCTATCTCATGACCGTGAAGCCGGCCACCTTTGCATCTTCCCTGCTCGCCCTCGCAGCCGCCATCGTCCTCGGCCTCCTCGCCTCCGCCCCGACATTTTCCAAACCAAAGGCCGCGTGAGAAGAGCAGCCATTAGCGGACAGCCGACAGCCGACAGCTAACAGCTATTAGCTGCACACGAAGAACAAATGCAAAACGTCACGAGGAAACGCGGCGAAAAATATTCAGAAAAACTTTCTGCGGAAAAACAAGAAGGGCGGGATTTCTCCTGCCTCTTCTCTGCCTGATTACCGATCACTGATTACTTTGCCTTCTCACACCAAGTCGAACAACAACACTTCCGCGTCCTCGACACCGGTGAGTTCGAGGGCTTTCTCTTGCGAGATGGCCGCGCCGTCCCCGGTGGTGAGCTTCGTGCCGTTGAGCGTTACGCTGCCGCGCGCGACTTGCACGTAGGCGTGGCGCTCCGGCTGCAACGCGTGCTTCACGGTTTCACCGGGAGCGAGCACAGTGGCGTAGAGTTCGTTGCCCTGACGGATTTTCACGGAGCCGTCGCGACCGTCGGACGAAACCACGAGCCGCAGCTTTCCTTGCTTTTCCGCCGCGCTGAAATGCTTCTGGTCGTAGGTTGGCGTGTAGCCGGCTTTGTCCGGGAACATCCAGATCTGGTACATGTGCACGGGAACCTTGTCGGACGCGTTGAACTCGCTGTGCGCCACGCCCGTGCCCGCGCTCATGTATTGCACGTCGCCCGGCTTGATGACCGAGCCGTTGCCCATGCTGTCTTTGTGCGCCAGTTCGCCGTCGAGCACATAGGTGACGATTTCCATGTCGCGGTGCGGATGAGTGGGAAAACCGCCCCCACCATCGATGCGGTCGTCGTTCATCACGCGCAGGGTGCGGAACTCGACGTGTTTGGGATCGAAATATTCGGCGAAGGAAAAGGTGAAGCGGGAATCCAACCAGCCGTGGTTGGCGTGCCCGCGGGTGTCGCTTTTGCGAATTTGAATCATGGCCAGCCTCCTTGACTTGCGGAATGATAATACATGTTATAACGACTATTGTCAAGAGGGTAGTCCTTAAGCCGTCAACTGCCGGTTATTCTCTTTCCCTTCAATCCATTGCAAAATCTTCCGTGAACCTGGTTGCCATCCGAGCGTCCTGCGTGCCTTCTCGCGCTCCATTTCCCCGGTTTCCTGCTTTGGTGTAAAGTGATAGGCATTGCGGCGGAAGCTTCGCCGCTTCCGGTGAGGCTATCCGTATGGACTCCGCTCTTCCGACGACGCAACCCAAGACTTCCGAGACCGGCGCAACCCGGCGCGACACGGTAACCATCACCGACAACCGCACCGGCAAATCCTACGAAATCCCCATCACTCACGACGCCATTCGGGCGATGGACCTGCGACAGATCAAGGTGCATCCCGAAGATTTCGGGATGATGAGCTACGACCCGGCATTCAATAACACGGCTTCGTGCCTTAGCCGGATTACTTATATTGACGGGGACAAGGGGATCCTGCGCTACCGGGGCTATCCGATCGAGGAATTGGCAGAAAAATCCACCTATCTTGAGACCGCCTACCTGCTGCTGCGCGGTGAACTGCCAACGGCGGTGCAATTGAAGGACTGGCAATACAACGTCACCCATCACACGTTCATTCATGAAAGCATCAAGAAATTCCTGGATGGGTTTCACTACGACGCGCACCCGATGGGCATGGTGATTTCGACGATTGCGGCGCTTTCGACTTTCTACAGCGACGCGAAAGATATTTTCAACGAGGATTCGCGAAGGAAGCAGACCTACCGGCTGGTCGGGAAGATGCCCACGATTGCGGCGTTCGCTTACCGGCACACGCTGGGGATGCCGTACGTCTATCCGGACAACGACCTGAGCTATCCCGGGAATTTCCTGAACATGCTGTTCCGGACGACGGAGACGCGCTACCGGCCGAACCCGACGCTGGAGCGCGCGCTGGACATTCTGTTTATTTTGCACGCCGACCACGAGCAAAACTGCTCGACGAACACGGTGCGCGGCGTGGGCAGCTCGCATGTGGATCCTTATTCAGCGACGGCGGCGGCGATTGCGGCGCTCTACGGGCCGCTGCATGGCGGGGCCAACGAAGAAGTGGTGCGGATGCTGCACGAAATCGGCTCGGTGCAGAAGGTGCCGGAGTTCATCAAACGGGTAAAGGCCGGCGAGACGAAGCTGATGGGCTTTGGGCACCGCGTGTACAAGAATTACGACCCGCGCGCGCGGATCATCAAGCGGGTGGCGTATGAAGTCTTTGACCTGATGGGGAAGAATCCGCTGCTGGAAATCGCGCTGGAGTGCGAGCGCATCGCCCTGGAAGACGAATATTTCGTGAAGCGGAAGCTGTATCCCAACGTGGATTTTTATACCGGGCTGATTTACCAGTCGATGGGCTTTCCGACGACGATGTTCCCTGTGCTATTCGCGATTCCGCGGATGTCCGGGTGGATTTCGCAGTGGGAAGAGCTGCTGCTGGACCCGGAGCAGAAAATCGCGCGGCCGCGGCAGATTTATCTGGGATACGACACGCGGAGTTACGCGCCGATCGAGCAGCGATTGTAGGCCGTGACTCCTGGCCCACGTTGCATCGCCTGAAGAAACAAGTTCAGAAGCCTGCGCATGGGGCAGGTTTGAGTCTGGTTGCCTCCCGTCAAAGTTCTCAAAGTCATACTTCCCTTCTGCCGAGTAGCCTTTTTGCATACGTGCCGGAGGCATGGCCCTCGACTTTGCGGGTCTGCGCGGTATAGTCGAAGGGAAGAGGATCTATGGGTCAGTCGCCGAACACTCCACCAAGTCCTGGGCCCCGCCGCCGCAGCCAACGCGTTTTGATGCAAGTCCCCGTACGAATTTGCGGGAACGATGCGCAAGGCAAGAAATTTGAGGAAGAGACCGCCACGCTGGCGATTAACGCGCATGGCGCGCTGGTACTGATGCAGGCGCGCGTCACCAGCGGCAGCAAGGTGCAACTGCAGCACAATCTCACCAAGGAAGAACAGGAATGCCATGTGGCGTTCCTTGGGCCGGTGCGGGCAGGCAAGGCGGAAGTGGGGCTGGAATTCTCCGACGCGCGGCCGAGTTTCTGGCGGGTGGCGTTTCCGCCGGAGGACTGGTCCCCGAAACATCCCGAAGCGCGGACCATGCTCCCCACGAATTCCTTCACGCAGAGCAAGAAATAGAAGCTGTTACCCAACCACAGAACCAGCATTGGAATATGCCGACTGCCACCATTAGGCCTCCCCTCGCCTGAATTTCCCGGCGAACTGCTAGAATTCCTGCATGCGAAATCTTTTGTTCCTCTTGGCTATATTCATTCCTGCCGGGCCCTGGTGGGAGGTGCAGGAGAGCGGTGTGGATTCCAATCTGCGCGGCGTTTGCGTGGTGGCCGAATCATCCGCGGAAGAAAGCGTGACGATCTGGGCGAGCGGTTCGCAGGGCGCGGTTGTGCGCTCGACCGATTCCGGGAAGACCTGGAAGAGACTGCGGATTCCCGATGGGGAGGGACTGGATTTTCGAGGGGTGCAAGCGTTCCATGCGAAGACGGCGTATGTGATGTCCAGCG
>Ga0210410_10000397_pt1 | contig 50637 bp, 46 predicted proteins | sample IncBWC4MmetaG_FD_161058 | JGI IMG/M metagenome (GOLD analysis project Ga0210410, IMG submission 161058) | Forest soil microbial communities from Barre Woods Harvard Forest LTER site, Petersham, Massachusetts, United States - Inc-BW-C-4-M | ecosystem: Environmental > Terrestrial > Soil >...
CGTCGAACCTACCCCTGGCCCCCGACGGGTGCCGATGCGCCGCCTGCGGTCGCCGGGGCCGCGGTCGCCCCCGCCGCCGTCGTGGGCGGCGCCGTCGCGCCGGTCACCGGCGCGGTCGTGCCCGTCGCCGGCGCAGTCGTGCCCGTCGCCGGCGTCGTCGTGGCAGCCGGCGCGGTCGCCGTGGTCGAGGCGGCGGTGGATGTCCCGGTGGACGTCGTGCCGCCTGCGGTGGAAGTGGTGGCGGTGCTCGCCGTCGTGCCGGTAGTAGTCGCACCGGTCGCCGCGGCCGAGGAGTCGGGCACGCGCATCGTCGTCAGCGCCTTGGCGGCGTCGCCGGCGCTCGCGGTGAGGAAGCGCGGCGAGCCCTGCGGCGGCATCACGTAGCCCATCTGCGTCGCGAGCGCGACGATCCGCCCGCCGGCGGACAGCTGCGAGATCGACAGGCGCAGCGCCGCGTTGCGCTGCTCGAGCGCGCTGCTGCGCTCGACGGCGCGGCCGATGCCGGCGTTGAGTCTCAGGAGCGACAGCTGCATCGTCACGATCCCGACGAGCAGCGTCCCGATCAGCACGATCCAGATGCGCCCGCCGATCAGGCGGTCGAGCAGCCGATGGTCCGGCAGCGCGCGCAGCCAGGCGAGCGCGCGTGCGCCGCGCGGCAGGTCAGGGCGGGCCGCCGGGCGCGGAACGGGCGCCGGGCGCCGGCGCGGCGGCGCCGACGGCCGCGGCGCGTGCTGCGGCAGCGCGACGGCCGCGGCAGCGGCCAGCCGTCCGCCGAGCGCGGCAGCCGGGCGGGCGAACGAGGCAGAGGCGGCGGGACGCGCCGACGGGCGCGCTGCGGAGCGCGCAGCAGCCGGCCGCGCGGGCGCAGCGGCGCGCGCGGCGGGTCTTGCGGGCCCGGAGACGCGGCGCGGCGGCGGCCGTCTGCCGACGCGGCTGGAGCCGGCGGGGCGCATGCCCGTTCTGCGGCGGCCGGCGACGGTGGCGGCGGGTGGCGTCACGATGCCTCCTCGAGCTTGCGGGCTCCGCGCAGGTGGGCGGACTTGGCACGCGGGTTGTGCGCGACCTCGCCGGGCGTCGGCGCGATCGCGCGGCGGCTCAGCAGCTCGCCCTCGGGCGTGCGGCCGCAGGCGCACACGGGCAGGTCGGGCGGGCAGATGCAGCCCCGCGCGCGCTCGGCCAGGAAGCGCTTGACGCGCCGGTCCTCGAGCGAGTGGAAGGAGATCGCGGCGAGTCTGCCGTCGGTCGCGAGCACGTCCCACGCGAGCGGCAGCGCGCGGTCGAGCTGCTCCAGCTCCTCGTTGACGGCGATGCGGATCGCCTGGAACGTGCGCTTGGCGGGATGCCCCCCGGCAAACTGCGCGGGCGCCGGGATCGCCGACTTGATCACGTCGACGAGCGCGTGCGTCGTCTCGATCCGCTCGTGGTCGCGCTCGCGCACGATCGCGCGGGCGATGCGGCCCGCGTAGCGCTCGTCGCCGTACTCGCGCAGCAGGCGCGCGAGGCGACGCTCGTCCCACTCGTTGACGACGTCGGCGGCGCTCAGCTCCTGGTCCGGGTCCATCCGCATGTCGAGCGGCGCGTCGTAGGCGTAGGAGAAGCCGCGCTCCCACGTGTCGACCTGCATCGAGGACATTCCGAGGTCCATGTAGACGAGATCCGCCTGCACGCCCTCTTCCCGCAGCTGCTCCAGGCCGCTCGCGAAGTCGGCGCGGATGAAGCGGGTCGTGCACGGCACCTCGGCCGCCAGCTCGGCGAAGCGCTCCTCGGCGATCGGGTCGCGGTCGATCCCGATCAGCGTGCCGGCCGGGCCGATGCGGTCCGCGACCAGGCGGGCATGGCCGCCGCCGCCGATCGTGCAGTCGACCGCGACGGCGCCGGGCTGCGGGTCGAGCAGCTCGATCAGCTCACCCGCGAGGACCGGGATGTGGATGGAGACCATGTCAAGGAGTGTGGTCATGCGCATGCGCGTGGCAGGTCATCCAGCGGACTGCAGGCCGGCGGCGATCTCGGACACGTTCTCGAGCACCTCGCCGTTGTAGGCGGCCCAGATGCCGCGATCCCAGATCTCGAGGCACTCCCCCGCGCCCACGACGCTCACGTCCTTCGTGAGCTTCCCCGACTCGAGCAGGAACTTCGGCAGCATCACGCGACCGGCCCCGTCGAGCTCCGTCGGGTGCGAGTTCGCGGTGAAGTGGCGCTTGAGCTTGCGGAACTCGGGCGACAGCGGGCTGTGGCCGGCGAGCGCGGCGCTCGTCCAGGCGTCGTAGTCCTCGGGCCGCCAGATCGCGACGCAGTCCTCGAGCCCGGCCGCCAGCACGACGCCCTCGGCGTACGCCGCGCGGTAGCGCGTCGGAACCGTCAGGCGGTTCTTCGCGTCGAGGGTGAGGTCGAAGGTGCCGCGGAAGGTCATGGGAGCGCCTCGGGAAGGAAAGGCGGACCGGGGTGGCTGGGTGGGAGGAGCCCTGCCACCCCGGTCCGATGCGCGGCAACCTAACCCACCTTCTCCCACTTTGCAACCCAAATCCCACAAGACATCCCACCGATGGCGCAAACGGGCGCTTCAGCAGCCCGAATTTCCAGCGACCACGGGGCGTTGCACGGTGGGGCGCGGTGGGACGAGATTCGTCCAGATTGCTGCACGCCCCCGTGCAGCAACGTGGTCTGGGCGGCGTCGTGCAGTCGCCGGGCGGTTTTCCGGTGTGGCGTCCGCCCGGTGTGCCGGAGTGGGACGCGTCCCGCAACGGGCCGCGGCAGCAGGCGCGCCGCGAGCCTGCGGCTGCCGGGCGGCTACCGGGCGGTCCGCTCCGCCGCTGCCCGCAGCGCGGCGCGCGCCTCGGCCGCGAGCGCCCGCACCAGCTCGCCAGCCGGCAACCGCTGCGCGAGCTGGTGCGCCTGGCCGGCCCACAGGTTGACGGCCTCGGCGTCGCCGCGCTCCCGCGCCGCGGCGCGCAGTGGCGCCGTCAGGTGGTGGACCTCGGGATAGGCGCTCGGTGCGTCCGCGTCGTGCTCGCGCAGGAAGCGGTTCGCGATGCCGCGCGCAGTGCGGCCGCTGAATGCACGCGTGAGCGCAGTCTCGCGATCGGCCGCGAGCGCCGCGCGATGCGGCACCGACGTGCCGGCCTCGGGCGTCAGCATCAGCGCACTGCCGAGCTGGGCGGCGAACGCGCCGGCAGCGAGCACCGCCGCGATGCCGGCGCCGCTCATCACGCCGCCGGCGCCCACGAGCGGCAGCTCGACCTCGGCCGCGACGAGCTGCAGCAGCGCCAGCAGGCCGATCTCCCCCGGCGCTGCGTCGTCGAACGAACCGCGGTGGCCACCCGCCTCCACGCCCTGGACGACGAGCGCGTCAGCGCCGGCGGCGGCAGCCGTGCGCGCCTCCGCCGACGTCGTCACCGTCACCCAGACGGCGATTCCGTCGCCTTGGAGCGCCGCGATCTGCTCGACCGGCGGGCAGCCGAAGGTGAACGAGGCGACCGCCGGCCGCGCCGCCTGCAGCAATGCCAGCTTCGCCTCCCACTCGTCGTCGTCGCGGCGCGGCATGCCGAGCGTGGCGCCTTGGCGCTCGGCCTCGGCGTGCAGCGTCACGGCGTAGCGTGCGACGGCGTCGGCGTCGGCCGGAGCCTTCGTCGGAACGAAGAGGTTGATCCCGAACGGCGCCGTGGTCACGGAGCGCACCGCCTCGACGTCCTCACCGACGGCGGTCGCCGTCCTGTAGCCGGCTGCGAGGAAGCCGAGCCCGCCCGCCTGCGAGACGGCCGCCGCGAGCGCTGGCGTCGAGGGACCGCCGGCGAGCGGCGCCTGCACGATCGGCATCGCGAGCGTGGCGGGCGAGAAGCGGTCGGACGCCATGCCTGCAACGTAGCTCGTCCTCCGAGCTGACGTTCCGCATCCCGGGCGGCGGCCAACGCCGCGCTCAGCCCACGAAGCTCGCGAGCAGCGCCGCGGCGACGAGCAGCAAGACCGACGGCACGAGCAGCAGCGCGACCACGAGCTGGATCTGCGGCGCGGCGCGGGCGGCGCGCTCAGCGAGTCGGCGCGCGTGGGCCGCGCGCGCCTCGGCCGCCTGCGCAGCGAGCGCTTCGGCGAGCGGCGTGCCGTGGCGCGCGCCGCGCTCCAGGGCGCGCACGAGCGGGACGATCCCCTCGCACGGGCAGCGCGCCGCCAGCGCGGCGAGCGCGCGCTCGCGCGGCACGCCCAGCTCGACCTCGACCGCGGCGGTGCGCCACTCGCGCGCGAGCAGCCCGCGGTCGCGCCGCGCGACCTCCGCGAGCGCGCGGTCCAACGACAACCCGGCTGCGAGCGCGACGCGCAGCAGGTCGAGCAGGTCCGGCAGCTCGTGCGCCATCGCCGCGCCGCGCGCGAGCGTGCGGCGGCGCAGCCACAGGTCCGGGGCGAGGAAGGCCGCCAGCGGCAGCGCGAACGGCGCGAGCAGCCCGAGCCGGCCGGGCAGCAGCGAGCCGAGCGGCAGCGCGAGCAGCAGCCCCAGCGCGCCGGCTCCCCCCTTCGCGGCCATCAGATCGCTCGCGCGCAGGCCCAGCGGCCGGCCGGCGGCGGCGAGACGCGCGTCGAGGTCGCGCGGCGGCGCGGGCGCGCCGATCCGGCGGCCGACGCGCGCGAGCAGCGCGAGCGCGGCCGCCCACCACACCGCGCGGCGCCGTCGCGCGTGTTGCTGGGGCGCGAGCCGAACGAGCGCGAGCAGGCCAAGCGCGGTCGCCACGGCAGCGATCGTCGCTGCCGCGCTCACGCGGCCGCCGTTCCGGAGCGCGACCGCCGCGCGAGCCGGCCGGCCGCCGCGCTCACCCCGCCACCCGTCCCAAGCGGCGGATCGCGAGCAGGCCGAGCAGTTGGAGGAAGCCGGCGAAGGCGGCGAGCCACAGCGTGAGCGGCACCCGCAGCACGCTCGCGAGCGCGCCAGGGCTCGCCAGCTCCGCGAGCACCGCCGCGCCCGCCGGCAGGAGCCCGACGACGACGCCGGTGAAGCGCGCCTGGGCGGTCGCGGCGCGCGCGTCGTCCGCGCAGCGTGCCGCCGCCTCCTGCGCACGCGCCAGCTCGCGCAGCAGCGCGACGAGGTCCCCGCCCGCGTCGCGCTGCAAGAGGATCGCGGTCGCGAGCGTGTCGTAGGCGCGGTTGTCCGCACGCGCTTGCAGCTGGGCAAGCGCGCGGTCGAGCGGCTGGCCGAGCGTCAGCGCCCGCCCAAGCGCCTCGAGCTCCACCGCGGCCGCGCCGTCGACGGAGCGCACCGCCTCCGCGAGCGCCCGCGAGATCGCGTGACCGGCCGCGAGCGCATCCGCGACGGCCCGCGCGACGGCCGGCGCGGAGCGCCTCAGCTCGCTGCGATACCGGCGCCGGCGGCGACGCACGAGCGTCCGCAGCAGCCACGGCCCTCCGGCCGCAAGCCCGCACCCGGCAGCAGGCCCCGCGACGAGCCACCCGGCCGCCAGCAGCACGAGCGCCGCGACGATCGCGAGCCGGCGGCGCTCCGGCACGCTCGGCGCGGCGCCCGTCCGCCGCGCGCGCACGAGCGGCGCGAGCAGCCCGCCGAGCGCGCCGCGACGCGCGAGCCTCTCCGCGGCCGCCAGCGCGTCCCACAGCGCGAGCACGCCGAGCGCGGCCGCGACCGCCGCGAGCGGCGCAGCGCTCACGCTGGCTCGCCCGCCCCGCCGGGCGGCGCCAGCCGCGCCGTCAGCTCGTCCGGCAGCGGCGCGCGCCAACGGGGCCGCTCGCCGCGTAGCGTGAACAGCTCGCGCGTCGCCATGCCGGGGCGGGCAGGGTCCGCATTCCGCAGGACCTCGCTTACCGCGACGATCCGGCGACGGCCGTCGCGCTCGCGGCGCTGGTGCACGACGAGGTCGATCGCGCCCGCCACCAGCTCGCGGATCGCCGCGTGCGGCAGCGCCACGTCGGCCATCAGGGCGAGCGTCTCGACGCGCCGCAGCGCCTGCTCGGGCGAACCGGCGTGGACGGTCGAGAGCGAGCCGTCGTGACCGCTCGCCATCGCGCTCAGCATGTCGAGCGCCTCGCCCCCGCGCACCTCGCCGACGACGATCCGGTCGGGGCGCATCCGCAGCGCGTTGCGCACGAGCCGGCGGATCGTCACCTCGCCGCGTCCCTCGAGCGACGCCGGCCGCGCCTCCAGCCGCACGACGTGCGGCTGGCGCAGCCGCAGCTCGGCGGCGTCCTCGATCGTGACGATCCGCTCGCCGTCGGGGATGAAGCTCGACAGCGCCCCGAGCGTCGTCGTCTTGCCCGAGCCGGTGCCGCCGCTGACGAGGATCGTCAGGCGCGCGCGCACGCACGCCCCGAGCAGCACGCACAGGGCCGCGTCGAGCGTCCCGCACGCGACGAGGTCGTCGGGGCCGAGCCCGCCGGAGCGGAAGCGGCGGATCGTCAGCAGCGGCCCGTCGAGCGCGAGCGGCGGGAGCACGACGTTCACGCGCGAGCCGTCGGCGAGGCGCGCGTCGCACAACGGCTCGGCCTCGTCCACGCGGCGGCCGAGCGGCGCGAGGATCCGCTCGATCGCGTGGCGCAGCTCCCGCTCGCTCCCGAACGCGACGTCGGTCGGCTCGATCATGCCGCGCCGCTCGACGTACACGCGACCCGGCCCGTTGACCATCACCTCCTCGACGTCCGGATCCGCCAGCAGCGGCTCGAGCGGCCCGAGCCCGAGCGTGCGCTCCGTCACGAGCCGCCGCAGCGCGGCGCGCTCCGCCTCGCTCAGCAGCGCCCCCTCGCGCTCGACGAGCGCCGCCACGCGCGCCGCCGCATCCCCGCCCTGCTCCCCCGCCGAGCGCACGAGCCGCTCGCGCAGCTCCCCGGCAAGCTGCTCCAGTCCGTCGGCTCCGGCGTCCACGAGGGCTCCGAGGCGCGTGCGCCCGGACGTTCGCCCCCGTGGGATCCCGAATCGGCGCGCACAAGTCCGAGCCCTCGCGGCCGATGACCGGGAGGATGAGCGCAGAGGTCGCCTCCACCGCCGTGCCCGCAGACCTACCGATCGCAATCGCACGGCAGGCGATCCACGACCGCTGGACGCGCGTCGTCGGCTACGCGCTGCTGCTGCGCGGCGCCGACGGAAGCGAGGTCGGCACGAACAACGACGAGGAGCGCGCCGCGACGCGCGTGATCGTCGAGACGTTCACCGGCATCGGCGTCACTGCGATCGCCGGCGAGCAGCCGGCGCACGTGCGCGTGCCGCGGCGCTTCCTGCTCGAGCTGCACGCGCTCGCGCTGCCGGCGGAGCGCGTCGTGCTGGAGGTCGCCGACCCCGGCCCCGACGACGCCCCGCTGCACGCCGTGCTCGACCGGCTCGCGACGCAGCGCTACCGCATCTCGCTCGTGTGCGACCCGCGCGGCGCGGCGCCGCTGCAGCTCGCGCGGATGGCCGACAGCGTGAAGCTCGACGTGAGCGGCCTCGCCGAGCGCGAGCTGGACGACGCGGCCGAGCGCTTCGGGCGCGTCAGCGACACGCTGATCGCGGCAGGCGTCGACACGCCGGCGCTGCGCAAGCACTGCTGCGCCGCCGGCTTCGCGCAGTTCCAGGGCTTCTTCCTCTCGACGCCGGACGTCGTCGCCGGCACGGCGCCGCCGAGCAGCCGCGTCGGCGAGCTGCGCGCGCTCGCCGGCCTCTACGCGCAGAGCACGTTCGAGGAGCTCGAGCAGACGATCTCGCGCGACGTCGGCCTCAGCTACCGGCTGCTCTGCTACCTCAACTCCGCCTATTTCAACCTCGCCCGCCGCGTCGCGTCCGTCAGAGAGGCGATCGTGCTGCTCGGGATGCACGCGGTGCGCCGCTGGGCGACGCTCATCGCGCTCTCGGGCACGCAGGACACGCCGCACGAGCTGACCGTCACCGCGCTCGTGCGCGCGCGCCTGTGCGAGCTGATCAGCCGTGACACCCCCGGCGGCGAGCCGGAGGCGTACTTCACCGTCGGGCTCTTCTCGGTCGTCGACGCGATCGCGCAGGCGCCGCTCGCGCAGGTGATCGACGCGCTGCCGCTGACGCAGGACGCGCGCGAGGCGCTCGTCGAGCGCCGCGGTCCGATGGGCGACGCGCTCGCCGCGACGATCGCGTACGAGCGCGGCCAGCTTGACGTGGTGGCAGGCCTGCTGCCGGAGGTCGCGGTCGGCGACCTCTACGTGAGCGCCGTCGGCTGGGCCGACGCAACGTCGGGCGTGCTGCGCACGACGACCCTCACGAGCGCCGAGACGACGTCGGGCGCGAACTGACTGCCGGCGCAGGTGCGCATCTCCGCCACGGCCTCCTCGACGGAGCGGGCGCGGCGGTACGAGCGGTCGGTCGTCATCGCGTTGTAGGCGTCGGCCGCGGCGACGACGGTCGCCTCGCGCGGGATCCGCGCGCCCGCCAGCCCGTCCGGGTAGCCGCCCCCGTCCCAGCGCTCGTGCGAGGCGCGCACGATCATCCCGACCTCGCGCAGCACGCCGCCGACGCGGTCGAGCATCCGCTGGCCCTCGATCGTGTGCGTCTTCATCAGCGCCCACTCGTCATCGCTCAGCGGGCCGGGCTTGTTGATGATCGTGTCGGGGATGACGATCTTGCCGATGTCGTGCAGCAGCGCCGCCAGCTCGACGTTGTGGCGCTCGCGCCCGTCGAGCCCCAGCTCCTCGGCGATCTCGAGCGACAGCGCGACGACGCCGCGCGTGTGGTCCCCGCCGGTGTACTCGTCGGCCTCCTCGAGCAGGTCGCCCAGCAGCATCGCGATGCCGCGATAGGCGCCGCCCAGCTCGAGCGCCTGGTCGAGCCGCTCGTTGCGCTCCCGCGCGAACAGCGTCAGCAGCGCGCCGAGCGGCAGCACGAGCAGGAACGCGTACGGGTACGCGCCCGACGCGAACGCCGCCAGCAGGCCGAGCGGCGCGAGCAGCGCGTCGACCACCCACACCCATGCCAGCGCGCGCAGCTGCTCGCGGCCGGGCACGTCGAGCGCGAGCCGCGCCCGCAGCGCGTAGACGCCGAGGTCGATCGCGAACTGGGCCCCGAGCGCGAGCACGTACCACGGCCAGTCGCCCCACGCCGGCATCGTCGCGCCGGCGGCCAGCAGCACGAGCGCGGGACCCATCGCGTGCCACGCGTCGCCGGGCAGCATGAGCGCGCGTCCCGGGTGGAGCGCGCCGCGCGCGTAGTCGGGCAGGTTCCCGACGAGCATGCCGAGCAGCACGAGCAGCGGCACGAGCTGCGTCGGCAGCAGGAACAGCATCGGCACGAACGCGAGCTGCGTCGGCACGGTGTGGCCGACGCCCGCGTGGAAGCGCACGCGCGAGAGGACCGCGTAGGCGAGCACGAGCGCGATCGCCGGGCCCGCCTGCAGCGAGCTGCCGGAGTCGCCGAGCAGCGCGAGCGCGACCGCCGCCGCGAGGAACGGCACACCGACCGCCAGCTCGGCGCGGTACTCGTGCCAGGAGGGAGCCTCCCCACGCGCCGGCCGGCGCTCGCCGAGCCGTGGCAGCTCCTCCCCCGCCACGACGCTCGGGGCGGCGGGCGCCGTCGGCGCTTCGATGTCTCCGATCAACGCGGCCATCTGAGCGGTGGCAGCTCGCCCGGTCTGATGTCCCCGACGCGGAACGGCGGATACGGATTCTCGAACGGCGGATGCAGCGAGCACGAGCGCGACTGGTAGTCCGGCAGGCACGGATTGAACGGCTGGACCCAGTAGGAGGTGCGCGCGACCTCGTCGGCGTTCGTCACGCCGTCCTGGTCGACGTCGTCGGCGCCGTCGGGGATGCCGTCGCCGTCGGTGTCGCGGTCGAGCCAGTTCGTCTGCTGGTAGGCGAGCGCGTAGGGCGGCTCGCTCGGGTAGGCGGCGAGCCACCAGGCGGGCGTCATGCGACCGTGCGCCTCGTCCCAGTTCGTCAGCCCGTCGCCGTCGACGTCCTTCTCGTCGTCGGTGATGAAGCCGTCGCCGTTGATGTCCTGCCATCTCGTCTGCGGCGTCACCGCGAGCGGGCCTCCGGTCGACTGGGTTCCGTCGGAGTAGTTGAGCGGGAAGCTCGAGTGGCCGTACATCACCCAGGCGGCGTACTCGTCGGCCATCGTGAGGCCGTCGCCGTCGTGGTCCGTGTTCGCGTCGGTCGGGTCGAGCGGGTTCGGGTAGGGCCGCTTGCCCGGGTACGGCAGCGCGCGCGAGTTGTAGTCGAGCGCGGACTGGTACTCGTAGCCGTCGGGGATCCCGTCGCCGTCGCTGTCGGCGACGCACGGATCGGTCTTGATCTGCAGCTCGAGCTGGTTCGTGAGCCCGTCGCCGTCGGCGTCGGCCTGCGGCGCCGCTCGCGCGCTCGCGAGCGTGCAGGTGGGCGGCGGGACGGCATCTCTCGATCTGGCGCCCGAGGTCTTGGCCGGCAGCACCAGCGGGGACAGCTTGTGCGGCGTGAAGCTGGCGCCGAAGCGGCGTGCGAGCACGCGCAGGCGGAAGCGCGTCGGCCCTCTGGCGCCGTTGTTGCGGTCGATCAGGTACCGGCCGAGCTTGCTCGTGAGCTTCACCGTCATGCGCGTCCTCGTCGCCGTGCCGGCCTTGAGGAAGACCGCCGGAGCGCCGTCGCGGAAGAAGACGACGGTGTTGCGGTCCTTGCCGGGCAGGAAGTTGCGCCCGACGATCGTCAGCGTGTCGCCGATCGTGAGTCTGAGCGGCTCGACGCGCTTGATCGTCGGCAGCGGGACGGATGCCGCAGGAGGCGTCGCGCCTGCGGCGGCGGCGTGGAGCGCGGGCAGGCGGGCGCCGGCGCCCGCGGAGGGCAGCAGCAGGCAGCCGGTCGCAAGGACCGCGGTGACGAGCTGGCGTCGTGACATGCGCTCGACGCTTGGATCGGCCGATTCGGCCGATCCCTTGAGCCGTGCCGGTCATGGCGCGCACCCGGGCGCGCACGCAGCGGCCGCTCAGCGCAGCCGCTCGTCGACCGCGAGGCCGGCGCGACCGGCGGTGCGGTCGCCGGGAGCGCGCGCGAGCAGGCGCACGTCGCGCGCGAACGTCTGCGCGGCCGCCAGGTAGACGGCGTCGCGCACGTGCACGCGCAGGGAGGCGGCGACGCGCGCGCCGCCTCCCTGGTCGGCGGCGTCCTGGGGCGCGGGGTGCGCGTCGAGCACCTCGACGTCCTCCAGCGCGAGCACCGTCGCGCCGGCGCGGCCGCCGTTCGTCTCGCGCGTGACGAGCACGTCGACGTGCGCGCCTGCCACGATCGCCTGCGGGTCGCCGTGGGCGACGATCTCGGCGACGCGCTCCCCCGGACCGAGCGCGACGGCCGTCGTCACGTCCGGGCGGCGCAGGACGGAGGCCGTGAGGATGGAGCCGGCGGGCAGCGCGACGGCGGTGCGCGCGCCCGCCAGCGCGCCTGCGCTCGCGACCGCGTCGGGCGGCGCATAGCGCCGCGGCAACGGCCGCAGCAGCGGCAGGGCGGCGGCAGGGCGGGCGCCTGCCGCAACGGGGGCTCGCGTGACGAGCACGAGCACGTTCGGGCCGAGCGCCCGCACGAGCGCCGTCTCGCGCCGGCGGACGCTCGCCGCCGCAAGCGCCCCGAGCAAAAGCGCGAGCGCGAGCAGCAGGAGCGCGCGGCGGCGGGGCGTCACGGCCGGGGGCGTGGGGTCGGCAGCTCCAGCACGAGACGCGCGCCGCGCTCGCACGGCGCCGCCGCGAGCCGCCCGCCGTGGCGCGCGGCGACGTCGGCGGCGATCGCGAGGCCGCGCCCGCGCGCGCCGCGGCCCGCGCGCGGCCGGCGCACCAGCTCGGCGACCGGCGCAGGCAGGCCCGGCCCGTCGTCGAGCACCTCGATGCGCACCGTGTGGACGCTCGCGCGCGCCCGCAGCCGCACCGTCCCGTCACCGTGCTCGATCGCGTTCGCGAGCAGGTTGCCGCATGCCTGGGCGATCCGCAGCCGGTCGCCGCGCAGCAGCACGCCCTCGGGCGGGGCCTCGAGCCGCAGTCGCAGGCCCTTCACCCAGGCTCTCCCCCGGTACGCGGCGACGGCGTCTGCCAAGAGCGGCGCGAGCGCGAACGTCTCGATGCGATCGCCCGCGCGCGCACCGCGCTGCGCGGCGCTGAGGTCGGCGAGCGCGAGCCCCGCCCGCCCCAGCTCGAGGTCGATCGCCGCCAGCGGCCCGCGCGGCGTGGCTGCCGGGGACGCGTTCGCGGCGAGCTGGACGGCGAGCCGCGCGGCGGTCAGCGGCCCGCGCAGCTCGTGGCAGGCGCGCGCCACGAGCTCCATCCGCCGCGCGAGCACGACCCGCCAAGTCGCCGCCACCGCGAGCGCCGCGAGCCACCCGCCGACTGCCACCGTGACGCTCATCGCGCCGCCCCGGCAACCGTGGCGACGTCCGCATCCGCGTCGTCGCTCACCGGCCCGTCCACGAGCCGGTAGCCGACCCCCCACACGTTGACGAGATAGCGATCGCCGTCGCGCGCCAGCTTCTGGCGCAGACGGCACGCGTGGGAGTCGAGCGTGCGCGTGGATCCATTGGTCCTGAAGCCCCACAGCGTCCGCAGCAGCTCCTCCTTCGTGAAGACTCTCGTCGGGTCCGTCGCGAGCGTGCGCAACAGCGCGAACTCCTTCTGCGAGACGACGAGGCGACGGCCGTTGAGCGTGACGCTGCGCGACGCCGGATCGATCTCCAGCGTTCCGACGCGCAACCGCCCGTGCCGCACGCTGCGCTCGCTGCGGCGGAGCAGCGCCGCGACGCGGGCCCGCAGCTCCGGATAGCTGAACGGCTTGCCCATCACGTCGTCCGCGCCGCGCTCGAAGCCGCGCAGACGGTGAAGCTCGCCCACGCGGCCGCTGAGGACCAGCAGCGGCAGCAACGGGTCGATGCGACTGGCGACGCCGTCCGCCTCGCGCACCTGCCGCAGCAGGTCCAGGCCGTCGCGGTCGGGCAGGGTCAGGTCGACGATCGCGAGGTCGGGGTAGCGCGTCTCCATGAGCCGCACTGCCTCACGAGCGTTGGCGGCGCCGATCGGCTCGAAGCCGTCGGCCGCCAGGTTGTCGGCGAGGAACGTCCGCGTGTGGCGGTCGTCCTCGACGACGAGGATGGTGGAGCGTTGTTCGGTCATGGCCGCTCTGAGTCGCGCCGCGGCGTCGTTTCGCCCCCGCCGTCGCAGACTCGACGCAAACGGCGGACGCATGTCGGCCGCCGGGTGCGGCGCGCGACGCACGCGCATCACGCGGCGTGCAGCGCCCGCGAGAGCCGCTCAGGCGAGCAGCTCGACCGCGTCGCCGACGGCGACCGGGCCGGGCTCGGCGACCCAGCAGTTGAGCGCGTAGCGGCTGTCGAACTCGGCGTTGATGCGCGCCAGGATCCCCGGCGAGACGGCGAGCGTGTCGGGGTCGATCGTCGGGATCACGCAGCGCTTGCAGAGCTTCTCGACGAGGATCACGGCGCCACCGCCTCCGATGCGCAGCCTGCCGTTCGGCCAGTTGCGCTCCGCGAGCCCCTCCACCCCGCCGATCACGAGATTCGGCCGCAGGCGGCGCCCGTCCACGCCGAGCGCCGCGATCGCGCCGTCGGTCGCGACGAGCAGCGCCGTGTCGTCGAAGCGCGCCGGTCCCCCCATCGCCACCAGGCGAGCGTCCTCCCCCGCGACCTCGCGCACTGCTGCTGCGGCGGCCGCGCCGCGCCACGGCACGCCGCCGACGAGCGCCTCGCCGCTCGCTGGGTCGAGCGTGGCCGCGACGCGCAGCAGGCCGTGACGCGTGCGCGCCGTCACGAGCTGGTCGTCGCCGTCGCGCACCTGCACGCAACGGTCCCCCGGGATCCCGTCGGCGGTCAGCGTCGCGCGCTCGAGGCGCTGGCCCGCGAGCGACTTGACTGGATAGACCCACAGCTCGGCGACGTGCACAGGACCTGCCCTCAGGCGGAGGCGAACGGCCGCTGCAAGTTCACATGCAGCCCATCCGCATATGGAGGACTCGCGCATATGATGCCGACGCCCACGGACCGGGACGGGCCGGGCGGGAATCGATCATGCTCAACCAACGCGGAAACTACAGCTCCGGCGAAGACTTCGTCCTCGAGTACGGCGAGCTGCGCTTCACCTTCAACGAGCGCGACTTCGCCGAGCGCTGCGAGCAGGCTGCGCGCAAGCTCGGCTTCGTCAGCGGCCGGCTCGAGCAGGAGGAGGCCGAGGACCTCGTCAACCTCGTCGTCAACGGCGAGGTGAACGATCCCGCGTCGGCGCTCGGCGAGCACGTCAACGACTGCTGGCCGGAGCTCGTCGGCCCCTCCGAGCGCTCGCTCGTGCACTGGCTGCGCCGGCTGATCTTCCGCAGCGCATGGCTCGACCAGCGCGTGAAGGAGGGCGAGCTCGACGTCGCGTTCGACGAGCTCACCCACACCTTCTCCTACGTGCAGCCCGATCGCGACAATGAGCCGATCGAGCTGGCCCCCGAGCCCTCGTGGGGCCGGGTCGCGTACTTGCCGCGCTAGATGACGCGTCACGCGGCGCCCGCCCGGTGGCGAGCGCCACGGGCCTTCCGACTACTCCGCCTGCTCGCGCACGGCCTCGGCGATCGCCTCCGCGCCGGCCTCGCCGACGAGCAGCTCCGGCCGCAGCGTGCGGCTCGCGAGCAGGTCGATCGCGGGGTAGCGGCGCGTGCCGGCGAGCTCGGCGTCGAGTGCGACGACGGTCGTCTCGCCGCCGAGCGGCGCGGCCGCGGTCGCGATCACGGTCAGCGATCCCCCGCCCGCGATGTTGCGCGCCGCCGCGAGCGCCTTGCGCGCCGCAGCGGCGGGCAGACCCTCCAGCGTGTCGATCAGCACGACGGCGTGACCGCCGCGCGCCGCGACGCGCTTGCCCTGCTCGACCGCGCGCTCGACCGCCTGCGCCTGCGCGTCGACCGTCGCCGCGAAGCTGAGCGCCGCGACCGGGACGGTCGAGCTCTCGCGCCACTCGGCGATCTCCTCAGGGCGTGCGCCCGCGAGCACGACGGCCGTCTCCAGCTCCGCGTCGAGCGCGGCGAGCGCCTGCGCGAGGCGACGCAGCGTCTCGCTCTTGCCGGTGTGGGCGGCGCCGGCGATCGTCACCCGCGAGCCGCGGCCGATCGGCGTCAGGAACTCGATCGCCTGGAGCGTCTGGTCGTCCGCGTCGAACGCGAAGCGCTCCGTCGGGAACGCGGCGGGCAGCTCGTCGAAGCGCACGCCCTCGCTGACCTGGTCGGCCGGGCGGCCGTTGATCGTGTCGACGCGCACGAGCGACGAGAAGCGCTCGGAGCGGCGCGGCGCGCGCACCGGGCCGCCGACGCGGTCGCCGTCGACGAGCTCGCAGCGGCGGACCTGAGCGGCGGACACGTAGACGTCGTCGTCGGACGCGGCGCCGCCCTTGCCAGCCCGCAGGAACGCGGAGCCGTTCTCGGCCAGCTCGACGACGCCCTCGGCGGTCCGTTCGACCTCGTCGCGATCGTTGGTGCCGCGCTCGGGCTTGCGCTCGCCGCGGTCGCGGTCGCCGCGCTCGCCGCGGTCGCGGTCCCCTCGGCCGCGGGCACGCCGAGACGGCTTCGCATCCGGCTCGGCCTCGGCCTCGGGCTCCGGAGTCGCGGCCTCCGGCTCCCCCTCACGCTCCTCGCGGGCGCGGCCCCGGCCGCCACGGCGACGGCGCGCGCGGGCGGGAGCCTCGTCGGCCTCCTCCTCGCCGGCCGGCGCGCTGTCGCCTCCCTGGCGAGCGGTGATCGCGTCGATCAGCGCCTCCTTGCGCAGACGGCGAAAGCCGTCGATGCCGAGCTCCGAGGCGATCGCGTGCAGATCGGCGAGCGGGCTGTCCTCCAGCGCGGAGCGTTCGAGTACGGGCATGGTCCTCCTGTCGGGACGAATCGGTGGGCTCCGGCCGCGTTGGCGTCAGCGGCCGGCGATGGTCGAGCCTGCTGGTGCAGGCTCCTGGCGAGCGGAACCCTAGCGGACGCGTGCGGCGTCCCGCCTGCGGACGGCACGTCGGCGCTCTCCGCGCTGCCGTGGCCGCTCAGGCCGGCTCGCAGCGCAGGTCCTCGGCGAGGCGCGCGTCGGCGTGGAGCGCCCGCCGCCCGGCGAGCACGTCGCGCACGGCGATGAAGTCGGCTGCGGCGGCGACGTCGTGCAGGCGGAAGACGTGTCCACCGGCGTCGAGCCCCCACGCGAGCGCTGCGAGCGTGCCGGCGCCGCGCTCGCGCGGCGGGCGGCCGGTGACGGCGCCGATGAAGTCCTTGCGCGAGAGCGCGAGCAGCAGCGGCCGGCCGAGCGCGTGCACGTCGTCGAGCTGCCGCAGCACCTCGACCGTCTGCGCCGGCGTCTTGCCGAAGTCGGGCCCGGGATCGAGGATCAGCTGCTCGTCGGCGACGCCGTGTGCGCGCGCGAGCGCCATCCGCTCGCGCAGGAAGGCGACGACGTCGGCCGCCACGCGCCCGTCCCAGCTCGGGTCCAGCAGCTTCTGCTTCGGCGCGGCGCGCGTGTGCATCAAGACGAGCGCCGCCCCCGTCTCCGCGCACACGTCGGCGAGCGCCGGGTCGCGCAGGCCGCTGACGTCGTTGACGATGCAGGCGCCCGCGGCGATCGCCGCCGCCGCGACGGGCGGCTTGTAGGTGTCGACCGAGACGACGGCGCCGAGCTCGCCGGAGATCCGCTCGATCAGCGGGACGACGCGCGCGATCTCCTCCGCTGGTGCGACGGGCGGGCGGTTCGTGACCCCGGACTCGCCGCCGACGTCGATCACGTCCGCGCCCGCCGCGAGCAGCTCGCGCGCGAGCGCGACGCGCTCGTCGAGCGTGCGGTGGGCGCCCGCGTCGGAGAACGAGTCGGGCGTCGCGTTGACGATCCCCATCAGCCACGGCCGCTCGCCGAGCGCGAGCGTGCGGGCGCCCGCGCGGACGGTGAGGTGCGGGGCGCCGTGCTCGCTCATGCGCGAGCGAGCCTAGCGCGCAGCGTGTGACGGGCCCGCGACGCCCCGTGGCGGCGCGGAGCGCAGCACGATCACCGGGGCGGGCTTTCGCCTGTGCGGCTTGCCACCCTGCTGCGGCGGAGCCGTCGCGATTCGCAGGAGGTGTCTGAGCGTCGTACGGTTGCCGGCGCGGTCGGTGACGCGAATGCGCAGCGTGTAGCGACCCGGTCTCGCATAGGCGTGCTGCGTGCCGAAGCGGATCTGCTCGGGCGCCGTGCGGTCGCCCCAGTCGACGAGGATCTGTCTGACGCCCGACGTCAGGACCCCTTGCGCCTTTCGCGCGGTGCCGGTCGGCGTGTCGGTCGCCTGCACGACGAGCTTGAGCACGCTGCCGGACTGGCGAGCGCCGCTGATGCGCGCCAGCACGAACGGCGGGATCGAGTCGACCTTGACGGTCGTCGCCCGCGCGGCGTACTGCTGGCCGCGGCGGTCGAACGCGACGACCTGCCAGCTGTGCGCGCCCTGCGCGAGCGGCGTGGACGGGCGGAAGCTGCGCCGGCCGGTGATGCCGGCCTGGACGCCGTCGATCATGACCTTGAAGTACCGCCCCCACGTCTCGCGCGAGGTCGTCCACGTCAGCTGCGGACGGTCGGTGCGCTGGAAGCCCGGGACGGGCTGCGGCGCGAAGGGGCCGGGCGGCTGATCGACCGACGCGACCGCGATCGCGCGGCCCCGTCCGGGGACGTCCTGCACGTACGCGACCGCGATGTCGCCGGCGTCGTCGCCGTCGGCGAACAGGCCGTCGGCCGCCGCGGTCGGACCGAGGTCGGGGCGGGAGATCGCCTGCTCGGCCCCGAAGTCGCCGCCGTCGCGGTAGCGGGCGTGGATCTCCGGCGTGCCGCCGGTCGGCGTGACCTGCCAGGCGACGAGCATCTTGCGCGCAGTCGCGGTGGCCGGGACGGCGTAGCCGGCCGCGCCGTTCGCGACGAGCGAGTCGATCGGCAGCAGCGGCGCGGAGGGCTCGACGTCGAACAGCAGCTGCAGCGCCGTCGTGCCGAACGTCGTGTCGTTCCCGGCCACGACGAGGCCCTGGCCGGTCCCGACGGTCGCGATGCGCGGGTCGACGGACCCTTGTCCGGTCCCGAACGACGTGCCGTCGACGGCGACCGGGGTCTCGAACCGCGACCCGCGCAGGCGGCGGAAGACGGCGCGTGAGCGCAGCACCCCGGCGCCGACGTCGAACGACGCGCGGAACGCGACGCCCGTGAAGCTGTCGTCTTCCTGCGTGCTGACGACCGGCCGGTCGGCCGAGGCCGCCTGGACGCCCTCGACCGTGAGGCCGGCGAGCGCGTCGATGGCGACCACGCTCGGGCGCGCACCCTGCATGCGCCGCGCGAAGACGTGTCCGCCCTCGCCCCACACGACGATGCCGACGCCGTCGGCGGAGGCGGCGACGTCCGGCCGCCCGTCGCCGGTGCCGGCGTCGTTGCCGGCGTTCGCGTCGAGCGGCGCGCCGGCGACCGCCCACGGCCCGGCGTTGCGCGCATAGGCGGCGCGCACGTCGTGCCCGCCGGCGCCGGGCGCCACGAAGACCGCGTAGCCCTTTCCGTTGACGCTCAGGTCGACGGCCGGGTCGGCCGCGCCGCCGCCGCTCCACAGCGTCTGGCGCACCCAGGCGCTGCCGGCGCTCGGGCGCGTGACCGCGTAGACGTTGCCGCCGTTGACGAACAGGACGAGCACGCGGCCGCCGTCGCCGGCCGCGACCGCGGCCTGCGTCGCGGCGCTGCCGAGGTCGGCGTCGAGGCGCTCGGGCGCGCTCCAGGCGCCGTTGACGAGACGGCTGGCGAAGACGTGCCGGACGCCGCCGTCGTCCATCGTGAAGGTGACCGCGCCGCTGCCGTCCGGCGCGAGGTCGATCCCGTCGAGCGCGTGCAGCGCCGGCGTCGGGCCGACGATCGGATCGCCCGCGAACAGCCCGGCGCGGGCAGGAGCCGCCGCGAGCGCGAGCAGGCTCGCGGTGAGCGTGAGCAGCGCGGCGAGCGTGAGCAGCGCGGCGAGCGCGAACGGGAACCGGAACGGGAGGATAGGGCGAGGCGCGGGCGGACGTGGCATGGCGAACGGCGCCGGACGCGACATCGCGCGCTTGAACCGGCGGGGGCGCCAAAGTTACGCCATCGGGACGACGGCCTCCCGTCGCGCGCGCCTCGACGACAGGCGTCCAGCGGCCGGGAGCGCGGGCGAATGCCGCAGCGAACGTCGGGGAAGCGGCGATCGGGGCCGGCCTCCTCGGCCCCGCTCACCATCCCCCTCGCTTCCCGACGCGACGCGGCGCACACTCCCTGCCTGGCCGAACTCGAACCCCCCGGTCGGTCCGGCCCGATGGTGCCCCGACGCGACTCCGACACTCCCACGGGTGAGCAGTGCAATGAAAGTCGTTTGGTAAGAACGCTGACGTTCAATGGGCACGAATGCGGTATGGACCCCATGTCGCGCCTCGCCCGGCGTCGGCGGCGGCGTCGGGGCGCCGGCGGGACTCGAGTCGGAGCCCCGCCGTCGAGCCGCTACAGGCTGGACAGCTCGGCGGTGATCTCGGAGACGGACTTCTTCGCGTCGCCGAACAGCATCGCCGTCTTCGGGTCGTAGAAGAGCGGGTTGTCGATGCCCGCGAACCCGGACGACATCGAGCGCTTGAGCACGATCACCGACTGCGACTTGTCGACCTCGAGGATCGGCATGCCGTAGATCGGCGAGCCGGGGTCGTCGTTCGCGGCGGGGTTCGTGACGTCGTTGGCGCCGATGATCAGCGACACGTCCGTGCGCGAGAACTCGGGGTTGATGTCGTCCATCTCCTTGAGCTGGTCGTACGGCACATCGGCCTCGGCCAGCAGGACGTTCATGTGGCCCGGCATGCGGCCGGCGACCGGGTGGATCGCGTACTTGACCTCGACGCCCTTCTTCTCCAGCGCGAGCGCCATCTCGCGCACGGCGTGCTGCGCCTGCGCGACGGCCATGCCGTAGCCCGGGACGACGACGACCTGACGGGCGTAGGCAAGCTGGATCGCCGCGTCCTGCGCGGACGTCGAGCGCGCGGTGCCACCACCGCCGGCGCCGCTCGCGGCACGCGCGGGCAGCTCGCCGCCGCCGCCGAAGCCACCGGCGATGATCGACGGGACCGAGCGGTTCATCGCGACGGCCATCAGGTTCGTCAGGATCGAGCCCGACGCGCCGACGATCGTGCCGGCGACGATCAGCGCGAAGTTGTCCAGCGCGATGCCCGCCGCAGCCGCCGAGAGGCCGGTGAACGCGTTCAGCAGCGAGATCACGACCGGCATGTCCGCGCCGCCGATCGGCAGCACGACCATGTTGCCGAGGATCCCGGCCGCGACGAGGATGCCGAGGACGAACAGCAGCTGGGAGTGGTTGCCGGCGACGATCGCGATCGCCGAGCCGACGCACACGAGCAGCAGCACGAGGTTCAGGAGCTGCTGGCCCGGCACCTTGATCGGCCGACCGGGGAGGATCTCCTGCAGCTTGCCGAAGGCGATGTTCGAGCCCCAGAAGCTGATCGAGCCGATGATCGCCGAGAACAGCGCGGCGATCATCACCTTGTCGTTCCACGCGCCGCCGCCCCCGCCGACGAAGTGGCGACGGAACTCCGCCCACGCGATCAGCGCGACCGCGCCGCCGCCGACGCCGTTGAACAGCGCCACCATCTGCGGCATCGCGGTCATCTTCACGCTGCGCGCCGCGGGGACGCCGATCGCGGTGCCGATCGCGATTCCGACGACGATCAGGATCGCCGTCTGCGCGTCCGGGATGACGTCCTGCTGGATCAGCGTCGCGATCACCGCGATCGCCATGCCGACGGCCGCGATCTTGTTGCCGCGCACGGCCGTCTGGGGGCCGGCGAGGCCGCGCAGGCCGATGATGAAGAGGATCACCGCAAGGATGTAGAGCGAGTTGATGAAGTTGCCGTCCTGCCAGAACGAGCTGGCGAGGACGCTCATGAGCCCTCCTCCTCGCTCGACTTCGCCGGTGCGGGCTTTCTCTTGAACATGCCGAGCATGCGGTCGGTCACGAGGAAGCCGCCGACGACGTTGATCGTGCCGAAGACGATCGCGATCACGAGGATCACCTTGCTGAGCAGGTCGTCGCCGACGACCGCGTGCCCGATCACGAGCAGGCCGCCGAGCACGACGATGCCGTGGATCGCGTTCGTGCCCGACATCAGCGGCGTGTGCAGCGTGTTCGGCACCTTCGAGATGACCTCGAAGCCGACGAACGCGGCAAGCACCAGGACCCCGATCTGCGTTACCAAGTCCATGTCAGTCCCTCACGTTCAGGCCGGCTGGCCGGCGGCGGCCTTCGCGCCCTCGTGGACGATCTCGCCGCCGCGCGTCACGCACGCGCCGGCGATCACCTCGTCGTCGAAGTCGAGCGCGAGCGCACCCTCCTTCACCATCAGCTCGAGCAGCGCCAGGATGTTGCGCGCGTACAGCTGCGAGGCGTGCTCCGCCATCGTCGACGGCACGTTCAGCGGCGCGACGATCTTCACGTCGTGCCGTACAACCGTGTGTCCAGGCTCGGTCAGCTCGCAGTTGCCACCCGCCTCGCCGGCGAGGTCGATGACCACGCTGCCCGGCTTCATCCGCTTGACCGCATCCTCGGTGACGAGGATCGGCGCGCGACGGCCCGGCACGAGGGCAGTCGTGATGACGACGTCGACCTTGCCGATCGCCTCGGCCATCAGCTCCTGCTGGCGGGCCTGCTGCTCGGCCGTCAGCTCCTTCGCATAGCCGCCCTCGCCCTCGAGGTCGCCGCCGAGGTCGAACTCGAGGAACGTCGCGCCGAGCGATTCGACCTGCTCCTTGACCGCGGCGCGCACGTCGAAGCCCTGCACGACCGCGCCGAGACGGCGCGCCGTCGCGATCGCCTGCAACCCGGCGACGCCGGCCCCGAGCACGAGCACCGTCGCCGGGCGGATCGTGCCCGCGGCGGTCATCAGCATCGGGTAGAAGCGGCCCATCTCCTGCGCGCCCATCAGCGCTGCGCGGTAGCCGGCGATGTTGCTCTGCGACGACAGCGCGTCCATCGACTGAGCACGGGAGATGCGGGGAACCGCCTCCAACGCGAACGCCGTCGCGCCCGAGGCGGCGAGCGCGCGCACGCCCTCGCCGTTCGTGAGCGGCTGCAGGAACCCGATCAGGACGCTGTCGCCGCCGAGGTGGACGATCTCCTCCGCGCTCGGCGGCGCGACCTTCACGACCACATCGCTCTGCCAGACGGCGGCAGCGTCGTCGGTGAGCGTGGCACCGGCCTCCTCGAACTGAACGTCGGGGATCATGGCCTCGGCACCAGCTCCGCGCTCGACGACGACGTCGAGCCCGGAGCCCGTCAGCTTTCTCGCGACCTCGGGAACGAGCGCGACGCGACGCTCGCCTTCGACGGTCTCCTTGGGGACTCCGATTCTCATAGGCGCGGGAACCCTACCGACCCGAAAGGTGGAATGGCTCCGACTTGCCCCCAGCCCCGCCTGCGCGTGGGATCACGGGGTCACCGGCAGCGGCCGCCTGGCGAGCGCGAGCACCGCGTAGGCCGTGACCCACACCGGCGTCTGCGTGCTCGTGCGCGAGTAGCGGACCGCGCCGTTCGGCGCTGTCAGCGAGCGCAGGTACGCGAGCGGCGTCGCCGCGCCGCCGCGCCGCACGTCGCTCAGCGGCACGCCGGCGGCGACGAGCCCTTGGATCGCCCACGCGGTCGACATCGCGTTGGAGCTGCCGCCGCGCTGCTGCGGCAGGCCGCCGTCGGCGTTCTGCACGCGCTCGATGTAGGCCGCGCCGCGCCGCAGCGCCGGTCTGCGGCCGCCGAGCACGGCGAGCGCCTGCAACGCCGCGGCCGTGTCGTCGACGTCGCTGCCGAAACCGCGCGTGAGAAAGCCGAAGCCGCCGTCGCCGTTCTGCTGGCGCGCGAGCCACCCGCCGGCGCGGTGCAGCACGGACGCCTGGGCGCGGACGCCCGCCGCGCGCAGCGCGAGGATCGCGAACGTCGTCAGGTTCACCTGGCCGAGCACCGTGCCGTCGCCGCCGATCCGTCTCGTGAGCGCCGCCACGAGGTCCTGTCTCGCGAACGCGCGCGGCGATCTGCCGGCGGCGGCGAGCAGCAGGACGGTGCGCTCGAGGTCGCCGACGTCGGTTGCGCTGCCGTTGCGCGCGAGCCCGGCGGCGTGGGCGCGCACCCAGCCGACGGCGCGCGCCATCGCCGCACGGTGGCCTCGCTGCGTCGCGAGCGCGATCGTCGCCCAGCCGGTGTAGAGCCCCGCCGAGCGGCTGCCCGGTGCGGAGCCGAAGCCGCCGTCGGCGTTCTGCGCGTGCGCGAGGTACTGCGCGGGGGTCGCCGCGCGCGCCGGAGCGGCTGCCGGTCCGGCGGCGCCGGCGAGCAGCACGGCGGCCGCGAGCGCGGCCGCCAGCCCTGCCGGATGCGACTGCCACGTGAACGACAGCCGGGTGCGGAAGCGCCGCAGCGTGCGCACGAGCGCGGGCCCGAAGAGCAGGAAGAAGACGACGTTTCCGGCGGCGTGCGCGAGGTCCCACGGCAGCGAGGTCGTCTGGTAGAGCAGGTAGCGGTGGCCGAGGTCTCCGCCGCCGAACGTGACGACGCTGCCGAAGTTGAGGATCGCGCCGTAGACGAGGCCGGCGAGCCCGCAGGCGAGTGCGAGCGGGACGCGTCCGAGCCGTCCGCGGCTGACGCGGGCGAGGCCGGCGCCACCGACGCCGATCGCCCCCCACGCCGCCATCTGCCACGGCGTCCACGGCCCCTGCGTGAAGAAGAGGTTCGAGGCGAGCGCGGCGACCGCGCCGACCGCGAAGCCCGGCGCGCCGCCGAACACGTAGCCGGCCAGCAGCACGATGTCGGTCGTCGGCTTGACGTTCGGCACGGGCGCGAACGCGATCCGGCCGAGCACCGCGAGCGCGGCGAGCGTGCCGACGAGCGCCAGCACGCGCGCAGACGGGTGCGAGCGCTCGTACCAGGCGAAGCCACCGGCGAGCGCGAGCGCGAGCAGCAGGGACGAGGCGAGTTGCCAGCTCATCGGCGATGAACCTCCGTCGGGCGTGGGTCGAGTGGGCGGCGCGCGGGCGCGGGGGCGCCGGCGCTCGTGGGCAAGGCGGCGGGCGGAGCGGAGGCGGGCGGGGCGGCGGCGAGTTGCGCGCGCACGAGCGCAGCGCCCGCGTCGGGGTCGAGCGCGCCGCCGGCGCCGCGCAGGATCCGCGCGGTCTCGGTCGCGAAGTACCAGCCGCCGGCCAGCACGTCGGCGGCGGCGCCGTCGGCGATCGGCGCACCGTCCGCCAGCAGCACGACGCGCTCGGCGACGGCGGCGGCGAGCTCGGGGTCGTGCGTGGCGACGAGCAGCGCGGTGCCGCTCGCCGCAAGGCGGTGGAGCAGGCTCGCAAGGTCCGCCTTGTGGGCGCGGTCCATCCCGCGCGTCGGCTCGTCGAGGCACAGCAGCGCAGGTGGTGGCGTCTCCTCCCCGCCGAGCACGATCGCGAGCGCGAGCCGCTGGCGCTCCCCGCCGGACAGGTCGCGCGGGTGGCGGTCGGCGTGGGCCTGGAGCCCGACGGCGGCGAGCGCATCGGGCGGCGCCTCGTCGCCCACCCGCTCGTGCACGAGGTAGTCGTTCGGGTTCTGCAGCAGCAACGCGACGCGGCCTGCTGTTTGGATCTTGCCGCGAGTGGGCTGCTGGAGGCCGGCGACGTGGCGCAGCAGCGTCGACTTGCCGGCGCCGTTGCGGCCCATCAGCGCGACGCGCTCGCCGGGGGCGACCACGAGGTCGACCCCGCGGAGGATCGGCGGCGCGTTGCGCGGCTCCTGCCATACGCCGCGAAGCCGTACGGCGGATCTGGACGCCGATCGGGCGGCGGCACCGCCGGCGGAGCCGGTGGTGGCGGCGGAGGACGATTCCGCGACCCCGCTCGCGAAATCGCCTCGCGCCGCGACAGGACCCGCCCGCAGCAGCGCCGGGTCCGAGCCGTCCGGCAGCGCCCCGTGCGCTCGCAGCGTCGCCCGTGCCTGCTTCACCCCAACTGGGGCAGGGCCGAGGCCGGCTTGGGCGATCAGGCGCGCGCCTGGCGTCTCCAGCGCTGGGGCGTTGGTGTGCGCCCAGGTGAGGAAGGTCTGCGGGTCGGCGTCGCACGCGATGCGGCCGTCGGCCATCGCGAGCACCCGGTCGGCGGCGGCGAGGCAGCGCTCGAGGCGGTGCTCGGCGAGCAGGATCGTGGTGCCCCACTCCTCGTTGAGGCGGCGCAGGAGGCCGATCAGCTCGTCGCCCGCAACCGGGTCGAGTTGCGATGTCGGCTCGTCGAGCAGGACGAGCCGCGGACGGCCGACGAGCGCAGCCGCGAGCGCGACGCGCTGCAGCTCGCCGCCCGACAACGCGTGCGTCGGACGCTCCATCAGGTGCGCGATCCCCAATGCAAGTGCGGCCTCCTCCACGCCGCGTGCGACCGCGGCCGCAGCTTCGCCGCGGTTCTCGAGCGGGAACGCGAGCTCGTTGCGCACGGTCCCCATCACGACCTGCGTCTCCGGATCCTGGAACAGCGAGCCGGCGACCGCCGCGAGCTCACCGGGCCCGTGGTCGCGCACGTCCATCCCGGCGACGTGCGCCGCGCCGGAGACGGTCCCGCCGTGGACGTGCGGCACGAGGCCGCTCGCGAGCCGCAGCAGCGTCGACTTGCCGCTGCCTGAGCGACCGGCGAGCACGATCAGCTCGCCCTCGTCGACGTGGAGCGTGACGTCGTCGAGCGCGGGCGCGCTCGCGCCCGGGTAGGCGTACGTCAGCCGCTCCAGCACGAGCACGCTCATCGCCGCCCCCACGTCGCCTGCATGACGGCGGCGCGTGGCTCGATCCCGCGCCGGTCGACGAACGGGAGCAGCGGCAGCAGCACGAGCGCAGCCGCAAGCGCCCACGTGCCGAGCCGCCAATCGGCGTGCAGCGCCGGGTAGGCGCCGAACGCTGCCGCGCCCCCGCCGCGGGCGCCGACCGTCGTTGCGAGCAGCACCACGGCGACTGCCGCGAACGCGACGTCGTGGCGCGACCACGGCACCCGCACGCGCGGTGGACGCCGCGCGGTTCCGTAGCCGCGCACCTCCAGTGCGGCTGCGACGTCGACCGCGCGGTCGAGCGCGCCGGCTGCGACCGCCCGCACGAGCGCGACGCGGGAGGGCGCGGCGCCGGGCCGGCAGCGCTGCGCGTCGGCCATGCGGCGACCGTCGCGCTGGAGCACCGGCACCATCCGCGTCGCGAGCGTCGCCGTCAGCGCCGAGCGGAAGGAGACGCGGCGGAACAGCCGCAGCACCTCGTCGGGGTCGACGACGGCCGCGTAGAGCGCGCAGCAGAGGATCAGCGCGAGCGCGCGCATGCCGAGCACGACGCCGTACACGAGCGCCTCGAGCGTCACGTCGAGCCGGCCGAGGACCGGCACCTCGCCGAGGCGCGCGATCACCGTCAGCCCGTCGCGCGTGACAAGCGGGTTGAGCAGTGCGATCACGAGCACGAACGGGAGCGCCAACAGCAGCGCGCGCCGCACCTGCCGGCCGGCGCCGGCCGCGGTGCCGACCGCGAGCGCCGCGAGCGCGACGGCGCCGAGCACGAGCGGGCTGTCGAACAGCAGCGCCGGCAGCGCGAGCACGGCGCACAGCGCACAGCCGACCGCCGCGCGCACGGCGTGGAGCGGGCTGGCGCTGCGCCGCGCGCTCATCACTTCACCACGGGCAGCCCGATCGCGCGCGAGCCGTCGAGCGCGAGCGCGAAGCGGCGTTGCAGGCGCTGCTCGTCGAGCGCGCGCGCCGCGGCTGTGACACCGGCCACGTCGGTGCCGGTGATCGCCCACGTCGGCGCCTGCTGCTCGAAGCGCGTCGCCGCCACGAGCCCGGCGCCGGCGCCGAGCGTCCGGACGACGTCGCCGCGCGGGTCGAGCAGGCCCATCTTCCGCCCGTCGCCGGAGAAGCGGACGTAGACGCCACCGGAGGCGGGCCCGTGGTCGAGCTGCTCGAGCGCCTGGTCGCCGCGCAACAGGCTCCACCGGCCGACCAGCACGCGCACGGTCTTCTCCCCCACGCCCGTGCCGAGCGTCTGTCGGCCGGCAATCACGCCGGCGGCCCCGAGCCGCTCGGAGACGGTCTTGCAGGCGTCGGCGACGTCGTCGGCGCACTCCAGCACGACCGGGTACCGCTTGCCGTCGGAGCCGTGCGCGAACGGCTCCGGGAACGACCCGACGACGGCCGGCACGTGCGGGGTCGCGCCCCAGTCGTGGCGGTCCCACCACACGCGATCGCCGTCGTGCAGGGCGACGTCGGCGGCGCCGACCTCGCTCTCCATGCCGTTGACGTAGATGAACCAGTCGACCGGGCGCCCGTCCTGACGCCCGCCGGCCAGTCCGTCGATCGACTGCACGAAGCCGCCGCCATAGCGTGTCTTGACGTCGAAGCTGCGCTCCGTCAGCCGCATCGCAGTCTCCGAGGAGGGCAGGTCCTGGACGATCCGCGCCCCCAGCTGTCTCGCGCCGAAGTCGCGCGTGACGAGCACGCGCGCGCCGGTGCCGCCCTTGCCCGCGCCGAGCCCGCAGCCGGCGAGGCCGGCGGCGAGCATGAGCGCAAGCGCGGCGAGCGCGAGGAGTCGGGGGCGCGGGGTCCTCACCCGTCAGGCCTCCACGGTGAAGCGGACCGTGACGCGCGTGCGGTTGCCGGCCTTGTCGGTTGCGATGACGAGCAGACCGTAGCTCCCGGGCGCGAGCTTCGCGGGCAGCAGGTAGGACCAGCTCGTGTCGCCGCCGACGTCGACGAGCGGTGCGCGTCTGCCATTGCACGGACGGAAGCGTGCGCGTGCGCCGTCGAACGCCGTGCACCTGCCCGCGCTGCGACGCGTGAGCCGCATGGCGACGTCGGCGAGGCCGCCTGCGTCGCGCGCGACGCCGCGCAGCGTGCGCGGTGCGTGGGCGGCGGTGAACGTCGCGCCGTCGCGCAGCCCGTGCAGGGCGAGCAGCGGTGGCAGCGTGTCATGGCTGCCGCAAGCGCCGCCGGCGCCGCCGAGCGTGCAGTTCAGCGGCGCAGACGGGACGTCCCCGGCGTGGGTCGCGCGCAGCGCTCCGCCCGGCGCGGCCAGCGTCACGACCGCACGTCCGTCGCTGCCGCTCTTCACGACCTTCGTTCCGCCGCTGATCGTCGCCCCGGCGACCGGATCGCTTCTGCCGTCGCCCTTCAGGCGCACGACCTTAAGCGTGACCTTGCCGCGGTGCACGCGGGTGGCCTCGAGCGCGAGCGGCAAGTTCGTGCACGACGAGAAGTCGGGGGTCGACGTGCAGAGGAACTCCAGCACCTCGTCGCCCGTCTGCAGCTCGGCGCCGCAGACGCCTTTGCTCGAGACTCTGCCGTTGATCCACAGGGCCCAGTAGGCACTGAAGTCGGCCGGCGCCTTGACGCCGCCGATCGAGTTGACCGCGTAGCCGAGGCTGTCGAACCACGACCCCGTCCATCTGCCGGCGGTGGCCTGCTCGAGCGCCCCGGCGGCGCTCGTGCCGGTGCACGCATGGGCGGCGTTGCCGTCCTTGACGACCTGGGCGCGCGTCGTCGTGAGCGTCGCCTCGACGAGCGTCTTGCCAGGCGCTTCCGCACGCACTGTGACCTTGGCCGGCTTTCCGGCATGCGCGACCGGCGCCACGAGACTCGCTGCGGCGAGCGCTCCGACGACGGAGCCGATGATCCTGCGAGACATTCAGCCACCCCTTTCCGCGAGGGCGCATGGAACCTGTGCGGTCGGAGGCCTGGTCTCCTGGCTCTCGGGCCTACTCCCCGCGCCTTCCCGGGCGGCGGTGCCCCCCAGTGGCCTGCGCAGTCACGCTGCGCGTGCGGTGAGCGTCCCCGATGACAGTGGCGGGTCCGCGCCGGATTCACACCGGACTTCCCATTGCCACCGACCTTGAACGGCGCGGATGCTACCGGCCGCGCCGCCGGATCGCGTCCGGGATCTAGACTCCGTCGCGCGGATGGTCAACCTCACGCGCATCTACACGCGCCACGGCGACAAGGGCGAGACGCACCTCGGCGACATGAGCCGCGTGCCGAAGACCCACCCGCGAATCGAGGCCTACGGAACCGTCGACGAGCTGAACGCCCACCTCGGCGTCGCGCTGACGGCCGCCGCGATGCCCGAGCGCTATCGCGAGTGGCTGCAGCACGTCCAGAACGACCTGTTCGACGTCGGCGCCGACATCGCCGTCCCGCACGGCGGCGACCGCACGCGGCTGCGCGTGAGCGCCGAGCAGACGAGCTGGCTCGAGCAGCGCTGCGACGAGGTCAACGCGACGCTCCCCGCGCTGAGATCGTTCGTGATCCCCGGCGGGTCGCCGGCGGCCGCGCAGCTGCACGTCTGCCGCACGGTCTGCCGCCGCGCCGAGCGGGCGGCGATCGTCTGCGGCGAGGAGCTCGGCGAGGAGGTCGTGCGCTACCTCAACCGGCTCTCCGACCTGCTGTTCATCCTCAGCCGCGGCGCCGTCGAGGGCGACGAGCCGTTGTGGCAGCCCGGCCGCTTCCGCTGAGCTCGCGCGCGACGTCCGTCGCATGACCGATCCGTCGCTACCAGCGCATCGAGGCCGCGGGCTCAGGTAGGTTCGCCCCTGCACGTATCAGGGGAATGCGTCGGATTGGGGGATTTGAGGGATGCGCCTCACGCTTTGCGGTGCCGCCATCGCGGTCATGCTCGTCGTCGCCGGCTGCGGCTCGGGATCGCCGACGAGCGGGAGCAACGAACAGGCAGCGACGACGGGCACGACCACGCAGCAGACGATCATGCACTACATCAATCGGGCCTCGCAGCCGAGAAGCCCGGGCCCGCACCCGGGGGCGAGAGTCGACCAGCTGATCGTCAGAGACGTGAGAGTGGGCACCGGCCCGGAGATCCACGCCGGCGACAGAGGGATCTTCGAATTCATAGCCACCAACTGGGTCACGGGCAAGCCGATCGAAGCGGCGTGGCACAAGAGAAGACCGTTCGAAACGCAGATCGAACACGGCGTCGTCATCGACGGCTGGTGGCAGGGCATTCCCGGCATGAGAGTCGGCGGTCGCCGCCGGATACTCATCCCGCCCAGCCTCGGCTTCACGACGAACCCGGAACTGCAGAGCGCGACGACGTACTTCGACGTCGTGCTGGTGCAGGTCACCCGGCAGCAGCCGAGAGGCGTCGGCGGCGGCGGCGGCCAGACGGCCGGCGCGACCGGGTAGCTGCCCGGCGCCTCACCGGACGCGCGCGGGCAGCGGCGAGACGCCGTGTCCGCGCCCCGCGACCCGGCGCACGGGACGGACCCGTGGTGCCCGCGCGGCGACGCGCCACCGGCGCACGACGAGCCCGGCGCGTGCGAAGGTGCCGCCCCTCATGAAGCGCTTGAGGAGCTGACGCACATGGCGAAGGGAACGATCGTCTCCGGCCGCACGGCCGTGATCACCGGCGCGGGGTCCGGCATAGGCCGCGCGATGGCACAGCGGCTCGCGCGCCACGGCTGTCCCGTCGCGATCTGCGACTGGAACGAGGAGGACCTTCAGGAGACGGCCTCCACGATCGACGGCCCGCTGCTCGCACGCAGACTCGACGTGCGCGACCGCGGCGGACAGATGGCGTTCGCATCGGAGGTGCAGGAGTGGGCGCCGGCGCCGCTCGCGATGGTCTTCAACAACGCGGGCGTCACCGTCTCGCAGACCGCGGCCGACGCCGCCCACGAGGACGACGAGTGGGTGATCGACGTGAACATGTGGGGCGTGATCCACGGCACGCGCGCGTTCCTGCCGATCCTGCTGGAGCAGGACGCGGGCGCGATCGTGAACGTCTCGAGCGTCTTCGGGCTCATCGGCTTCCCGACGCAGAGCGCCTACTGCGCCTCGAAGTTCGCGGTCCGCGGCTACACCGAGGCGCTGCGCCACGAGCTGCGCGAGACGGGCGTGGACGCAGTGGCCGTCCACCCCGGCGGGATCGACACGAACATCGTCGAGCACGCGCGCTTCCACGTCGACGACCGCGGCAACAGAGATCACAGCGTGCTCAGACGCGACTTCAGAAGAGTCGCGCGCACCTCGCCCGAGCAGGCCGCGGAGATCATCCACACGGGCGTCGAGCGCGGCAAGGCGCGCATCCTGGTCGGGCCGGATGCCGGCTTCCTGTCGTTGCTCACGCGGATCGCGCCGGTGCGCTACTTCGACGTGCTGCAGCGGCTCGAGCCCTTGATGCGCAGATAGCGCGGCTGCCGCGGCGCCCGCCGTGCGCCGCACGTCCGCCGGGCTAGACGATGCGGATCTGCTCCCCCGCCGCAGTGATGACGTCCCCGCGACGGAGCTGACGCCCGCGCCGCTCCTCCGGCTCGCCGTTCACGCTGACCGCACCGTCCGCGAGCAGGACCTTCGCCTCCGCGCCGGAGCCGACGAGCCCAGCCAGCTTCAGCAGCTGGCCGAGGCGGATCACCTCGCCGCGGATCTCGAGCTCGCGCATGGCGCGGGACGATAGCTGGCACCGTCAGCGCTGCCTTCTGTCGTCCAATGCCCGGATGAGCGCGCTCTTCTGGCACCGTGAGCGCATCTTGTCTGCCTGCCGCGGCTGGGCTGCGCACCGTCACCTGCGAATTGGTGCCGACCGCGTGAGCCGGCGGGCTGGCGAGCCGCCGGTTCGCCGCCGCGCCGGCAATCCGGACGCGACGACGACCCGGCACGCTCCCGCCGGCCGCGCGGGTCGAGCGGGAGCGTTTGGCGCTTAACTTATCTCACTATCACGCCGCCAAGCGGTCGCCTGTTCGCGTTGCCGAGGTAGAGCCAGACGTTGACGTTGCCTTCTCTGATCTTTCTGATTCTGAGCGTGCACGTCCCATTCGCAGCTATGGTGGCGATGCATCCATTCGTGGGCACTTCGAAGATCGTCTGCCCGCGTGGATCCCATTCTATGCCGGCGACTGTCACCCCCGCGGGTGATCTATTGGTGAACGTGATCGTCACTGTTTGATTGAGCAGCAACACGTGGTGGTCTTCTTCAGGTCGCAGCGGCAGGGTGTTGAGCGGGGGCGCCGAGCACGCGGCGATCGCCAACACCGCACACACCGCGAGCAGCAAGGCAAGTGGCTGCCGCGCCGCCGTCAACCGTTTCACTCTCTCAAGACGCATGACCTCATCCCCCTCCCTCATATTAGTCTGACCGTCCCGACAGGCGTTTCCGTTTCCGTCTGCTCTCTTCCGCTGCCCTTCAAGTCAGCTTCGGACGTCGTGCAGATTTCCATGAGACCGCCTCTCAGCGGTATCGATGTCGTTTCATCCAGTCTCGCCGTCGGTATCGTCAACAGACCACCGGCTTCTCTCGTGACGTTTGCGGTTACACGACCCGGATGTCTCGATTCCGTCGACAATAGGCATTCCGGCTGTTCTCTCGGACTTATCAACGCCGACAGACCGATGAGCGTCAGCCCGACTCCGGTTATGTTCGGTAGCGTCCCGTTGAACGACGAGTAGTCCACCGCCCACGGAAGCGTTTCGGTTAGGACTCTGACGCTTCCGCCGGTACATGTCCCGACTCGCGCTTCGACGACTTTCCCGATCTGCAAGCCGCCCGTCTTGGTGAACGTCGCGCCTTCGAGAAACCCGTTGAGCGTGACAGGGCAGCTGACCGTCGCCACTCTTGCGACTTCGAATTCGAGTGACGATCACGCCATCTCGAACGGAAATTCGTAGTTCGTGACCTGCATCCTGCTTGCCGACGCGCCGGCGACGGCAATGCACATCAGGGCCGCCCCCAACAGCCCGGCAAGCCCGATCCTCATACGCGTACACATCGTCGTGCGGTCCTTTGCTCGCTCGCGAGCACGGTGAGCTCGCGATGTCGATGATGCGAGCAACGGCGAAGCGCCGCCACGGATCGCCGGTCGCTACGTGGACCTCCTTTCACCCGCCATCGGACGAGCGACACTCGACCTTCGGCAACGTGACACGCCGCTGCCTCTCCGTCCCCCGGGAGGAGAGAGGTGAAGTGTATCACTGAAATGCTGTAAATCAAGCGAGTGACACGCGACCGACGCCGACTGCACGCTCAGATGCCTTCGCGACCGTCGAAGCCGCAGGGCCGTCCCGACCCCGGCGCCGCCCATGCCAATCGCAGGGCGGGGCCTGTTGCGAATCAGCAGTCAGTCGGGAGGGTCGCGCAGTCGGAGGACCGGTGGTGAGATTGGACGGTATCCAGGTGTGCAGCAGCGCCTTTGCGCATGGCTCGCACTCGTAGGTCGTTGGACACGGGCCAGGCGTCGTCGGCGCCTCCCGTCCGACCCCGCTGCTGCTGCAAGCTCACCGCCGAGGGCCAGGTGGTCGCCGAACGCGCCGCCGATGTCGCCGAGATCTCTGGCACCCGGCGCGGACCGGGAGCGTCCTGCGGAGAGGAGCGACACCGAGAGCGCGTCGAGTGACGTAGACTTCCGCGCCGTATAAGCAGCGATGGTGCGAGGAAGCCGGTGTGAGTCCGGCGCGGTCGCGCCACTGTGACCGGAGAGCCGTCTCCACGAGGCCACTGCCCAAGCTGGGTGGGAAGGCGGAGGACAGGCGTCGATCCGGGAGTCAGGAGACTCGGGCCATCGCCGAAACCCGCTGGAAGGGGACGCGCAATCCCCATGGAGGTTCTGATGTCCGACGTCATCGCCGTCTCGCCGCCCGCTTTCGAGGCGATCCATCCGCCGGCGATCTCGCTCCGCGAGCTGGCGCCGTGGGCGCTGTTCGCCGCAGCGCTGCTGCTGCTCGTCTACCTCGTCGCCGGGGACCAGGGCGCGTTGTCGCTGGTGCCGGGCAAGATGCTGCACGAGTGGCTGCACGACGGGCGGCATCTGCTCGGCTTCCCCTGCCACTAGCGCGGCGAGCGTCATGCTGCGCACCCTGCTGGTGTGCGGGCTGCTCGCCGGCCTCGGCGGCGGCCTGCTCGCGACAGGCTTCGCAACGCTCGCCGGCGAGCCGGCGATCGACCGTGCCGTCGCGTTCGAGCGCGCGCAGGCGCACGCCGCGCACGAGCGCCCGGAGCCCGTGCTGGTGCCGCGCTCGGTGCAGCGCAGCGTCGGGCTGCTGACCGCCGCCGCGGTCTACGGGCTGGCGCTCGGCGGGCTCTTCGCGCTCGCGTTCGCCGCCGCGTACGGACGCGTCGCAGCCGCGAGCCCGGCCCGGACGGCGCTGTGGCTCGCCATCGGCGCGTTCGTCGTCGTCTTCCTCGTGCCGTTCGTGAAGTACCCGGCAAACCCGCCGTCGGTCGGACATCCCGACACGATCGGCCGGCGCACGGACCTCTACGCCGTGATGCTGGCTTGCTCGTTGCTCGCCGCGTTTGCCGCGGTGCGCGTACGGATGACGCTGGCGCGCCGGCGCTCCGCGGCGACGGCGACGCTGCTCGGGTGCGCCGTGTATCTGGCGGTCGTCGTGGTCGCCGCGCTCGCCCTGCCGGGCGTCCACGAGGTGCCGCGCGCGTTCCCGGCCGAGACGCTGTGGCGCTTCCGCGAGGCGTCGGTCGGGATGCAGGTGGTGCTGTGGGCGACGGTCGGGCTCGTGTTCGCGGGGACGGCGCAGCGGGCGATGAGCGGCCGAGCGCTCGTGCCCCGGAGGCCGTGGGCACGTCGCCGGGCGCTCGCGGCGCGCGACGAGCGAGCTTCGTCATGAGGACCACCGCCGCACACGAGGCGCTCGCCCCCGGCCCCCAAGGGGGCGCCCGATTCCCACCACGGTCGGCACCGGAGGACGCCTGCCCCGGGCTCCTGCGCCTGCACGCCGCCGAGGACGGCGCGCTCGCGCGCGTGCGCGTGCCCGGTGGACGACTGTCCCCCGCCCAGCTCGAGGCGATCGCCGCGGCCGCCGCGCTCGGCAGCGGGCTCGTCGAGTTGACCGGACGTGCGAACGTCCAGGTGCGCGGGCTGCCGGCGGACGCCGGCGCCCCGCTGGCGCGGCTGCTCGCGGACGCGGGGCTCCTTCCCTCGCCGGTGCATGACCGCGTGCGCAACGTGCTGGCCAGCCCCCTCGACGGCCGCCACCCGCACGCGCACGCCGGAACGGACGCGATCGTGCGGGAGCTCGACCGCGGGGTCTGCGACGACCCCGTGCTGGCGCAGCTGCCCGGCCGCTTCCTCTTCGCCGTCGACGACGGCAGCGGTCTCGCACTCAGCCGGGACGCCGACGTGGCACTCGCCGCGGTGGACGCGGAGACGCTCGTCCTGCTGCTGGCGGGCGTGCCGACGACGGTGCGGGTCGCGCCCGCGGAGGCGGCCGCAGTCGCAGTCGCGGCCGCGCGCGCGTTCCTCGACGAGAGCGCGGCGGCCTGCACAGCGGCGTGGCGCATCCGCGAGCTGCCCGACGGCGGCGCCGGGATCGCCCGACGGCTCGGCGCGCGGCTCGAGCCTGCGAGCGTCGCGCGCAGGTCGCCGCGGCTCGCGCAGGGGGTGGCGCGCCAGCGCGACGGCCGCGTCGCCGTCACGGCGCTCGCGCCGCTCGGGCGCCTCGAACCCGGCGCGGCGGAACGGCTCGCCGTTCTCGCGGCTCGGTGGGGGGATGTGCGGATCTCCCCGTGGCGAACCGTCACGGTGCTCGACGTCCTCCCTCGCGAGGCGGACGCAGCACAGCGCGATCTGGCGGCGTGCGACCTCGTGCCTGCGCCAGACTCCGGCTGGGCGGCCCTGTCCGCCTGCGCAGGCATGGGAGCGTGCGCCAAGGCGCGCTTCGACGTGCGCGCCGCCGCTGCCCGTCGGGCTGGGCAGCGCACGCACGGGATGCCGGCCGAGCACTGGTCGGCCTGCGAGCGCCGCTGCGGCGAGCCGCGCGATGCGACGCTGAGCGTCGCAGCCGAGGGGGAACGGCTCGCCGTGAGCATGGGCGACCGCCGGCGCACGGTGGCTACGCTCGAGGACGCGGTGGAGCTCCTCGCGGCCGAGGTGTCCGCGCGATGAGCGCCTACCTGCGCGACGGCGCCGAGATCTACCTGCGGTCGTTCGCGATCATCCGCGCCGAGGCGGACCTCGACGGGCTCGACCCGCTGCTCGAGCGCGTGGTGGTGCGGATGATCCACTCGTGCGGGATGGTCGACCTGACGCGCGACGTCGCCGCCTCGGCCGGCTTCGCGGCCGCCGCGGAGGGCGCGCTGCGCACCGGCGCGCCGATCCTCTGCGACACCTCGATGGTCGCCTCCGGCGTCACGCGCCTGCGCCTGCCGGCGGACAACGAGGTGCTCTGCACGCTGTCGGACCCGCGCGTGCCGGCGCTCGCCGCCGAGCTGGCGACGACCCGCACCGCCGCGGCGATGGAGCTGTGGCGCGAGCGGCTGGCCGGCGCGCTGGTCGTCGTCGGCAACGCACCGACGGCGCTCTTCCGGCTGCTGGAGCTGGTCGAGCAGGGCGCCGATCGCCCGGCCGCGGTGATCGGCGTGCCGGTCGGCTTCGTCGGCGCGGTCGAGTCGAAGGTCGCGCTCGCCGAGCACCCGGCGGCGCTGGAGCACCTCGTCGTCCACGGCCGGCGCGGCGGCAGCGCGATCGCCGCCGGCGCGATCAACGCCCTCGCGAGCGCGGCCGAGTGAGCGCCGCTGCCACATCGGCGGGACGCCTGCTCGGCGTCGGCGTCGGCCCGGGTGACCCGGAGCTGCTGACGCTCAAGGCGATGCGCGCGATCGCCGCCGCCGACGTGATCGCCTACCCGAGCGCGCGCCACGGCAACAGCGTCGCGCGGCGGATCGCCGCGCCGCATCTGCGCGAAGGGCAGACCGAGGTGCTGCTGCGATTCCCCGTCACGACCGAGCTGACCGAGCACCCCGGCGGCTACGAGGCGGCGCTCGCCGAGTTCTACGACGCCGCGGCCGCCGAGCTCGCCGTCCACCTCGACGCCGGCCGCGACGTCGCGATCCTGTGCGAGGGCGATCCCTTCTTCTACGGCTCCTACATGTACTTCCACGAGCGGCTCGCACCACGCTACGAGACGACCGTGATCCCCGCCGTCACCGGCTTCAGCGCCGCCGCGGCGGCCGCCGGGACGCCGCTGGTCAAGCGCGACGACGTCTTCATGGCGCTGCCGGGGACGCTGCCCGCCGACGTGCTCGCCGACCGGCTGCGCGACGCCGACGCGGCCGTCGTGATGAAGCTCGGGCGCACGTTCCCGAAGGTGCGCGAGGCGGCGCAGCGGGCCGGCGTCGCGGCGCGCGGCGTCTACGTCGAGCGCGCCAGCACGCCGCAGGAGCGGCTCGCGCCGCTCGCCGAGGTCGACGGCGAGGTGCCGTACATGTCGCTCGTGCTCGTGCCGACGGCCGACCGCGCCGCCTCACGCGCGAACGAGCGCCCCGGCCCTGGCTCGGTCGCCGTCGTCGGGCTCGGCCCGGCCGGCGCGCAGTGGCTCACGCCCGAGGCGCGTGCGGAGCTGGCGGCGGCGGACGACCTGGTCGGCTACGCGCCGTACCTTGCGCGCGTGCCGGCCCGCGCCGGCCAGCGGCGCCACGCGAGCGACAACCGCGTCGAGGCGGAGCGTGCGCGCCACGCGCTCGAGCTGGCGGCGGGTGGTGCCCGCGTCGCGGTCGTCTCCTCGGGCGACCCCGGCATCTTCGCGATGGCGACCGCGGTGCTGGAGGCGGTCGACGAGGCCGACGGGCGCCTCGCCGGCGTCGAGGTCCGCGTCGTGCCGGGCCTGTCGGCGATGCAGGCGGCCGCGTCGCGCGTGGGCGCGCCGCTCGGTCATGACTTCTGCGTGATCTCGCTGTCGGACCAGCTGAAGCCGTGGGCGGCGATCGAGCGCCGGCTGGAGGCGGCGGCTGCGGCGGACCTCGTGCTCGCGCTCTACAACCCCGCCTCGCGCACGCGGCGCGCGCAGCTCGAGCGCGCCGTCGAGCTGCTCCGCGGACATCGCGCGCCGGACACCCCTGTCGTCGTCGCCCGCGCCGTCGGCGCCGCGGACGAGTCGGTCACAGTCACGACGCTCGCGACGCTCGACGTCGACGCGGTCGACATGCGCACGCTGCTGATCGTCGGCTCCTCGACGACGCGCACGATCGCGAACGGGGGCGACCCGCCTCGCGTCTACACCCCGCGCAGCTACCCGGGATGACCCCGCGCGAGCGCCCAGTCGAACGCCTCCGTGACGGTCGCGACCGTCACGACGGACGCGGCCCCGCCCACCCGCGCCGGGCGACGCACGACGATCACGGGCAGGCCGCGCTCGCGCGCGACATCGAGCTTCGCCGCGGTGTGCGTGCCGCCGCTGTCCTTCGTGACGATCAAGTCGATCGCATGCGCCTCGACGAGGGCTCGCTCCCCCGCCGGCGTGTAGGGGCCGCGATCGAGCAGCAGCTCATGCCGCGGCGGCAGCGGCGGCTCGGGCGGGTCGACGCAGCGGATCAGGAACCACGCGTCGCGCACGCCCGCGAACGCGGCCAGTCCCTGGCGCCCGCTCGTCAGCAGGACGCGCATGCCGCCCAGGCGGAGGATCGCGGCCGCCGCCTCGTCCGGCGACTCGACCCACGTCCAGCGGTCGCCGGGGCGCTCGCTCCAGCCCGGCCGCGCGAGCCGCAGCAGCGGGACGCCGGCCTGCGGCGCGGCCTGCGCGGCGGAAGCGGAGATCCGCTCCGCGAACGGATGCGTAGCGTCCACGACGGCACGGACGCGATGCTCGACGAGCCAGCGCGCAAGCGCGTCCGGCCCCCCGAAGCCGCCGATCCGCACCTCGCCCGCAGGCAGGCGTGGACGCGCGACGCGACCAGCGAGCGACGAGGTGACGCCGATGCCGGCGGCGTCCAGCCCGACCGCCAGCTCGCGCGCCTCGGCCGTGCCACCGAGGATCAAGATCATCCGCGACACCTTCGGTTCGCCACGTGAGGCGGCTGCTGGTCATCGGCATCGGCGCCGGCGATCCCGAGCACGTCACGGTGCAGGCCGTGCGGGCGCTCAACGAGGTCGAGGTGTTCTTCGTCATCGACAAGGGCGGCGAGACGGACGAGCTCGTCGCGCTGCGCCACGGGATCTGCGAGCGCTTCGTCGAGGACCCGTCGTACCGGATCGTCGAGGTGCCCGACCCGCCGCGCGATCGCACGACGGCGGCGTACGGCGCGGCGGTCGACGACTGGCGCGCGCGGCGGGCGGCGACGTGGGAGACGCCCCTGCGCGACGAGCTGGGCGAGGACGGCGTGGGCGCGTTCCTCGTGTGGGGCGATCCGTCGCTCTACGACAGCACCATCGACGTGATCGAGCGGGTGCTCGCGGCGGGTCGCGTCCAGCTCGCGTACGAGGTGATCCCGGGGATCAGCGCCGTGCACGCCCTGACCGCGCGTCACCGCATCCCGCTCAACCGCGTCGGCGGGGCGGTGCAGATCACGACCGGCCGGCGGCTGGCGGCCGGCGGTTGGCCGCAGGACGCCGACGACGTGGTCGTGATGCTCGACGCCGACTGCTCGTTCCGGCGCCTGGATCCCGCGGGCGTGGACATCTACTGGGGCGCCTACCTCGGCACGCCCGACGAGCTGCTGCTCGCCGGCCCGCTCGCCGAGGCCGGGCCGGAGGTCCAGCGCGTGCGCGCGCAGGCGCGGGCACGCAAGGGCTGGATCATGGACACCTATCTGCTGAGGCGCTCGCGGTCGCACGAGTAGAGGTGGCTGTCGCGGAAGCCCTCGGCGGCGAGCGCAGGACCGACGAGGATCGTCGCCGTGCGCCGCACCCCGGCCTGCTCGACCGCCGAGGCGATCGTCGCGAGCGTGCCGCGCAGGATCAGCTCGTCCGGCCAGCTCGCGCGCGCGACGACGGCGGCGGGGCAGTCCTCGCCGTAGTGGGCGACGAGCGTCGTCGCGATCTCCCCGATCGCCTGCGCGCCGAGGTGCACGACGAGCGTCGCACCGTGCGCAGCGAGCCCTGCGAGCTCCTCACCCGGCGGCATCGCCGACGCGCGACGGCCGTAGCGCGTGAGGATCACCGTCTGCGCGACCTCGGGGATCGTCAGCTCGCGCCGCAGCGCCGCCGCCGCGGCCGCGAACGCGGGCACGCCGGGCGTCACGTCCCAGGGGATCCCGAGCGCGTCGAGCCGGCGCATCTGCTCGGCGCAGGCGCTGTAGATCGAGACGTCGCCCGAGTGCAGCCGCGCGACGTCCTCGCCGCGCGCGTGCGCCCCCGCCAGCTCGCCGACGATCGCGTCGAGGTCGAGGTGCTGCGTGTCGATGAGCCGCGCGCCGGCGGGCGCGTGGCCGAGGATCTCCGGTGGGACGAGCGCACCCGCATAGAGGCACACGGGGCTCGTCGCGATCAGCCGCTGCGCGCGCAGCGTGAGCAGGTCGGGCGCGCCCGGGCCGGCGCCGATGAAGTGGATGGTCACGCGTCCTCCTTGGTCGCGGCCCACTGCACGATCGGCAGCTGGGCGCGCCAGGCGGTGAACGAGCCGAGCGGCTCGGCGTGGGCGATTTCGATCCGCGTCAACGTGCCGCGGTGCGCGCCGCGGGCGGCTTGGAGGAGCTGCTCGCCCTCAAGCGTGACGGCGTTGGCGACGATCCGCCCTCCGGGCGCGAGCGCGTCCCAGCAGCGTTCGAGCAGGCGCGGCTCCGTCAGGCCGCCGCCGACGAAGATCGCGTTGGGCTGCGGGAGGCCGTCGAGCGCCGCGGGTGCGCTGCCGGTGCGGACCTCGAGCTGCGGGACGCCGAGGTGCAGCGCGTTCGCGACGGCGCGCTCGGCGCGTTCGGCGCGCGCCTCGACGGCGATCGCGCGCGCGGACGGCTCGGCGCGCAGCCACTCGATCGAGATCGAGCCGGAGCCCGCACCGACGTCCCACAGCAGTTGGCCGGGCGACGGCGCGAGTGCGGCGAGCGCGAGCGCGCGGACGTGGCGCTTCGTCAGCTGGCCGTCGCTCGCGAAGGCCTCGTCCGGCAGGCCCGGCGTGCACGGCAGCAACGGCGTGCCGGGCACGGCACGGCACTCGATCGCGATCGCATGGAGCGGATCGGCGCGTCCCTCACCCCACGCGTCGGCCGTCGAGTCGTGGATCCGCTCGCCGGCGCCGCCGAGTTGCTCCAGCACGACGAAGCGGCTGGGACCGAAGGCGCGCTCGCGCAGGACGCGTGCGACTTGCGCCGCGCCGTCCTCGCCGGTGGCGTACGCGACGAGGCGGCGGCCGGGCTGCAGCAGGCGCGCGACGACCTCGGGCGGACGCGCGACTGCGCTCGCGAGCGCGACGTCCGCCGCCGGCCAGCCGAGCCGCGCGCAGGCGAGCGCGAAGGCGGAGGGATGCGGGTGGACGCGCAGGCGCTCGGCTCCCAGGCGGCGGGCGAGCGTCGCGCCGATCCCGTGCAGCATCGGGTCGCCGCTGGCCAGCACGCAGGTGGAGCGGTCGACGCGCACGGAAAGCTCGTCGAGCAGCGACTCGAGCGGTGACGGCAACGCAATTTTCGCCGCCGCCACCTCGGCGGGCAGCAGCGCAAGCTGGCGCCAGGATCCGATGACCTCGTCGGCGGCGAGGACCGCGGCGCGCGCCTGCTCGCCGAGTCCGGGCCAACCGTCGGCGCCGATCCCCACCACTGCGATCAGCGGCGCGTCCGTGGCGCTCATCCGCATGCCGCGACCGCCTGCTCCAGCGCCGCGACGAGTCGCGCGTTCTCGTCCGGCGTGCGCGCGGTCAGGCGCAGGTGGCCCGCGCCGAGCCCGGGGAACGAGGCCGCCGGGCGCACGGCGATCGCGCGCTCGCGCAGCGCCGCGACGACGCCAGGGCCATCGGCGACCTCGACGAGGCAGAAGTTCGCGACGGCCGGCCAGCTGCGCACGCCGTCGATCCGCGCCAGGCGCGCGGCGAGGTCGAGCCGCTCCTCCTGCGCCCGGGCCGCGGCGGCGGCGAGCGCATCGGGACGACGCGCGGCAGCGGCGAGCGCCGCGAGCGCGAGCGCGTTGACCGACCATGGCGGGCGGACCCCGCGCAGGCGCACCGCCAGCGCCGGGGCGGCCACTGCGTAGCCGGCGCGCAGGCCGGGGATCGCGAGCGCCTTCGTGAGGCTGCGCACGACGATCACGTCGTCGAGCGGCTCGCGCACGAGGCTCGCCGGCTCGCCCGGGACGAGGTCCATGAACGCCTCGTCCACGACGACCACGCGTCCTGGACGGCGCAGCGCGAGCAGCGCCGCGGCGGGGTCGAGCGTGCCGCTCGGCGAGGCGGGGTTGCCGACGACGACGAGGTCGGCCTCCTCCGGCACGGCCGTGGGATCGAGCGCGAAGTCGCGGGCGGGGTCGCGCAGGACGCGCACGACCGGCACGCCGTGGGCGTGCAGCGCCGCCTCGGCCTCCGTGAAGCTGGGGTGGACGCAGGCGGCGAGCCGCGAGCGCAGCGCGACGGGCAGCAGCCACAACGCCTCGGCGGCGCCGTTCGTCGGCACGACCTCCGCGGGCGCGCGGGCGTGCAGCGCCGCCAGCGCGGCGACCGCTTCGCGCTCGTCGGGGTAGCGCCCGGCGTCGCTTGCGAGCGCGCCTTCGAGCGCGCTCCTCAGCCAGTCCGGCGGCCCGCCGGCGACGACGTTGACGGCGTGGTTCGCGTCGCCGGGGCGCACGTCGCGGTCGCCGTGGCGGCGCAGGTCGTGCTCACGGGCGTCGGCGTGCGCGTGAGGCGTTGCCCTCGCGGGCGCCACCGTGGTCGCGTCGCGCGCCACGGTGGCGAGCGCGAGCGCCCGCCCGGCGACGACCAGCTCGACGCGAGCGGCGTGCGCGGCGAACCGCTGCGTCGCCTCGCCGAGCAGGTCGAGCCACGCGCGCGAGGCAGCGTCCGGCGGCAGCACGCCCTCCCCTGCCTGCTCCGCGACGACGATCGCGGCGGCGCCTTCCGTCGCGCGCACGGCGGCGTCGACCTGCGCGAGCAGCTCGTCCGCGACGCGCCGAAGCGTCTCCGGCGCGGGGTCCTCGAACGCCCCCGCCCGGTGCAGCGCCGACGCGATCCACGGCCCGAGCCCGTCGAGCAGCACGCACGTCCCGGCGGCGTCGCGCAGCGCGTCGGCGAGCGATGCGCCGGCCTCGACCGTCGTCCAGTCCGCAGGCCGTCCCGCGGCGTGCGCGCGGATCCGCTCCCCCATGCCGGGATCGGCGCCGTCGGCCGTCGCGACGTAGCGCACCGGCAGGCCGCTCGCGCGGGCGAGCCGCTCGGCGTGCGCGCTCTTGCCGGAGCGGGTCCCGCCGATCACGAGCGTGAGGCTCACGCGGCGACCGGGCGGGTGGGGACGGATCGCACCGCGTGCGCGAGCCGCAGCGCCAGATGGGGATGCGCGGCCCAGTGAACATGCAGGTAGCTGGCGTGCAGCGCACCGGCGACGATGCCCTCCCGCCGCTCGGCCCCGCGCGCCGACAGCGTCCAGGCAGCGTCATGCGGGGAAGCGCCGTCGAGCGGCTCCACCTGCGAGCAGTGGAACTCGTGGCCGCGCACGCGCTCGCCGGCGTCGAGCCAGGGCGTCGCGGTCGCCGCGACCGCCTCGCGGTAGCCGAGCGTCAGCCGGCCCGTCATCCGACCGCGTGCCGGCAGCACGCCGCACATCGCGTGGCCGTCCAGCTCCCGGCAGAGATACAGCAGCCCGCCGCACTCGGCGAGGATCGGCCGCCCGGCGGCGGCGAACGCGGCGACCGCTGCACGCAGCCGCGCGTTCGCCGCCAGCTCCGCGCCGAACACCTCCGGGAAGCCGCCCGCGAGCACGAGCGCGCCGGCGTCCGGCGGCAGCGCCTCGTCGCGCAGCGGGTCGAACGGCAGCAGCTCGGCGCCAGCCGCGGCCAGCAGCTCGAGGTTCTCCTCGTAGTGGAATGAGAAGGCGGGACCGCGGGCGATCGCGACGCGCGCGCCGGCGGCCGGCGGGTCGGTCGGCGCGGGGCTCCACGCGGGCCCGGGCACGGCGGGCGCCGCGCGCGCGAGCCGCTCGACCGCGTCGAGGTCGACGTGGCGTGCGGCGAGCTGGGCGAGCTCGTCGAGCGCCGTGCGCGAGCGCTCCTCCCGCTCGCCGGCCGGCACGAGGCCGAGGTGGCGCTCGGGGGTGAGGACGCGCTCGTCGCGGCGCAGCGCGCCGAGCACGGGCACGTCGAGCGGCGCGAGCGCCTCGCGCAGCAGCTGCTCGTGGTGGTCGGAGCCAACGCGGTTGAAGATCACCCCCGCGACGTTCACGTCGGGGTCGAACGTGCGATAGCCGTGGACGATCGCCGCCGCCGAGCGTGCCATCGCGGCGGCGTCGACGACGAGCAGCACGGGCGCGTCGAGCAGCTTCGCGACATGCGCGGTGGAGGCCAGCTCGCCGCGGCCCGACGCGCCGTCGAACATCCCCATGACCCCCTCGATCACCGCGAGGTCCGCTCCTTCGCCGCCGTGACGCAGGAGCGGCGCGATCAGCTCCGGCCCGCTGAGGAAGGCGTCGAGGTTGCGGCCGGGGCGGCCGGACGCGAGCGCGTGGTGGCTGGGGTCGATGTAGTCGGGGCCGACCTTGAAGCCCTGCACGACGAGGCCGCGAGCGCGCAGGGCGCCGATCAGGCCGCAGGAGACCGTCGTCTTGCCGGCGCCGGAGCTCGTGCCGGCGACCACGACGCGCGGGATCACGCCGCCTCCGCCTGCAGGATGCCGGCCAGCTCGACGACGGGCAGCTCGGCGACGGCGCGCTCGGTCAGGCGGCGTCCCGTCGCTGGCCCGTCGCCTCCGGACCAGTCGAGGCAGGGAACGGGCGCGGCGTCGTGCGCGCCGGTCGCCGGGTCGCAACCGTGGTCGGGGCAGACGCGGAGCGTTCCGTCAGCCGCGCGCACCGCCGCGGCGAGCGACGCGATCAGGTCGCGGTCGGCCTGCTCGACTGCGGCGATCTTCGCCGCGCGGTCGCAGGCATGGGCGGCCTCGTCGGGGCCGCCGACGTGGACGACGACTCGCCCGGCGCCCCCCTCGATCGCAGTGACGCCAGCCGCAGCCTTGGCCGCCAGGTCGCTGCCCGGCTGGCCGGTCGTGCCCGCGGGCACGATGGTCGCCGCGCCCATCAGCCGCGCGACGCCGATCGCCGCTCCGCGCGCACCGATCACGACCGTCCCCCGACCGAGCAGCCGCGGCGGCACGGCGCCCTCGGGCCACGGGGCAAGCCGCGGCCGGCATGCCGCGGCGGGCAGCGGCGGCGGGCCGGTCATGAGCAGCCGGTGGCCGGCGAGCGGACGGACCCGGTGGCGCGGGGCGCCCGCCTGCAGTTCGGCGGCGGCGCACCGGGTCGTCACGGCGTCGGCACGCTCACCGGCGGCGGTCGACACGTCGACCCGCCAGGCGCGCTCGCCGGGCGCGGGCTCGATCCCATGGGCCGCGGCCTCGACGGCGCCGCGGTCGACGGGCGCGTGCGGGATCCAGCCGAGCAGCGCCGGGATCGCCGCCTCCGATCCCGCCTCGAGCCAGGGCGCGACGGTCCGCAGGCGCGAGAGCGTCCCGGCGACGGCGAGCGCGTCGAGCGCGGGCGTGCATGCCAGCTCGAGACTCGTCGGCTCCGCTCCGAGCGGCTCGCTCGCACCGTCGAGGATCACGAGGACGTCTACCACTCGATCCCCTGCTGCGCGCGGATCCCGGCGTCCATCGGATGCTTGACCTTGACGACCTCCGAGACGAGGTCGGCCAGCTCGACCAGCTCCGGCGCGGCGTCGCGGCCGGTGATCACGACGTGCTGGAAGCCGGGCCGGTCCCGCAGCGTGGCGACCACGTCGGCGACGTCGATCCAGCCCCACTTGATCGGGTAGGTGATCTCGTCCAGCAGCAGGAACTCGTAGCGCTCGGCGGCGATCGCGCGCTTGACCTCGGCCCAGCCCTCGCGCGCCTTGTCGGCCGACTCGTCGAGGTCGCGGGAGAGCCAGGACCAGCCGTCCCCCATCTTCTCCCAGTCGATCCCGCCCAGCGCTGCGGCGGCCTTCGCCTCCCCGACCTTCCACTTGCCCGACTTGACGAACTGGAAGACGCCGCAGCGGTGACCGCGCGCCCACGAGCGCAGCAGCATGCCGAACGCCGACGTGCTCTTGCCCTTGCCCGTGCCGGTGACGACGATCACCAGCGGCTTGTCGCGGGGCTTGCGGCGCTTGGGCTCGGCGCTGCCCTTGTCGCCGGGGCGATGCGGGACGTCGACCTCGTCCCCGCCGTGGCGAGCGAGCGGCGTGCCGGTGTCGGTCATGCGGCCCTCCGGACGATCGTGGGTGGGGGTGCGAGCCGGTGGACGCGGCCGCCCGCCGCGGCGGCGAGCTGCGCCGCGAGGCCGAGCCGCACCGGGCCGTCCTCCGTGTCGACGACGTGTACGGCGCCGGCCGCACGGCCCAGCCGCGCGGCCGCGCGCGGGATCGCGCCGGCGGGGTCCTCCAGGCGGGCATCGGTCAGCACGACGGCGATCGCGCGTCGGCCGGGCTCGCGCAGCGCCTCGCGCCGGATCAACCGCTCGGCGGCGTCGAGACCCGCGACGAGGGGAGTGCGCCCGCCGGTCGGCAGCTCGCGCAGCGCGACCGCGGCGCGCTCCAGCGGCGCGCCGGGCGCGACGAGCAGCCGCGCGGCGCTGTCGCGGAAGGCGATCACCGCGACGCGGTCGCGGCGCGCGTAGGCGTCGCGCAGCAGCGCGATCAGCGCGCCCTTCACGCGCGCGAGCCGACGGCGCGCGCCCATCGATCCGCTCGCGTCGACGACGAGGCAGACGAACGCGCCCTCACGTCCGGCGCGGACGTGCTCGTGCAGATGCGCGCCGCCGCCGAGCAGTCGCGCGCGCAGCGAGGCGACGAGCGCGACGTCGCCAACCCCGTCCCACCCGCCCCCCACCGGGCGGCTGTCGATCGCCCCGGCCTCGCGCCCGCGCGTGCGGGCGCGGCGGCCACGCGGGCCGCTGCCGGTGCCGTCGAGCGCGAGCGCGTCGCGCGGAAGCACGGCCGGGGCCGGCGGGTCGCGGCGCTCGCGCGAGCGGGCCTGCGGGCTCGGTGCGCCTTCGGCTACGGCACCTGTTCCGGCGCCCTTGCCCGCGGGCGACCGCTCCGGCGCGTCCCCGGGCGCCGACGGCGTCGCCGGGCGGCCGTTCCCTCCGGCCGGCGGCTCGTCGTCGGGATCCTCGCCGTCGAGCGCGCGCTCCAGCTCCTCGGCGTCGGGCTCGTGCCCGTCGAGCGGGTCGCGACGACGGCGGTGCGCGAGCGCGAGCGCGGCGGCGCGACGCACGTGGGACTCGGCGACCTCCTCGGCGCCATCGAGCGCCGCGAGCGCGCAGGCGGCGCGGGCGGAGACGATGTCGCCACGCACGCCGTCGACGCCGAGCTGGGCGCAGGCGCCGGTGATCCGCAGCAGCTCGCGCTCCGGCAGGCGGACGCTTGGCAGCAGCCCGCGCGCGCTGGCGATGCGGGCGGCGAGCGCCTGCTCGGCGTCGCTCCAGCGGGCCGAGAACGCCTGCGGGTCCTGCTCGAACGCGATGCGGCGGCGGACGATCTCGGCGCGCTGCGCCGGGTCGCGCGGTGCCGTCACCTCGACGCCGAGCCCGAAGCGGTCGAGCAGCTGCGGGCGCAGCTCGCCCTCCTCGACGTTCATCGTGCCGACGAGCAGGAAGCGCGCCGCGTGCGCGGCCGAGACCGCCTCGCGCTCGACGCGAGCGACGCCCGAGGCGGCGGCGTCCAACAAGGCGTCGACGAGATGGTCGGGCAGCAGGTTGACCTCGTCGACGTAGAGGATCCCCCGGTGGGCGCGCGCAAGCAGCCCTGCCTCGAACGCCGGCTCGCCCGCGAGCGCGCGGCCGAGATCGAGCGCGCCGACGAGCCGGTCGAGCGTCGCGCCGAGCGGCAGCTCGACGAGCGGCGCGGGTCGCGGCGCGCTGGCGGCGTCGACCGGCACGACCCCACCGGGCGCCAGCTCACCGGGGGCGAACGCGAACGGCTGTCCCTCGGCGGCGTGGACGGGCGGCAGCAGCGGCGCGAGCGCGCGCACGGCGGTGGACTTCGCGGTGCCGCGCTCACCGCGCACGAGCACGCCGCCGACGTCCGGCGCGACGGCGTTGACGAGCAGCGCCTCGATCAGCGCGTGCTGGCCGACAATCGCGCTGAGCGGGATTGCACTCATGCCCCCGCCTCCTCCAACTCGCCCTCGAGCGCGAGGAAGCGGGCGCGGATGCCATCGAGCGTCGTGTCCGCCGGCTCGGCCCACATCCCCCGCTCGGCCGCCTCCAGCAGCCGCTCGGCGATCCCGCGCGCTGCCCACGGGTTCGAGCGCGCCATGAACGCCGCGACGTCGTCGTCGAGCAGGTAGCGCTCGGCGACCTGCTCGTACATCCAGTCCTCCGCCACGCCCGCCGTCGCGTCGTAGCCGAACAGGTAGTCGACCGTCGCCGACAGCTCGGCCGCGCCCTTGTAGCCGTGGCGGATCATCGAGGCGATCCAGCGCGGGTTCGCGACGCGCGCGCGGAACACGCGCCGGACCTCCTCCGCGAGCGTGCGTGCGACGACGCGCGAGGGGTCGGAGCTGTCGCCGAGGTAGGCGGCCGGCTCGCGACCCGTCAACGCCCGCACGGTCGCGATCATGCCGCCGTGGTACTGGTAGTAGTCGTCGGAGTCGAGGATGTCGTGCTCGCGCGAGTCGACGTTCTTGACCGCGACGTCGATGCGCGCGTAGCTCTCGCGCATCGCGTCGTGCGCGGCCGCGCCGTCGAGCCCGCGCCCGTAGGCGTAGCCGCCCCACGCCTCATACACGGCGGCGAGGTCGGCGTCGTCGCGCCAGTCGCGCGCGTCGAGCAGCTGCAGCAGTCCGGCGCCGTAGGTGCCGGGCTTGGAGCCGAAGATGCGCGTCGTGGCGCGGCGCCACGCGGGCGCGCCGCCCAGCTCGGCGGCGAGCCGCTCGGCGTCGGCGCGCGCGTGAGCGGCGACGAAGTTCTGCTCCGGTCCCTCCTCCAGCGCGGCGACGGCGGCGACCGCGTCGTCGAGCAGCCGCACGAGGTGCGGGAACGCATCGCGGAAGAAGCCGGAGATGCGCACCGTCACGTCGATCCGCGGGCGGCCCAGCTCGACGAGCGGGACGACCTCGATCCCGGTGACGCGACGCGACTCGGGATGCCACGTCGGACGCACGCCGAGCAGCGCGAGGATCTCCGCGACGTCGTCGCCCTGCGTGCGCATCGCCGCGGTGCCCCAGGCGACGAGGCCGACCATGCGCGGCAGCACGCCGGTCTCGCGGCGGTGACGCTCCAGCAGCGCGTCGGCGAGCCGCTGGCCGACCTCCCACGACAGCTCCGACGGGAGCGCACGCGGGTCGACCGAGTAGAAGTTGCGGCCGGTCGGCAGCACGTCGAGCCGGCCGCGCGTCGGCGCGCCAGAGGGCCCGGCGGGGACGTGGCGGCCGTGCAGCGCGGCGAGCACGTGCGTCAGCTCGTCGGGCGTCTGGCGGATGCGCGGGACGACCTCGCTCGCGGCGAAGCGCAGCACGCGCGCGACGGCGGCGTCGGCACGGCCGAGCACCTCGGCGCAGACGGCGTCGGCCGCTCCGGGATCCCAGTCGCGCGCGGCGAGCGCGTCGAGCAGCGCCATCTGCGCGGCCTCCAGCCGGTCGACGAGATCCCCCGCGCTCGCGGCGGGGCCGCGGAAGCGCTCGACCAGCCCGGCGATCCCCGGCGTCCCGAAGCTCACCGCGGGGGCGGACGCGTCGGACCCGGCCACGTCTTGCGGCGCAGGCGCTCCCGGCGCCGCCACGAGGGCGGGCTCGTCGAGCCCGAACGCCGCGCCGACGGCGCTCCGCAGCCCCGGCACGTCGCCCGAGCCGAGCCGCAGCATCGCCGCGGTGAGGCCGCGCAGCTGCTCGCCGGTGGGCGCCGCGCCGAGCACGTGCAGGCCGTCCTTGACCTGGATGTCCTTGACCTCGCAGAGGTAGCCGTCGATGTGCTCGACCAACGCCCCGAGGTCGTCGGGGCGCTCGCTCACGCCGATGTCGGCTTGCAGGTTCGCGGCCTCGATCGCGCTCCACACGCGCGCCGCCAGCGCCGGCAGCTTCGGCGGGTCCAGCACCTCGAGGCGCGCGTACTCGTCGAGCAGCGCCTCCAGCTCGGCCAGCTCGTCGTAGGTGTCGGCGCGCATCATCGGCGGCACGAGGTGGTCGACGATCACCGCGTGCGCGCGGCGCTTGGCCTGCACGCCCTCGCCGGGGTCGTTGACGACGAACGGGTAGACGAGCGGCACGTCGCCGAGCGCCGCGTCGGGCGCGCAGGCCGCGGAGAGCGCAAGCATCTTGCCCGGCAGCCACTCGAGCGTGCCGTGCTTGCCGAGGTGGACGATCGCGTCCGCGCCCCAGCTCGCGTCGAGCCAGCGGTAGCACGCGAGGTAGTGGTGGGTCGGCGGCAGCTCCGGGTCGTGGTAGATCCCGACCGGATCCTCGCCGTAGCCGCGCGGCGGCTGGATCGCGACGACGACGTTACCGAGCTCCAAACCGGCGATCACGAAGTCCTCGCCGTCGACATGGCGATCCCCGGGCGGTGGACCCCACTTCTCCTCGATCGACGTGCGCAACGCGGCCGGCAGCGTCGCATACCACGCCAGGTACTCCGCGATCGGCAGCCGCAGCGGCGCGGCGGCGAGCTGCTCGTCGGTGAGGAACTCGGGGTCGTGCCCGCCGGAGGCGATCAGCGCGTGCATCAGCGCGTCGCCGTCGGCGAACGGCCGCTCGACCGCCATCCCGTCGTCGTGCAGCGCGTCGAGCAGCGCGATCGCGCTGGCCGGCGTGTCGAGCCCGACCGCCATCCCGACCTTCGCGTGCTTGGTGGGGAAGCTCGTCAGCAGCAGCGAGACGCGGCGCTCGGCCGCGGGTCGCCGGC
>Ga0210410_10000399_pt1 | contig 50322 bp, 37 predicted proteins | sample IncBWC4MmetaG_FD_161058 | JGI IMG/M metagenome (GOLD analysis project Ga0210410, IMG submission 161058) | Forest soil microbial communities from Barre Woods Harvard Forest LTER site, Petersham, Massachusetts, United States - Inc-BW-C-4-M | ecosystem: Environmental > Terrestrial > Soil >...
GTCCCCGTGACCCAGCCCGCGAGCGCTGCCGGGAGATAGTAACGTCCTTGAACAATCGAAATGACCGCTTCGACCCGTCGGCGCTTGATCACGAAGACGGCTCGAAGTGCAACGGAAGCCAGAATCAGACAATTGGGAATCCTCTTCAGTTTTCCTATCCAGGAGCTTGGAGAGGCACGCAGAACGGGAAAGACAATATGCCTAGATTTAAGAAGATCCGTGGCTGGCGATGCCCTCATTCCAAGCTCAGACGTTATGATTGTGAGGAAGTTTGCCGAATGTTTTTCGAGCAACCGTTTCACGAGGATTGCTCCACCGTGATGATTGGAGGGCGGGAACTCGCCAATGTACAGGAGTCGCGGAATCGGAGCCGCAGTCCTCGTCTCTTCATCGTGCGGCAGCACGACCGTCATCTCGGTTGGCGACTTCCCAGGTCCAAAGCCGCAGAAGTCGGAGTTGGAAGGTGGTAGACCCGGCGCATCCAGTCAGCGGTGATGCGTAGGCCTTCTTCCAAACTGTACGTGTCCCGGTGAGAGAGATCTCGGGTCGCCTTCGAGACGTCAACCAGTTTGTGGTGAGTCGTGAAACCTTCCGCATCGCGATATTGGACCAACGACGGCGACGCCCCGGTAACCTTCAGCACAACATTGGAGAGTTCCTCGATGGTATGGTGGTGAGTTCCGCCGATATTGTAAGTCTCTCCGGGCCGGAAGTTGTCGGTGATGTTCGCCAAAGTGCGGACAGTATCCGGCAAGAAGGTCGAAGTGCGCGAGTGGCCCCGAAATACCGTCCAGGGCAGCCCATTCAGTGCGCAATAAAGAAAGCGGCAGTTCACTGAACGGTAGGGACTGTAGTACTCCCCGGGCCCAAAGGTATTAAACAGACGTACTACCACCGACTCCGTCCCGTATCGCAGTGCTGAGTTGCGCACCTGCATTTCGTTTACCCACTTAGTCATCGCGTAGTCGTTCATCTGCTTGATTTCGTGGTCGTCCATTACCGTTTCAACCATCAGATCTGGCCAATCTCCATACACCTCCGAAGAAGAAAACTGAACCAGGCGGAAGCTAAACCGCTCTTGCAGACGAATAATGTTCTTCGTCCCTACCGCATTAGTGTGCCAGAGGGTCTCGTAGAAATCTTCTCCGTTCCACCGGCCGAATTCAGCGGCACAGTGATAGACATAGTCGAAAGGACCCGATCGCTCAATCACCCGCTCGATCTGCCGGAACTCACCTACATCGCACCGTGCGTACAGCGGGGCGCTTACATCAGCGCGAACGGAGAACCCCATCTCGTCCGGTTGATGCGCAATGTCGCAGGAAACTACGTGATGCCCACGTTTCCGAAGATCGGAGACCAGCCCGGCGCCGACAGTGCCCAACCCCCCAGTCACCAAGATTTTCATGCTCCCTGTTCTCCCGGCCAAGGCTCCTTGAATTGAAATACCTCTGACGCGGACTTGCTAACGGCATACTTGTAACACTATCGATTCCGACAAAAACTCACATTCTAGCGTACCCCAAATTTTCGCAATCGCAAACGTCAGTTTGAGTCCTAGCAGATGTTCACGCGCTCGTGAAAGAAATGTTGCTTCGCCTCTTTGCGGCCCTTGCATAGCGCTCGATGAGAGCAGTAGACTCGACGCGCGAGCGGGAGACCCGAGTTGTGAACGGGTTCCGTAGTCTGGTTGAGCAGATTACGTACTTGAGTCCCGCCGGAGTCCACACCACGATCCATGGATTGCCCGAAGAGGTGGTCAGATGCCAGACGGTCCAGCAAGTCCCTGGTTTTCGTCATTGCGGTCGCTGCGGCTCTCTGTTTGCGCATTCCCGGCATTGGTTGGGGTTTGCCGCCAGTCACGCTGCAGGTTGTCGCCTCCGGCCAGCGCTGTTCGTACGCATTTGATGAGTGCCAGATTCTGAATGGTGTCGCCAAGGCAGACGTAAGGCGTCTCGATTTCGACGCACACGAATACCACTGGGGTACGTTGCATATTGAGTTGGTGCTACTGGCGCTCGATGGCGCTCAAGCGGCGGGATTTTTCCGCACTCCGTGGCGGGTCGCTTATTCCAACATGGTCGAAGGCGAGTTCCAGCGGGTTTACGTGGTCGGCCGGCTGGTAGCCGTCGCGACAGCTCTCCTTACAGTGTGGTTGCTGTTCTGCTTCAGCGGAGAATGGGTTGGGACATTTACGGCCATGCTTGTGGCCGTGTCGCCGTCGCATGTGCTCCAGTCCGATCAGGTGCGCGTCGATATAACGATGACCGCGATGGTGGTCCTGACGTTGCTCATAGGAATTCGAATCCAACGTATTACCGACAAAACAGCCAAACAGACGCTTGGTCAGTTCCTGTTGCTCGGAGTTGCTGCCGGCCTGGCGATCGCCGGCAAATACTCGGCGGTGTCCGCTGTTGCGGCAATCTCGCTGACCGCACTCTGGTTGCAGCGATTCCCGTGGCGCGGCGTCGTCGGGGTTGTTGGCGGTACCTTTCTTGGTTTTCTCTGTACTGCACCGTTCATTCTGGCCAAATCACCTTCACGCTCGGCAGCCAGCATGTACACGAAGGCCACGGTCCAAGTTCCAGCGCAATTCGCCATCCCCATTGACAGATTGATGGGGATGCACGTCGTAAACCTCATTCGCTTCTCCATGGGTCTTCCGGCATTCCTGCTTGCGATCGGCGGGATTCTATGGATGCTGCGTCGGAGGTCGTCATCGGATTGGATGATTCTCGCAGCGACTGTCGGGTATGCCGTGATTCTGATCCCGCTGCGCTGGCCATTGATTCGCTACGATATTCCGCTCGTGGCCCTGCTGGGGCTCTGTGCTGGCGTCGCTCTCGAGCAATTGCCAAAACGCTGGCGGTACGGTCTGACGGCCGCGGCTCTGATTATGCCTATAGGGGGGACCATCGCGCAGATCTACTATATGCGGTCTCCGCACCCAGCTAACCTGATGCTCGAGCGTATCCTCGAAGTAGTGCCGGTTGGAACTCCTCTTGCAGGCTGGGGCCCGGAGCTACTGCCGCTGGATGAGAAGGTCTATTCGATGGGGCCGACCCCGTTGGTGGACGATCTAGCAAGGAATCCGCCGGCTTGGGTCCTTATCTCGGATCTGCCTATCGTGCCTTACCTGCCCTCCAACGTCGCTCTGCTGCGCCAGAGCTACGATGAGGTGGCGCATTTCGAAAGCCGCCGCATCCTAGCCTGGGCGACGTTCGGAGAAACTCGGGCGCCGCAGGATTGGAAATACACGCACACGAGCTTTACGCTTTACCGCAGAAGGTGACAAGGACGAGCCGGTGGTTTTTCCGGTGAGTCGGACGTTGTGTCCGCAATCCTCTTGAGGCGGCATGAAAATGATTAAGCTGACTCTCCTCTTCTGCATGCTTGTGTGCCCCTAAGGCCCGCTGAGGGCGGTGCTTTTGAAAATTGTTTCACACTGTCGGCGAACGATGGGATGGGCGTATGATCAGTGCCGTTTCTGAACCCAAAAGGAAATCCCCGTTAGGTTTCGCACAGAGGTTACCCTGGGCGCTACCCTCGGGTTGTGTCGGGGCCGCCCTTTACCTTTATGTGAACTTATTTGTGTTCCCCAGAGTTCCCATTCTCTTGGGTGGCGACCAACTATACTTTTGGATGGGTGGCCAGCGCATGCTGTACGGCGAACTGCCCTATCGTGACTTCTTGCAGTTCACACCGCCCGGTACCGACCTGTTCTATTTCTCCGCCTTCAAGCTTTTCGGTCCGCACATCTGGGTCACGAACATGGTGGTGCTGATACTCGGGGTCGCCCTCTGCGGGTTATGCCCGAGCATTGCAAAGCAGATTATGGAACTTGATCTCGCCCTGCCTGCCACGATCTTGTTTCTGACGCTCATCTACGCGAAGCTGCTGAACGCTACTCATCATTGGTTTAGCGTTCTTGCGATTCTTGCGGCTGTCAGAATTCTGTTGCAGGAGCAATCGCGCGCAAGGATGTTTGCTGCGGGATGCTTGCTGGGGTTGGCAGGCTTCTTCACACAGTCTCACGCCGCGGCAGCAATGCTTGCTTTCACAATCTGGCTGGCTTGGTGGCATCTTCGTGAAACTCAGAACTGGCCCGCATTGTTGGCGGACGGAGTATTCATGCTTTTGGGCTTTGCTATCACGTTGGGGGCCGTGGAATCCTACTTCATTGCAACGATCGGCTGGAAGCAGTTGTGGTATTTCCAGGTTACCTACGTTTGGAACTACATGGTTCACGGTCCCGAGACCAGTTTTCTGGGAATGCCCCCCTGGACGGGATGGAGGCATTTTCCCAGCGCCGCGCAGTACATGATCGTATATCTGCTGCTGCCGATCGCGTATGTGCTCGCTCTCAGGACGTGCTGGAAGGGGAATTCTGGGTCTCCCGAACACCGCAAGAAAGCGATGCTCGTGGCTCTGACCGGAACTGTTCTACTCTGCGAAGTCACTTTCAGTCTCAATTGGCTGCGAATTTACACGATTTCCATGCCGGGGTTCATTCTCCTGCTATGGTTGGTTGGGCAGGCTCGCGATGTTCGACGGGTAGCTGTGCGGGTAGTATGGGCGGTGATTCTGTTCATCGCCGCGACGCAGACTTTCCACGCTCGCCATCGGCAATACGTGATCGCGAACTTGCCAGCGGGCTGGGCGGCGATTAATCCTGAAAGCTACTCAAAACTCCAGTGGATCGAGGAACGGACCCGACCCGGAGAATTCTTTTTTGACGCAGGATGGCCTGGCGTCTATCTCCCCCTACGATTGCGCAACCCGGTGTTCGAGGATTCCTTGAGGCCCGACATTGAAACTCGTTCGGAATTCGTACGGCGCTGCATTGCGGAGTTGGACACAAAAGGAGTTCACTATATTCTCTGGTCACAACGGCTCGACTCCCAAGAGAATTACGATCCTACAAATTCACTATTGCCTCTCCGCGCCTACATACACGATCACTACAGGCAGGTGAAGGTTTTCGCTGACCAGGATGAAATCTGGGAGAGAATAGCCACTACATAATTCCCATTCCGATTGGCGCAGGAGATCGCGATGAGGAGATCGTGTTTCCTGGTTGTTTTGGGGTCGCAGCAATCATCGTAAAGGTCATGGACAATGATCAAATTCACTGTCTTGTCGTGCATGGTTCTTTTCCTCGCCGGGTGTGGCGCAAGAGATAGCACCGGCATTCAACATACGGTGTTCATATTCAAGGAAAATCGGACCACCGACAGTTACTTCGGCACCTTCCCCGGAGTCGACGGCGCAACCCAAGGAGTTACGTCCACCGGCAAAGTCGTACCGCTTGATCACATCCTCGATAGGTTCCAGGGACAAGGACTTTGCAACGCTTGGGATTGCGCAATCGCGGCGATAGATGGCGGCAAGATGGATCGTTTCGACTTGATCGCGGGCGGAACACTGAGTTCGTATACCCAAGCACACGAATCGGACATTCCCACCTATTGGGCTTACGCCAGCCGCTTCGTACTCGCAGACCACTACTTTACTTCAGTTCACGGACCCAGCCTTCCCAACCATCTTTTTTCCGTCGCAGCTCAGTCCGGAGGTGTGATCGACAACGCATCAGCCGCAGGAAAAGGGAGCATCTGTGACGGCACTCCCGTCGGGAGCGTTACTGTAATCGACAAAAACGGCAACCGGAGGCAGCAGTCTCCCTGCTTCGATTTCCAGACGCTTCCGGACTTGCTGCAAAATGCCGGGATATCATGGGCGTATTACGCGGGGGGTGGCGGTGTCCTGGCTTTAATCAATCACATTCGCAACGGTCCTGCCTGGCAACACAACGTTGGAACACCTGAGCAATTCATGACGGACGCAAGAAATGGGCAACTGCCTGCAGTTAGCTGGCTCCTGCCGCCCGGCGACAAAAGCGAGCACCCGCCGAATAGTATTTGCGAAGGTGAGAACTGGACGGTGGAAGCGGTGAATGCCATCATGCAGGGACCCGATTGGAGTTCCACAGCCATCTTCATCACCTATGACGATTTCGGCGGACTGTACGATCATGTTCCTCCGCCCCAAGTTGATCAATTCGGACTAGGTCCTCGCGTACCTATGCTGATCATTTCGCCATTCGCCAAGCGTGGCTACATCTCGCACACACAGTATGACCATTCGTCGGTTCTGAAGTTTGTCGAGTCTCTCTACCGTTTGCCGCCACTTACAGAACGGGATGGCGGGGCAAGCGACATGCTCGACAGCTTCGATTTCACCCATGTGCAACCTCCACTTGTTCTGTCAGAACGCCAGTGCCCGTAGCGGCGGGATAGCAGGGGACCACCTGTTCACGGCGCAGTCGGCTATGTTTCGACATCGCGAACCGGTTCGATTTGAGCGCCGGTTCCGCATAGTCTGCCCGGCTAACGGTCGAGGAACAAAGAGCAAATATTGCAAACCATCGCCAATCTCGTGACCAATCACCCGGCCGTTGCCGTGGAGTGTTTAAATGGTTGTCGGAGTCGCCGCCAATGAAAGTTGGTTGTCCCAGAGGCTGCCTCGGTCACGGGCTGAGCCTTGATCGTGCAAGAAAAGGAAAGATGGTATGAACCGCGAACTCGCCGAAGCCGTTGTCGGATGCCTGCGGTCAGCTGAAGAAGCACCTGACGCAAGTGGATTGAGACACTTCAAGGCACGTGATTGGCAGCACACATTTCGATGGCTCGACCGGAGCGGCCTCACCCTATACCTCCTACGATGCCTCCATCAGCTTGAGGCTACAGAACTGTTGCCTGCGACAATCCTCACGCGCTTCGAAGAAAATCTCGTAGCGAATCGCAAACGCCTCGACTCCATTACCAATGAATTTGCTTCCATCAACCGGAGGTTTCACAGAGCAGGAGTGCATTTCGCCGTCATCAAGGGTTTTTCTCTGGTTCCCGCGTTTTGTCCCGATGCGGCTCTGCGAGCCCCCAGCGACCTGGATTACCTGGTGGACCGGCCGTCGTTGCCCGCGGCCCAACGGGTGCTTGCGGAGGCGGGCTACTGCCTGCAGCGGTTCTCTGATATCGAATTCAAATATGGTAAACCGTCCTCGAGAATTCCGACCGTCTCCGATGATCCCTACTCGCCTGAGACGGAGCCGCTGGTCGAACTGCATCTTGCATTCTGGAACCGGCGAGCAAACCGTATTTTGATCAACGAGCCACAGTTTCCTCTTGATCAGATCACGGATCATAGTTGGCAGGGCCTGCGCTTTCCTGTTTTGAAAGAGGAAGATGCGTTCGTTTTGCAGATTCTTCACGTCTTCCAGCACACATTGGAGGGCTGGGTGAAATTGTGCTGGCTTCTCGAACTCGGTTACTTGGCGAGGGCGCGGTGCCTCGACACCCAGTTTTGGGGTCGAGTGGATATTCGAATGCGGGAGGTTCCTGGCTTTAGTGAATTCGCGGCGATTGTGCTGGGATTAGTAGATAGAGTATTTGTCGCTTCTATGCCCCCGATGACGCCGAACTGGAGGAAAAGCATTCGTCCTCCTGCGAAACTATGGCTGGAGAATTATGGTCGGAGCTGGGCGATTGGGGATCATCCGTATGATAGCTTGAGTTTTTTCTCGGCTTCCAAGCTCTCCCTCTTCCTTCATCGGGAGTTCGTCCCTGACCCCCAAGTTCGAAAAGAGATTACCCAGCAGCGTCTGTTTCCGTGGAAGCAGCCAGAACAGATTGCGGTTCCAGGCGAAAACACATCTGCGAGCTCGTTGACGGCACGCCGGCTGCAACGGCAGTTCGTACTGCAAAGGCTGATCTTTCATCTCGGCTCGACTGCGCGATATTTGTTGGAGACGCCACGGTGGAGACAACTGCACCGTGGCTCGACAGGTTTAGTACCAAGCGGGTTGCACAGAGTGCGCCAGCCAGACAGCGCACCCCCGGGAGATCTGTCGAACCGAGGAATCACTCCAGACTAGTCACGGATCTGAGATGGATGCCACGATAGTTGATGGTATTATGTGCAGCCGTTGCACGCGCCGCTGAGTTTGCTGGCGATTGGGCTCCGGCTCGACGTTAGGCTGAATAGGTCACTCGATTCAGCGTCGTGCAGCCAGAGCCCGGACGTTGGAAATCGCCAGTACTGTTATTTGAAGTTGATCACTCCGAATAGACCATTTTGATATTGGTTCGGGCCGGCGGTGAAGAACAGTTGATTGGGCTGACCGTTTTGTTTGCCTCCTTGACCAAAAGCGATCGCCCAAAGCTCGTCGATGCTCAGGACCTTACCCTGGGTGTTCTTGAGCTGGGTCATGTATGCTCCGGTCTTGGCATTGAACGCAGTAATGCGCCCATCGGTCAGGTTTCCCACCAGCAAGGCATTGCTCGCCGGACCAAAGTTCTTGGGCGCCAAGGCCACGCCCCACGGGCCCTTGAGATGGGAATTCTTGATGGTTTTGATCAGCTTCGGCTTTATCGGGTTTGTGGTGGGTTTGAAAATATCCACCGCGCCCTTTGTGTTCGCGCCGTCTGCAAAGGTCACGTACAGGTTTCCGTTGAGAACCTGTGTGTTGTAAACGATCAGGTTGGTCAGCTTCGAGTCGGTGAAAGATCCAACCAGGTTGAACTTGCCATCATAAACGTCAACCTTGTTGTTCAGATTGTCGGCGCCATAGAGGTAGTTTTTTTTGTTCACTACGCCGATAGCGAGCCCGTCATACCAGGCGTTTGCGTTGTTCACCGCAATTACGGCCGCGCCCCCGTTTACGGACGGATTCCAACCGCTTATCGTGCCGGGTTCGAAGGTGGCAAAGATGAATAGGGCGGCCCCGGACTTTCCGCCTTGCGTGACTTTGAAATCGCTGGTGCCGTTGGCAACCTGTCCCGTGACTGTCAGCGGTACGGTAATTTGCCCTTGCTTGTTACCTTTCGAGTCGTAGAAAGTCGAGAGCGCAGTGCCGTTGTCACTGATCCAGAACGGGCTACCCGGGAAGAAGGACATCCCCCAGGCATTCACCAAACCTTTGTCCTGATGCTTTGCCTTTCCTTTCTGGTTCGACACCAAATTCGTGACGGCGTATTGAGCGTGTGCAGGGATTGGAATCAACCCAGCGACAACTGCGAGTAAAGCCAGGAATACGAGTGTGCGGCGTGACCGGTTCTGAGACACCATTTATTCTTCTCCTTTGAACGAAAAATTGATGGGAGTGGCTGAAGAGGCGGCACGGCGGACTCGAGTGCAATTTACGCAAGACCGTTCGCTCACCCCGAAACCACCGGAATTCTCGGCGATCTGGGCGTGCCTTATGTCAAGGGAGTGTCTCCGAATTGTAAAAACTTGATCAGCGACGGGCGGCCGATGTCGGAAACCGCCGGTCTTTCAGGCGGAGAATTGGGGTTTCAAAATATCTCCAGGAAAGACTCGCGAGGCTAATCGTACAAAGAACCGAAAGCACACCCTGCAAGATTACTAGCCCCGTATTCGCCTGCAACCTCTCCAGCTCGATTCTATTTCCCAGAAGGTTGACGAAAACGAGCTGAATCAAAATATAAATAGGCAGATAGGTCAAATACATTACGTAGCTTATGCTTCCGAGGTAGACAAACAATCGTGATCGAAGTGCGCGAAAAACAATCGAAAGACTCCCGCTCCAGCGCACACAAGCTCCTACCACGGAAGCACAAAGAAGTGACAGCGATGTAAACCCAAATACGCTGAAGACCCACCGGTAGCGCACCTCCACTCCTTGAAGCGCGCCGCAGTACCAGCTCAATCCGGCAAAAACGAGGAAGCCGAGAATCATGGTTGTGACCAGTCCAAGGTCCAGAATCCGATTGTTCAAGCGCCCACTGCCCTTCGCCAAAAACAGAAGCGCCACGCATCCCCCCGCCGCCAGAGAATCGAAACGAAAGAGAAACCCAGAGGCTTCGTCCAAGCTAGGGCCGTGAGCGAAACCACGCAGTATCGGGCAAATCACGAGGGGCGCAAGCGAACAAAAAAGTATGACGCGACGTGAACCCTTCAGAATTACCGGCGCCCAGACCAGATAGAAAAGTTCCTCCACGGAAAGCGACCAGAAAGCGGCATGGCAAGGCCAAAACTTAGGAACGTTGTACTGCGCGATCAGAGGCTGAAGAGGTTGTGGCCAATGACCGAGGTTGCCATGCAAAAGTCTTTGGAACGCCAGTCTGACCAGTTCGGGACGTGCTGAAGAGAGGAACAAGGAGTCACGAATGGGTTGACGATAAAAAACATTTTCTCTGTGCAGCAAGCTCACTAACAGTAGAAGTGCGAGCGCCGCGTAGTAGGGTGGAAAAATCCGAAGAATACGGCGCCAATAGAAAGTCTGATATGGAGCTTGATGCCCGCGCAGCCCTAGTAAAATCGTAGTAATCAGGAATCCGGAGATACCAAAAAAGAGATCTACGCCTGACCAGCCCAATCCCAGGAGGTTAAAAGCGTGGCTATGGAAAGGTCTGAGATGGACCCCGAAGACGACAAAGATCGCGATAGCGCGAAGCCCGTCCAATTCCTCGATTCGACGCATGAGTTGCCCTATTTGTTGCCGCACCTCAGCTGAGCATCAGATCTGCTGCTGGCAGGAACGAAGCCGTTCCCACATCCCCTACTCCATCGCTAAAACCCCGGTCAAGATTGGTGCCCGGGACCGGAATCGAACCGGTACGTCTCTTTCGAGACCCGGGATTTTAAGTCCCGTGCGTCTGCCAGTTTCGCCACCCGGGCGGGCGGGGAAGGCGTTGAGCCAATATATCAGTTCACTGCGGCTGGGCGAGATTGTCCGCGGTGCTCGCCTAGCCGGCGGAGTCGATGTTGGTTTCTTCACACTGACTTCATCAACTCACGGCAGGGCGCGGTTTGTCAGTAAATAGTTTCCCGCGTTCTCAGCTACAACGTGCAGATTGGCTCGGCCGACGAGTTGCTCCAAGTGCGGCACGTCCGTGCCATAGGTCAGAAGGTACCATCGAGGCTCTCCCGTCCACAGTGATGTGAACTTGTTGTCATCAATGAATACGTCGGGAGCGCCCGGTGCGTTGGAGCCGTATTCGAGATTGTTGTTGCGGCCGTTCAGCAGCAGCGCGGTGCGATTGTCGTAGAAGAAGACGGAAGAAAACGCGTAGTAAGAGTCCGCCTCGATCAACTGGCCCGGAGGACTCTGTTGCAAGCGCTGCGCCAGCGGGTAGGAGCCGAGATAGGAGTCGAAGCGGATGAGCGCGATCTGGGCTGCCTGAAAAAAAACGATCATACCGGCAGCGACGACCAGCACAGTTCTTCGGATGTTGTTTCGCGAAAATACCAGGGCGAGGGTGCATCCTCCGAAGGCAAGCGCGGCGAGGCCCAGCGGCAATTTCAAATAAGCGAACGCATTGAGCGTCAGATCCCGCATGTGGCCGAGGGAAAGCGTGTACAGTTCCGGATGTTGCGTCAACGCCTGGTAGATGTCGCCGTGGGCGGGAATGTGCCAGACCGATAGAAGCACGAATGAAAGCGCGGCAAACAGAATCGTGCAAGTAGCGAACTGAGCGAGCGTGCCCGCGCGGACCCAGCGACCGCCGTTGCTCAAGACCGATCCAACCAGCAGCGCCAGCGCAGGATAAATCGGCATGGAATAGTATTCCTGTGTGGTCGAGAACGTGAAGAACAACATCACCACGCCGATCCAGCAAGCCGCCATCAATCTCGTTCGACCCGGCCTCGAAGTTGGCTTGTAATCGAGCGTGGGCGCGGAGAGCAGATAGAACGTCCAGGGAAAAATCCAGACCAGGTTCAGAATCCAGAACCACAACCTGGGGACCGTGTTGTAGTCGCGCGGGTATCTCAGGTTCAGAAAACGCAGGAGGTGTTCGTTGAAGAAGTAGAACCAAAAAAATCCGCGATACTGCCCCGGCCCACTGTGTAGAGAAAAAACAAAGTAGGGCGGATTGCGCATCGTGGCCAGCACATACCAAGGCACAGCGATGGCTAAGGCGACTACAACCGTGAGCCCGAGATGGAGTCGGCGCCACGTCGTCCAGGAGAACAGGCGGCGGGTTAGAGCCATATACGCGAAGGCCGCCATTACTGGGAAGACTGCGGCGATGAGGCCCTTCAGCAGCAGACCAGATCCCAAACAGAAACCCAGCAGCGCGGACCAGCGCAGCGGATGCTCCGCGTCAGGCTCAAGCAGACGCATCCACGCCCAAATGGCTCCCGTGATGGCTAAGGTCAGGATGGCATCGGGTATCAGGATCCGCGTGAACAGGAACAAGCCAACCGAGGTGCTGAGAGCGATCCCGGCGTAAAGTCCGGCGTTCTCATCAAACGCCCAGCGTCCGAATCGATAGGTAACCCAGCACAAAAGAACAACCGCGAGAGCATGAGAAAGGCGTGCGGCCCAGTCGTGGACGCCGAAGATCCGGTACGCGACCGCCATCATCCAGTAGTTGAGAGGTGATTTCTCGAGATACGCAACGCCGTCCAGGCGCGCAGTTACCCAGTCTCCGGACGCCAGCATGTTGCGCGCGATCTGCGCCTGGACGGCATCCACATCGTCCATGAGACGAGGCGGGCTGGCGATGTTCACCAGGAAAACGAGGCACGCCGCTGCTACAACGATCCAACCTCGTCGAGCACCTCGGAGGCCAGGGTTGGCACCCCGATCTCGTCCTGCGCTGGTTCGATGCTCCATCGCTTCATCCAGATCAACAGCGTCATCAATCCCCATAAGTGGTACCCCAGGTTTGCTCTCCTCTCCAGGTGTTCGTGAAGCAGGTGCTCCACGGCAGGCCAACGAAACAGTTTACTGGCCGACACGGCTTCTTGCGAAAGCGTGTCCAATAGGAAGGGCCGCAGGATTCCTCGGAACCACTCGTGGATAGGAATGTCGAAACCGATTTTTGGCCGCCGCAGTACTTCGGGCGGCAATTTGTTTTTCATCAGCCGGCGCAGTACGTACTTGGACTTCGACCCGCGCAGCTTGAAGCGTTCCGGCAGCCGGGCCGCGAAATCTACAATACGCGGATCGAGAAACGGCGGCCGCACCTCGAGGGAGTGGGCCATGCTTATTCGATCCACCTTGTAGAGGATATCGTCAGGCAAGTAATAGCGCTGATCGAAATCGAGATAGCGCTGCAAGCCAGTCCCGCCCGGCATTCCGGCGAGCATCGCCGCCAATGGTTTGGGATCGGCGAAAAGAAACAGCCGCTGCTTTTCAGCTTCGGAAAAGGTTCCATTCCAGAATACGTGCGCCATCTCCGGCGAAAGCAGCGAGCCTTCGAGGAATCTCTTCAACTTGTATTCGAAACTAATCTTTTCGTCGGATACCGGCAGGCGTAAGGCACCCGCCAGCGCCACTTTGCGCAGGAAGGCCGGAGTCCTGCGGATCGCTGAGTTGTAGTGATCGGCCTCGTAGGTAAGGTAACCCGCGAACAGTTCGTCGGATCCCTCGCCCGTCAAGACCACAGTAACTTCCTTGCTGGTCATCTGGGCGAGGAACCAAAGCGGCAAGGCGCCTGCGTCCGCGCTGGGTTCGTCGGAGTAGTAAGCGATCTGTTCGATGGCATTGACCAGGTCGGCCTTTGGGTTCAGGTCAATTTCGGAGTGCTGGGTGCCGAAGTGGTTGCTGACCTGCTTGATGTACGCGCCCTCATCGAAAGAGCGTCCCTGGAACGTAATGGAAAAAGTTCGCAATTGACTAAGATTAGATTTCGCGGCGTAGTGCAAGATGGTGGAAGAGTCCAGCCCTCCGCTGAGCCAGATACCCACGGGAACGTCAGCAACAAGTTGCTCCTTGACCGCTTGCTCGAGCAAGCCATCCAGTTCGTGGCACGCGTCATCAAGCGAACGAGGCGCGGGTGCGGCAGCCGCACGGGGTAGAAAGGACTTCACTGTGCAGCGGCCTTTCCGCCAATCCAGCAAGTGGCCTGGCATGAGCTTGGTGATACCTTCCACCAGCGTGAGAGGACCAGGAACATAGTTGAGGCTGAGGAAGCAATTCAGTCCAGATAGGGAAACCCTCCGGCGGACTGCTGGATGCGCAAGAATGCATTTAAGCTCGGAACCGAAATAGATTTCACCGTCCTGACAACAGTAGTACAGAGGCTTGATGCCCATGCGGTCACGCGCGAGTATGAGTCGGCCTTCGGACTGCACCCAGATGGCGATAGCAAACATCCCCCGCAGTCGCGAAAAGCATCCACAACCCCAGCGCAGGAAGGCCTGAAGGATCACCTCGGTGTCGCAGTGAGTTTGAAACTTGAATCCCTCGGCTTCGAGATCAATGCGGAGTTCCCGGTGATTGAAAATCTCGCCGTTGAATAGGACCACAACATCACGGTCAGGACTGAACAGCGGCTGGTCCCCGCTTGTCAGATCGAGGATCCGCAGACGAGTGGCGCCCAGCGAAATCTGTTCGCTTTCAAAACGCCCCTCGTAATCAGGTCCGCGATGCGCCAGGGAACTCAGAGCCGAGGCCAGAACGTCCGCTGGCAGGGTTTTTGAAACATGTGAATACCCGAGAATGCCACACATCTACGCAGCTCCAGTCAGTACGCCAACACGCCAGTGCCTCAGATCGTATTCTTACCACGGCACAAGTTCAAAGGAATTAATCAAAGGGCGGATGAGCCGCGCCTTCTTCAAGGCGGGTCACGTTTCATAACAGTTCGCCGTTTTCCAATGAGTCATGAAAAACGCCTATCCTCGAAGGGCGTCCTCATCCGTCTTATGGGGACTGATTTTGTGCTGGGGAAATGCTTCTGCCGGCGGGACCTGGGCTTTCCTGATCGTCTCGGGAACACTTCCCATAAATTGAAAACGACCGTCACGCAAGAGTTTGTATCGGCGCCCCCGCCAATCGATCGTGTTGCCGAAGAAACCCGAGACCCAAACCAACCCGCTAATCAGATCCTGAAGCGGAATAAGCCACCATCGCCGACTGGCGAGCGGGTCGTGCAGAACCCACTCAGTGGTACTCCATGCGGCCAGGGCACGGAAGAGCGCAGTTACCGCCAACAAGGGCCACAGGTTTGGGGACACCAGGCACAGCAGCAATGCGATCGGAAGAGGATTGGTAAAGACTTCCCCCCAATATCCCGCCGGGCGCGAGCGCCGTGTGCTTCGCGCCCAGCGCAGGCGATGTTGCAGATTTCCTTTGAACGTCTGACTCCCGATGCGGTGCTCAATAACGCAGGACGAGAGCACCACCCGATATCCCAGCCGGGGCGCTCGGTTTCCGATTACAAAATCTTCGGCCAGGTAATGGCCGAGTTCGGCGAAGCCGCCCATCCGTTCGATGGCCTCGCGGCGAGCGGCGAGAGTCGGGCCGAGGGCAAAATCCATCTCGCCGACCAGCCACGCCACCAGCACCCCCCCCAGAAATTCCGTATTCATTCCGATGGCCTCGAGCCGCGACCAAAATCCTTGTCCCGGCACCGCGCGGTAGGGGCACGTGACCACGCCAACCGCTGGGTCCTGAAACTCGGCTGCGATTCGCCGCAGCAGGTCGGGCGGGACGTACACGTCGCTATCGCTCATAACCAGAATGCCGTGTTGGGCCCGCGCGACCAGGTGCCCCAGACCGTCTGCCTTCCGGTTCGGCACGGCTGGCTCGCCGGTCTCGATCATGTGGACTTTCGGCCCATGCGGAAACTCACGCCGGACCTTGTCCACAACCGCGACAGCCGGGTCGTCAAGCCTGTGGACGGCGAACAGAATTTCGTAGCTGGAATAATCTTGAGTGAAAAAGCTGCGCAGATTCTCTTCCAGAGAATCGTCCTGTCCGCAGAGCGGTTTCAGGACGCTGATTGGCGGCAGAGCCGCCAGCGCGGGCGGAGAAATGGCCAGGTAACGGCGCGCTGCCACGCTGGTCATCACGCAGTAAACCCACGAGCCGACCAACAGCAAGACGAGCAAAGCCACCAGGGCTGGTGTTAACAACGCCATATCAAATTTGCGGAGGTATTCACGCTCGTCGCAGATTGTATTCCAGTATAGAGTGGCCGGACTCAGAAAATGCCCCGGCCTCTGCTATCATGAGCGGTTCGCCCAGCGATGAGAGTCACCACCGGCAGTTCCGTTCTCCTCGTCGTATTGTCCCTGTCCGAGGTCTGCTTTAGTCAGCTACCGTCATCTCGCTGCGATTCGAGCAGGCGCGCGCTTGAGGACTGCACTTTCCTAACCCAGTTCGAGCCGGCTCAAGACCAAATCTTGACGTCGAAAAAGAATCCCCTCGATAGCAGTGTAGTGCTCGCGGAGCGTTCCGAGGCCAAGACGAATAGCGAACCAGCCTCCGGGGAAGCCACGGTCGCTCCCGCGACCCTGCATACGGAGGGCTTCCATTGGCACCGAGCTTTATCGGAATCGTTTACGTTCCTTGTAATCGAGCAAGCGTACGTTGTGCATACCGACTTCAATTGGGTGGTAATTGAAAACGGCGTACCGTTTAATCATTTTTGGCGCGATTACAAGCAGTCCCTCTCGGCGTGGGTGCATTCCGGGTGGAACGACGGGGATCCCAACTGGTTCGGCTATGTGGGACATCCGATACAAGGGGCTTTGACCGGATTCATCCAAATCCAAAATGATCCTCAAGGGGAAAAACTGGAGTTCTCCAGGACCAAGGCTTACTGGTGGAGCCGCTTCAAGGCTGGATTGTGGAATGCCGCTTACAGCACGCAGTGGAATCTGGGACCTGTGAGTGAGGTCACCGTCGAAAAGTACGGCACGAAAACTAGAGCGCCATGGAATTACAACGGATCGTACCCTTGTTCGCGGCATTGCTTGACCGGTGTGGGCCAGATTGACATCGTGATGACGCCGCTGGGGGGCGCGGGCTGGCTGATCGGCGAAGACTTTTTGGACAAAAAGATTGTGCGCCGCGTAGAGGGCGCCACACAAAACCATTTGCTGATTGACACCGTACGCTGTGCCCTCAACCCCATTCGCGGCGCGGCCAATATTCTTCACGGAAAGCAGCCTTGGTATCGCGCTTCCCGCGATGCTCAACGACTGAGCCTGGTCAGTGACCGGAAGACCGCTGCCTCCGCGCGTGAAACGCCACGGACGCAGGTTAGAAATCATGGAGATGTGTTTTTCGGATACTCCCGCATGGGCACGGCTCACTGCCAAGCGACGTTCTCGGGTGCCGCAATTGTCTGTAATCCGTTTTCAGCCAAGACTTCAAGCCTCAGCGGCTGGAACACGTCTGTGGAGAAAAAGTATCTCCACTATTTTGGAGCTGTCGCTGATTTCGGCCGTCAATATGGCGGTGTGAGCCAAAGTAGTTTTTTGTTCGGTTTACGGGGCTCAGCCCCGATGGGAAGATTCCGGCCCTTCGCGGAGGCGCTATTCGGAGCTGTTCACACCCAGGAGAACGGCTCTGCGGCTTCAAAATCTGATAGGTCCTTTGCTGCAGCCCTCGGCGGGGGACTCGATCTCCGACTCATGCGATTGCTGAGTTGGCGCGTTCAGGCTGACGAAATCAAGACGTCGTTGGCGGCTGTCCAGCAGCATAGTGTTCGTGTGTCCTCTGGAATCGCGGTTCGATTCTAGCTGTCAGATACGGCCAACGGCTAAATCGCCGGTTCCCTTGGGGTGTACTCGCCCGAAATCATTAAGACGATCCCGCGTCGACAGCGGGGGATGCAAATATTAACTGCTATCCTTCTCGCATTTTGCAGCGAAACCATATATCCTTGGGTGAAATTAAAGGGCTTCCATTTTACGGAGAGCACTGGAACCATAGCGCGGGGGGGCGCATGCAAAGGTGTAAAGGTTCGTTATGTCTAATTCGGTCGAGAATGTTCGGGTTTTTATATTGGCGGAGAACCGGCTTCTGCGGGAAGCTCTAACCCGCATATTGAGTAAAAAGAGCGACATCCAGGTAGTTGGGGCAGCCGTTTTCTCGCCGGATGTCGTGCAGCAAATCAGCAGCGCCGCTCCGGATGTTCTGCTATCCGACTCGGCTGCGGTTGCACTGTCGGACTTGCGCCTAGTTTCGGAAGTACGTGCGGCGATCCCGGGCATAAAAGTGATCATGATCGGGATGGAGGCCGACCCGGAGACCTTCCTGCGTGCGGTCCGGGACGGGATTACGGGCTATGTACTCAAAGATGCTTCTGCAATGGAAGTGGCGGCTGCGGTCCGTTCCGTGGCCAACCAGGAAGCGGTTTGTCCCCCTGGCCTGTGCTTAGCCTTATTCGAACGTGTGGCCAATCAGAGCACTCACCCTGCCAACTTTGTGATCCGACACAATCTCGGCCTGACTCGCCGGGAACAGCAACTCGTTCAAATGATTGGTCGCGGAATGACCAACAAGGAAATAGCCTCGCAGTTGAGCCTTTCGGAACAGACGGTGAAGAACCATATTCATCGCATGTTGCGAAAGCTGGGAGCAACCAACCGGCTCGGCGCCGTAGAGCTTTGCCGCGTGCCGGGAGCGGTCGCGTAATTCAGGGACTACCGCCGGAAAGTAGTACTGTTTTAGGTACTAATATGCTACGAAGTTCGCCGTTTTGCGGCGCTTCGCAGGACCTTACTTGGTACTGTCTGCATTGAATCTTTAGATCTGATTTGAGTCTTTCTTTTTTGCGGAGAACACGAGACACTGCCCGGCACGGAGAGGATCGTGCAAAAAATCAGAGTGTTGGTTGCGAACCGGCCGCGCTTGATGAAGGATTTGGTCCTGGCCACGATTGGGGATCAACCCGACATCGAGGTCGTTGGCGAAACCCAGGACGAAGCGGAAATCACCGAACTGGTAGAGCGCACTCGTCCCGACTACTTGATCATTGCGCTGGAGGATCCCGAAGTCCGGCCCGGGCTGAGCGGGTTCCTGCTCGGCCGCTATCCGGAGATGAAGATCCTGGCGCTGGCCGCCGAGCGAAATCGTGGCATTTTCTACTGGGCGTTTGTCGATATCCGTTCCATGCATGTCGAATCGTCCGAGCAAAGCATCTTAAGTGTGCTGCGAAATAAGCCGGAGTTGGTGGGAATTTAAGCGCACGAATGCAGTTCCGACTAAAACCGAAGCTAAGGTGGATGCAATCGCGCGATCCACGTTGCGCAGGCGCAGGCGGATCAATATCGATTCTGCGCGACTTCGTGTGTTGACAAGGGTTTGGATACAGGGTTGGTCTAGTCATAGTGCTGCTCAGGCGCTGAATTAGCTGAGCAGCGCCGCCCGCAGTTCCGGTAGACCAACCGAGTTGAAGATGGGTTAGCTCACAGAGGCCCTGTAAGTGAGAGGGCGAAGCTGTGGCTGGCCGTTGGCATACCAAGAGCGCAGATATTGACGGACACCCCCGATCTCGTTTCTGTAAGGCAATCACTGGAGCCGGGCCCGCCTGCGGCAGCCGCGCTGCAATCTCACTGGTACGCCGCCCATGTGCGTTCGCGTCACGAAAAGCAAGTTGCGCGCCAATTGGAAGAGCGCCGCGTCAGTTGTTTCTTGCCCGTATATCGAAGCGTCCGCCGCTGGAAAGACCGGCGCAAGGAACTAGACTTGGTGCTCTTTCCCGGCTATGTCTTTGTCCACCTTGATCTTAAAGATCGGCTACGGGTGCTGCAGGTGCCCAGCGTGGTCCGGTTTGTAAGCTTCAACGGTTATCCTGCCCCGCTGCCCGACGCCGAGATCGAGGCTTTGAGCAACGGATTAGCCCAGGGCGTTCGCGCCGAACCGCATCCATACTTGAAGGTTGGACACCGCGTGCGCGTGAAATACGGTCCCCTGGCGGGAACGCAAGGCATCCTGGTACGCAGGAAAGATAAGTTTCGCGTTGTGCTTTCCATTGATCTGATTATGCGTTCGGTCGCGGTGGAAGTGGATGAGGCGGACGTTGAGCCTTGCTGAACAATTCTCCGAAGCATCCGGGTTCCACCGAAGTGCTTTCCTATCAGCTCGCTCCTGACACGAGAGATTCCGGCTGCTTCGAGCCATTAGAGGTGTTTATGAATAGACCTTTTCCTTCCGTGCGTCGTCATTTAAACGGGGCAATCGTTCTAACCGTAGTTGGCGTAGTCTGTTGCGGGATGGTTTGGAGCCAGCAGCGCTCCGCCTTCGATCACAGCACCGCAATCGACCAGGCTAACTCTCGCGCCGAACGTGAAGCAGAGCAACTGGTTTCGCTTTCGGCCGATAGGATCGTTTCCATTCTTCGCGTCGAACCCGGCCTCATGCTCCAGGTCAAGAAAGCACTGGTCAGAAAAGCGTTTGAGCAGGGCAGAGTCCTCGATCCAAATGACCTCACCGACGATGCCCTGTTCCGTCTGCTGCGCGAAGACGACGGCATCCGTGTGATTGCCACGCGGGAGATTGTGGATCGCTCCTACATCCGGGCCCTCCCCACGCGCGAGGAGTTGGCTCGGAACCTGCCGTGCAAGCCGCCGCTGCCGACTGGCACAACGCCAAAGCCCGACGCCCCCCTGCCGGACCTGAAGCGGGCGCTCACCCAGGAGGAACTGTACTGGTTCAAGCACCAAGACGACTTGGATTGTGAGCTGACGCGTTACCTCCCGTATAGCCCGGTACCTTCTTCGAACGGGCAACCACAGAGCACGCAAGCGCCGAGCCAACCGCAGAACCCATTCCAGTACCCACAACAGCAGTACCCAGTTCAGCAGAATCCTCAGCAGCAGACTCCTCCGTCGCAGTTCCAGCAACCGGGCCCAGCGACGGACTATCGCCGTCAGCTTCAAATGACGCAGTTGGAGCCTTCCGTCGGCTACTTCGGAGGTATGGAGAGCGATGAGAGCGAAATGGCCAGTATTCAGCCTGACGAACTTCCTAGTCTGTTGAGCGCCAGCCAGACCGATGCCTCTTCCGCGCTTTCAAAGAAAGGAATGGGTGGAATGGGAGGTGGTGTTTCCGGGTTGTCGCTACCGCCCTCCTTGGGGAGTTCGATGGGTATGGGCATGGGCGGAGGATCGCCGTTCGGCTCTCTGCTTAACCGGCAGAATGGCGCCTCCGGGCTTCCCCAACAAGCGCGTCTGGAGGGTCAAACACGCCCACAGCCCCCGCCCTACTTCCCAAGCCTTCCCCGGCAGCCCATCCTTCGTCATCGCCCCAACCCCTACGCGGATGTGCCCTCGCTCTACGACTTATATGCCCAGTACTCGAGGCGTCCTATAGCCCTTGAGCGCTTTGGCGAAGACGTGTTCCTCAACGGCACCGGCGATCTTGAAGACCTTCCCATGGATTTGCCCGCAGGCCCAGACTACGTGGTCGGCCCGGGTGACGGCCTGACTATTAACCTCTCGGGCGGAATCTCGCAGCGGCTGCAGCGAATAGTAGATCGTGAAGGCCGGGTCGTGTTACCGGAGGTAGGAGCGCTCGAAGTGTCCGGGCGCAGTCTGGGTGATGTGCAGCATATGATGCAGGCCACTCTGCGCCACCAATTCCGCGATGTTGATGCCGACGTCTCACTTTCCCGCATCCGCACGGTTCGTGTCTATGTGGTCGGCGACGTCGAGCGTCCCGGAGCCTACGACGTAAGCTCACTCTCCACCCCACTGAACGCTCTCTACGTCGCGGGCGGGCCGACATCGGGCGGTTCGATACGGATTCTTAACCACTACCGGGGCAAACAGCTCGTTGAGCGCGTGGACACTTACGCCCTGCTGCTGCATGGCGTTCGCGGGGATATGCAAAGACTGCAAGCCGGAGACACTATCCAGGTTCCACCCCTAACCGGCGAAGTTACCGTCGAAGGCATGGTGCGCCGCCCGGCAATCTACGAGTTGAACGGCGAGAAGAGTCTCGCCGAAGTGCTCGAACTGGCTGGTGGGGTTCTTCCGTCCGGGACCTTGCGCCACGTGGATGTGGATCGCATGGAGAGCCACGAGAGCCGCACCATGCTGCGCCTCGACATTCCGGAGACTAACAGTCAGCAGCAAGTGACCCAGGCCCTCGAAGATTTCAAAGTTCAAGAAGGCGACAAGATCAAAATCACTCCTATCCTGCCCTATGCCGATAAGACTGTTTATCTTGACGGCTATGTCTCACACCCCGGCAAGTTCGCTTACCGTGATGGCATGAAAGTGACTGACCTCGTCAACTCTTATAAGGATCTTTTGCCGGAGCCCTACACCAGCCACGCGGAGATCATCCGGCTGAACCCGCCGGACTACACACCGGTAGTGCTGGCCTTCAATCTGGGAGACGCGCTGGCGGGCAAAGACCAGGATCTGGTTCTGAAGCCCTTTGATACGGTGCGCGTTTTCAGCAAATATGATTTCGACGATCCTCCGATAATTACCGTCACCGGCGAAGTGCGCGATCCCGGCGATCACTTGACCAACGGAGTCGCTCACTTGCGCGACGCGGTCTACCTGGCGGGCGGAACCACCCGCGATGCTCTGCTTGATGACGCGCAGGTCTTCCGCAAGACCAGCGACGGCAAACTCGACGTGCTCAGCGTGAATCTGGCCAAGGCGCTGGAAGGCGATGACAAGAACAACATTGTTCTTCAGCCCAAGGATCGAGTCTTCATTCACCGCGATCTCAACAAGCTCGACCCGCCGATGGTAACCATTGAGGGCGAAGTCGGTCGTCCCGGCAAATATCCTTTAGGAGAGAGCCTGACCGCAGCCAGCCTGGTTCGCCTGGCCGGCGGCTTCAAACGCGGCGCCTACATGGAGGAAGCGGATCTCACGCGGTACGAGGTGGAGCAAGGCGCGAAGATTGTTAGCGACCATGTGGAGGTGCCCATCGCCAAGGCCATGGCCGATGAAGCCGACGCCGATGTACGCCTGCACGATGGAGATGTTCTTACCATCCGCCAGCTGTCCGGATGGCATGACGTCGGCGCGACCATCCAGGTGACTGGAGAAGTGACACACCCTGGTGGCTACGGCATCCAGCCAGGAGAGCGTCTCAGTTCAATCATTGCTCGCGCAGGTGGCTTCCTTCCCAATGCTTATCCCTACGGTGCGGTCTTTGAGCGGCTCGAATTGCGGGAGATGGAAGAAAAAAATCGTGCCGATCTGATTCAACGCATCATGGCTGAAGCCAAAGAAGTGAAGCTTGTTCCTGAGATGGATCAGGACGATCAAGCGCAAGCCAAGGCAACAGTTCTGCAGTATAAGAGGACTATCGAGAACCTTGAGAATACTCCGCCAGCCGGCCGCTTGGTGATCCACGTCTCCTCCGACATGAAGCGCTGGGCTAACACCTCGGCTGACATTCAGGTACGCGCGGGAGACGTTATCTACATCCCTAAACGACCCGACGTAGTCATAGTCGATGGATCGGTATACAACCCCACTGGGATTACGTTCAAGCCCGGGAAAAATGTTGGCTGGTATCTGAAACAAGCTGGCGGACCGACCGCGATGGCCGATCGAAAAAGCATGTTCGTGGTGCGGGCAGATGGCTCAGTTGCAGGCGGACCGAGTAGCCTGTTCAGCGGGCACGTCGAGAACGCGGAGATGCGTCCGGGCGACATGTTGGTTGTGCCCGAACAGATTTACTCTTTCAGTAACAAGTTTAAGTCTACTCTGGCGACCGCCCAGATCGCAGCCTCAATAGGTAGTGCGATAGCGGTTGTGGCTTTCTATGCGACTCACTGATGCTAGATAGCGGTTGCGGTGACTATGTTGACCTGCCTTGCGGAATGGCTTGAATTTGATGCGGCGTGTTGAGAGATGGTGCCTGGGCGCAATCATGCTGTTTTGCGCAATAACCGTTCAAGGCCAAACTGATACTCACGGGTCATCTCCCGTCCCTGCATCCAGAGAACAACAAGTAACTCCCGCCTCGAATCCGCAGTCAAATAGAGGCAAAGCAGTTCCGGACGACAGCAATGGGAAGTGGCTTCAACCCGGAGAGGATCCCGAGAACCGATTAGTTACACCCTTTCTCAAACACATCGTGTCAGATCAAAAAGATTTCTGGACCAGCCCCGCCCGTTTTCGCACCAAAGATCTCAAGTGGATCGTGCCCGCAGCCGGCATCACCGCGGCCTTCATCGCAAGCGATAGCTGGTGGTCGAAGCAGGTGAACCCGAGCCACGTGCAAACCAGCCTGCATGTTTCAGATTACGGCACGTACTCCCTGATCGGTCTGGGCGGAGCCTCATTCCTCCTTGGTCACATGACCCATAACGATCACCTGCAGGAGACCGGCCTCCTGAGCGCGGAGTCCGCAATCAACAGCACTGGAGTGACCTTTCTGTTCAAGGGAATTACCCAGCGACAGCGTCCGCTCGAAGGCAACGGCAACGGCGATTTCTTCAAGGGAGGCGCTTCATTCAGCTCCGAACACTCAGCCATCGCCTGGTCCATAGCGAGCGTCTGGGCGCACGAGTACCCGGGTTGGCTCAGCCAATTGGGCGCGTATGGTTTGGCCTCTGCGGTGACCATAACCCGCGTGACCGCCAAACAACACTTCCCCTCAGACGTAATCGTCGGCAGCGCCTTAGGCTGGTACTTCGGCCGCCAAGTCTACCGCGCCCACCACGATCCGGAAGTGGGCGGAGCGCCTTGGGGAAACCTGTTACCCGAGAATACCGGCGAGAAGTCCCGCAATCCGAATTACATGGCTTCACCCTACGTCCCCATCGACAGCTGGATTTATCCCTTGCTGGAGCGGCTTATCGGTTTGGGCTACATGCAATCCAACATGCTGGGCATCCGCCCATGGACTCGTTTGCAATGTGCTCGCCTGGTGGAGGCTGCGGGAGAGAAACTTCCGGATGCCGGTGATGATTCGGAGCAAGCTGGGAAGATCTACAAATCCCTCGTGCAAGAGTTTGCTCCGGAAATATCCCGCCTCGACGGTGCGGCTAACCTGGGAGTGCAAGTCAATTCCGTCTACACCAGAATGACGGGCATTTCAGGAACTCCACTTCGCGACAGCGATCACTTCGGCCAAACCATCACCAACGACTACGGCCGGCCATACTGGTCGGGTTTCAACAATGTGACCGGCGCGAGTGTTGAGGCTGAGGCCGGTCCGTTAGCGTTCAACCTACAAGCTGAGTACCAACATGCACCCGTCACGCCGTCGTATTCTCCGGCCGCCCTGTCGGCAATCGCCGCGGCGGACATCAGGCCGCCTCTCGCCAACGGCGTGCCGCAAGTGGATCGGGTCCGGCTTCTCAATAGTACAGTTTCGTTCAACATCAATAACCTTCAGCTATCTTTTGGTGAGCAGAGCGCATGGCTGGGATCGGGGGAATCGGGATCGTTCCTGATGAGCAACAATGCTCCACCGTTTCCCATGTTCAAGGTAGACGATGTCGAGCCTCACCATATCCCCGGGCTTTCCCGAATCTTAGGCCCGGTCCGTGCCGAGTTCTTCATCGGACAGCTTTCCGGGCACCATTGGGAAACTTGCATCGTGGCTTCGTGTAAGACCTACCCCGGCTACCCCACGGTTGTCGGTCCGAACATTGTTCCCCAACCGTTCATTCACGGGGAGAAGATAAGCTTTCAGCCCACCCCAAATTTCGAGTTTGGTATGGGAGTCACAGCAATGTTCGGCGGCCCTGGCCTCCCGGTAACCTTCGGCAATTTCTTTCGCACTTATTACGCTCACTCCCCGACTGCGGCCAACAATCCGGGCAAACGAATTTCCGAGGCTGATTTTTCCTATCGCGTCCCAGGCCTGAGGAATTGGCTGACCGTTTATCTTGACTCGTTAGTGACGGACGAGGTTTCGCCTATAGGTTCGACCCGGGCGAACGTAAACCCGGGCATCTACATGCCCCATCTACCGAAGATTCCGAAACTGGAACTCCGAGCCGAAGGATTCAACGAATCCCGAACCAGGGAATTCACCCCGGGCTTTGTGTACGCCGACAACCGTCGCTTCCTTGATGGATATACTAATGATGGTTACCTGATGGGAAGCTGGGTTGGCAGGGCGGGTCGGGGCGGACAGGGTTGGCTGACATACTGGCTTTCTCCCCGAAATAGAGTTCAGCTCAGTTATCGATTACAAGGGGCGTCGCCCGACTTTATTCAAGGCGGCAGACGAGTTGACTATTCGGCACAAAGCGAGTTTATGATCGGACCCAACGTCGGAGTTTCAGGGTTTGTCCAGTATGAACAATGGAAATTTCCGGTGCTCAGCCCTACTAGACAATCGAACGTGACTGCTTCATTGCAGGTGACCGTCTATCCGCATAGGAGGACCCATTGAGAGGTACTGGTGCACTGGAGCATGGATGTACTCCAAATTCCACCAATGAGTGGGTCGGTTTTGGCGTCGGTCAGCCGGTAAGGTTGCTCCTTCTTTGTTGGGAAGGATCAGTCTCAAGTTTTGTTTTCTTTTCGAAAAGTTCCTACAATACCCTGAGTAGAGAGATCAACTGGATTCTTGGCATGGGCAAGTATAAAGAAATCCGACAAGTCGGCCAACGCCGCGCACCCGGGAGACGCAACTAGTGGATCATTCCCGCCAAACCACCTTGGAGAACCCAGCCGACCAAGAGCTGGTAATGCCAGCCGACATGCAAGACATGGAAATTGGGCAGGATGGGGGTGATCTCCAGTTCATTGCACTGATTAGGCTCCTCTGGGATCAGCGCGTTCGTTTGGCGAAGGCTACGCTCGCGAGTTTTGTGGTCGCGGTGATAGTCGCGTTCTTGATCCCCCATACCTATGAGGCCACCGTCCATCTGATGCCTCCCGACAGCAGTGCTCTTTCGGGCTCATCCCCCATGTTGGGACTCCTGCTCGGAGCAGGTGGGATGGGCGGGTCAAGTAGCAGTGGGGGCAGTGGACTCGCTGGTACTGTGAGCGATCTCCTGGGTGGGCAGAAGCCTGGTCCTTTATTTATTGGCATATTGGGTAGTCGCACGTTATCCGACCGGATGATTGATCGCTTTGATCTGCGGAAGGTCTACTGGGTCAAGACGTACTTTGCGGCGCGCAAGAAGCTGCTCTCGCGGGCGAGTTTTCTGGAAGAAAAAAAATCCGGAATCATAGGAATCACGGTCGAGGATCGCGACCCCGCGCGAGCCACGGCGATGGCGCAAGCTTACGTAGAAGAGCTGGATGGACTACTCTCGCATGTCAATACCTCATCCGCATCCCGGGAGAGGGAGTTTCTGGAAAAACGTCTCACTGTCATTCACGCTGAACTGCAGGACGCCACCAAAGACTTGAGCGAGTTTTCTTCGCAAAATGCGACCCTGGACCCACAGGACCAAGGCAAGGCGATGCTCGAGTCTGCCGCCACGTTGCAAGGACAGCTTATCGCCGCCAAGTCGGAACTAAGCGGGTTGCTGCAGGTCTATAGCAGCGAGAACGTGCGGGTTCGCTCCCTCCGGGCCCACATATCTGAACTCGAGCAGCAACTCAATGCGTTCGGAGGAAAGGGATATGCCGGGTCCGCCGTGCTTGACCCCAATTCCCTTTATCCATCCATTCGGCAATTGCCGGTTTTGGGCCGTCAGTACGTCGAGTTATACCGACGCGCAAAGGTGGACGAAACCGTTTATCAGCTTCTAACAGAGGCTTACGAGATGGCTAGGGTGCAGGAGGCGAAGGAGACACCAAGCGTAAAGGTTCTGGATGATGCACGATTGCCTGAGCGGCCAAGCGGGACACCCCGGCGCTGGCTCGCTTTCGGCGGTACTCTCTTGGGCTTCTTGTTTGCCGCATCTTGGATTGTGGGGGCCAAGTGGTGGGCTGATCTGGATCCCAACGAACCCTACAAGGCGTTTTTGAGCCAGGAAATCCTACCGGCCCTGCGGAGGATGGCGACTTCTGTTCGCGTGCGCTGGCAACAGATTTCGTCGCGAATCCACCACTCGAGCAATCGCGAGAGCGCTTGAGGCTGAGGTTTGGGTCGTTTCAGGCCACACGATTTCCTTGAAACTAATCTGGGAACGACTCATGCGGAATCAAACCTCGCTTTTGTCAGACAAGCAGAGCTGCGGAACGATGGCGACAAGATTAGCGCCGCTTTGCTGGCGAGTCGGTTAACGTGCGGGCGGCTTCGGTTGAAGTTCGAATCGAATGAAGTCGATGCAAAGTTCATGCAGAAGGATTGGATTGAAGCTAAGCCTTTTTATTGTTCAAATGCCGACAGGCTGGTGCGTCCCGGAGAGGTCGGCAAGATGAAAACCCGAGGGCGGTCTATGGGCACGATCTCGAAGCCAGCTCCAGCGGAGGCGCACTTTAGACCTGGGGAACTTAATCGGCCATGTCCGGTTTGCGGGCACTCCTCCCGTCAAAGGACCAGGCAGTGGTGTGCGATACCGGAATTTGCGGTTCTCCGCTGCCGCGACTGCGGAGTAACCTTTATTAACGAGGCGGTTAACGACAATCTTGGTTTTGCGATTGAGGCTGGAGAAGAGCCCGACCCCATTCTCATGCTGAAGGCTGCTAATGATTTTAAGCGACTTGAAGCGAGGCTAGCGGGCCTAGCTAGACGCCCAGATCGGTCGCTACTTGATGTAGGGTGCGGAAGCGGCTATTTCCTCCACGAGGTTGAACAACACGGATGGAGGGTAGCCGGCTTGGAGCTCAGCCAGTCACTCGCCACCTATGCACGTGAACGATACGGGCTCCTGGTGGACAAGGCCTCGATCGAGTCTCCTACGCGTTTTCCGTCCGAATCTTTTGACTTGATCACCATGTTCGGTGTGATCGAGCATTTGGCACACCCGCGGCGCGCAGTCGAAGAATGCACCCGCCTATTGCGGCCTGACGGCGTACTAGTTCTGCAAACTCCATCTGAGGACGGCCTAATCCGGCGCGTCGGACGCTTTCTTTACTGGGCAACGGGCGGTGCCGTGAGATTCCAAGTCAGGCAACTCTACCAAATGGGGGGAGGACATTCTGTCTGCTTCAACCGGACTAGTATGCGAACGCTATTGGGGCTCTGCGGTCTTGAAGTTATTTCCTCCGAGCAATCGACTTATGGGTTTCGGGTGCTGCTCCACCGATTTAAGGATTTGCCCATCGCGAAGAAGATTGTCCAGACGGTTGGAACCCTGGCCGTTTTCTCGCTCGGACGAATTGTGGGCGGCAGCAATCACATGACGGTTTATGCCCGGAAGCGGGCAAAGAGCCCGCTCGTGTCATGAGAGGAGGGGCGGACACCAGGAAGAACCACACGGCGCCGCAATGCGCATCCTCACAACGTCCCGCAGTTCCTGGCAGTGGCGGCGATTTCTTGATTCGTGAACGCGCCCCTCACGGCTGCAGAGGGATGCGGCTACCAGTTGATGTCTGAGTTGATGCAGCTTAGCAATGCTTGCGACAGGGGTGCCGAAGATCCATAACGCGCGCGTCCGTTCAGTGTGTGCGGTAGTTGTTTCCTATAATCCGCCTTCGGATATTCTGAAAAACATAGCGGTCCTCCGGCCTCAGGTAGAGTCCGTGGTGGTTGTGGACAACGGATCGTCAGAACAGAGCCTGGCAATGCTGCGGGCCGGCCGGTATCAATGTGATTTCGAACTTATCGAAAACGGTCGCAATCTTGGCGTTGCGGCCGCACTGAATATTGGCGTCCGCGAAGTCAAAGTCAAGGGATGCGTCTGGGCCGCATGCTTCGACCAGGACAGCACGGTTGAGGCAGGGTTCATTGACTTCATGCTGCAGGCGTTTGAAGACGCTCCAAGTCCATCCCAAGTCGGTATCGTGTGTCCTGCCTGTATCGACAAACAGACCGGGATGGCAATGCCAATCCCGCGTTCAAGGTGTGGGGAGATTCTGTCGGCAATGACGTCGGGTAGTCTAATTCCAGTGAAACTCTTCGATAAACTCGGAACCTTTCATGAACCCCTTTTCATAGATTACGTTGACATTGAGTTTTGCCTGCGCAGTCGGAGGGCTGGATACACCATCGTTCAATCGCCGCGGGCTATCCTTTATCACTCTTTGGGACGCATTACCCGACACCGCCTCCTTGGGCGCCAGTTTGCCAGCACCAACCATAGTGCTGCACGACGATACTACATAGCTAGAAACCGATTGTGGGTGGTGGGGCGATTTCTCGGAGACTGGTCGTGGTCGGCAAATGAAGCAAGATTCATGATTTTGGAGACTATGAAAATTGCACTCGTGGAACAAGACCGGTTGAAGAAGCTGAAAAATACTGTGCTTGGATTAACCGACGCGCTTCGCGGGAGACTGGGCAAGAGATTCGACCTGTAAACGGAAAGGCTCGGCATAATTGCCGAGCGAGAGAAAATCCCAGAGGTTTTTGGCCTTTTTGGTTAGACCGGTAATCCTCCAAGGAGGCTATTGGAATTTCGGCCTTGAGAACCTGCGAACTTGAGGCTTAATGCTGGCGGAGGTAGAAAGCCTGGTGGAAAGGACGGTAGTGCAGAACAGCGGTTCTTTACAGTTTTTCACGATCGTTGCGCAGAACTACATGGCCTATGCCCTGGTATTGGGCAAGTCTGTGCTGCGTTATCATCCGGACGCGACGTTCTCGGTCTTCATCCTGGATGATCCTGATCGTCGCTGGCGGGATTCTCTATCTGAGAGAGGCTTTCAGACAATCTATCCCGACAATCTTCCTCTGACTGAGTATCGCAAGTTTGTATTTCAATACAACCTCACAGAAGCCAGCACCGGCGTCAAGCCTTTCGTCTTCCAGTTTCTTTTTGACCACGGCGCAGACCAAGTTATCTATCTCGATCCTGACATCCTTTGCTTCCGGCGATTCGATGAAGTTTTCGCTGCCCTGGAGCGGTATCGCATAGTGCTAACTCCCCATATTTGTGCGCCCAATCCCGAGAATTACTTTCCCGGCGAAAAAGGAATTCTAAGTGGGGGTGTTTTCAACCTGGGGTTCCTTGCCTTACGGAAAAGTGAGAGCAGCACCGCCTTTATCAAGTGGTGGTCGGAGCATTTAAGATACGAGTGTTTGTCCGAGATCGACTCGGGGTTGTTCGTCGATCAGAAGTGGGTGGATTTGGTTCCATCCTGCTTCGAGGATGTGTTCATCTTGCGAAATACAACTTATAACATCGCATATTGGAACTTGCATGAGCGAAGTTTGGAAACACGTGAAGGCACGCTTTACGAGGTGCAATCTAGTGCTCCTGTGACTTTCATCCACTTCAGCGGGATCGCGGTCGATGATCTGAATTCCATCGCCAAGTATGCGGCGCGAAACCCCTTCAACGTGGAGTTGCACAAGAAACGCTTTACCCTGGCAGAGCGTCTCGACCTGGCCCCCTCCTTCCGACGGTACAGGGAACTTCTGCTCTCTGAGGGCATAGAAACTTGCTCCAAGATGCCTTATGCCTATGCGACCTACGAAAATGGCGAAAGAATTTCACAAATGGAGCGTTCGCTATACTTAACTTCGTGGGTATGGCAGCAAAGTAGCGCCGACCCGTTCGCAGTTGGACCAGGTTCTTTCTGGAATGCTTGTCGCAAAGCTGGAATCAAGGCTTGTGGGCCTGTCCCTGCGAAGCTTTCCGCCACCGAGACAAGTCGCCGATACGGTCTGGGCATGCGGACCATAGAAGGTCTTCTCCGGCTGTGTCTGCGAACGCTTGGTCCGGAAAGATATCTGCATTTCGCCAAGTACATGCGGCATCAGTTCTTGCCCTTCAACCACGGATTTCTATTGAGAATGTCGCCTCCTGATTTGTCCAAGTCACAGCCTGAACCCCTGGGCGTTTCCAAGACTTTCTGGGTGATGAAATTGGGTAAGGGCCGATGACGCGGCTGGTGAATTAATGACTCTGCTGGGAGTGTTTTTCATCCCCGCTGCTTTGCTGTGCTTCCTGTGGCGGCCATTCTATCTTTTGCCGCTATTGATCGTCGCATCGGTCTTCGAAGCGGGGTCCGTTCTCAATGGGGCCATCGGAAATTTCGAGTTCGGCGTACAACCTTTTTATCTAGTCGAGGTCTTTATCGCTCTGCGTTTAGTGATGCTCGGGCTGGGACTAAGAAAGTTGCTTCCGCGCCCAGAGAATCCGGTGCGAGCTATTGTTATTCTCGTGTTCCTATTCTGGCTCTGGTCCTTTCCCTCGGCCTTTATCATGCCTCATCTTTTTGCCGGAACACTGGTCTCGGTGCCCAGAAATGGCGGGGATGCAGAGTTCGCTCCACTGGTGTGGAATCTGAGCAATCTTGCGCAAGCGGGATACGTGACTTTGAATGTTGCCACGGTCTTGTACGCACTCCATGTGGTGCGAACCCACGGGCAGACTGAACAACTTATGAGAGCCCTGTATTGGGCAGCCTTTGTTGTTGTTTTCGTCGGATTCGCGCAGTTCCTAGCGTTCCAGGCAGGCTGGGATTTCCCCTATGAAACGTTCAATAGCAACCCAGGCTACGCCATGGGCTTTGAAGAGGATATAGGTTCTATTCACCGCTTCAACTCCACATTTCTGGAGCCTTCCTATGCTGGTTCCTATCTTAGCGCCATCTCGTGCGGGTTACTGGCAAGTCTATTGAGTGGAAGGCGAGGGATTGGCTTGTTTCTCGCGCTACTCGGCGCCGTGGGGGTGCTGTTTCTCACCACGTCTACAACCGGGTTCGCGGCGTTGGCGGTGGGTGTCTTTGCCTTGGTCATCTCCTTCAATCCTCTTCGCCGGCACAAAGAGACTGGAAAGTCCTCTGCTCTCGGTTGGACGGTATTCTTGGTCATTTTTGGCTTGGTCGGACTAGTCGTTCTGTTCAATCCCGATTTCTCAGACGCGGTCCTCGTCGGGACGTTTGCAAAGTGGGAAACGACTTCCTTCTGGACCCGGTTAGCCAACGATGTCCAAGCTATAAGGGTATTTCTGGACACAAAAGGCCTGGGCGTGGGTTTGGGTAGTAGTCGATCCTCAGGCTTAATTTTCACCATGTTGAGCTCGGTCGGTATCGTTGGAACGGCACTCTTCGCCGCTGTGTTCTACAAGATTGTCAAGTCATTTCCTGGCCGGTTGGTCCAGAGCTCACTCCAGCTGACGTTCTGGGCGCTCCTCACCTTGCTCGTCTCAGAAATACTCTCCGTTCCCGATATCAGTCGTCCAGTCTTATGGGGGCTTCTCATTCTCGTTCTGACTCAGTTGAATGTCCATTTCGATCCGCGACCGGCCAAAGAGTCGGCGAAGAAAAGGAGAGTAGTGGCGCTCGCGCCCCCGCTGCAAGGGGCTTCGGGCGTTGCCCCCGCGAATTGATCCTGTGGGATGGCCAGGGCTTGTGATTGCTATGATAGACAGCGCACGCACTTCAACAACCGTCTCCGCATCACCGGGGCATACGATGGAGGGACTTTCAAGGGAACAAGCAATCGAAGTGGAGTTTTGGAGAACTTCGCCTAACGAGAGCCCTGATTCAAACGCGGTGGAGAACATCCTTCACAAGTGCGCCGAAGCAAGACTATTTCTTAGCGAGTTCAGGATACACAATAATATCTTCGCGCAAGCCTCGGTGGTACTTGAGCTTGGTGCGGGACAGGCGTGGGCCTCTGCTCTGGTGAAACGGGAGTTACCCCATTTGGTGGCGTATGCCTCGGACATCAGTCCTTATGCCGTCCGCTCAGTCAGCAAGTGGGAGCATGTATTTTGTAGCAAAGTCGACCGTGTTTTTGCCTGTCCGAGCAGTGAAATACCGTTGGAGAACGAGTCCGTCGACCTAGTGTTCTGTTTCCAGGCGGCCCACCACTTCCGCGAACATCGCACCACGCTGGTTGAAATCAAACGGGTGCTGAAATCAAGTGGCGTGTGTCTCTATTTGCAGGAACCCTCCTGTCCGCGGTTTTGGTATCGCTTGGCTAATTGGCGCGTAAATCGCAAGCGTCCGGAAGTTCCGGAGGACGTCATAGTCCATCGGAAACTGGTAGCCATTGCCGAGGAAATCGGGTTCTCCGCCTCTTACAATCTGGTACCCCACACCATGAACAGGGGGACGATTGAAACCATATATTACGCTTTCTTGTGTCGAGTCAAACCATTGCAGCATCTCTTGCCCTGCGGAGCGGATTACATCTTTCGTAAGCCATGAGTTGACCGTGAAAAGCCGAGGATGGAATCGTCTCTGCAGTGCTTCGCCATAGGGGAAGACCTTCTCGCGTACCCGCGAACTGATTGCCTGTTGACCAAGAATTGTTCACCGTATGACGTTTCCTGAGACGCAACGGATTCTGGTGAATGCGCGAGTGCTGAGTGCTCCGACCACCGGGACTCAGCGTTACACCCAGGAACTATTGGCGCGGTGGAATGGGAACACAGATACGATTTCGCCGGGAAACTATGCGCGCGGTGTTTCCGGACATGCGTGGGAACAGATTATTCTTCCGATGAAACTGGGGAGGAGGCTTCTGTTCAGTCCGTCAAATTCAGGTCCGTTCCAAGAAGAAAATCAGGTAGTCACGATTCATGACATGGCCGTCTTCGACTGTGCGGAAACTTTCAGCCCGCGTTTTGCGGCATGGAGTCGGTTTCTGCTGCCCAGACTTGCCCGGCGGGCGCGGCGGATCATCACCGTCTCGGAATTCGTCAAAGAGCGAATCATTGTACTCACTAAGGTCAGCGCCAGCAAGATTGTGGTCATCCCAAACGGCGTGGCCTCCACGTTCTGTCCGGAGGCGGTTTCGGGACTGCCCGTGGCCATGGATTGCCTGCATCTTCCATCCCACAACTACATCCTCGCGGCTGGTTCGGTCGAACTAAGGAAAAATCTGGCTCGCCTCCTTGAAGCTTGGGCTCGAGTGCAAGGTCGAGTGCCCGAAGATCTTTGGCTGGTGGTTGTGGGCGCAAACGGAAACTCGCGCGTGTTTGCAGGAATGCGCTTCGACAATCTGCCCGCTAGAGTTTTTTGGGCAGGCCATGTTGACGAATCCCTGTTGCCTTCCTTGTTTGCTGGTGCCCTGCTGTTAGCGTACGTCTCTTATTATGAAGGGTTCGGCCTGCCGCCGTTGGAAGCGATGGCTAGCGGAACCCCAGTGCTAGCTGGGAACCGATCGTCGTTGCCGGAGGTAGTCGGCGACGCGGGAGTACTGGTGGACCCATTCAGCGTGAAAGAGATAGCCGAGGCGATCTGTGGAATGGTTGAGAAACCTGCTCTAAGAGCGGACTTGCGGCGCAAGGGATTGCTACGGGCAAAACAATTCTCCTGGGATGAAACGGCGCGAAAAACGTGGAACGTTCTTCAGAGTGTTGCGACCCCAAGTTGACAAGCAGGTTTCCAGGACCTGCGAACAATGTGAGGAGCATCAAACATATGTCGGCGAATCCTTCCCGGCCCCACAATAGCGATGAATCGTTTAGTAATCTCGAATCCCGCAGCCTGACCGATGTTGCGGCCTCACGTTGGAATGATTTTGCGCGCACCGACGCTTATACCTATATCAAGACCGATCTCCCGCGTGGTGACCGACGGGCATTCTGGCAAAGTGGTGAAACGACGGTCTCGGAGGATCTCCTGCCGGTTATCCGCAAGCATGCAGTGCCTCTTGGTGCGGCGCTCGAGATTGGGTGCGGTGTGGGCCGCCTCGTGTTCCCCATGGCGTGTCACTTTGCATGGGTACTCGGACTGGACATCGCACCTGAAATGACGCGTCAGGCGGCAGCTTTGGCGGCGGAGAAAAAGGTCAGCAATGTGCGGTTCTTCACCCTTGCGGAGTACGAGCGTTGTCCCGGCGACTTTGCTCAACTGCAGGGTAGCGTGGACTTTATTTATTCTCTGATCGTCTTCCAGCATGTCGCAGATTTTTCTTCTATCGACGCTCACCTCCAACTCATAAGCCGACTGCTTTCCACTCAGGGGGCCGCCTACCTACAGTTCGACACTAGGCCGCTGACGATACCGTATCGCGTCAAGACCGCCCTGCCGGATTTCGTATTACCACGCTTCTGGCGTCGGGGCATCCGTCGCATCCGTCGCAGCGCTGACGAACTGGAAACGAGTTTTGCGAATTGCAATCTGGCAATCGTCGAAAGTCTCGGATGTCGGACTGAGTACCACCGATACGTTCTTAGAAAAGGGAAAGGCTAGCATTGGTCGAGTCCTCACGTTTACCGACAAATGCGAAAAGTTAAGACGTCCGGGTTCATATTTTCGGCCACGATAGAATAAAGGCTTGGTCATGACGCGTTCTTGGCTAGATCTTAAGGTCGCAATCGTCCACTACTGGTTCGTCGGAAACGGTGGAGGCGAACGCGTTGTGGAGGTCTTGGCGGAAATGTTCCCGCAGGCCGATCTCTTTTGCCTAGTGGCGGAACCGGCGACTATGTCTCCGAGGCTGCGTCGGCACCGTCTGACAACTTCGTTCCTGCAGCGGATTCCCGGAGGTCGACGCTGGTACAAGCAACTGCTTCCTCTCCATCCCCTGGCAATCGAACAACTCGATCTTTCAAAGTACGATCTCATCTTGAGTTCCGAATCCGGTCCGGCAAAAGGTGTGCTTTCTTCTCCCGATACGTGCCACATCTGCTATTGCCACTCTCCGATGAGATATTTGTGGGATCTATGTTCCCGGTATCGCCGGGCCATGGGGCCTCTGACCGGGAGTGCTTTTGCACTGACGGCTCACTACTTGCGGATGTGGGATCTAGCTTCAGCCTGTCGCGTGGACCACTTTGTCGCGAATTCGCACAACGTCGCAGCACGCATACGGAAGCACTATCGTCGCGACGCCAGTGTCGTCTATCCGCCGGTTGACATTTCCGCCGGTTGCCTCTCTGAGCGTGTGGACGAGTATTACTTGGTGGTGAGCCGCCTGATCGCTTACAAGCGAGTCGATCTCGCGATCGAGGCTTGCAACCGACTAAATAGGCCCCTGCGCGTAGTGGGTGACGGAGACCAGTATAAGTACTTGCGAAAACTCGCCGGCCCGAGTATCAAGTTTCTAGGCCGCTTGGACGATGAAGCAGTCCGCGAAAACTATGCTCATTGCCGAGCGCTGCTTTTCCCTGGGGAAGAGGACTTTGGGATCGTTCCCGTTGAGGCACAGTCTTTTGGCCGCCCAGTCCTCGCCTACGGACGCGGTGGCGCATTGGAGACGGTGCGAGGTTTGATGACCGGTGATCTCTTGAATGTTGATAGCGCGACCGGCGTTTTTTTCCCCGAGCAAACTCCCGATAGCCTGGTGGAAGCTGTTGAGTTCTTCGAGTCGGTAGAGTCTCACTTTTCCCGCTCGTTCATACGACAAAGCGTTGAGCGGTTCGATGACTCCCGCTTTAAGTCCGAGATGAGCCGTTTCATTGATCAGAGTCTGGAGGGCCAAGGAATTTCATGTTCTCCACTACAGATGATTAGCAAGTCCGACGAAGTTGTTGTTTCCTAGGAGTCAGTTATGCAAAACGCTGAGCAGATACGGAGATTGAAATGAGCAGGTTGTTTGCAGCGGATGATCAGTCCGGCAATGCGCTTCAAATCGGTAGTACGCCCTGCTATTTTAAGATGCTTGAGCAGGTCATCGCCCATCTTCCCCACTCTGCGATTGAACAGGCAGCCGCTGAACTACTAAGCGCTTACGAACAAAACCGAACGATCTTCCTGTTCGGCAACGGAGGCAGTGCGGCGTTGGCATCCCATTTCGCGTGTGACCTGGGAAAGGGCACTATAACCAGGGGTGAAACCCGGAAGCGCTTTCGGGTCTTGGCATTGACCGACAACGTGCCGCTCATGACGGCGTGGGCGAATGATAGCTGCTATGAAAACGTCTTTGCGGAGCAATTGCGGAACTTCGTGGAACCGGGCGATATTGCGTTCGCTATTAGTGGGAGCGGAAATTCCCCGAATGTTCTTCGCGCCTTGGAAGTTGCACACGAGGCCGGAGCCCTCAACATCGGTCTGACGGGTTTTGGGGGAGGGAAAATGAAAAACGTATGCAATCCCTGCATCGTGATTCCCTCCGAAAACATGCAAATCATCGAAGATTTACACCTGAGCGTCACCCATGCTATTTTCTCTGTTGTTCGGCATAAGCTGAACCAAGGTAGACGGTCCGAACTTGTCGTGGGCGCCAGTTCGTCGGACTGATTGCGAAACCATAGAAAGTGTTCGTGAGTGATGGGTTGTTGCGAACTCCAGCAGTACATCTTTAACGAATTACGAGCGATGCCTACTAACCTGTTGAGAAGCGTTCCGGGCAATGCTACGGTAGTGATAGTGCGCAATCCGCGCACCTTCGAGCGCGCTGTCAAACGGGTCATCGACTTGCTGGGATCCGCAGTATTGATTCTTTTGCTCTCGCCTCTCTTTTTGGCAGTAGCATGCTTGGTTCTGTTGTTCGACGGTGCTCCCATCGTTTATCGCCGCAGGGTAATCGGACCCAGAGGGGAATTCGATGCGTACAAATTCCGTACGATGATCCGCGATGCCGATGCTGTTCTAGCCGCTGACGCGGAGCTCAGCAGGGCATTTACCCACCAGTTTAAGCTGAAGTCGGATCCCAGAGTGACCCGGATGGGAACTTGGCTCAGAAAATGTAGCCTCGATGAACTGCCTCAACTGCTGAATGTCTTCAAGGGGCAGATGAGCTTGGTTGGCCCGCGCATGATTACATCAGCTGAACTTCACAAATATCTACCCTATGAAGAGCTTCTTCTGACCGTAAAACCGGGCATTACGGGGTACTGGCAAGTTGGAGGCCGTCAGGAAGTTTCCTACACAGAGCGAGTGCGGATGGATGTCCACTACATCACAAATTGGAGCTTGTGGCTGGACCTGAAGATTCTTCTCCGAACTCCGTCGAGGGTCATTCACGCGCGGGGGGCCTACTGAAAAAGACAACCATCCTGGTTACGGGCGGTGCCGGTTATGTCGGCGCGGTCTGTTGTTCCCAACTGGTCGAACTCGGACACCGTGTTGTTGTCGTGGACGACCTCTCTGCGGGATATGCGGCTGCCGTACCACAGGGTGCTCGCCTGCATACCGCGGATATCGGGGACCGGCGGGCAATGAGGGAACTGTTCGCCTCGGAGGATTTCGATGTAATTTTCCATTTTGCGGCCAAGGCTTTGATTCCAGAGTCGGTTTCAAATCCTGGTATTTTTTTCGATTCCAATGTTGCTTCTGGCATCGCACTGCTCGAGGAGGCGCGAGCGGCCGGCATTAGGAAATTCGTATTCTCTTCTTCGGCGGCCGTGTATGGGAATCCTCAATCTACTCTGATCGCCGAGGACGACCCCAAGAATCCCGTCAATCCGTACGGCGAGACAAAACTAATGCTGGAGCGTGCGCTGAGTTGGTACGCAAGTGCCTACGATTGGACGGTCGTCGCTTTCCGCTACTTCAACGCTTGCGGGGGGACGTCCACTGTCGGGGAGGATCATTGGCCCGAAACCCACATCATTCCTCTGCTGCTGCAAGTGGCATCCGGCGAACGAGAATACTTCGAGGTCTTCGGGCATGATTATTCGACTCCCGATGGCACATGCCTTCGTGACTACGTCCATGTCTTGGATATTGCTGAGGCCCATGTCCGAGCCCTGCAGGCGCTGGCGCGGCCCGGGATGACGGCTTACAATATCGGGACCGGAACCACTTTTTCCGTGCGGCAGGTCTGCCGCGTGGTCGAACGGATTGTCGGAGCCAGGTTACATACCAGAGACAGCGCGCGAAGAGCTGGTGATCCAGCCGTCCTGTGCGCCGACCCCAAGCGACTCATGACCCTGCTGGGGTGGCAACCCCGCTTCTCCGATATCGAACAGATTGTCCGAAGCGCGTGGGAGTGGAAGGAAAAACACCCCGTCGGATATGGAGCGCGGAGGGCGGTCCTGGTCCCAGAGACTGACTGATCGTTTGCACGTCTGCAAAAGTGGGCTGCTGTTTTTGCTGAACCGAACATATTTCTGGCAACGTTCCAGTTTCGCAGATCTGCCTCAGAGACACTTCTTAATTTAGTTTCAGAAGCTCTCAGACTTGACTCTGACAGGGTGAAGTCTTAAAAAGCCGAGATTCATTCATGAAGAAACAGAGACTTCAACACTGGATTCTGGCTGGCGATATCGCGTGGGCCCTTATCGCGTTCCCGCTGGCGTACGTGATGCGATATGGTTTTATCTGGCATGGTCCGGCTGACCGGACTTTCTTTAGCTTTGTTGCGCCCCTGCTGGGCGCAGTTGCGGTCTGGGTGCTCATTTCCTCGTGGATGAAGCTGGATGGATTTCGCCGTGGTTGGGACTTATCTGCCACGCTTTCTCAACTGTTTCTGGCATTGTGCCTGTTGATGGTGGTTTTGATGGCTGGGGGCTACCTGCTCCGGATATTCTTTTCACGATTAACTCTGTCATACTTCGGTTTCCTTCTCTTTATAGGCTTCCTGGCGATCCGGTGTGCCGCACACGCGATTTTGGGTTCAAGATACCTGGCGAGGACCGCGCGGCGTGTCCTGATTGTTGGCAATGGACCCGTGGCCCGCGAGATCGCCACGAAAATCGAGTCTCACCCCGAGATGCTCTGCCAGGTGGTGGGCTTTCTCTGTTCCTCCGACACTTCATTTGATACGCGCGTGCCTGGCATTGTGAGCCAGGCCCGGATGATACAAACACTCGGCGTAATTGACCTCCTACGCGAACAGCGAGTGGACGAAGTCATTATTGCAATGTCTAAACCGGGAAGTCCGGAAGTAATGAATCTCGCGGTCCGCTGCCGGCGAGAAGGTATCGGCGTCAGTGTGGTGCCCCAGCCTTACGAACTTTATGTCTCCAAGCCGCAACTGCTTGATCTTGGGGGTTTGCCCATCTTGCAGCTACGCGAGGCGAAGTCAAGATTTGCCAACAGCGCCGTCAAGCGCAGTCTCGATGTAATTGTTGGGTTTGTGTTGTTGGCGATCTCGATTCCCTTTGTGGCCCTGGGTGCGATTGGGTTGCTTACCAAGAAAGGAGGACCCTTTGCTCGGGAGCTCCGGTGCGGGCAGTTTGGCAAGCACTTCTGGATGTATCGTCTGAATTCGGATCGTGACTGCCAGGAATTATCCCGCTTCGAGATCATCCTGCAGCGGCTGAGTATCACGGAAATGCCCCAATTCTGGAATGTTTTGCTCGGGAACATGAGTTTGATCGGCCCCAGACCGGAATCACCGGATCGGGTCAAGCACTATTCCGAGTGGCAGTGTCAGCGACTAAACGTCAAGCCTGGAATGTCTGGATTGGCTCAGGTTTGCGGTTTGCGAGAGGAGCATTCGTCCGAGGAGAAGGCCCGTTTCGACCTGCAGTATATGATGCATTCGTCACTGTTCTTCGACATTTCGTTGATTTTGCAGACGGGATGGACTTTAATGGGAAGGCTATTACGCCCCAACATCTTGGGTTCGAGAACAGCGGCCGGGAACGTAAGCTCCGGTGGGGCAGATTTTATGGTTGAAAGGACTTTGCCGAGTGCTCATAGTTCGCAGTCCAGTGCGGATTAGCTTTGGAGGCGGTGGAACTGATTTGCCTTCTTACTACGAGCGATTTGGCGGCGCTGTGTTGAGCGCCGCGATCAACAAGTACTTCTACACCATCCTTGGCGCACGAAGCGATGGCCGGGTCCAGGTCATTTCTTCCGACCTCAGAATATTTGAAAACTGGCAAGACATCGCAAATTTGCCGGCCCGGGACAGCGAATTGGAGATTCCCCTGGCGGTGCTCAAGGAACTGGGCTCGAAATTGTCCGTGGACTTGTTCCTGGCCTCGGAGATCCCCCCGGGGACAGGTTTAGGGTCTTCCGCTAGCGTCTGCGTGAACATTCTTCAAACGCTGACCAATTATTTGCACACGCCTCTCTCGAAGTATGAGCTTGCAGAGCGCGCATTCCATATTGCGAGGAACGTTTTAGGAAGGCACGTTGGCAAACAGGATGAGTACGCCGCTGCGTTCGGCGGACTGAACTTCTTAACTTTTAACCGAGATGGCAGCACTCAAGTCGAGGCAATGGACTTGGACGCCGAGGTCCTACAGGAGTTCCAGTCTAACCTTATGTTGTTTTTCGCTGGTGCTGCCCATCACTCCTGGACCATCTTGCAGGAACAGGAAGACTCGACACGGGCGCAGACCAGTTCCACATTGGATGCTCTCCACGATGTGAAGGCTTTGGGACTTCGCATGCGGGAGGCTTTGCAGCGAGCCCAACTTCAAGTTTTTGGCGAACTCCTGAACGCGGCGTGGGAAGCGAAGAGGCGAGTGTCCAGCAAGATTTCCACGCCTAGAATCGACCGCCTCTACGCCTGCGCCCGGGAACACGGCGCCTTGGGCGGCAAAATCACTGGAGCCGGAGGTGGAGGGTTTCTGTTGCTCTATTGCGAGCGACCTCACCGGGAGGCAGTACGGGAAGCCTTACTCAAAGAAGGCGTGCACGAAATGGCCTTTTCTTTCGATATGCAGGGCGCGCAGGTGATTGTCAACGACCCCTTCATTGACAGCGACGAGCGAGGTGGCTCGCGTTGGACGTTTGTCCCGGCTGTTGCGCGCGCGCGATGAACACGAGAAGGTTGTGGTTGCATGGGTCCGGGGTGAGGGGTCCAAGGTGAAGGCCTTCTTGTTGGCCGCTGGTTACGGCACACGATTGCGGCCTTTAACCGACAAGACTCCCAAGTGCCTCCTGCCTATCCGCGGAGTGCCATTGCTGCAGATCTGGTTGGAGACCTGTAGCCGTTTTGGCATCGACGAAATACTTATTAACATTCACGCCCATGCCGAAGCGGTGCATGAATTCTTGCGACAGCATCCACACGGCAGTAAGGTGCGGGTGGTCGAAGAAAGAGAATTGTTGGGCAGCGCCGGAACTTTACTGAAAAACAGGGAGTGGGTTGATTCAGAAGATTTTTTCTGGGTGTTCTATGCGGATGTCCTGAACCAGGTGGATTTTTCTGCAATGCTCCGAATGCATCAGGCTAGAAGGCCGGCAGCGACCATCGGCGCTTACCGCGTTCCGGACCCCAGTCGCTGCGGGATTCTCCACGTTTCTGAAGATGGGACAGTGGTTGATTTCGTGGAGAAGCCGAGCCGACCGTGCGGTAATCTCGCCTTCTCCGGACTCTTGCTTGGAACTCAGGCACTGCTTGATGCCATTCCGCTCAAACAGCCCTCCGATCTCGGCTTCGATGTCCTTCCGCGCCTGGCTGGCAATATGGTAGCCTTCTCTATCTCCGACTACCTACTCGATATCGGCACCATGGCAAACTATCGAATGGCGCAGAGCACGTGGCCTGAAGTGGTAAGGCAGGGAATGAATGATTGAAGGAATAGTATTTGACATGGATGGGGTTCTTATCGACAGCCATCCAATCCATCGGCGTGCGTGGCGCAAGTTTCTGGCGACGGTTGGAACGAACGTGGGGGAGGAAGAACTCGGTTTCATCTTGGAGGGAAGGCGCCGCGAAGAAATATTACGACACTTTCTTGGAGACCTGCCGGATTCCAAAATCGCCGAGTATGGTCATCAAAAGGACCAATTCTTCGAAGAGCACTTCGGAGATGTCCGATTGATCCCGGGAGTTCGCCAGTTTTTGGAGACATTAGAGGTCGCGGGATTGAAGGCTGCAATCGCGACATCCGCGAGCTCTGTACGGACGTGGGGAACGCTGCGTCGCCTGGAGTTGGACAAGAAGTTTACTACTGTCGTTACCGGAGACGACGTCGATGCCGGCAAGCCCGATCCTGCAGTGTACGAGCTTGCTTCCAAGCGCATGAATCTGATTCCGCAGAAGCTGCTAGTGCTAGAAGACGCCCTTTGTGGCGTTCAGGCGGCCAAGTCCGCCGGAATGCGTTGTGTCGGCGTAAGCACGAATGGACGGGCGGAGATGCTGCGTCAATGCGGCGCTGAGTTCGTGATTCCCGATTTCCTCGATGAATCGATTGAAAAACTGTTGCAGCTGACTCGTCACTGATCAGTGGGCTGCGGCAATGTTTCGCGTTAGCGTTCGTCTCGATTCAAACGTCCCTTCTTATCGTCTTCAGTGGCTCGTAAATTGGTTTGTCAGCTTTTGAGGTTGCTCGCCCTGGCCTCAGAGGCGCAACCTCCGAGAAAGGAAAATGGCGGAACAACAAGTTATCGATTCGTTGGAGATTCGCGAACCCGAAAAACAGGCATCTCCACGCCGTGATGACAATCTGAAATCCCTGGTTGCCCTCGTGACCATCGTGGCAATTGTGTGTTCCGGTTCCGAACTGGAGTTCTTAGCGAGGCTTGACGGCTTGGCCCAGTACATGACTCCGCGCGAGATTCTCTGGGACACGAGCGTCGCTCTCCTAGTCTTGTTAGGGATGGCTATCTCATGGTGGCTTTGTCTCTTGCTGGTTTTGAAGCTCACGGTTGTTCCATGGATGCAGCGGCATAGGGCATCTATCTTCTGGCGGCTTGGGCTAATTATTCCGCTCTCGTATTTTGGCCTTAACCTCCTCAATTCCATCCGCCTACGCCTCTCTCCGCACTGGCACCCGGGAGTATTCGGTTGGCTACGGATGGGGCCAATCCTGATCCTGCTTTGCACCGCCAGCGTGTGCATCATTGAATTGTCGGCGCTCCAACGGTTCTGCCGCACTCGCTTGGCTCCGATTGGCTGGCTGCATATCGTTTTCGCCGTCGCCGCCGGTGTCGCGCTTTGGGCCCACGGCGTGTATGTTTTCCATGACTTCGCTCGTCCGGGAAAAACGGCCGTGGCCTCCAACTTACCTGATATTTACCTAATTACCGTCGACGCTCTGAGGGCGGACGATCTGTCACTTTATGGCTATAGTCGCCCTACGACTCCGAATCTGGAACGATTTGCAGAGCGTGCCTATACTTTCGATTTTTTCTTCGCAAACTCGAACTTCACCACGTCCGCTACAACCTCGGTGGAGACAGGAAAGTTACCCTGGGCGCATCGAGTGTTTCAGTTGGGGGGATTCTTGCGCAGCCAGGAGCAGGGGGAGAACCTAGCCGCCCTGTTGCGTCAGCGCGGATATTACACTTCTGCGATCTCATCCAATTGTTATGCGAGTCCGGTTCAACATAGGACGCAAGACAGCTATGATGCCATCGAATTGCCTCTGTCGCAGAATGGATCGAATATATGGGGGCACTACAGCAACTTAGTTGGTCTAAATACTCTGCATACGCTGTCGGGTCCATTGCTGAAGTCATTGACCGGGGTACGGTCCTACCTAGACGCCATCATCTGGAGCGACCGCTATGCCAACCCTCCCGAGCCGGTGTTTGACGAAGCGCGCATGCTTCTTGAAAGGCGAGATATTACCCAGCCCCGTTTCTTGTGGGCCCATGTACTGCCTCCTCACGATCCGTATTTGCCCCCGTTACCATACCGCGGACGCTTCTTATCCACACACAAATTGACTCGCCTTTATGATTTCATTGGTCTTCAGAATGATGCAATACCGCCCGGCGTGTCCGTCGCCGAGTTGCGTGCCCGCTACGATGAGAGCATCGCCTATGCGGACCACGCCGTCGGGGATTTCCTTGAATGGCTCGATCGAACGGGCCGCTTAGATGGTTCAATCGTTATTATCTCAGCCGATCACGGCGAATCCTTCGAGCACAATTGGTTCAAACACACCGGACCATTTCTGTACAATGGTTTGATCCGAATCCCACTTCTGATTCACCTCCCGGGCCTGAAGAAAGGTTCGCGAGTTACCCAGGCCGCTGAGCAGATTGACTTGCTGCCGACGATTCTTGACCTAATCGGAGGCCAAGCCCCAAGTTGGGGCGAAGGCACTTCGCTCACACCCGCGTTCGAGGGCAAGCCACTTCCGCAAAGATTAATCTTCAGCATGAATCTTGAGGGGAATAGTACCTTCGAGCCGATTTCCCATGGCACCGTGGCAGTTCTCGATAACGATTTCAAGTACATTAGTCGATTGGAAACTCAAGAAGTCTCGCTGTATCGTTACAAGACGGATCCCCTCGAAGAGCAAAATCTGATCGAGGCCGAACCGGTGGTCGCCGAGCGTATGCGCGATTTTCTGACTAGTAAGCTCCAAGAGATCAATGGGCGGGCCATTTTCAAGCCATGACGCCGTCGTGAGATCCGCAACCGATAGATGACCCGAAGACTCCGTATATCTCTGGGGGCTTGGCGGCGACTGGTGCCTAGGATTGATCGTCATCGCAGCCAACTGAAATGGCGCACGGCTCTCGCCTATTGCCTGAGTGGCGTCGGTTACTCGCTGTTGTTTCGTTTGCAAAGCGCGAGCCACGCGGACGCCCTGAAGGCGGCCATCCCTCCCCCGCCCGTTTTCGTGCTTGGCTTCTGGCGTTCTGGTACGACCCTGTTGCACGAGCTCTTGTGCTGTGACCCACAGTTCGGTTTCCCAAGCACATACGCATGTCTGAATCCATCCCATTTTCTGCTGACGGAACCCTGGGTCGCGAGACGAAAGGCGACACAGCGGCCGACCGCTCGACCGATGGACACCATGTCTTATTCCTGGGTTTCACCGCAGGAGGACGAATTTGCGCTGCTCGCACTCGGTGCTTCCTCGCCTTACGAGGCTCTAATTGTCCCCTCGCTCATGCGCGACCCTGAAGCCCTTGTTGACCTGCGCCAGCGCACTCCCGAAGAGCAGAAACGTTGGGGAGAGGCGTTCCAGCATTTCTTACTTCTGCTGACTGCACAACAGGGTAAGACGATGGTCTTCAAATCCCCTCCCCATGGGTTCAAGCTGTCGTTGCTACTCTCGATGTTTCCGCAAGCACGGTATCTGATTATTGAGCGGAATCCTTACGAGGTATTTGCCTCAAATCTCAAACTGTGGCGGACACTCCTTGATCTCTATGCCCTGGAATCCGCGTTCTCTGAGGAGATTGAAAACTTCGTCCTTGCCGCCTACGTCATGCACGAAGAAGCCATCTCAGAAGGGACAAGTCTGGCCGGTACGAATCGCCTGGTCCGCGTGCGTTACGAAGAGTTGGTCGCTGACCCCGTGGGGCAAATGGGGCGGCTGTACGGCGAACTAAAGCTGCCGGACTTTGACAGCGTGGCTCCTCTGCTGGAAAAGTACGCCGTCGGAGTCGCGGATCATGTGCGCAATCGCTTCAGCATCTCCTCGGCGCAGAAAGCTCGCGTCGAAGAATGTTGGGGTCCATTTATAAAAAGCAAGCACTACGGCTGGCCGGAACAGTACTTGAGTTTGAGTTCGTAGTATCCCTGTGTTCATAAACGACCTTCTGCTGAAAGACGGTACCGGTCTACCACTGCTGAGTGTTTAGCCGGTCATGCGCGCCCACTCTGTCGCGCCCGACGTCCGGCAAGGAACCCTTCACGGCTTGTTTCGATCGCGGGCGGTTCTCTTTCCGGCCTACCCCGCAGTTACTGGCGCGTGACTCCCACCTGAAAGGGTTCCCTGTCTATCCATCGCTTGGGGTCCTTAACTCACCGGAGGTGTGGACCCAGGACAGTATCGGTTGAGATCGGAGATCCATGAACCTTATCGGGCGAATTAAAGCTAGGCTGGGATTCTTCCGGTCAGCGGGTACCCGCTACCATCTGTGGTACTACCGTAGCATGGTGTGGGACACAATAACCTGGGTAGGAGTAAAGGCTTTAAAGGCTCCGGCCGATATGTGGAATTACCAGGAGATTATTTACTCCCTCAAGCCTTCCTTGGTCATTGAGTTTGGTACCCGGTACGGCGGTTCTGCGTTGTTTTTTGCCGCAGTTATGCGCCAGATCGGGAACCGCTTCAAGCTGCTTTCCGTGGACATTGATGCAGAAGCCGTATCCGAACAAACCCGCCACGATCCTGACATTGAGCTGCTCGTCATGTCCTCATTGGATCCTAAAGTAGGTGAGCGGATCGCCACCTTGCGACGCGAGTACATCGGTCCGGTATTTGTCGTTTTGGACAGCGACCATTCCAAGGCCCACGTCCTCGCCGAGATGAAGATGCTCAGGCCCTTGCTCGTGTCTGGTGATTACATGATTGTTGAAGACTCCAACATTAACGGACATCCGGTACACCCATCCTACGGTCCAGGTCCTTTCGAGGCTGTCACTGAATACTTCCAGCAGTACCCTGAAGATTACAGATACGACGCTGCACGAGAAGCCAAATTCGGCTTCACCTTCGCAACCAGAGGATTCTTAATTCGACGCTAAATGATGCCACCTTGCTAGAATCCCTCAAAGTTAAGACATCCTGGCAAGCAAGAAAATGTGGTAAGGAAACGCGGATTCAACCGCAAGCACCTCCATTCCAACTGAGGTGAGAAGGTCGCGGCTGTTGCGTTCGTTGAAGACATGGTGGTGAAGGCAGCGGTTCGTAAAATTATTAAGTGAGCGACTACGAAATTCGTCCGCAGATCCGGCTGCCAAGTCCATACTTAAATCGTGTGCCTGCAAGATGTCTGGCAGATGGGAAAGGTCGTCTTCTTGAGTATTCCGCTCAAAATCTTCAAGCATGTGACCAACGGTCGTTGGCAGGCGTCGGTGATCGAAGGTTTTGGAATAGTTCGGCAGGACCAGAATCAAGCCGCCATTAGGTCGAGTGACTCGTTTCCATTCCCGAAGGGCTTTGATTGGGTTGGCGAAGTGCTCGAGGTTGTGCGAAGACAAGATGAAATCATAACTCTGGTCGGCAACCCGGGACAGGTCTGAGCCGTCGCAAAAGATGGTCTTTCCGGGCGCCTTGTGCGGACTGAAAGTGTAAGTATCTGAATGAACAGCCCAGACCGTAGTGCGAGAAATATCGCAATTGTCCAGCGAGGCTATGTGGTCGTAGATTGGCAGCGGTCCGCGCCCCTTTTGAAACACTTCGCTGGGGCCGCCTATCTCGAGGCCGATCTTGTCCTTCACAAAGAGCAGGACTGAACTGAAACAATCGAGGCGCCTCTGAGTCAACACTCGAGCGCGATATATCGCGCGCTTCAATAGCGAAATGCTCATTGTGGATGAACTCGTATAGTACAAAAACAAGCCAACGAAAAGCAGACAAGCAATTCAAATTCTAAACGTTTTTTCTCTTCGTTGAGAATAGATTGGTCATAGTCCAAGTGTACCTCTACAAACGCGGGCATGGATGCGGAGGCGTCGCATTAGCATGAAAGATCAGATGTTGGAATCTGGCAGTAGAATCGATCCTGTGCCCGCGAACCCGAACTCCGCCAAGAACAAACCAGTCGTGTTAGCCACTATGGCGAAGAACGCCATGGCCAACCTGTTTCGCAGCAGCGTGAGCTGGGTGATCGTCCTCTTCCTGCCTCCCCTGTTCGTCCGTGTGCTGGATAGGCCGACCTATGGCGTATGGATGCTGCTGTTGCAGGTGGCAGCCTACGTAACAATCTTCGACGGCGGGATTCAGATGGCGATCGCTCGTTTTGTGGCGCGAGCCGAGGGCTTGAAGGATCGCAGTTACCTGGCTCGCCTCCTTAGCAGCGCGGTCGCAATCCTTGTGGTAGCGAGTCTGGCCGCGGTGCTGCTAACCGCACTCGCATCCTGGCAGTTGAATAACCTCTTCCCCGATATTCCAGCTTCTATCGCACAGAATGCGCGCCAAGCACTGCTCCTGGTCGGGCTGTCTGTGGCCTTAACGCTTCCTTTCTCAGTGATGGCAGGCCTGTTCGCCGGGCTTCAAAAGAATGAGATCAATGCGTTCGCTGGAAGTTTGGGCAAGTTCGCAGGCGCTCTGGGCACCGCCTGGGCGGCCTATCATCATCAAGGGCTACTGGCGATGGCAACCTGGACGGGACTCGGCAGTCTTATACAATGCCTGACTTATGTCATTTTTTGGAACAGTGAAAAGAAATACGACCTGCTGCGACCTTCGTACGTAGACCGCAGTATGGTCCGGGAGTTCCTCTTCTTTTGCTCCGCGATGTTTGTCTCGCAGTTTAGTTCCATCCTTATCTCGGGCTTGGATATGCCCATCGTGGGCGCCTTTGATTTTCGCTCTACGGCCTACTATGCCGTGGCGGCAACATTGAGCAATGCTCTCATTGTCCCTCATGCGGCGATCGTTACTACGCTGATGCCCGTTGCCGCTGGAATGAGTTCGGGCGATAACCCGCAACGCATGGGGCAGATACTGGTCAAGACGACGCGCTTTGCCACCGCAGTGCTGTGCCTGGTCACCCTTCCTTTGCTGCTCGGGATGCCGCTGTTCCTCCGTGTTTGGGTCGGTTCGGATTACGCAGTCCACACTCTGCGCCTCGCAGAAATCCTGGTTGTGGCACAGTTCACACGGCTGACTATGCTTCCGTATGCAATGGTCGGGTATGCTGCCGGACAGTTACAGAGAATGCTGGCTGCGCCGATTAGCGAGGGCGTTGTAAACCTGTTGTGCAGCCTTGCCGCGGTGCGAACAATTGGAGCGCTAGGGGTCGCCCTCGGAACTTTGACGGGCGCGGTGGTCAGCGTTTGCCTTCACTTCTTCGTCAGTCTGCCTCGAACCGACTGCGTTGCCGTGAGCCGCAAGGAGCTCGCCTGGGCAGGAATTCTGAAGCCGCTAGCCTATGCGCTTCCCCTCTTGCTCGTTACTCAAGTGCTGACTCGGTGGATCGCCGCGCCAGTCTCCCAGTTAGTGTTGTTCGCGGCTTCTGAAC
>Ga0210410_10000400_pt1 | contig 50256 bp, 43 predicted proteins | sample IncBWC4MmetaG_FD_161058 | JGI IMG/M metagenome (GOLD analysis project Ga0210410, IMG submission 161058) | Forest soil microbial communities from Barre Woods Harvard Forest LTER site, Petersham, Massachusetts, United States - Inc-BW-C-4-M | ecosystem: Environmental > Terrestrial > Soil >...
TACGGTTGGGCGGGTCTCGGCGTTACCGAAGCGTCGGTAATCCTCGAAGAGATCAATCGTTCGGGGGCCAACTCCGGAGCGTGTCATGCCCAGATGTACATCATGGGCACGCTCTTGCGGCATGGCTCACCAGAGCAAAAAAAGAATTACCTGCCCAAGATCGCTTCCGGCGAACTGCGCCTGCAATCTTTCGCGGTTACGGAACCCACCACCGGGACCGACACAACAAACACCAAGACGTTTGCTGCGCGCAAAGGGGACAAGTATATCGTAAATGGCCAAAAAGTCTGGATCTCCCGCATGCAGCATTCCGATCTGATGCTGCTGCTCGCGCGAACCACCCCTCTCCCCGAAGTAAAAAAGAAAACGGAAGGCCTGTCCGTGTTTCTCGTTGATTTGCGCGAGGGTACATCGAATGGCATGACGATTCGGCCCATCCGGAATATGGTGAATCACGAGACCAACGAGGTGTTTTTCGACAATTTCGAAGTTCCAGCTGAGAACCTCGTGGGGGAAGAGGGCAAAGGCCTTCGTTACATACTGGATGGCATGAATGTCGAGCGAATTCTTATCGCGGCCGAATGCATCGGAGACGGCTATTGGTTCATCGACCGCGCTCGCAAGTATGCCAACGAACGTGTTGTCTTTGGGCGTCCAATCGGCCAGAACCAGGGCATTCAGTTTCCCATTGCGCGCAGTTACGCCAACGTGCTCGCCGCGGACCTGGTGCGGTACGAAGCGGCGCGTTTGTTCGACGACGGCAAGCCCTGCGGAGCCGCCGCAAATGTGGCGAAACTCCTGGCCGCGGATGCTTCGTGGGAAGCCGCAAACGTCTGTCTGCAAACTCACGGCGGGTTCGGATTCGCCGCCGAGTACGATGTCGAGCGCAAATTTCGCGAGACGCGCCTTTATCAGGTCGCCCCCATTTCGACCAACCTCATTCTTTCGTATCTCGGCGAGCATGTTCTGGAAATGCCGCGGTCATTTTGATCTCCATGGAGAGCAATACCGCGCACACCGCCGATTCTGATTCTCCGCTACCGCTGAGTGGACTTCGCGTTTTGGCCTTGGAGCAAGCTGTCGCGGGCCCGTTCTGCTCTCGGCAACTCGCGGACATGGGTGCGGACGTGATCAAAGTCGAGCGCCCCGATGGCGGAGATTTCGCGCGTAACTATGACGGTGCCTTGAACGGCCTGTCTGCCTACTTTGCGTGGCTCAATCGCGGAAAACGCAGCATCACGCTCGATCTAAAGCAGCCTCGCGAGCTCGAACTCTGCGGCCGGCTTATTGATCGCGCCGACATTTTTGTCCACAATCTTGCGCCGGGTGCGGTGGAACGATTTGGTTTTGGGTACGATATGCTCGCGGAGCGCTCTCCGCGCGTGATTTGGTGCGGCATCTCCGGCTTCGGTCCGGATGGCCCCTACTGTGAGAAAAAAGCATATGACCTTTTGGTGCAGGCGGAAGCGGGCGTGATGAGTCTCACGGGCACTCCGGAAGCTCCCGCGAAGGTAGGAATCTCCATCGCCGATATCGCCGCAGGTCTTTATGGATATTCCTCGATTCTCGCGGCGCTCATCAATCGCGACCGCACGGGACGCGGCGAGCGCATCGATATTTCCATGTTGGAATCGCTCACGGAATGGGTCACACCGACTCTCTATGTCTGGCAGGGAACTGGCCAGGCTCCTGCCCGCGCGGGCGTGCGCCACAACATGATCGTCCCTTATGGGGTATATTCCTGCGCGGATGGAGCGGTCAACCTGGCAATTCAAAATGACCGCGAATGGCGGCGTTTTTGCGCGGATGTATTGGAAATGCCGGCAATCGGCGATGACCGGCGCTTTTCTAAGAATGCGGATCGCTTACAGAACCGTCAGGAACTAGAAGCCTTGATCGAAACTAAATTCCGTAGATTATCGCGAGCCGAACTCATCCATCGCCTTGACCGCGCAGATATCGCCAACGGCGCAGTAAATGAAATACCGGAAGTCGCGAGCCATGCTCAGCTCGCCGCACGAAACCGATGGACGAAGGCAGCTTCCCCAGCCGGTATGATCTCCGCGTTGATTCCACCTCACAACCTGGCGCACGCGCCTTCTCGCATCGGAGCAGTGCCCGGATTGGGCGAACATACCAGGGAAATCCTTGCGGAATTGGAAAGGGATTAGCGTCATGTCTTCACGATTAATCGGCGAAGCGACGAAAAGGAGTCTTGAGTCATGACTGAGCCGAACCGGCCTTCGGGCCCCTGTTTCGAAGATTTCGAAGTGGGAACCGTCCTGCGACATCCTCTCGGGCGAACCGTGACGTCGACCGACAACACCTGGTTTACGCTCCTAACTCTCAATACAAATTCTTTGCACTTCAACACACACTACGCCGCGCAAACCGAGTTTGGAAAACCGCTCGTTAACTCGACCTTCACGCTTGCGTTGGTGACAGGGCTTTCCGTTTCGGATGTTTCTCAAAACGCCGTCAACTTGGGTTGGGACGAGATTCGAATGCCTGCGCCGGTGTTCGAAGGCGATACGATCTACGCGCAAACCGAAACCCTGAGCAAACGCGAATCGAAATCGCGCCCCAACATGGGAATCGTCGAAATCAAAACCACAGGCTTCAAACAGGACGGAACCTGCGTGATCGAGTTCAAGCGCACGATCCTCGTCTACAAGCGCGGCTATGTTCCGCAACAGCCGCGCCCCGAATTGAAAAAGTAGGAGAAGGGAGGTGTGAAATCGCGCGCAACTCCCCGAATGTTACGGAGCGCGCTTGTCAGCTATGCGTTTACCAAAAAGCTGAAACGTCTTCTCGGACGAATCGCTACATTGTGCAAACGGGCGTCAGTGTTTCGCCAATGTCTCAATCCCAAATAGCCGGGCTGTGTTGTCATGGAGGTACCCACGCGCGATGTCCATCGCCCTTTCCTCGTTAATTTCGCCCTCGGAAACCATCTCCGCTAGCGCCGCGGCCGCCGCAGTGCGGCCCGTCTGAACCGCCAACCAATACGTTTCCGGCACACCGACCTCTTTCGAATAGGGGAAGCAATCGGAGCCGAACACAATTTTCTCCGGGAAAACTTCAAACCATTCTTTCAGAATCCGGCTGTACTGAGCGGGATAGATCAGCGTATTGAACTCCGAGGTGTCCAAGTAAACGTTTGGCAAGGCGGCGAGCCAGATCGATTGCGCCGTATACGGAAATCCGCCGTGGATCATCACAAAAATCGTGTCCTTGTACCGCGGGTCGCGAAGGATGTTTTCGAGGTCCATGGCGTTGCCTTCGGACAAGTGGTAGTAGTTGCCGCTTCCCACGGCGCTGTGGATGTGTACTTCTAGGTGCAGCTGGCCTGCTTGAGCGATTAGCGAACGGAAAATGTAATCCTGGAACAGCACATATTCCTTCTCCGTCGGCACTCCACCCGCGTGATATTTGTTATAAACCGCCTCCGCCTCTTCACGCGGGGGATCCTTTATGTTTACGAGCGACCGGAAATAAGGCGCCTCAAATTTCAATGCTACCGCCCCGTTTTTCTTGTCCATCTCGAGCTTGCGGTGCATGGCCGCTTCATAGCCGGCGAAATCTGCGGGAAGCCCGGACTGCCCCACCTGCTCCAGATAGCGGTGCAGCGCTTTTTCCTGAATGGGGAAGTAGATCGCGCGATCCGGACTGATCGCTAGTTTCGAGTTGTCGAACGGAAACATGTAAGGATCGACGAAGAAGACGAAGCGGAATCGCGGATTGTTTTCCAGATAATCCATCGCCACGCGATTCGCGACCGAAACCTGGATCCCCACCTTATCGAGTATCTTCGTCAGGTAATCCTTCCCCCATTGCTTGCGTAGTTCATCGTCCTTTTGGTCCAGCCACTTAGCATGCTCGGGAGAAAGGTCGTTGTACGGATACCCGAATAGCGCTTTTGCTGCCGCGGCCCATTCCGCATTGGTGGGCCGCGTGCGAGCCGGATCAAGCTCCGTCACTGTCACCGCCATGGCGTCCACGTCCGTGTCGTCCCAATACCCGGGGTGCGCGTGCATGTCGACGATCGGAATTTTCTCGATCTGCGGGAGCAGGCGGTCGTAGATCGCGTTCACATCCTTTCCCGGCAGCGGGCGAGCTTGCGCCCGGCCTGCTGGGCAATACGCGAGTAAAGCCACTACGCCTAAAATTGCGGGGAAGCACTTTCTCATAGAACTCATTTTCTATTTCCTCCGATCAAACTTTTGACAGCGGTGGCGGTTGTCCTCTATTCAGTGTCCACCGAAACTCTCGAACTCTCATGCGGAAACGGTTCCGATTCTAGCCGTTCCTGGATTGCGCATTTTTTCCACTCTCTGCATTCCCCGAACCTTAGAATGACAAGGTCAAAGAGAATTGCAGAATTCGCGGATTATTCTCCGTGGCGATGATCTGCCCGAATGGCGCAGGTTGGTTAGCCGGTATGACAAGGTGTGAGGCCTGAATATCCGTGAACGCCGGATTGCTGAACACCGGATGGTTCCAAACGTTAAAGAAGTCGGTCGTGAACTTAAGTTTGTTGCGTTCAGTCAGGTTGAAATTCTTAATCAAAGATAGGTCCCAGTTCTGTTGGAAGGGGCCGCGATACTTGTTGCGCCCCAGTGTTCCAAATCCCGTAGATCCGTCCGGTCCGATCTTCGGAGCAGCCACGAAGGCACTAGAATTAAGGTAGCTCGGAAGAGGATTGCCGTTCGCGTCCGTGCCGCCAAGCCGCGACCCGATGCTTCCAGATGTGAGGCCACTAGCCAGCGACGCGCCCGGTGCAAGGCTTGCGGTCGTGTTCGGAATCGTTGTCAGGCTATCGAACGCGGATCCTGCGCTCGAATCGAAGATCGAAAAGGGTAAACCTGACTGGAATACGGTCACGCCAGAAATATTCCACCCACCCAGCGCTTTGCGTTGCCATCCGGTTGCCTTTGAGAAAAAGGGCAGGCTGTACACGTAGCTGACCGCCAACCGGTGGGGGCGATCGAAATCGGAAAGTCCGCGTGAGCCGTTCAGATTGAGTTGATTGTTGAACAGCGTATTGAACGCCGTGTTGTAACTCGAGGTCGAGTCTGTCGAACGCGAGAAAGTATACGCGCCCTGGAAATAGCCGTTGCCCCAGCGCCTGGAGATTGTCGCCTGCACGGAATTATAGTGAGAGTAAGCGTCATCAGAAAACTGCTCAAACGCTCCATAGCCATTCACACCCAGAGCGCGGGTCCGAACGATGGCATTCGCAGCCGTGTTGGTGGTGACTGCCACGGATGTGCCATTCGTCAACGGAACCATGATTGGATTCTGCGGACTAACTAGGATCGATTGCAGAGCATCATGGACCTCGCGCAGGTGCACCGAGTGGCTTCCCACATAGCCGACCTCAACCACCCAGTTGCTTCCCAGCGAGCGCTGAATCGTCAGGTTCCATTGTTGCACGCTCGGAACGCGAAACTTCCGCGGGACCTGTAGCGTGAATAGATTGATCCCATTGTTAATGAAATTCGGGAATTGCGTAGTGTCATTGTTCGGGAAACCGGTAATCTGAGAAAGCGCCGGAACAAATGCCGGCGAAATCACTCCTGCCGGGGGCAGCGCGTTCGGGTTATTGGCGGCCAGAACCGGGCAGGTTGCTGGTTGGAGATTGGACGGTTGAAAGAATGTGGCCAGACATCCCCCGGGTCCTCCGAACGAGACCACGTCCAGCAGCGGCGATTGAAACGAAAGGTTATCCACCGCGCCGACGTCCTGCTGGACATAATAAATCCCATACCCTGCCCGAACCGTTGTCTTGTGGTGCCCCAGAACATCGTAGGCAACTCCAATGCGCGGCCCCCATCCTTGGGTGTACGAGTTGTTGAGCGTGGTGGAACTGGTCGTGCCTTGCAAGCCAGGGACATTGAATTTGTTTACGCACTTGGGATAAAGATATGGATACTTGCCATTTTCCAGGAGTGACGAATCAAAGTTTCCGATATGGCATGCATTGTCGTACCAAGCTCCAAAGTCTTCGAGCCTCAGGCCGACGTTCAGAGTCAGATTCTGCGTGGCCTTCCAGTCATCCTGGGCGAATGCGGAGATATTGTTGTGGTGATAGTCGTGATTGAATGCCCCGCTCTGCCCGAACACAAATGCTGGCGCGCCCTGCAGGAAATTCTGGAAATCGCTAAATGCGGGCGTATTTCCAACCGCAGGCGTGTTGTTGAAAAAGATCTGATCGTTGAAGATCTGGGGAAAAAGTTTGTAAAGATTGATTCGAGCCCATTCCCCGCCGAAACGCAGTTCGTGCCGTCCCTTCACCCAGCTGAACACGTCGCCGTACGTAAAATTGTTTTGAATTTGTGAATTGTCTCCCGGGCTGGGTCCGATTTGGAATCCGGAGCTGTTGAACGTGAATTTGTAAATGGAATTCGTTGCCGAATCCGTCGGGCTCGTAATCCCCAGGTCGGATCTCTTGATGGGCGGCACGTTCGTGTAGGAATTGTTAATGCGGTTGTAGCCGAAAGTGAATTGGTTGACTTTGGCGCCCGAGAAAGTATGCGTCCAAGAACCGCTCAGGAAGCGCGTATTCACCGGTATATCCAGCGGGAAATTCAAGTCGGTTTTGCTCGGCGGAGCTCCGTAAGTCGAGGTGAGGCCGCCACCGCCAAACGGCTTGAATGCATCGGAATTGCTGAAAAAGAAGCGCACGGCAAATTTCTCTTTACCGTCATTGAACTTTCGGTCCCAATTCGTCGTGAACTGATTGTCGCTGAACCGCCCCGGATTGCTGCAATTGAAACCACTGGAACTTCCCGGTGTCCCGGCAATGGAAGGAATCAAAAATCCGCTTGCCCCGCTGCAAAACTGGTTTCCCTTTGCGTTCAGAAGCTTGCTGACAACGGGATCGATTTTGGCGTTGGGATTACCTGGGAAAAAAGTTTGCAATAGAGACGCATTGCTACGATCCGCGGGCAACACGGGGAAAACTGTCCCTATTAGCGTACCCAGATCCGCGCCGCTGCGCTGCCTCGCGCCCTGGTAATTGCCGAAAATGTAGCCGAATTTGCCCTCTTTCCCCAGCGGGCCGCCAATGCTGGCCCCGAAAATGTTTTGCTTCAGCTCGGGCCGCGGCAGTCCCGCGCGATTTAGGAAGAAGTCATTCGAATTAAGCACGTCATTTCGAAAAAATTCGAACGCGTCGCCATGCCACTCGTTCGTCCCTGTGCGCAGTACCGCGTTCACCATCCCTCCGCCGTTTCGCCCTTGGCTGGCGTCATACAAGCTTGTCTGCACCTTGAATTCCTGGATCACATCCGGGCTGGGAAGCGGTGTATTGGTCAGCTCGCCTACGTTATTGTCGGTCGCGCTGATTCCTTCGATGAGGTAATTGTTGTTATCTCCCCGCTGCCCATTAACGTTAATGCGCACCGTACCGCGTCCAAGCTGTTCAGAATTATTTAGCGCGCTCGAAGCTCCGCTCGAGAGCGTCAGCAGCTGCTGAAAGTTTCGCGTGGCCAGCGGCAAGCCGGTCACCACGCCTTCTTCGATTGTTTGCCCCGTCGTGGCATTTTCCGTGTTCACGCTGACCACCTGGGCGGACACCTCTACTTTTTCGCTCACTCCGCTCGGCTGAAGCGTGATGTTGATAGCGGTCGTTTCCGTCACACGCACGGCAATTGCCGCTGCTCTGGTCTCTCCGAAACCGGGTGCCGTGGCCAGGACCGTGTAATTTCCAGGCGGCAACAGTGTCGCGGTAAAGTTACCGTTGGCGCCAGCCGTCATTTTCCGCACCTCTTGTCCAGTAGCTTCATCGACAATCCGGACCGCCGCATTTGGAACGAGTCCTCCGCTGCGGTCGATCACCGTCCCAGTGATCGCGCCGGTGGCCCCGCCTTGCGCCCATGCCGTAGTGGACATGCTCACAAACAAGATTGCGGCCAAGAGAAAGAATATGCTGACTGTTACCGCGACTTTCCGTCGTTCCATAAAGCCCCCCTCATAAAAAGAAAAACGTGTGGTTAACCCGAAGTTAGTTAAATTTGTCAGGCTCCGTTTCAAAATCTAACGCCCATTTCAAAAAATAATCGCAGCTTGGCCTTTCTGATCGAACGCTGCCTCAATATACGGCCGGTCCTTTTCGTAGCTCCAATGAATGCGCTGAAAATATTGCCTCAAGCCCCGGGAATCCTTTCCCCTCGCCAATCGAATGATTTCCCGGTGTTCCCGGACTGATTTTTGAAGGTAACCCCGCAGCGCGTGATGCCGCACGGGGAATGTGAAGAGTCTTGCCCGCATGGCGTCGCACACTTCCCGAAGAGTATGATTGGCGAGCTTGAACAGAAATACGTCGTGGAAATTCCGGTTCCAGAACCCAAATCGCTGGAAATCCCCTCTGACGACCGCTGCGGCCATTTTGCGATTGTAGCGCTTCAGGAGTGCAATATCCGCCGAGGTTATCCGAGATCCTACCTGCCCCACCGCCGCACTCTCCAAAATCCCCAGCGTCTCGTAAATCTCCCGGACATCTCCCACGCTGATGGCGCGCACCTTGTAGCTGGAGCGGCTCTTGCAAATGACTGTTCCCTCGGCCTGTAACCTCAGCAACGCTTCGCGAACCGGAGTCCGGCTCATTTTCAAATCGTGTGCGAGCTTCTTCTCGAGAATGCGCTCTCCCGGTCGCAGTCTTCCGCTCACGATCGCATCGTGAAGCAGCATGTAAACCTGGTCCGACAAGGAGTCGGTCCGGTCGCCTAGCCGGCGCGCTTTTCTTGGAATCTGATATATCACTTGACACCGCCTTCTGATATATCAAATCCCGTTCGGTGTCAATGCGATTCTGCTAATTTGCGCGCGTTTTTTTCATCGACGCGGGGATTCGAATGGATTGTGGCTTCTTAATACGGAGAGCGCCGGATGTCGCAAACCTTCGCCGTCGCACTAAACAGGATCCTGCCGATTGGCTTTTGTCGTTGCAATCTAATTTCCTAAATCCGTTGTTAATCCCTCATCATTTTTAGATGGCTGGAAATCGTAGCAAGAGCGGATTAAATAAAAACTCTCAATATCGCCGGAAACATCTCTCCTCTTCCACAAAATCAGGCGTCATCATCCTCGCCATGTCCGTTTGGGATGCAAAGTAGCTTCCCGATTCCGTTAGCTGTTCTCCCTTTCGGAATGACTAGCGGTGAAAGCAGACCTTTATCCAGTCCGCTGAACGGATTTCGGCAATACGGAAAAGACTTCGGCGGGTGAATCGCTCAAGTCGAGGTTGCGAGATGGTCGATTGCGCCGGCCGAGAGCCGCGCACTTGAAATGCCGGGCTTCGAAGTATGCGCCAATTTCCAGGGGTGACTGCGCCATGACTGCGCCCCCAGGGCCAACACTGCGGGGAAACATACTAAGACGTAGCGGGGCTCACATGTCTGTAACTGCGTTAAGAATACGGTACGGATCGCGACGAACGCCAGGATCAAGACAATTCCGGGACTCTCGCGCCAGTGCATAGCGCCGAACACAGCGAGGCCCGCGTATAGAAAATTCAGCAGTGCGAACCCAAAGGTGATCTCGAAGCCCGTCGGACTTTCATGCCAACCATCGCTCAGCGGCCAGATGGCTCCAGAGTAGGGAAGCGTGGCAATTCTTGGAGTGAACCATATGACGGCAGCGCGTTTGATGGGAATCCAAATGTAGCCGCGTACGGGATGTCGCTGGGTGCGCCCGCGGGCCAAGTTTGCGAATTCCCTATCCGTTTCGAGCGCCATGCCCCGCTCGCGATTGTAACGTTCGAGAAGAGAAGTAACCCGATTCTGTTCTTCAAGTGAATCAAAGGCATAGGCAGGCAGGTCCTTCAATGCGATCGGCGCGGCAGGTAACTTCCAAGTGGAAAGATAGGCGTCCCGGGAACGAAACATCCAAGTCTTCGTCCACGCGTAAAACCCCGTGGGCATGATGTCACCGAAGGTTTCCGCATAGCGCGGGGCGAGGAACTGAACTCGTCCAAGGGCACGGGCATTGCGCGCAGCCCAGGGAGACAGCGGCACCAGCAACCCAACGGTCACCCAAAGAGTGGCCACCATAAGCTTGCCCCAATTCAACGGCCGCCACCATCGTAGCCAATATACAAGGAGAACGGCTGCGAGGAGCAGCGGCGTCTCGGGCCGAACCAGTGTGCCGAGACCCACGACAAGCCCACCGAAAAACCAAGTTCGAACGGATCGAAGAAGATCGCTCGTCTTTCGGATGGCACCGAATTCAGAGGCAGAGGGGAGTAGGAAAATGAGAATCGCTAACGTCGTCAGGAAGGTTGTGAGGATCTCCGTGAGGGGTACAGCCGTATAGTTGGCGGTAAATGGACACAGGACCGCCAGCCAAAGCGTCGCGATAGTGATTCGGCTACGGATCGGTTCGCTGGCTCCGACCCCAAGACAGGCGGCAATGCATGCGGCCAGAACGCATGTTGCGAGATCAATGAATGCTTGCGCCACAAATACGGCATTTCTGCTGGGGCCTGCCAGAGTATAGATGATCGCCAAAAGGCCGGGATATCCCGGCATTCGCACTCCGGAGGAATAGAGATGTCCATTCAAGAAAAAGCCATAAACCCCGTGATACAGCCAATTACGGGCAAGTTCTTCGTAGTACGGCGTGTCTCCTGAAGCGAATGGAAACTTCCAGATAAAGAAGAGACGCAGCCCCAATCCAACGAGCAGGGCGGGGAACAGGTGCTTGTAAAAGGACTTGGGCAGAATCATTTCGTTCGAAGGCGTCAGGCGCGAACAAAGGAACTAGATTTATGCTACCAAACCACGGTACCAAACGCGGGGCGCACCGATCTGTGCCAATTCGCACAACATGGATTTGTCCCCTTTTGTACAGACCTTCGACTCTCGACGGGTTAGCTTATTTAATGATCCCGTTTCTTGTGGGTCTTCACGTCCAATTGCCCTGGAGGCAAAAATGGAAATCCGGGCCCGATCGCTTGCGCGAGTCCTCTTGGTCATGCTCGCTGCTTCCACCGCGCTCTTTGCTCAAAGTGGAGGGAGTTCTCCGGACAAGTCTCAGAATCAGGCGAGCGTCCCAGACACCCGTGAGATCGTGGGCCAATCGATCGCGGCCGCTGAACGCAGTTGGCAAGCGCGCGACCAATACACGTACATGGAGCGAGATGAGGACAGACGCCTGGACTCACTCGGGCAGGTGAAATCGAAAAATGTTGACGTCACCAAAATGATCCTTGTTAACGGCGTTCGTTTCGGGCAGCTCATAGAGCACAATGGGCAGCTTCCATCGGCTGAGGAACTCAGGAAGCGAGACGAAGACTTCGAAAAACTCAAGCATGAAACATCCGAGGAGCGGGTCGCACGGCTCCGCAAGGACCAGGAAAACAGGTCCTTCCTCGATGAATTGCTCCAGGCATTCAACTTCCAGCTCGTCGGTGAAGAGGTAGCCGAGGGTAGGCCGGCTTACGTATTCCAGGCTACTCCGCACGCGGGCTATCGTCCGCGCGGAAAGTACGGAAAAATGTTGTCCAAAGTGGAAGGCAAACTTTGGGTCGACAAGAAGGACTTCGGGTGGATCAAAGTCGACGGCCAGGTAACGCAGTCGTTCTCGATGGGACTATTCGTGGCCCGAGTACAGCGTGGCTCGCATATCATCTTGGAGCAAAAGTGTGTCGGTGACGGCGTGTGGGTGCCAAAGCGCCTTGAGGTAAGAGCAAGTGCCAGAGTCCTTTTCCTGAAGAGCCTCGACATTGATAGGGTCCTGTCTTACTCGGACTACCATCCTTGGGCGGACGGTTCGTACAGTGTAAGCAGATAACGCTGGCGCCTCTAGGCCGACGCTATTAATTTGCTGCGAAGCGAAGGCAGCTCTACCTCTCAGCCCCCTCGCCGCTGCAAGAATAACTCAATGCAGGAGGCGCTATGGCCGTTCGCCGAAAAACCGCTCTTAGAGTCCTTGGTATCGTCGCATTATTCTTTCTTGCGATTGTTTTCATTGGGCCGGCACTTATTAAGATAGATCGTTACAGGCCCAGGGTGATCTCCTATCTTGAGGAGAAAACTGGAAAGCAGGTGGAGATCGGGCGGTTGAGACTCACCTTTTTCCCCTTGTCCATTGAGATTGATGATTTCGGCTTGAAGAATCCCCCGTTATTTCCTTCGGGTTACATCTTCAAAGCGGCACGCGTCGATGCTGAATTCAATGTTGGAGCTCTCCTGCGCCGTCACGTCGCCATCAAATCGCTGGTAGTTGAGGCCCCCATCTTGAATATGACTTCGGATCCGGATGGTCCTTGGAACTTTGAGAATCCAAAAGCAGACATTTCACAGAAGACCTTTCCTCTCGGAGTGATTTCGAAGGTGGAAATTAGGCGGGGGCAACTGGTAGCGTCGAACCTTCTGCCCTCCGACGCCCAGGGCCCTATCTTTTTTGAAGCCCATGACATTTCAGGCGAACTCGAGCAGGTGAACCTGATCGGAATTATCAATCCTTCTTCTTCCTCGATGGACGGGCAGGGGAGTCTAAAGACGGGTCTTGTGCGCTTCGGCTCGGTCGAGGCAAGAAATCTCGAATCCAAAATGCGGCTAGAGGCGAGGCATGTGTTTTTCACGGACGTCAAAGCGGAATTCTATGACGGTAGGGCTGCGGGTGACCTTACCTTTGACTTGTCGGGGAAGAAGGTAAATTTTAGAACCAACGTGCGATTGAATGGAATTAATGTGGCCCAGCTCCTGGCGGCCTTCACAAACGGCGGCGGAAAGATGACCGGGAAGATGGAAGGTAACGTGAACTTGGCAGGAGAAATCGCACATACTCTCCATCCACTGGAAGGGGTCCACGGAGCCGGACACGTGACGGTGCGCAATGGCCAGGTGCCGAGTCTTAGGCTTAATGCGAATCTAATGAAGCTCGCGCACTTCAACGATCTCGGCCCAGCCAAAAATGATCCTTCGGCGTTTAACGCGATAACCACCGATCTGGAGCTGGCCAATCAGCGGATTTCGAGTAGGGTCATAGACATTGATGGCTATGGAGTCGATGTAGATGGTTCGGGCGACGTCAGCGTATCAGGCACTGACGAGTTGAATTATCGCGGGCTGGCGGAGATTACAACTAAGGAAAGCTTCTTCACCAATACCATGGCCCGGCTGTCCGGAGCAGCATTAGTGAACGGTAAGTTGCAATTTCCATTTCGTATAACAGGAACGATCGATAGCCCAGTATTTTCCAAAGGGAAGGGCGACAAAGACGTAGACGCTGCACAAAAACCTCGTTAAGGAAGCGGATAGAGTCTCGGTTCGACTATTCCTAGAGACATCGCTTTCATCTGACCCTCGAACACAACTCATACGAGAAATTCAGCCTCAATTTAGGCACCCCAGATCTCCCGTCAATGTCCCCGTGATTCGGTCTAGGGTCTATCTGGGGAGGGTAGCTTCGCCGGTTGGACCGATGGCAAAACCTCCGGCGGGGGTGCAGCCTTCAACTGCTCGAGCTGCACCTGGACATTGGCCCACGCCTTGGCATCGCGCTTTGTAGCGTATGGCGCGTCAGGCTCGGAAAAGAATTGGAGCAACTCCGCGCGCATCTCGGGCGAGGCTCCGGCAAATTTTTCGTCGGCCAATTCGCCGAGAAGCTTGGCGTGAGCATCGTCATTCATGCGATATTTCCCTGGCCCGGTCATCACGCCGGTATCAAAATTCGTGTTGATCAATTCAAGATGACCCGCTGCCTCGTCGGACAAAAGAGCCCGGTAACGATCCAGTGTGGCATTGAAGCTTTGCTCAAACAATTTTTCCGTTTGCGGGGTGGGCGTGCGGAATTGCAGCACTCTGAGGGGCCCGATTTTGGGTAGCAGTCTGTAGAGGAACGCCAGAAACTTCTCCCAAAAAGTCGGTTGTTGATAATTTTTGCCCCACTGCTTCTCATAGCTGGCGCGAGAGATATTGTAAAGGAATTTCCTCTTGGTGATCCCGGGCACATCTTTCTGAATTTCGTCTTTCTTGAGCGTCCAGGCAATGCGCGTGGCTTGTGGAATCTGTTTGCTGACGGCGCGGCGGTAGGAATTAAGGACCTTGTCTTCATCGGATAGGACCGCCTTCAATGGCAGGCCATAGGTTTCCTGGAAGGCCCGTTCCAGCAAAGGGGCTGCCACCTGAAAGCCGATAAAATCGTGATAGCTGTCTGAAGCGTAGCGCTGTTGCGCTACTTCCAGGACGTCGAAGCCAAATTCCGTTTTGACATGCGCGAGGGGATCATCCTCGTATGTTACGCTGTCGCCGAATTTTTTTTTCAGCTTGGGATAGAGAAGGGCCACGGCGCGGTTGGTTGCAATGGGATGACCTGCGATATCCGCTGCGTAGTGCGCGAGTGCGCCTAGCGCAAAAGCATAATTATTCAAATCCTTCGATTCCCGCGCGTCGCGGAGGAGCGCAAGAACAAAATCACCGCTTCTTACATAGTGCGTGAGATCGCTGAAGAGGATGCTGCCATGGGGGTAATAGCCCAAGTCCTGAATAATGGCGCCGCCGTAAGCATACCCGTGTGCCTGCCGCAGTTCGTCCGGCGTGGCCTGTGGAAAGCGCTGGAGCAGGATGGGCTTGATGTTGGTATCCCAAGCCGAGTCGATGATGGCTTCATGAGACAGCACGGAGTAGGCCGTGCAGCGCGCCGGCCACGATAAAATAGGGACGAGAGCGCAAACGGTTGCAAGACCTGCCCTCCAGAAAGTATGCACCTTGGCTCGCAATGTCCCCTTCCGCTCCGTCCTGATTATAACTACAAACGCAAAAGGGGTCTCCTTTCGCTCAAGTTCAGATCGCTCCTGACAAGGTCAACGCAACGCATCGACCAGGTTAAAGATCTCCGCGATAAGCGCAAGCGTCCCGACTATCCCTAGGTCCCGCGGCCCCCATCTGGAATACCCATGGTAGCCGTCGCGGCACTGCGTCCATATCCTCAAGCTAACCTCCAACCAGTCTCGAGGATTCAGCATGCATCGCCTCTTGCGATATTCGGCGCGAGTTTCTAAGGTAACAAACGCGCGGACGGCGGACTGTGCAAAAGCGAACAGTTGCTCGATGGCTGTGATTGTGTATCCCTTGATCAGGCGAGCACACCAGGTTGCGCGGAAATTATGCCGGCCCGTTCCGTAAAGTTCGGGAGACGAACGCTTAATACGCAGGCGGCTGAAGCATCCTGCTTAGTAAGAATTCGCTCTGGGCTGAGAATATCGGCGGCAGGAGAAACCTTCAACTTCGCCAGCTCACTGGTAAAAAGTGTGTTTTCGGAGGATTCCGCGAGGAGATCCTTGAGTTGTGTGCGGGCCAGTTCTGTCTTTTTCTTGCGCAGGGCAGCCATCGCCAGCAAGATCTTCGCGTATTTCAGTGGTGTTCGCTCGAGAGCGGTACTCCATCGATTTACCTGGCAGGGAGACTGTGCAAAATTGTACAGAATCCGTTTTCCTGCCGTCATACGGTGAAAACGAAGGGGTCGACCTTCCAGCCACCCGGTGCCGTATCTATAGGACCGGTTCGATCGTCCCAACGATGACTACTATGCCAAACGTGGCGCCGAACAAAATCCAATCTGACCCGGCGAGCTTCCGCAAGCAGAGCTCGCCTTCCCATAGACGCCGCTCTCTTCGCGTCCTCTTCGTTCACCGCGATGCAGATGCGATAGAATGCTGCCTGCAAGAGCTCAAAAAAGCTCAATTCATTGTCAGCGCCGATTTTGTTTTGACCTTAGCGCAGTGTAGGCAACAGCTTCATTCCCAAACCTTTGATGTTGTCGTCGCCGAGTACCCCAGCCCGAGTTGGCAGGGACCGCAGGCCTTGCAACTTCTCCACCAAACGGTGCAAGAGATCCCCCTGCTGTTCGTGACCACGGCCATGGTAAGCGAATCTATCGCGCAACTGACTGCTGACGGTACTTTCGATTACGTTGAACGGGACCATCTCGCGCAATTGCCCATAGCTGTTCGCCGAGTCTTGAACGAAAAGAAACTGCGCACCGAGCTGGAAGAAGCGGGAAAAGCCTTGCGACATTCGCAATCGCTCTATCGCGCGTTGGTGGAGAATCCCGCCTACGGAATATACCGGTGCGACCGGGGAGGCAGGTTTCTAGACGTCAACCAGGCGCTGGTGACGATGCTCGGCTATGAAACCAAACAGGAGCTGTTGGCGGCGAATCGTTCGGCTGAGATCGTCCTCGACCTCGGCCAGGGAATGGTTTTGGCTGGGAGCGCTTCCGACTCAGTCAGAATCGAGCCGGTTGAAATTGAATGGAAGCGGAAAAACGGCACTATCCTGAAAGCCAGGCTCAGCGGCCGCGGCGTCTTTGACGAGGGTGGAGTTTTTGTCGCTTATGAAATTATTGCCGTTGACGTCACGGAGCAACGAACGCTCGAGGATCATCTGCGCCGCCAGGTATTGAGTGATCCGCTGACTGGCTTGGCCAACCACCGCCGGCTTTTTGAGGTGTTGCAAGGGGAAATCTGCCGATCTAAGCGCACCGAACGGGAATTCTCGCTTCTATTGCTCGATCTCGACGGATTGAAAGAAATCAACGACCGATTTGGGCATTTAGTGGGAAACCGGGCGCTGTGCAGATTGGCGCAGATTCTGTCCGACTGCTGTCGGTCCGTGGACACCTCCGCCCGCCAAGGCGGGGACGAGTTTGCTCTGGTCCTTCCGGAGACAGGCGCAGCCGCCGCCACATTGGTTGCAAGACGAATTTGTGATCTTCTTGCGAAAAATGATGAGGAACCTGTGCTTTCGGTCAGCGTGGGAGTTGCCAGCTATCCGAAGGACGCCGATACCATCGGAACCCTGCTATACGCTGCAGATTGGGCCCTTTACGCGATGAAAGACAAGCGGTCAAAAGCCGTCCGGGCCGAAATCAGCCATAAACAAAGTTGGGGTCCAGACAATAGGTTATGAAGACGTCTTGACCCGTTTTGGGAAACTCATCATTTCATATCATAGCGTACGCGACCGTCATAAGTTGCCGAATCTACCGGGGCCCGCGGATTGGAAGCTTGCAAATAAATTCCCGAATTGAAAGTACTGGTAGGCCACGTACGAGCTGTCTGTTTCGTACTGTGCAAAAGTGAACAGATGCCGGTTTGTACTGACTGTTAACATCCGCGGGAGTTTGGAAGCTCGAATCGCCTCGACAACATTTGTCCCGCGCTGTCGACGACGATGAAGCGAGATCCAGCCAAGGAGCTTCGCGATGGAAAAAGTTTTGATGCTTATTTGCATGTTGAGTACGGGAAGCCTGGCCTGGGCGCAGGCGACGGCGCCGACGCTGGGCTCGGCGGCAACCTTCGCAGTCCTGGGTAGCTCGAATGTAACCTGTACCGCTTCACCGAACGGGATCATCAGCGGAGATGTAGGCGTCTCCCCCGGCGTTTTCACAAATACCACCGGCTGCATTGTTGTGGGAACCGTTCACCAGTCCGACTCGGCGGCTATTAACGCACTGACTGCCCTCAACACCGCGTATCAGAATGCGCTTGTCACGAACAGTGGTTGCACCGGTTCCCTGGCCGCTGCCCCGCCCGTGTCATTCACGCTTGGGCCGGGTGTGTACTGCAACACCGGGGCTGCTGGGCTAACGTTCACCACCATCACCTTGACACTCGACGCCGCTGGCAATGCCAATGCGGTCTGGGTTTTAAAAATCGACGCAAGCCTCACCGGCACTGGATTCCAGGTGGTCATGGCCAACGGCGCCCAGCCTTGTAACGTGTATTGGCTTGTCGGCACCGATAGCACACTTACCACTTCGACGTTTCAGGGAAACATTCTCGCAGGCGGACCGACCGGGAGCTTCACTAGTACCGACGGAACCTTAATCGGACGTGTCTTGGCGAATGGTGCTGTGACCATGACTCGCCCGAACGTGCACGGGACCTGCGCCCTCGCGGCTCAGGGTGGAGCAGGATGCGAGGCGAATGATAAGGACCACGATAAGGACAAGGATAAAGATAAAGACCGGGATCACGATAAGGACCGCGACAAGGATCAAGACAAGGACAAGGATCAAGAACATCGCGATCTCTAAACTGAAACCGACGGGTACTCAGAGGCGCGACCTGTTTCGCGCCTCCGGCCACCCAGGACTGGTCACTAGCCTGTAAGTCGCAACGCGGGAGGGGAGTCCAAATGCATAGGTCGAGGGATGGTGGTATGACGGGAGCGCCCCCACAGCGGAATCTTGACGACAAAATCCAGTACTTACTGAGGGCGGAAGAATCCCTTCTTCAATCGATCTCGGCCCGCGCGCCCCTCGCAGAAATACTAAATGGAGTCTGCAGCGCATTGGATCGCCAGATTGGCAACGTGGTTTCGCTCGTCTCGCTGCCAAGCGACGATGTAAGCGAACTTGCCACAATCGCCATGAATGCGGCGCATTTTGGCTTGCACACCTTCTCTTGCGAATACATTTTTGCTGAGAATGACGAACTGCTTGGGTCTCTTGAGATGTATTGTAGCGTTCCGCGGAGTCCCTCTTCCGGCGAATTTCAATTGATTGAGCGGGCCAAGTGCCTGGCGGCAATCGCGATCAAGCGCCACAATGATTCCATCGATCAAGGCAATTGCGGCGTGCAGGGCAGCTGGCCGGCCTGGCGGCGAGTGCTCGAGTGGCCAGTTCGCATGAACTAGTTTTCAACCGCACAAATTCCTGCCTCAGCAGGAACTCGCCCGGGTGCAACCGGACTCTTCAGGATGATATGCCGGCTTAAATCACTCGTGCAGCACGACGCTCAAAAGAGAAGTGTTGATCTGCAGACCGCCGTTGTACTTGATGAAACCGAGCTTTCTGAATTTGTTCATGAAAAAGTTGACGCGCGAACGCGTTGTTCCGACCATCTCAGCCAGCATTTCTTGCGATAGTTTCGGGAGCACTCCGTGGGGCTGGTCGTCCTTGCCGTAACGGGCAAGCAGGAGAAGAGTGCGCGCTAGCCGTTTCTCGCTCGAGTTGAACAGCTGATCGACCAAGTCCTCCTCGATTCGAATGTTTCGCGCCAGCATGAAACTGATGAACAGGTCCGATAGGGCATGCTGTTCGTGAAGCACTTTGAACATTTCACTCTTCTCGATAACGAGTACGACGGTTGGAGTAATCGTGGTAGCCGTCCCCATGCGAATGGACTGACCTGCCAGGCAACCCTCACCGAAGAAGTCGCCGGGTCCCAGAATGGCGACGACCGCCTCTTTGCCGGATTCACTAACAACGGAGAGCTTTACGCCCCCTTCTTGTAAATACATCACGCTTTTCGAGGCATCACCCTGAGAGTAGACAACTTCGGCTTTCTTAAACTCTTTAACTTTTCTCGCTATCCCCGCTGAATCGAGAAAAGCTTGGGCATTAAACTCCCCTTTAGCCTCGGATATATGCTTGGATTTCTTGTTGCCCGTACTCATGGTTGCTCCTATGCTTCCACCGGAGAAATTTTGCCGGACATGGCTATTGATTGTCCTTTCGCCCTCAAAAGGTCTTCTTTCAACTTCTTCTTCTTAGTTTTTTGCGTCTGTCCCGCCGCTATTTCGCGCCGCATTTGTTCTTTCACAATCTTTCTGACTATCTGCAGCGGAACCTGTTCGAAATGTGTTCTCGGTTCAAGCATTGGAACTCCTTCGCATTCCCTAGACGCTAGCAGGCCTGAAGTCGTACGGGTTAAATCTTTAGAAGTCCAAACTTGCGGCGTTAGTCGGCGCTGTGCGCTTTCGCAAGCCGGAGGTTCGTATCGCGCCGACCCGAGCAGGCTTGCCCCCCCCCGCCTCCGCCCTGCCCCGAATTGTTCACTTGCAGGACTCGCTACGATGAGATACGATAGCGGCACTTTTGTTTAGCGTGACATCACGCAGGAGTGACTATTATGGGGAGCGCTCAAGTGAGAATCGGGCCGACGCACTTCAAGACCATGGTGCAATTGGATGTGCCGCAGGGCCGCAATGGAAAACACAAGCTGATTGTCACCACAATCCTCAAGGACCTCGACCGTCTAAAAGCGGGGGCCGCACTCAAGGTCCCATTGACTGAACTGGCGGAGTCAAAAGAAAAGGTTCGTTCCGCATTGAATCGTGCAACTCGGAAAGCCGCTCGTAAAGTTGCGACTGCCAGCGACGCCAATTTCTTGTACGTGTGGAACGTAACCGAGTAGCGGGACTGTCTGTCGTTTCCTCCAGTTAGCCCCCGAGCACCGCTGCGGCTCTTGATAAGCCGGATCACAGAAATTCTCTTCGCCTATTTCCCAACCTCAGAACTTACTATTGCCGCGCCAACGCTCTGCAAAACTGTATACAAGAGAACAGACATAGGTCTGGATGGCGGCTAGGATTGCCCTGTATTAAAAGGACTGTTGTGTTGGTCAGTCCCCCTTCTTCAGCTTAATCTCCGCGGCCCGCACGAGCGCTGAGGACATCGAACAACACGTTAGTCGCACGGCCTGTCTGGGTCGATAGTCCAGCCCTTCGTTGAAAGGAAGCGATTCAACCCGCTTCCGCGCCAGGCAGGGCATAAGGCAATTCGTGGGGCCAGTGTCGAAGTGTCTTGCAGCAAAGACAGAAAGGTATAAAAGAATGCCTCTCATTCAGATTCTACTTACCCTCATCGTCGTTGGCGTCCTACTGTGGCTGGTGAATCGTTTCATCCCCATGGCGGGCAGTATCAAGTCGATTTTGAACGCCGTTGTCGTCATTGGCGTGGTGTTGTGGCTCCTCGACGTGTTTGGATTGTTCCACTCCCTCTCGCGTATCCGCGTCGGAACTTAGGCGCATCCGGGAGGAACGTTAACGGGAAGAAATGCAAACCACGGTTAGGAACCAAAGATCGGGAACTATAGGTTTACCGTGTACGACGAGTGACGAGCGCATCAGTACGCTTTATCGGAGAAAACATCGTGAAACCAATCAAAATCATTAATGCAACCGCGCTTCTTCTGCTCCTCGGAACCGCCGGGCCAGCTTACGCGCGACGGGATAAACCACAGCAAGAACAAGAAAAGGCCAGGCCCGCGCAACAGCAGCAACAGGCGAGGCCGGAACGTCAACAACAAGCTCAGGCTCCGAGACAACAGCGTCAGCAACAACAAGCTCAGGCTCCGAGACAACAGCGTCAGCAACAGCAAGCTCAAGCTCCGAGACAGCAGCGTCAGCAGCAGCAAGCTCAGGCCCCGAGACAGCAACGTCAGCAACAGCAAGCTAAGGTCCCGAGACAACAGCGTCAGCAGCAGGCTAGGGGACAACAACAACAGCACCAGCGGCAGGCTAGATTTTCCCGGCCTCCCCGGCGCACACAGCAGGAGCAGGACAGACAACGATCGCAGCCGGAGCTCCGCCTCAGCGCCAGGGGCAGCGGTCGTATTCCAGACGAACGTTTCCATTCCAATTTTGGCCGTGAACACCACTTCCGCGTCGGCGAGCCAGAATTGGTCGGCGGATATTCTCGCTTCCACTATGGCGGCTATTGGTTTGGGTTCGTTGAACCTTGGCCGGTAGACTGGTACTACACGGACGACGTCTACATTGACTACGTGGATGGGGGATATTACATGTACGACCCCTACTATCCCGGCGCTCGCTTCGCAATCAGCGTCGTGCTCTAACGTCAGAGCTTGCGCGTTGATCGAATATAGCCCCGACCCGGCGCGGAAGCTGCCAGGACTACAAATGTCGCCGGGGCGGAGAACTTGAATATTGTTGGAGAGTTTCACTTGGGAAGGAGCAAACAATGCTTGGAACTATTTTGGTCGTCTTTTTGATCCTGGCGCTTGTGGGTGCTTTGCCGCGTTGGTCCCACAGCCGCAATTGGGGCTACGTCCCGACGGGAGGCGTGGGTCTCGCCCTCTTTATCATTATCGTTCTCGTTCTTCTCGGACGAATTTAGCAGGCGAGAGGTGAGTCATGGATGAATCTAAAAGACGTGCAGTCAAGTTTCTCCAGAAAGAAATCAAGACGTACTTGGCATTATCTCTATTTCTGTCGAAGAAAGGCATCAAAGAACATCTTCGCGCGGGGGAGAAAAGAGTTCGGCTTAGCCCCTCGTTTTACAAAGAGCGAATGAAAGAAGCGCAGAAAATTGTCCATGAGCTCAGAAAACCAAATTAGTGCCGGACTCGGTAAAATTTTTGTTCCTGGTACGTACGGCCCGTCAATAACTCGCATGGTGGCGGTCTTTCTCGTCGTGCTGCTATGCGCCGGCGGCTCGTGGGGATACTCCGTGCTCACTCACGAGGAGATCGTAGACCTGGTGTGGACCAATGAGCTCCGCCCGCTGCTTCTTAAGCGATTTCCAGCGCTCACCGAAGATCAGCTCAAAGAGGCGCACAGTTACGCCTATGGCGGTGCCGTCATCCAGGATCTCGGGTACTACCCCTTTGGCAGCGTGGAATTCAGCAATTTGGTCCACTACGTTCGCAGCGGTGATTTCGTCCGAGAGCTGCTGTTGCAAAGTCAGGATGCGAACGAGTACGCCTTTGCCCTGGGCGCGCTTGCGCACTATGCTTCGGATATTGCCGGCCATCCCGCTGTCAACCAAGCTGTTTCCATCCAATATCCCAAGCTACGCGCGAAGTACGGCAATTCCGTCCGGTACGCGCAGGACCACACCGCTCATCTGAAAACGGAGTTCGGATTCGACATGGTGCAAGTAGCGAAAAATCGCTATGCGTCGCAGCAGTATCACGATTTCATCGGATTCCAGGTGTCCAAGCCTCTCCTCGAGCGGACTTTCCCGATCGTTTATGGAGTCGAGTTAAAAGACGTCCTGACCCACGAGGATCTCGCCGTCGGTTCCTACCGCTTTGCTGTCGGCCGGATGATTCCGGAGATGACCAAGATCGCCCTGCGAACCCACAAGAAGGACATGATGAAGGAGACGCCCGATTTTGCGAAAAGGAAGTTCCTCTACCGGCTATCACGCTCCGACTACGAAAAAGAGTGGGGGAAAGACTATAAGAAGGATGGATTCAAGACTCGTCTGTTCGCAATTCTTTTGCGATACATGCCGAAAATTGGCCCGTTCAAGGCGCTGGCGTTCAACAACCCCACGCCGCAGACAGAGGACATGTATTTTAAGAGCATCAATATGACCGTCGACCAATACCGCATCCTTCTCGAACAAGTTCGTGCCGGCTCGCTGGAACTTGCGAACTATGATTTTGACACTGGCAAAGAAACCAAGGCAGCCGAGTACTCCTTGACGGACGACACCTATGCGAAGCTGTTAGGCCAGCTGACGGAGCGCAAGTTCGATCTTACGACACCCGGCCTGCGCGACAATATTCTTCACTTTTATTCCGACCTCTCTCTTCCTCTTGAAACCAAAAAGGACTCTGCTCGCTGGCAAAGCGTATTGACGTCCCTTGACCAGTTGAAGCTAGTCAGCCCAACTCCCATCATCGCTGCCAGCCCAGGGAACTAGCCCCGATTTTGGTTCCACACCTCAAAAGAACCAATCACCATCCCCCGATGCCGGGTTTGCGCAATCTGGCTGGCCTGCAAGTAAATCCAAATGTGTGCTTAACTGGACAGACTCTATTCTTAGAATTCTCTAAGATGACCTCGTAGGAATTAACACACAGACTTTCACGCAGGCCCCCATTACCTCTCGTCGGATCGACTCAGTCTCGTTCTGCGCAACCAGGCATCGGGAAAGTCTCATATATTCTAGGAGGAAATTCGGATGAAAATTGTAAAAGCAACATTTTGTTTGCTCGGACTCGCCCTGTTCGGCGCTACACTGCCGCCCAGCGCTCAGGCCGATGGATGGAACAAGAAAACCACCGTTACCTTCAGTCAAGATGTGGAAGTTCCCGGCAAAGTTCTCCCCGCCGGGACCTACACGTTCAAATTGTTGGATTCCCCTTCGGACCGTCACATCGTTCAGATCTTCAATGCGGACGACACCCGGATCATCACCACCATCCTCGCCATCAACAATTACCGTTTGCAACCGACGGGCGATACCGTCATGAAGTTCAATGAACGCCCGGGCGATTCTCCCGAGGCTCTCCGCGCTTGGTTCTATCCTGGCGACAACTTCGGACAGGAATTTGTCTACCCCAAGGTTCGTGCAATTCAGTTGGCTCAGGCGACGAAAGAAGTCGTTCCGGCCGTTACTGTTGACACGCTTGACGACAACTCGATAAAGACGGCTCCGATCGTCGCCGTCACGCCCGAACAGAAAGAAGTGGAAGTAGGCTCGGTCATACAGACCACTCCACCCGCCGCTGCAGTCGTAACTCCTGCGCCGGTCGTTGCCAAGGCAGCCCCGGAAGCTGAAGAACTGCCGCACACGGCAAGTTCTATGCCGCTGATTGCACTGCTTGGCGGATTGTCCATCAGCCTTGCTCTCGGCCTGAAGCTTTTCCTCAAGCTGGCCTCGTAAGCGTACGTAACTCCCCGCGTTGCGGACGTGATCGCAAGGTCACGTCCTCCTTCGCGAGAAAGCTTCTTGTGATTGCCAGCGCAAAGTTTTACAAGCGTTTTCCGGGCTGGGAGCGTCTGCTCCTCACGCCTGTGCTGCTTGTCCTCGGCATCGTAGGCCTCTCACCATTTTTCCTTACGGATCCAATCATTAACGTTCACGGCCAGGCGAAAATTGAAGTGACCAGCGACCTCGTCCTGCTGCCTGTAAACGTTACTGACACTCGCGGAGCATTTGTCGCCGGGCTCACGCTGCAAGACTTCCGCGTTTATGAAGACGGGCAACTCCAAAAACTCACTGTATTTGAAGAGGGAGACACGCCTGTAACGGTGGGGCTCGTCGTTGACCACAGCAAAAGTATGGGCCCTAAGATCCCTGATGTTATAACCGCGGTGTCCTCTTTCGCTCATTCGAGCAATCCACAAGATGAAATGTTTGTGGTGGATTTCAATGATGACGTTTCAGTTGAACTTATGCATGGGAAGGCGTTTTCCAATGATGCGAAGGACCTCGGGGAGGCTCTCAGAGCCGTCTCCGCGCGGGGACGCACCGCGCTCTACGATGCTGTAAGTGAAGGTTTACAGCACTTGCAGTATGGGCATTTGGAGAAGAAGGCGCTCATCATCATCAGCGATGGCGGAGACAATGCCAGTCATCTGAAGTATTCGCAGATTCTGGCGCAAGCTCGACAATCGCAGGCATTGATCTATTCGATCGGCCTGGTCGGATCGAATGAGGCCGAGGAAAATCCGGGTCTTCTCCGGCGGCTCTGCAAAGATGCCGGAGGAATCGCCTACTTCCCCCAAGAAGGCGAACCCGTTGCAAAAGCATCGACAGAAATCGCTCGCGATCTTCGCGAGCAGTACACACTTGGATATACGCCGCAAAACATGAAGCGTGCTGATGTTTTTCGAAAAGTCGAAGTGAAAGTCACTGCTCCAGACCATGGCAAATTACGCGTACGAACTCGACAGGGCTACTCGCCTGTTGCGCAAAAGCAGCCCATGGCGCAGTCGGGATCGGGGACAAGATGATTCCGCGTTCTCATCCGGTGAAGGCTGCCTCGTCAACGCGAATCCACATCCTCCGCGCTGCTTGCTACGTTTTCCTCGTCTTCGGCGTTGTCGCCGTGGGCTACGCCGGCTTCGTCTTCGCGGATTCACATGCTTATCAAACCCTCGAATTGAAGAAATTCGAGCAGCCCGGTCCTCGCCCGGAATCCCGCGTCTTGGCGGAGGGTGACGTAGTCGGTGAAATTCAGGTGCCTCGCTTGGGGCTCTATGCCATCGTGCTTCAGGGCGATTCCCCTGCCAATCTGAGGCGGGCCGTCGCTCACCTGTCAAATTCGGCCTTGCCTGGCGAATGGGGCAATGTTGCACTGGCAGGTCACCGGGACACTTTTTTCCGCCCACTCCGCGATATTCGCCTGGGTGACGAAATCAGATTCAAGACAAGGGTCGGCAGTTTCGAGTACCTCGTGGAGTCGATTGACGTCGTTGCTCCCAGTGATACTCAGGTTGTGGAACCATCGGGCGGCCACGAGCTGACATTGCTCACTTGCTTCCCGTTTCACTATGTAGGTCCAGCGCCGAGGCGTTTCGTTGTACATGCCCGCGAGGTTGGCCGGTCCTCGCAGGAGCAACTTGCAAAAGTAAATGAAACTAACGTGCCTCGCGGTGATTCGCGTTGAAGCGCGCCGCGCAATGATCCCCTCCCGTTGAACAGAGTGCCTTTCATGCACTCATCCCCAACACTCTGAAGCAGCGGGGAAGTGTGCTGAAGTGAACAGACATGCTGGTTCGCGCAGCCTAACATTTGTCTATCTGGGAACGCGCCCGACGCCATTTCGGGCACCCCAGACGCAGTGCGGGCTCGGCTAGTTTTGACTGGAACAAAAATGCTCTGGACAATTCTCGTTGCGTTGTGCGTCCTTTGGCTCCTGGGCATGGTGACCTCCTACACGCTCGGAGGATTCATTCACATCCTTCTGCTCGTGGCTCTGGCTATCTTTGTAATTAACTTGATTCAGGGCCGAAGGCGGATGGTTTAGTTGAGAAATCAAAGACGAATATGAAACCAATCACTTGGATTGGAATTCTCTTAATTGTCCTGGGCGGGCTGGCTCTCGCCTATCAGGGATTCAATTACACCCGTCAAGAAAAGGTTCTGGACATTGGGCCGATTCACGCCACCAGGGAAGATCAAGAACACGTTTCCATCCCGCCGGTACTCGGCGGGTTGGCACTGGCCGGAGGAATCGTCTTGCTCGTCCTTGGTGCGAAAAAGAATTCTTAGTTCGAAATGCGAAAGTGCCCCGCCTGAGAGTCGGGTAACGCATAACCCTCTCGAGAGTCACACCGCATTGAAAGTACTTCAACAAGTGGTTGGCGAAGTGAATGCCTGCAAGAGAAAGTTTTGACCATGGAGGTCAGCGATGAAGAGATTTATGGTTGCCGCAGCATGTCTTACGCTTGTTGCGGGTGTGGTATATGCCAAGAAACTGAATAAAGAGCAAAAACGCCTCGAAGAGTGTGGCCTTGTCATGGAGGAAGTGCTCAACATCCCTGACAATATTCCCCATGAGCTCTTGGAAAAGGCCGAGTGCGTCATCGTGATTCCTTCCGTCAGAAAGCTGGCGTTTGGAATCGGTGCGGACTACGGACGCGGCGCGATGGTTTGCCGGACAGGCGAGAAATTCCGCGGGCCCTGGGGAGCACCAGCCATGTACGCGCTGGAAGGTGGCAGCGTGGGGTTCCAAATCGGCGGAGAAGCTACCGACTTGATCCTCCTGGTCATGAATGACAGGGGAATGGAATCGATTCTCAGCAGCAAGGTCAAGTTGGGCGCCGATGCTTCGATTGCCGGAGGACCCAAGGGACGTGATGCTTCCGCGGATACCGATGCTTGGATGCGCGCTGAGATTCTCAGCTACTCGCGTTCCCGCGGTTTGTTTGCCGGCATTTCCCTCGAGGGTTCCACGATTCGTCCCGACGACGAGGCCAGTCAACAAGTCTATGGCCATGCCATCAGGGCTAAAGAGATCGTGAGAGGCGAACACACAGGAGTGCCTGATACAGGTCGAAATCTCGTCAACGCATTGCAAAAGAGCGCACCCCGCAACGAATCCGAGCGGGCTTCGAATCAGTAGTTAGGGGTTGCCGGCTTGCGCGGGCTTTTCTTCACCCCGGCGAGCTGCCAATCTGCAGAGAAGTGGTTCGCCGGAGTGCTCCGGTGAACCCTCAACTGGGGCCATCTGCAAAGGCCGCACTACCTGAACCACCCTTTGCAGTTTGGCCCCGGACTTTTTTAGGTCGTCGCGCGCGAATCATCCGCACGGAGCGAAGACTAACGGGGGAATGCGCATAGTGAGGCTTTGCCGTAATCCTGCCAATGGGTCATTTGTGACGACGGTCGCTGAAGTGTTCTGCATGGCCATTGGCGTCCAGCCAGCTCAGAAGAGAGCGGATGCTGCCGTGTGCCAGAGCAATACTTGAATCGGCGGCGCCATAATAGAGATTGATAGTGTCCCCATCCGCTGCCACAGTATAGCCGCAAGGAAAGACGACGTCTTGCACGTCCCCATGACGCTCGTACTCCGCCTCGGGCGCAAACATCCAGGAATCCCCCCGGATCAGGCATTTTTCCGGCTCTTGAATGTCGAAGAGAGCTAGACCCAGCCGATAGATGGAGCTTGATGGCGTCCTTCGCACGCCGTGATAGATCATCAGCCAGCCTCTTGAAGTTTCAATCGGCGGAGGTGACATGCCAATTTTGTTGGCATCCCACCAAGCGCCGCGACGGGCTTCCAGCATGAGCTTGTGGTTTCCCCAATGACGCAAATCCGGGGAGTAGGAGATCCACACGTGAGCCCCGAGAGGTGTCATCGGACGATGGATCAAGGCCCAGAATCCTCCGATCCTTCGAGGCAGGAGCGCTGCGTCTTTGTCGTCTGGTGGCATGACCACACCAAATCTTTCGAAACTGCGAAAATCCTCGGTCAGGGCCAGCGACACTCCGGGACCGCCGCGAGAATAAGACGTGTACGCCACAGCGAATTTCTTGAGTTCCGGGACGTAGGTTATGCGCGGGTCCTCAATGCCCCATATCTCTTCGGGATATTGATCCGGATCGGGTATGAGTGTCGGCTCACGATCGATTTGCCAATTACCAACTCCATTTGCCGATCGGGCCGCGCATAGGTGCGAGAGTCCACGGCGATCTTCCACGCGGCAAAGCAACAGCGTTGAACCGTCCTGCAGAAGTGTCGCGCCGGCGTTGAAAACGCTGTTGATGGAATACGGCCAATCCTTTCCCGTCAATATCGGGTTGGAAGGATGCCGGAGAAATAGCGTTTCGTACTGATTTCTTGGTGCCTTCTCTGCCAATTTCACCACACTCATGGAATAGGCCCCTCTAAATTTGCCTCAGTCCGAACAATACCGCCCCGCGTGTTACAGCTTGTTTCCGGTGCCGTCGGTTTCTTCCAACCGGCGCATTTCCAGGAGTGCCATTAAAAATGACAGCGTGGACTCCGCTCCCTGATTTTCATTTGCCCGGTCGGGATGCAAGCCGTCTCGGCAACCGCCGGTTGCGGGATCGTAAAGAGCAACTTGAAGATCGTTGTCTCCTAAGAACCAGTTGAACGCGGACCACGCCTCTTTGCGCCAGCGGCCCTTTCCCGTTGCCCGATAGGCCTGCAAGCATGCGGAGACGGCCGCGCAGGCCTCCACTGGTTGCTGGTCAAAGCGAGCCTTCTCGGTATTCTTTGAATAAAAGCCCTGCGATCCAATGGGCACGAAATGGCCCTTCAATTCACAACGTTGAACCCTGACCAGCCAATCCAACGCCTCGAGTCCAGCCTTAACCATCTCTTCGTTAGCGGCGCGCATCCCCGCTCGAATGAGTGCCTGCGGCAATCGCGCGTTTGAATACGCGAGCACATTTTCAAACCACTTCCATTCATCGGATCGGTTGGCGCGATAGGAATTCAACAATCGATTTGCCAATGTGTCGGAGGCTTTAAGCGCAGCGCGATCCCCGGGGAACGAGTCGAGATATTCCTGCAGCCCCAGCAAGGCAAACGCACAGGCGCGCGGGCTCTTAAATTCGATAGCCGCCGGAACGGCCAGCTCAAACATGCGCCCCGCGGCTCCTCTCCATCCCGCGTTCTTGGACCTGCCCAGAACCGTCCCCAATCCCCACAAGGCTCGCCCGTGACTGTCCTCCGATGCTTCCTGCGCCTGCCATTCGTGTTCGTAACTCAGACAGTTTCTGAACCGTTTTGTGGTTGGATCAAGGGCAAGCCACAGGAAGGCCAGATACCGCGAGGCTAAGTCCGTCGAGCCGTTGAGTGTGCCTTCTGCAAACTCGTCGAGGAGAATGGCTACGATTAGGGCGCGGGCATTGTCATCTGTCGTATAACCTTCCGGATAGTTCGGGACCACGAAAACTGCGTGCTCGACGATTCCCGTTTGGTCTGTCATCCGATACAGGTGATCCAGCTTGATGGCAGGAAGTCGGTCGAGTGTCTTTTCTGTGTTCTGCGCGGAAAATGTGGCCCGCGGATTTCGCAAACGCTCGTTGTATATGCGTTCGAAACTCTTCATATACTTCTGCGCTGCGCGATTCCAAACCATGTCTCTCGCGTATAGATAGGCGCGCTTTCGCATGGCGTGCCTGGCCGTGCTGTTCTCCAGAAGTTCGACCGTTTTTGCCGCTATCGCTTCCGGATCGTCAAACGGAACCAGTACGCCTCGCTCGTCGTCCAGGAGTTCGATCGCGTGCAGGTAGGGCGTCGAGATGATGGCTTTGCCGGCGCTCAAGGCGTACGCAAGCGTGCCCGAAACGACTTGCGCCTTATGCTTGTAAGGAGTGATGTAAATGTCCGCTGCCCCGATCAATTCGACCATCTCTTGGGGACTCACAAAACGATTGCGAAAGATCACACTGGCCTCAACGCCGAGCTCTCCCGCTAAGTTCTGCAGGTAACGCCGGTATTTCTCCCCGTCGCGTCGCAGGACATGCGGGTGAGTTGCGCCCGAAACCATGTAAATAACATTGCTGTGACGCAAGAGGATCTTGGGCAGAGCTCGGATGACATTTTCTATGCCCTTATTGGGCGAGAGCAGGCCAAATGTCAGCAAAACGTCTTTCCCCTCCGTTCCGAACCCATCCTTGTAGAAATTGGGATCGGTGAAGGGCAGATCGGGGATCCCATGCGGTATCAGATCGATCTTGTCGGTTGAAACCTTGAACACTTCCTGCAGGATGTCCGAGGAATGCTGGCTCATGACGATCAGGCGGTCCGAGAGAGCCGCAATTTCCTCCATTACCGCGCGCTGGTCAGGATTTGGATCGCGAAGTACCGTGTGCAACGTGGTTGCGACGGGCATTCGCAGGCGCCTCAGCAGCTCCAGGATATGCCCGCCGGCTCGTCCGCCAAAGATTCCGTATTCGTGCTGCAAGCAAACCAGATCGATATTGCTGAAGTTCAAAAAGTCGGCAGCCTCCCGGTAGGACGCCAGGTTGCCTTCGGACAGCTCGAACCTCACCCTGGCGGGATACGTGTAGCCCTCTTCCGTATCGTTAACCGGAAGTGCCAGCAGATCCGTCGCGCCATATTCCGCATGGATGGCGTCGCATAAATCCGTCGTGAACGTCGCGATCCCGCAATGCCGCGGAAGATAGTTCCCTACGACGGCGATACTGTTCGGGAGAGCTGCGCGTGCCGGTACAGGCGTCAGCCTGATTGGCATCTCTTCCAATTCGAGAGTCTGCGAGTGAATGAGTGCTCCGGTTTCTGTCAGTGGCATCAATTTTGGCAGTGACATTCTATTTCCTGTGAATTCACCAGGCCGGGTAAAATTACAGCATGGCCGTTAGAGTGCAATTCGCATTGGATGTGCTTTTGCGAAACTTCTTTTCTGCTGGATCCGGGAATGCGCCTGCGTAATCAGAAACTATCGGCCGGCCTACTCGTGTAAGACAACCGTGAGCAATGACTTATTGACCTTGATTTTGCCGTTGTATTCGATAAACCCCAGTTTCCTGAATTTGTTCATGAAGAAATTCACGCGTGAACGAGTGGTTCCGATCATGCTCGCCAGGGTTTCCTGGGAAACTTTCGGCAAGATGCGGTCCGGCTGATCTTGTTTTCCATATCGCGCGAGAAGCAGGAGCGTGCGGGCCAGGCGCTTTTCACTCGAATTGAAGAGCTGATCGATCAGATCCTCTTCCACCTTGATGTTATGTCCGAGCATGTACCGGATGAAATGGTCTGATAACTCATGTTGCGCATGGAGTACGCGCAGCAGTTCGTTTTTATCGATCACGAGAACTGTGGTTGGTGTAATGGCTGTAGCAGTACCCATTCGAACCGTCTGGCCCGCCATGCAGCCCTCCCCAAAAAAATCACTCGGACCAAACATGGCGACCACCGCTTCTTTTCCGGACCCGTTCACCACGGAGAATTTCACGCCTCCCTTTTGAACGTACATGACGCTAGTTGCCGGCTCCCCCTGGGAATAGATCGATTCACCTCTTCGAAATTCCGCAATCTTTCTCGCCACTCCCGAGGTATCGAGGAAGACCTGAGGGTCGAAAGGATCGACGGTTCCGTTTTTTTTGAGTTGTTTTGATTTCATATTGAGCTCGAGACCCCGGCTCGATTATTGCGCTCCGCGGCCGTGTCCACCATACCAAGGCGCATCCTTCCACAACTGTCCAAAAAGGCACAATTCGCTGTTTTGGGAGGTTCCTTCGCTTGTGTGCAAAACAGAACAGACGATAAATCCCGAGTCGTGGATTATGCGTGCACCCCTGCCCGAAGTATGGAACGCCTTCAAACTGGCTGAAGAGGAGAAGCTCATGCGCAAGTTGACGGTAAATGGGATTTTATTTTCTGCGCTCCTGCTGGCCATTCTGGCGGCGGGGTGCGGCGACTCGGATAAGAATGCGGGCGTCGGGAACCCCGGCTCCCCCTTGACTGCGCCTTCAGTGGAGGCGCCGTCTGTACTTCCTCCAAACGGGTCTTCAGGGATATGCCCCAACGCCGTTGTCACCGCAGTCTTCAGCAAGGCCATGAACCCGGCGACGATCAACACCTCTACGTTTACTTTGACTTCAAGCGGGGGGAGCGTGACTGGGAATGTTACCTACGATCCCACGACCGATACTGCCACCTTTACACCTGCATCCCCCGGCCTCGCACTGAATACCACTTATACCGCCACGATCACCACCGGGGCGGCTGACACGTTTGGAAATAAACTGGCAGCCAATTTCACCTGGAGCTTTATGACCGCTACCGCGGCTTGTAATTCTCCCGTGCCGCTGCTGACGGCTGGAAACTTCAAAATCCTGGCTGGTTCCACCGTGACCAACACCGGCGGCACTACCATCGCGGGCGGAGATCTTGGACTTAGTCCCGGAACCTCAGTCACGGGATTCCCGCCGGGAACGCTCATCTCGCCTGCGGTTATGCATGTGACCGATCCCACCGCGGCGCAGGCACAGCTCGATTTGACCGCAGCCTATAACTTCGCCGCCGGTATCGTTCTGCCCGCACCGGCCGTTCTGCCCGGAAATCTGACAGGCCTCACACTTACAGCGGGCACGTACAAAACCTCGAGCTCGACAGGGATAACAACAGGTAGCGTCACTCTGACGGGAAGTGCCAGCGATGTCTTTGTCTTCCAGATAGGTTCCACGCTGACCACCGGGACCAACACTTCGGTTGTACTTTCGGGCGGCGTCCTGGCAAGCAACGTGTTCTGGCAAGTAGGAAGTTCAGCCACCCTTGGTGTGGGCTCAACTTTCAAGGGCACCATTATGGCCCTTACTTCAATCACGTTAGATAACGGCGCAAGCCTGCAAGGCAGGGCGCTGGCAAGAAATGGCGCGGTCACACTGGACACTAATACGATTACTGATCCTTAAACTGAAGCATCCGGGAGTGGGTTCAACTGCCCACTCCCCCGCGAGAAAAAACTTTAAGTCATCAAGTTCGGAGGAATATTCGCATGTCATCTCAAGCAAAGAGCTATACAGGTCGGGTCTTATCAATGCTGCCGGCAGTGATCGCGGTCCTGTGTGCGTTTGCCAGCCTCGCCGCAGCCCAGGACCAGCCTGCCCCGAAATGGGAGCTGTTCGGCGGATACTCCTTCTTTCAGCCCGGCGCGGATGTGCACGGCCAGCTTCCAGGAGCATTGTTCCCGTTAAGCAGCCGCATGGAGGCCAACCCCCGCGGCATCGGCCTCAGCGCCACCTATGATTTTAACCGTTGGTTTGGTTTGACTCTTGATACCAGCACCCATTGGGGGAGCGGTGAGAGTACGCTAGGCCGCAGAATTGACGACGCCGCGCTCTCCACTCTCTCCTTCGGACCAAAGGTTACTTTCCGTAGCCAACATTTTTCGCCATTTCTTGAATTCCTAGTGGGCGACCATCGTTTGATGCCCGATGCCTTCCATGACATCGACAAACTGGGCTTCATGATCGGCGGCGGTCTGGATGTCAACCTGACCAGGCATGTTGCCCTGCGCCTGATCAGGGCCGACTACGTCTACTCGAATTACCGGTATGGTGCTGCGGCTATAACGCCCCGCACTGAAATCCGGGGCCTAAGAGCGCAGGTTGGCCTCAATTTTATGTTTGGCGGAGGAGCGCCTCCCGAGTCGCCCACTGCCGCTTGCTCGGTGCAGCCGGCGGAAGTGTTTGCTGGCGAAACTGTGACCGCGACAGCCAACGGATCTAATTTCGATCCCAAGCGTACCGTGAAATACAACTGGAATGGCACAGGAGTGAAAGTGGCGGGGAGCGATGCCTCCACGCAGATTGACACCACTGGCTTGCAGCCCCGCTCCTACGGCGTCACTGCCAACTTGAGTGATGGCCGCAAGAATGGTTCTGCATCCTGTAGCGCCAGGTTCACCGTGAAAGAACCCCATCCACCGGTAATTTCATGCTCGGCAGACCCGGCAAGCGTGCGAACGGGCGGGACTTCAACTATCAGCTCTAACGCCAGCAGCCCGGATGGCCGTGGCCTGACCTACAGTTACACAGCAACCGCCGGCGATATCTCCGGAAACGGCAACTCTGCTACGTTGAATACCCGGGGCGCTCAACCAGGCCGAATCACCGTCACTTGCAACGTAAGCGACGACCGTAGCTCGCCGCTCACCGCCTCGTCCACCACCGCGGTGAACGTCGAGGCTCCTCCTCCGCCACCACCGCCTCCTCCTGCGCCAGAGATCAAGCAATTGGAAGCCAAACTTGCCCTGCATAGTATTTATTTTCAAACGGCTCGGCCCACCGCCGAGAGTCCCCAGGGCGGCCTGCTCGACAGTCAGGCAGACATCCTGAAAACCCTCGCCGCGGACTTCAAGAGCTATCTGAGGTACAAGCCTGATGCCCACCTCATTCTCGGTGGTCATGCGGATCCCCGTGGCTCGGAGGAATACAACAAGGCTCTCACGGAGCGGCGCGTCGATCGCACCAAGAACTTCCTGGTGGAACACGGCGTCCCCGCAGACCACTTTGACACTCGGTCGTTTGGCAAAGAGGACCAACTGACTGCCGAGCAGACAAAGGAACTTATAGCGCAAAATCCGGATTTGACTCCCGCCGACCGGCAAAAAATGCTGAACAATCTGCGGGTGATGGTCCTGGCCAACAATCGGCGTGTGGACGTCACCTTGAGTACCACCGGACAGCAATCCACTCGCCTGTACCCCTTTAACGCCAAAGATTTCTTGGCTCTAATCAGCACCAAGGGCGGAGAAAAGAAGCCCGTGGTCAAGAAGAAGCCAAGAAACTAAGGGCAAACGCTGCTTCAGATTGATAAGGCATCAGCCTCCGCGGACTGGAATCGGGGGGCATTTCACACCCCCCGATTTCTCACTCGATTCAGATCTCATTCGCACCATCCTTGTGTGGAATCCTGCTTCTCATTTCTTCTTGTCTCATTCGAATGGAACTTTCTAATCCTGTCTCTCCCCACTGCCCTATAGCGCCTGCGCGATAAGAGTGCGGCGCGCCTGCTAACTCCCGTTAACACGAGCGGTCCCGAAAAACTTTCCGCAACAACGGCCAAGAAATCCGTTGTGTATCAGGGCTCACTCACAACGGTTCCCTTTTCCGCAAATGGAATTGCTTCCGTTTCAATTTGGTGCGAATTCGATTCAGAGTGAAAAGCCGCCTCTAGCGGAACAAGGTCAATTCAAGCTGTCCTCTCTTTAAAATCAATGATTTAGCGGCGTGGCTGGGTCGAGATCAAGTAAGGATGCGTCAAGCTCTGTTCTGGTGCAGGTATTGCATGGTCAATGGCCAGGGGGCGAAAAAAGTACGCCTAGTCGCCGGTTGAACAGGAGAAACTAATGCATAAGGTAAAGGTCAGCAAGATTTGGATCCCGGCGTTGTTCTTGGCCGTCGCGATGACCGGGTGCGGCGACTCGGACAAAAACGCTGCGGCGGGAAACCCCGCTGCCCCAGCGCCCCCGGGTACGCCGGGTAACCCTTTGACCCTCCCTGTGGTGACCTCTGCAACTCCGCTGGCTGGCTCTACTCTCGTTTGCCCCAACACCGCGGTAATCACAGCGACATTCAGCAAGGCCATGAACCCCGCGACGATCGACACGTCAACCTTCACGTTGACCTCCAGCGGGGTGGGCGTGTCCGGCAAAGTTACCTACGTTGTGGCGACCGATGTCGCCACCTTTACACCCTCGAGCGCTCTTGCGCCCAGCACTCTTTTTGCCGCCACGATTACCACCGGGGCAGCCGATACGTTCGGAAATACTCTGGCGACCAAGTTCGTGTGGACGTTTACGACCTCCCCTGTCTGTCCGCCTCCAACGCCGCCGCCCCCGCCACCCCCGCCCGCGCCTCCCTCACCGCTGGGAACGGCTTGCACTTTCGGAATTCTGGCCGCTACCCCGGTCGTAAGCAGTGTCGGCCCCACCATCGTTTCAGGAGGAGACATAGGAATATGGCCTGCGGCTTCGATCACCGGTTTTCCTCCGGGAACACTGACTGGCACAAAACACATGGGCGATGCCGTTGCCATGACCGCGCAGGGTGACTTGACCACGGCCTATAACAACGCCGCGGCGGCAGCAGGTGGGGCCGTCCTCCCCGCAGATATCGGAGGGCTCACCCTTGCCCCTGGCGTTTACAAGACAACGAGCGCTCAGCCTTCATTGGGAATAACTGGGAATCTCACCCTCAGCGGCAGTGCGAGTGGCGTTTGGATCTTCCAGATCGTGTCCAGCCTGACTACGGCTGCCGGCAACAGCCAAGTCATCATGTCCGGCGGAGCATTGTCTAAGAACGTCTACTGGCAGGTTGGTAGCTCAGCGACCCTGGGAACCAACACAATATTTCAAGGAACCATAATGGCTCAGGCATCCATCACGCTTACCACGGGCGCGACGCTTGATGGTAGAGCGCTGGCTCGGACGGGCGCGGTTTCCTTGGACAGCAATCCGGTCAATGTGCCTACCTGCCCGTGAGGCATTCGGCCTTAAACGATCTTGATGCTGTCTCGCTAACCACAGCACGGAAACGCACGATTTAACGTTAGTAAAGTTTGGAGGAAGATTCGCATGTTATCTCAAGCAAAAGGCCATCCCGGTAGGGTCTTGGCAATCCTGCCTGTAGCGATTGCCATATTATTCATGTATGCCACTCTCGCGGCAGCTCAGGATCAGCCTGCTCCGAAGTGGGAGCTTTTCGGCGGATATTCCTTCTTTCACCCGGGTACCGATGTGCACGGTCAACTTCCGGGGGCATTGTTGCCACTTAGCAGCCGCCTGGAAGCGAATCCTCGTGGCATCGGCCTAAGCGCCACCTATGATTTCAATCGTTGGCTGGGCCTAACGCTCGATTTCAGCACCCATTGGGGTGCCGGTGAAACTACGCGATTCGAAAGAATTGACGACGCCGCGTTCTCCAATCTCTCGCTGGGTCCAAAAGTTACTTTCCGCCACAAACATTTTTCCCCATTTCTCGAGGCCTTGGTTGGCGACCATCGTCTTACGCCGGATGCCTTCCACGACGTTGACAAGCTGGGGCTTATGCTCGGCGGCGGCCTTGATATTAATCTTTCTAGGCATATTGCCCTGCGCCTTCTAAGAGCCGACTACGTAGTCTCGACGTACGAGTTTGGTCCCCCGACACTGCACCATACCGAAGTCCGGGGACTTAGACTTCAGACTGGCCTCAATTTCATGTTTGGCGGCGAAACACCCACAACCCCTCCCAATCATCCCCCCGTGGCTTCTTGTTCGGTTGACCGGGACAAGCTGTACGCTGGCTCGGGAGAATTCGCGGTAGTGCGTGTGGACGCCAGCGATCCCGACAACGATTCTCTGAACTACTCCTGGACCACAAACGGCGGCAACATCGAAGGCAGCGGCCCCGAAGTCCGCTGGAACTCCTCCGGCGCGAATCCGGGGTCCTACCGAGTAAAAGTACGCGTGGATGATGGACGCGGCGGCACCGCCGATTGTTCAGCAGAAATCCGCGTGGAACCCCGTCCCAATCATCCCCCAACCATGACCTGCTCTGCCGACCGTAGTTCGGTGTCGATCGGCGATTCAGTGCAGATTACGGCGACTGCCAGCGATCCCGACAACGATCCGTTGACCTACTCTTGGAATGCCAGCGCCGGACGGATCCGCGGCAGGGAAGCCTCCGTAAAGTTCGATACCACAGGTCTGAAGCCCGGACACTATTCCGTATCGGCTCACGTAGAAGACGGCCGCGGTGGCGCCGCGGATTGCCAGCTGGGAATCGAAGTCCAGCAGCCCCCGCCTCCGCCGGAAATGGTGGAGCTGGAATCTAGACTCGCCCTCCACAGCATCTATTTTCCGACGGCTCGGCCGTCGGCCGCGAAGCCCAGCGGCGGCTTGCTCGACAGTCAGGCAGAGATCCTGAAAAACCTGGCCCAGGACTTCAAGAGCTATCTGAGATACAAGCCTGATGCCCACCTCATTCTCGGTGGTCATGCGGACCCGCGTGGCTCGGAGGACTACAACAAGGCCCTCACGGAGCGGCGCGTGGATCGCACCAAGAACTTCCTGGTGGAACACGGCGTCCCCGCGGACCACATCGAGACACGCTCTTTCGGCAAAGAGAACGAGCTGACTGCTGATCAGGTAAAGGAACAGATAGCGCAAAATCCGGACTTGAGCCCGAACGACAGACAGCAAATGCTGAACAATCTGCGGGTGATGGTCCTGGCCAACAATCGACGTGTGGACGTCTCCTTGAACACTACGGGACAGCAGTCCACTCGTCGCTACCCATTCAACGCGAAAGACTACTTGGCTTTGATCAGCACCAAGGGCGGAGAAAAGACTCCTCCGGTCAAGAAGAAGCCAAGAAACTAAGCGCAACCGCTGCTTCAGATTGATGACGCATCAGCCTTCGCAGACTGGAATCGGGGGGGGCATCCCCCCCGATTTCTCTCTCAACCTAACTCTGGTTCTCTCCGATCAACGCTTAACGGAGTCCCCTCCCGCTATCCGTGGCCTAAGGCCACGGAGATGAATGTGCGGCTCATTTCTCCCGATCAGGGTGACTCCCCGCCGGGAAGTCTGTTAGCGAGACTGTCTCAAAGGGCACAGTTATTTATCTTCATAGTCTGTAACATCCACGAATAGCCGGCGAGAAAGAGCGGCCTAGCGGGGAAGTACGGCAAGGCTGGCTTGTGGCCACTTTTGCCGTTCCAGACAAAGAAGTGGCCACCGGGCGTTGTCTTGCTTTGATTTTAGGTTTTTAGGAATTGTAAGAGGTATGAAAATGAAAACGCTGCGCAGTATGATGTTTTGTTTTGTTGCTTTACTCCTTTTGTCGCCATTGCTTCGTGCAGAGGATCTTTCCAAGTATCGGCAGTTTAGCTTTGGAATGAGCTTGACGAGAGTGCTTGAGCGTACGGATCAAAAGATTGCCGACGTAAAGGTGATTCATGGCCGTCCGGCACTGATTCAGGAGCTGACTTGGTGGCCTCCGAGTCTTCCCGGGGCTTCCTTCCGGTCTGATACGGTCGAGCAGATTCTCTTGTCCTTCTACAACGGCGCGCTCTACAAGATTTCTGTGACCTACGATCAAAATTCTACTCAAGGGCTCACTGAAGCCGATATGGTGAATTCCATTTCGGCGAAATACGGTCCGCCGGCAAATGTAGTTTTTGCGATGGACAATCCAAAGATCGACCCGTATGACGCCGAGCGAAAGCCTGTCGCTTCTTGGGAAGATGCGCAATATTCCTTCAAACTCGTCCGTTCCTCCTTTACGGATCGTTTTGGGCTCGTCATTTACTCCAAGCAAGCAAATGCCGAAGCTGAACTTGCCATTGCGGAAGCCGTGAAATTAGACAAGCAAGAAGGCCCGCAAAGGGAAGCCGACCGTCAAAAGAAACAAACGGATGATCTCGAGGCGGCGCGACAGAAGAACCAGAAAAACTTTCGTCCGTAGTTCCCGCAATCGGTCCCCACAGCACATGCGGCGGTCAAAGGAGGAAATTGTGTCCGGCGGCTCTGCCGTCTGATCGTTCAAACGAATTGCACGTCAGAAATCAGTCAGCGTATGCGTGGGTATGGCAACGCGCACCGCGTTCAGGACCGCGGCGAGGTCGATGATTTCCTGCGTGATGGCTCCTCCGATTGGCGGCAGGTAACCCAACGCGGCAGCGAACATTCCCAGAATACTCAATGCCATCCCCCCGATGGCGGATTGAAGCGCAATGTGCCGCATACGACGAGCGATATGAATCAGCTCGTCCACTCGACCCAGGGAAGTCTCCAGGATAACTGCATCGGCAGCTTCGGACGTGATATCGCTCTGGACTCCAAAGGCAACGCCGACCGTTGCTGCTTGCATGGCCGGGGCGTCGTTCATGCCATCCCCAAGGAACAACGTAGGGGCCTGCGCCGCCTCCTTGCGGACGATAGCAACCTTGTCTTCCGGGCTCTTAGCCGAATACAGTTCCGTGATCCCCACTTGCTCGGCCAGGTGCCGTACTTCCTGGTCGCGATCGCCAGAAACGATTAGGACACGGTTTACCGCATGGCGCGGTCCTAAATGCCTAATAAATGTGCGGCTTTCTTTGCGAGGCATGTCATGGAAACGAAAAGTGGCAGCATATACATCGTCGACGAAGAGCAAGCATTCTAACCCCGGAGCGACCTGTGGTAAGGCAAGTTGTCTTTCGACCACCTTCTTGCGGTTCGTAATCCAGACACTGTGCTGGCCAACCTTTCCTCTGAGTCCCTCACCGGGCCGCTCGCTGATTTCTGAAACGAGTTCCACGGGAAGGTTTGCGTTTTGAGCTGCCTCAAGAATCGCCCGGGAAAGCGGATGTTTTGAATAGTGCTCCAAGCTTGCAGCAACTCGGAGAACCTCGTCCTTCGCAAAGCCGGGGGCACAAAGGATCTCGGACAGCGAAGGCTTGCCGTATGTCAGCGTTCCAGTCTTGTCGAAGATAAGGGTGCGGCAACGGTCTATCTGTTCGAGCGCGGCTGGGTTCTTTATGATGATGCCGCGCCTCGCGGCCAGGGAAATTGCGCCAATCACTGCTACGGGAATGGAAATGAGGAGAGGGCAGGGTGTAGCCACGACTAAGACGGCCAGGAAGCGGTGGGATTCGCCTGTCGCCGCCCAAGCAGCTCCAGCGAGCGACAGTGCCACAGGTGTGTACCAGGCACCGAGCGCGTCTCCCAGCCGGCGGATGCGGGGTCGGCGTTGTTCTGCGTCTTGCATCACTTGCATAATTCTCGCGTAACGCGAATCTACTGCCAGTTTTTCAGCGCGAATGTGCAAGGCAGCATCGCCATTTATGGAGCCCGAAAGCACTTCCGAGCCCGGCGTTTTGGGAATCTCGAACGGCTCACCAGTAAGATAAGCTTCATTCATCTTCCCGTGACCCTCGATGACCGCACCATCGACGGGGCAAATTTCGTGTGGAAATACGACGAGCGTGTCCCCGACCGCGATGTCTCCGAGTCTTACATCCGATAAGTCGGGACCGCATTTGCGATGGGCGACTTGTGGCATCCGTTTGGCAAGCGCATCAAGGACCGACGACGCGCGGCGGCTGGCGAATACTTCAAGGGCCGTTCCTCCCGAGAGCATCAGAATCACGATCGCAGCGACAAGATATTCGCCAAGAATTACCGAGGTGATGATCGAAATTCCGGCGAGGTGATCCGCTCCAAATTCCCGCGCAAAGAGTTTTTGCGTCAAGGGCACAAGGAGTGGTACACCGCCGATGACCAGGACCACGATTAGGGGAACTTGCCAAGCAATTCGGGGAGGATTCAGTAAATATCGAAGAAACAGATGGAGAAGAATCCCGGCGATTGTCAGAAGCGCAATGTTGTTCGGCTTCGTCCACACCGTTAGCACCCTAGGTTTTTTCAGCTGAGCTACGTCCATGGCTTGTGCCGCTCCGGGCGCTTTGTGGTTCGTCTCGAACTATGGTCGTTTGCTTGTACCCCCTCCGACTGTAACAAACATCACGGCGCGAGGTGACTTGGGAGAAGTGTAGGACCGGCGGAAGGATGTGAGTTTTTATGGTGCCGGGGGACTGGCATGCACGATTCTGCCACAAGCTAAGTTCTTTGTTGACTTCGCTGCATAGACTGCCTTTGGGAGCCGTCGGAATGTGTCTCAGAGGGTGATCGACAGTCGGTGGGAGATCAAAATCAACTTTGCACGGCGATGGTTTCGATTCCCATCGCCCGCTCCATAACTCACGATGATCCAATTGGTCTTACACGGCTAAGCTACCTGAATCCAGCATAAAAATGGACCGTTTTGGACCCCAAATGGACCCCCATGCGTCCAATTGGACCCTAAATCTTGAGGGGACAACTTTCTGAAATGTGCGAAGCGAAGCCGTCTCCCGTCAACGAGATCAGTTCTAATCACTTCTACGGAAAGCCGACAATTCAGCCAACTGGTGGGAACCGATCCACGTATGTCCCGCTCTTCACCGCCGCAATGTTGTGCGTAACCATTTTGGCTCTCGTTTGTCAGTACTAATCCGGGGCTGATGAAGATACGCTTTTAGCCCCACGCCAACACCAAGAGGAATATGGCCAGAATTCCACAAACAACACTAACAACTGCGTCCGCCAGCCATGCAGGAAAGAGACGAACGCCGAGGGGTGCAAGGTTTTCAGCCATGAAACTTCACTCGAATCTCTCGGCGTACATTCCTCAATCTAGTAGTCGAACCATTGATCCATCGCTTGCACCTTTTCCTTGGTATAAGGCGGGAACAAGTGCTCGATAGCCACGTCGGGCGGAGAGATCAGAATCGACTTCGCGTGGGTGAGGGAATCGTAGCCGTATTTCCCGTAGTAGTTCCCCAGTCCCGCGGTTCCCACTCCTCCGTAAGGCATGGACTCAATGAACAGAAAGACATTGGTCTGGTTTACGGCGCCGCCGCCGAAGGAAACGGACCCCAACACCCGATCGATCATCTGCTGATTTCGACTGAAGACATAGGTTGCAAGCGGTTTGGGCATCGACTTGATCTTCGCGAGTAGCTTTCCTACGTCGGAGTAGGTGAGGATCGGCAAAAGCGGCCCGAAGATTTCATCCTCCATGATTTTGTCGGACCATGAAATCGGGTAGAGGATGGTCGGGTCGAGGTAGCGAGCCGCAGGGTCGGACTTTCCGCCATAAACAACCTTTTGGGGATCGATCAGCGACGCCAACCGGTTGACCGCCGACGCACTGATGATGCGAGAGTAGTCGGGATTATTCTTGGGATCCACTCCGTAAAGTTCGACGACGGCTTTTTTGCATTGTGCAACAAACTGTTCTGCAACGGACTCATGCACGACCGCGTAGCCCGGTGAAGTGCACCACTGACCACCCCATGCCATTGCGCCCCAAACAATTTTCTTGGCGGCATCCGGAATGTTTGCCGTCTCATCCACAATGGCCGGGTTCTGTCCACCCAATTCAAGCAGCACCGGAGTGATATTTTCGGCTGCGGCTCGCATCACCACTTTGCCTACGCCCACGCTTCCGGTGAGGAATATGAAATCAAAGGGTAAGGTCAGGAGTTTCGTAACTACTTCTCTTCCACCAACGACGGCACTGAAGGATTCCGGCTCGAAGTACTTCGGGATTAATTCTAGGAGTAATTCGTCCGTCGCAAGGAGCGCTTCGGAGAGCTTCAAGATGCACGGATTGCCGGCCGAAAGAGCGGCGACGGCGGGGCGCAGCGATAATATGAGCGGTCCATTGAAAGGACAAATGATCAGAGTGACGCCATAAGGCTCGCGGTACACCATTCCCTTGTGCCCGCTCGCAGCGAGAAATTTGGGAAGAGGAGCTTCGACCGGTTTCATCCATTCTTTGAGTTGAGACTTGGCGGATTCCGTGGTGGCAATGGCTGCCGACACCTCGAAGACATTCTCCTGGCTGGCTGTTTTGAAGTCCCTGCGTGACGCGTCCGCAAAACGCTCAAAGTTCTCCTTGAGCATCCGTGTAAGGCGATTGAGCTGGTCAATTCTCGACTCGTAGGCCTTTGTCGCATCAGAAGCGAAGTAAGCTTTCTGTTTGTTGAACAAATCCTCAGCGCGGGTTTCTTCGCTCGTAGGTTGAGCGGGTGCTGCTTGCAATTCGACTACCTTGGGTTTCGACGACATCCTGGTCTCCTTTCGTCCTTCCTCATTTCGGTTATTTCCAAAATTTATCTACTTTCGCGAACAACTCTCTCTGTAAACTAAATTCTTCACTTCGGCTGTTCAGGATGGGTACTGCCGTTTTTTGTAACCAACACCATCCGAAAGCGCGCCTTCCCAGCCATCATCTTCGCGTACGCAGCCGGTGCCTCTTCGAGTGGGACGGTTTCGATCATCGCCGACACGCCACTCAGCGCACTGAAACGAAGCGTTGCGTCACCGGCCGCCGGGTTTCCCGTCAGCGAGCCTGCTAGCTTGCGCTCTCCAAAAATGAGGTCCGGGCTCGTGATCTCGATCGGCTCGGGTCCGGCGCCGACGTTAATGGAAACACCGCCCGGACGCAGGCCTTTGAAAGTCGCGGCCACTGTGTTGCCGCCTGAAGCCGTAATCAGAATCACCTTTGCGCCACCTAGCGCCTGGAGAGCTGCCGCGGGATCGGTAGCAGCACTGTCGATGTAGTGGTGAGCGCCGAGCTTCTTGGCGAGCTCCGCAGTGTTGCTGCCGCGGGCAATCGCCGCAACCTCGAAACCCATGTTCCTTGCGTATTTCACGCCGAGATGGCCGAGGCCGCCGATACCGAGCACAGCGACAAGATCACCCGCCTTCGCTGGCGCGTTTCGCAGGGCGTTGAACGTCGTGAGCCCCGCGCAAAGCAGCGGCGCAGCATCTACTGACGACAGATCGTCAGGGATACGCACAAGCCCGGTGGCCTTCGCGATCATCACCTCGGCATATCCGCCATCTGAATGAACGCCCGTGAATTCCTGGTTACTACAGTTCACGAGATCGCCATTTCGACAAAACTCGCAATATCCACAGGAACCGCCAAGAAACCCCACCCCTACGCGCTGACCAACCGTCCAGCCCTGGACGCCAAAGCCAAGGGCATCGATCCGACCGACCACTTCGTGCCCAGGGACGCGCGGCCAGTCGATCGCAAACGAGCCTTCCACCGTGCCGCCATCTGAGTGGCAAACACCGGACGCCTCGACGCGAATGCGCACTTGACCCGGGCCAGGATCGACCAGCGGTTTCATTACGGTTGCGAATTCTCCCGGTTTCGTTACTTGGATTGCTTTATACATTGCGCTCATAGGACCTCCCTTAAAGCTTTAGCCCCAACGGTCGGTGTCTTCACGCCTTCCGTTCGTCCCGCCCCAGAGTCCTGCCTGCTCGCGAATGTCCCCTTGGCGGTTGTTGTATCCAGCCCTGGCTTCGCAAACTCTGAACGATGTGGACTGACGATTAGCCGGTCTCCCCTCTGCCCGGTCACATATGTCCACACCCATTGCAGGAAGACGCTCACACGGAGGCTCGATGTGGCGAGGAATTGGAGGTGCACCGCCGCCCAAACGAGCCAAGCCACGAGACCGCTTATTCTGACCTTCCCGCTTTGCAGCACTGCGAAGCCTTTGCCGACCACAGCCATGCTGCCCTTGTCAAAGTAGTTGAATGGGGACGGCGGGGGATTCCCAACAATCCGGTTGTGAATTAGCTTTGCCGCATAACGCCCTTGCTGCATCGCTACCTGAGCAAGCCCCGGCAGGGGCTTACCATTTTGGTCAAGCGACGCCGTATCGCCCACCACAAAAATCTCCGGGTGTCCGGGCACAGTAAGATCTTTCTGAATGCGTACCCTTCCGGCACGATCTGTTTCGGCGTTCAACCACTTGCCTGCGGGCGAGGGTGCGACGCCCGCAGTCCAGATCACGGTTTTGCTGGCGACGCGCTCGCCCGCGATTACGACACCTTCTGCGTCGATAACATCGACGCTGTGTCCGAGCCGAACTTCGACGCCCAACTTCTCGAGTCGTTGCTTTGCGGCTTTGGAGAGATTCTCGGAAAATGTTCCCAAAACGTGAGCCGTATCGACGAGCACAATTCTTGCGGAGGCCGGATCGATTCTCCGAAAGTCTGATTTCAGTGTGTTTCTGACGAAAATCGCGAGTGCGCCGGCCATTTCCACACCGGTGGGACCGGCGCCGACGAGAATGAACGTTAGGAGGTCCCGATGGCGGCTCGGATCTTCCTCGGCTTCTGCCAATTCGAATGCCTGCAAGATTTTATTTCGGGCTGCCTCAGCATCTGCGAGACTCTTTAGGCCCGGCGCGTACTCCGCAAATTCATTATGACCAAAGTAGCTGTGACTAGCGCCAGTCGCCAGGATTAGGTAGTCGTAGGCGATCGGTACGTTCTGCCGGTCGGCGTCGCTGGAAATAACACAGTTCCGATCCTTATCCACCCCTGTGACCTCACCCATGATTACTGTCGTGTTCTTCTGATTCCGAAGGATGTTACGGATTGGCGTCGCAATCTGGCCAGGCGTCAGCACCGAGGTCGCCACTTGGTAAAGCAAAGGTTGAAACAGGTGGTGATTGGTGCGGTCGATCAGGATTACTTTTGCGGGTGTCTTCCTCAGAGCTTTGGCGGCGGCCAATCCTCCGAACCCGGCGCCCACAATCACTACATGTGGTAATTGATGTGTCATGGTATTCAGTCCTCAGACTTGTGCCTCTGCCTCAGCGAGACGACAGCGCGATAGTCTCTTCCGTCGATGGCACCTGTACACGCTCGAACCGAACCTCACTGATATCAATGGAGACCATCAGCATTTCCGTAATCGGCCTACGGTCAGGTCCACGCGTGTAGGCGCGACGCTTGGACGGAAGATGAATTCCATGCGCGACGATGTAGTCTGATGTGAGTTGGGCGGCTGGAAAGCCGCCCGCAATATTCACGCTATAGTCGTGACGACGCAGCTTTAAATCGGTATCGAAGAAGAAGTCTTGAATGAGGCTGTGCGTCTCTATGGAGCCAGGAAATTGTGCCCGCAGTACGTGCCACGTTTCGGCACCCTCTCGCCACGGTTCGACTTCCTCGACATGTACGCCATCCATCGCCAGAAGGAAGGGCGTCGTAAAGTAAGTCCAGAGGGCTTCGCCATTGAAATAGGCGAGATGAAGGGCATCCCAAGGCGTACTCATCTGATGACCGGCGAATGAGTCCTTGGGCGCCTGCCGTTCGGCCACCACGGTGCCATCCAGCTTCTCGATGGCAATGCGCTCCGGAGTGGACATTGCTTGTTGATCTGGAGCTCCAAACGGCAGAACGGACGAGCGTTCCTGATGCAGCCAGGCCGTCAGACGGCGCGGCGTTGCGTCCTGAATCATGCCTTTCAGGGAAAAGAAGCCACCTCCGGCGACGATGGTCGCCTCGACCTTTTCATAGTCGCGCCAACGATCCATGCCACCATGGGCGTCAAGAATTCTGCTAAGTAGCTGGTTCACGATTCCTCCTCATTAAGATCAGCTTCTCGTTACCGGTTATCTGTGTATGCAGGCAGCGCGCCCGGGAAGCGTGAGACTCATTCCTGACTATGGTCCGAAGGGGCCGCGATACCCAGGCGCTTCATTTTGTAAAACAGGGTAGTGCGTTTCAAACCGAGTCTCGCGGCCGCTCCTCGCGGGCCACCAAGTTTCCAATTGGCGCGCTGACAGGCAGCGAGAATTTCCTGACGAACCTTGTCCTCAAGTGTCGGATTTGAAATCTCAGCCGGAGCGGGTTCGAACTCTTCGAGCTCCGCTGGCTCGAAGACTCCGTCAGTAGAAAGGATAACGCCGCGCGCCACGTAGCTTTGCAACTCGCGAATATTTCCCGGCCACGAATGACGAAGGATGGAGCTCATCGTTTCCTGGGGAATGGTTTCAACAATCTTGTCCATGGAAGTCGCGAACTGTTCCACGAAATATGTCACGAGTTCCGGAATATCCCTTTTCCTTTCGCGGAGTGGCGGTAGAGAAATAGGGAAAATATTCAGCCGGTAGTAGAGGTCTTCGCGGAATTCACCGTCCTGGACCATCTGCCGCAAGTCTCGATGGGTGGCGGCTACGATGCGAACGTCGACCTTAGTGGTGCGTGTGCTGCCGACTGGTTCGAACTCGCGCTCCTGGAGAACACGGAGGATCTTCGGCTGAAGTTCCAGCGGCATGTCACCGATTTCATCGAGAAACAACGTGCCACGATCCGCCAGAGCGAAGCGGCCAACGTGAGAATTGAAGGCCCCTGTAAAAGCCCCGCGCTCATGCCCGAAAAGCTCGCTTTCGAGAAGACCTGCAGGCATAGCGGCGCAGTTGACTTTGATGAGATTCCGGTTTCGACGCGGGCTGAGCTCGTGAATCGCTCGTGCGATAACTTCCTTACCCGTGCCGGTTTCGCCGGAGATCAAGATGGTGGCACTCGTGGGCGCCACTGCCTCGACTTGTGCAAGGATCGTTCGCAGGCCGCCGCGGCGTCCCACGATGCTGTCCAGGAACGAAGGTTCGGAGCGTTCCCGTTTGCGCGCCACTGATTCATCTGGAGAATAAATGGTCGTGCTCATCATGGCGTTTGCCTTGTATTCATCTGCCTGAGTGCTTGAAATTGACATCATGTTTCACCCCTATCTCTAGAGCTAAAAGTTCCAACTGAGATTTCACGTTGTCTCCAATCCCCGAAGCCCGTGCAACCGTGCGCCAAATTTGCTTAAGCTGTAGCCTCCACAGCGGTGAGGTTCCCAGAAAGTGAAGCCACAAAAGGCATCTGTGCACAGAAAGGCTGTTGGTCGGTGTCCTTCAGGAAGACCAACCCTTTTTCGCCGGGATGCCGATCGATGATAAGGACATCACCCGGACGGACTTGCGCCGTCGCCAAGAGCCGCGCAAGCGGGGAGACCACGTAGCGTTCAATGGCGCGCTTTAGGTGGCGTGCGCCGTACCTTTGGTCGGTCCCCTCCTGCAGCAGGAACTGCCTCCCTTTGTTCGTAATCTGGAAAAGGAACGGGCGGGCCGTCGAATCCGATACACGGTGTTGCACTTGCCCCAATTCGATCTCCAGCACCTCACCGAGCTCATCCCGCTTCAACGGGTGGAACACCACCACGTTGTCCAGCCGGTTCATAAATTCAGGCGAAAACTTCCTCCGCGCCGCTTCCACTGCTGCGCGCTCCACTTTGGCGTCCAACCCTGCCGCCGGTTTGTCCTTCGGCTGAACGAACCCCATCCCGCCTTCCATTAATTCCATGATCCCGCCTCCGCCCAGGTTCGACGTCATAAAGATCACCGTGTGCGACAGATCCACTCTCCGGTTGTCGCCCAAGGTGAGCGTAGCCTTGTCCAACATCCCCAAGAGCAATTGCCAGAGCGCGTCGCTGGCCTTCTCAATTTCATCAAACAGCAGGAACGACAATTTGAGCTGGTCCGTGTGTGAGGCCGCCAACGCTTCCTGAGTGATCAGCGGATGTGTTTCGCGGTGCCCAAGATAGCCTGGAGGCGAGCCAATCAGTTTGGCGATCTCATGCGAGTGCTGAAATTCCGCACAATCCACCTTGATTACCGCGCGGCTTTCTCCGAACAGAATCTCCGCGGCAGCTTCAACAATGCGGGTCTTGCCCGAACCGGTAGGCCCCAGAAACAATAGGTTTCCAACAGGGCGCCCCGGACAACGCAGTCCGGCGCAGAACACCTGATAGAGTTCGATGAGTGCCTGGACAGCCTCGTCCTGCCCCACGATCTTCTGCCGCAGCGCATCCTCGAAATGGCGCGACGCAGAACTTCGCTGCCTGGGGTCCAACTGTTTTCTGTGGGCCGATTGTGCTGTTGCTGCCATGACATCTCCTTCACTGCCGTGACTCGAACTCCGCCGGAACACGACCTTCAATTTCAATCTCCCGGAACTCATGACCTGCTGAACGCTCCCGATTAGATCGGATGCGATGAGGCGATAACAGCAGAACCGAGGAAACGAAACAATTGGACGAAGGTATCGACGAGACTTTGGTATCGAACCGGGCGAGGATCGTCGCCGTGGTCAGCCGGAGGTGAATACCAAAGTATTGTGGGGCGACGCCAAAAGTGCTTAATCGCGCCTCAATCAAGCATCGGAGGCATAGTTCGCTACGATTGAATTGTCTGTCGAACCACGCTAGTGTAGAGGCCCGTTTTCCAATCGGCGGGGGGCTTTGTGGGTACGTCGGCAGGGCCAGCGACGGCATTAGCAGCAGAGTCGCTGCTTTCTTTAGCGGTGACTGTCACATCGGAGCAGTACGTCGAGTCGGTTTTGCACAGTATCGTTCACGGGTTGGCGGCGCAACCAGGCGTCG
>Ga0210410_10000401_pt1 | contig 50242 bp, 46 predicted proteins | sample IncBWC4MmetaG_FD_161058 | JGI IMG/M metagenome (GOLD analysis project Ga0210410, IMG submission 161058) | Forest soil microbial communities from Barre Woods Harvard Forest LTER site, Petersham, Massachusetts, United States - Inc-BW-C-4-M | ecosystem: Environmental > Terrestrial > Soil >...
TCGCGCTCGAACACTTTGACCGACAGTTCGTTGCAGTAATTGAACACGGTGTTGACCTCGCGAGCCAAGCCGCAAAGCCACCCCGCGTGCTTGTCCTTCACCCGCAGGCGCAGGACCCGAACGGCACTGGATCTAGTACTGGACATCCATACAGTATACCAAAAAACCCATGCCGTAACACCTTGGCAAACATCGAGAAATGCGGGTCGTGAGATGCACGAAAGGCTACGCATGTCGCTATCCCTCGCCGGCCTGAAGGCCAGCGTTTCTCGCGGGGAAATCGGATGAATCGCAGAGGCTCATGCCGGATATCTCGCACAAAGTATTGGCGGACACGCTCCGAACCCTGGAGCAAGAAGGGCTCATTACGCGCACCGAGTTTCCCGAGGTGCCCGCGCGCGTCGAGTACAAGATCTCCGCCTATGGTGAATCGGTGCGGCCCCTGATCGAGGCTGTCCGCGTTTGGGGTCGAGCCCATTTGGAGCGCGGTCGAATCTGACTGGCCAGCCGTCATCGCCAGGATCGCCGCTCCGAGGCGTGTTCAAAACCATTCTCTGATCAAACCGTTGCCGAGCTTGCCGGCAATGATGGTCCTGGTCTGCGCATACTTCATCTGTCCGTTCATTCCGACTTTGGGTGGCGCGCCGAATATCAGCACGATATCTGGCGATACCAAACGGGACGCAAGGCGAAAGTAGCGTAGAAGGCGACTCTGATGTGCCGATGAGAATTCGGACCACGGTACGAATTGCGCCGGTTTCTCCTCTGCGCTTACCTCAATTCCAGCGTCGGTCAAAACGTACCGCGTCCGGAATGCATGGCGATCCCTGCGCAAGTGCAGACCGACCAACCCCATCCAGGAACCCAACCCAAACACAAAGGCCGCCCGAAAGGCATTTGCGATTGTCAGCGGCAACAGCAGGAGAGCCGCCAACGTCAGCAACAACGTAAAAAGAGAAATCGCCAATAGGACGGGCACCGCAAACGACAGCACACGAGTGCCGCTGCTTCCGTGGTCATATGTCAACGAATGCGTCGGGTACATCGCCACACTCTAGCGCATCGCGAATGGACACTGCCCACCGTAGCCGACTGAGCTAAACTCGACACCAGATCCGGCATCGCGCAGCGTCCCAAGGCGCAAGCCGAACGATCGTTCACGGTGAACCCAACGGGCACGGCCGTGCAGGCACCATCACCGGGCAAGATTGAGGAAACGAAGATGCTGTACCTCTCGAACTGGTATGTATCGCTCGCCATGGCAAGCGCGCTATTCTGGAATCTCGGCGCAAATGCTCAAGATGTAAAGACCGCTCCCTCCGTGCCGACGGCCACCTGCGATTCTGAGGAGTACCGACAGTTCGACTTCTGGATTGGGAGATGGACCGTGACCGAGGGCGAGCAGCCGGCCGGCCAGAACACTATCGAGCCGGACCTGAAGCGCTGTGCGCTCTTTGAGTCTTGGACCGCCGTCGATGGCAGCCGCGGCAGGAGCATCAATTTCTACGACCGCGATAGGCGCCGATGGCACCAGACTTGGATCGACGATCGCGGCGGAGCGCTCGAACTCGACGGGGGACTTGCGGGTGGGAGCATGGTTCTCGAGGGCGAGCGCCTGGATTCGAAAGCCAGAACTTCCGTCCGGCACCGGATTACTTGGACACCGCAGCGGGACGGGTCCGTGCGGCAGCACTGGCAAATGATGAAGCCGGAGCAGTCGACCTGGGAGACTGTCTTCGAGGGTCTCTACAAGCGTAGCCGGTAAGCGGCAACCGGCCCATCGACTACGCCGGCCCCTGGTTACTTCGGAAGCTTGCGAGCTTCGGTTTCGATCGCTCTCGCGATCTTCACCGCGGTTTCAGCGATTTCGGTGATCCTGGCTGCTTCCAGCCCGCTGAACTTGCCATAGTGAGCGGCGGCCATTCCTCCGGCGACGCTGGCGGCAGCTAGAATGAGTTGTTCCGTTTCCATATCGAGTTCCTTCCACGTGCAGTTGAATCCGACGCTGCCGAGGTCTTCGCCATTCGACACTCGTCGTCCGAAGCCGACTCTAAGCTTCTACTGCGCTTGCCGATAGCGGAGAGGCTGCGTTTTGTGCGTCGCCACACCGCCGGAACGACGCCGTCAACCTGCGATATGAGTATTTTTCGCCGGACACGCAGGAAGCAAATGACGAAAGCGTTTCGCTAATGGTCGTCGTGTTTATCGTGGTCGTCGTGTTTATCGTGGCCGTGTCCATGACCATGATCGCCACGATCCTCGTGACCGCGATCGTCGTCGTGCCTGCGGCGGTCGTAATCCGGCTCGTATTCAGCGGACCGTACGAAGTACACCGGCCGATTGCAAGCGTTGTATTCCCGGCAATGCTTGCGCCAATTCTTCGCATGGCCGGGCGGCACGTGCAGGTAGACGGGCGGTGGCGGGGCCTCTTGCGGCTCGATAATCATCGGTTGTGCATAGACCAACGGCGGCGGAGCGGCATTGCCTAGATGAACCTGGCCATAGACGCCGGGTGCCACTTGTCCCGATAAGATGATATTGATACCCAAATCACCCGCGCGCCCGACGCTGGCAGCGGTGAGCGTGAGTGCGGCCATCGACACAATGAACAATTGACGCATTTTCAATCCTCGGTGAATCGGTACCCGGGCATCTTGCAAGGTAGACCGACCCGACACAAGATAAGCGGCCGTCGTCGATCACCGACACGGTTCTTCCGCACGGCATCAATCCGAGAAACTGTGAACAAGTACCGGCTTCGAATTTCTGCATTACTCACTTGTCATTTTCGCGACTGCGGCTCTCCCGGCACTCAAGCTAAACGCCCGCCCTTGCATATTGGGGGGAAGAGTGCATGTGAATGAGTCTTCATTGTCGACCTGCGTTCACCTCAGGGTTTCGTGAGAGAATCCGCATCCGAGGCAATCTCAAAAGTGAAGGAGCTTCCCGATGATTTCACTGCGTAAATCTCCTTTGGTTTTGCTCCTTGGCCTGTTGACCGCATCGGTCATCGTCGTCCCGGCCACTTCGCGGGCTGACACGGACGATCCTCCGTCGCGCGTCGCGCGTCTCGCGTATCTCGAAGGCTCGATCTCATTTCAGCCCGGTGGTACCGACGAATGGGTCGCAGCGCCGCTCAATCGACCGATCACCACGGGCGACAAGATTTGGTCGGACCAGGCCAGCCGCGCAGAGCTGCAGCTGGATGGCTCAGCTCTTCGACTCTCGAGCAATACGGCAGTGTCGTTCCTCAATTTGGGCGATAACGTCTCTCAGATTCAGTTATCGGTCGGTACCTTGCTGGTGCGGGTCCGACGACTCGACGACAATGAGACTTACGAAATCGACACGCCGAATCTGGCATTTTCGGTCCTGCAGCCGGGCGTATACCGCATCACGGTCGATGAATCCGGTACCACCACCGCAATAGCCGTGCGCAGCGGCCAGGGTGAGGTCACCGGCGCCGGCGCCGCATATACGGTTTATGCCAATGAGAACGACGTCTTTTCGGGCACCGATGAGCTTGTTGAAAATGCGCAACCCTACTACCCTGGCCAGGACTCGTTTGATGCGTGGAGCCGGAGCCGCGACAGCCGCTGGGATAACTCCGTCTCCGCTCGCTATGTGTCTTCCGATGTCGTCGGTTATGAGGATCTCGATGGCCAAGGGGCGTGGGAATCGACCCCCGAGTACGGCAATGTGTGGTTCCCGCGCGGTGTCGAAGCGGGCTGGGCTCCCTATCATGACGGCCATTGGTCTTACATCGAGCCTTGGGGATACACCTGGGTCGATGATCAGCGATGGGGATTTGCTCCGTTTCATTATGGCCGGTGGATTTCACTGCGAGGCGCCTGGGGCTGGGTGCCGTGTCCGCCGCGCGCAAACGGCGTGGAGTACGTGCGCCCGGTCTACGCCCCGGCGCTGGTGGCTTGGGTTGGCGTCGGCGCAGGGGTCGCCTGGTTTGCGCTGGGACCGCGCGAGGTCTTCGTTCCCTCCTATCCGGTGAGTCGGCGCTATGTGAATAACATCAACGTCTCGAACACCACGGTCAATACGACGGTCATCAACAATGTTTACAACACCACGATCATCAACAACAAGACCATCAATGTAACGAACGTCAACTACGCCAACCGCAACGTGCCCGGCGCCGTGGCGGCGACCACGTCGCAGGCGTTCACGACTGCGCAGCCGGTCGCGAGAAATTCGGTGCATGTCGATGCGCGCGAAATTGTGAGTGCGCAAGTCCGAGCGGTTACTCCGCCAGTGGTACCCACGAAACAATCGGTCCTCGGCGGCGCTCGATCGGCCGCGGCGAGGCCGTCGGCGATCGTACAGACCCGAGCCGTTGTTGCGCGGGTAGCCCCTCCCGCGCCACCCCCGGTGTTCGAGCGGCGGCAGGAAGCCATCAAGGCGAATGGCGGAAGACCGTTGAGCGTCGGCGCCGTCCGAAACCTGCCGACGGGTCAACCTGCGGCGGCCGCGGCTGTCAAACTTGCGCCACCGGCCATGCCTGCCGTGGTACGTCCGCCGGAACGACCCGCCCCTTCGGTACCGGCCAATGCGCCTCCGCTATCAGCCAGGACAGAACCCGTACGTCCGCCGGAACGACCCGCCCCTTCGGCACCGGCCAATGCGCCTCCGGTATCAGCCAGGACAGAACCCGTACGTCCGCCGAATGCGGCCACGGAGATCACCCGACCTGCGGCAGTTGCCGTCCACCCGCAGGAGCTGCCGCAGAACCTTCGCCCAGCGCCGGCGTCGCCGAGCGTTGCCAATACCGCTCTCGAGCGTCAGCATTTGCAAGAGCAGCAACAGCTGCTTGCTCAGCAAGCGGCGGAACGGCAACGGGTGCAGCAGCAGCAGGAGCGCGACCACGCCCAGCTCGCAAAACAACAAGCGGATGAGGCTAGAAAACAGCAGCTGGAACAGCAACAGCGCCAGCAGCAAGCTCAACAACTGGCGCAGCAGCATGCTCAGGAGCTGCAGCAGCAGGCAAAGCAACAGGCGGACGAGGCAAGGAGACAGCAGCTGGAACAGCAACAGCGCCAGCAGCAAGCTCAACAACTGGCGCAGCAGCATGCTCAGGAACTGCAGCAACAGCAGGCAAGGCAACAGGCGGAGGAAGCAAGAAGACAGCAGCTGGAACAACAGCACCAGCAGCAAACTCAGCAGTTGGCGCAGCAGCACGCTCAGGCGCTGCAGCAACAACAGGAACAGCAGCAGGAGCAGAGGCGCCAGCTGGAAGCTCAAGCACAATCGCGTAAGCCGAAAGCAGCGCCACCACCCAACCAGAAGCCCTAAATTATTTGACCTCCGGATTGCCGAGGGCGTCCCGCGCGGCCTCCCGGTCCGCGGCGCTCAGGCAAACTCGCCGGTGATCTCGCGTCTCGTGCGCTCCTTCAGGAAACCTGGGGAGCGCACGCCAGCTGCCAAAGAAAATCCAGCACAGGCCAAGCAATCCCACGGCTTGCCAGTATGAGATGGCGCGCAGCCCGAACACGGCCGGTACAATGCCATTCCAAAGATAGAGCACCGCGTTACCAAATCCGGCCAGCACAATCGCGATGACCAATGCAATACCGAAGCCACGAATCAACCAGGGTCGCAACATAGTTCCTCCTATCAGTCAATGAAATAGCGTTCTTGAAATGGCGCCAACTTCTTGCGAAGGTGGAGCACGGCATAACGTTTACGAGCCAGCGCGGTATTGATTCCGATGCCGTCGCGCTGCGCGATCTCTGCGATGCTCAAGCCGTCGATCTCATGGGCTACGAACACGCTCCGCTGCTCTGCGGACAGTTCCCGCAGTGCGCAGACCAAATGCTGCACAAATATGGAATGTCGATGGGCGGCTTCCGGACCGGGGGCGTCGGACGCGCCGATTGAGGGGTCCATGCGGGACGCGATCGGGTCCGGCAACAACGCAATCGGTACGGCGCGGTTGAGCGGTTGACGTTGCCGCATCGCATCGGTGATTCGATTGCGCGCCACCCGAAACAGCCACGCGCCCATGTCTTCGACTCTGCGCGCCGCCCGATTCGCCACAATCAGTTCTAGAAACAAATCCTGCAGAAGATCGTCGACACTTTGCCATGCTGCAGCATTGCGCCGCAGCCAGGCGCGCAGCCGCGGGGTCTCCTGCCTAAAGGCCTCGACCGTGCGCCGGTCGCCGTCACTTCCTTCAAGCTGATCGGGTGCTGTTTTGCTCATTGCATCCGTGAAGACGAGCGGCGAGGAAAAATATTGTACGAGGCCGTGCCGGATTGCCCGGAACTTGGGCCGCAAGGGGCGGCAGCTTTATTGCTTTCGCGGTTCTCGCCTCTCGATCAGTCTCTGAATCCGGCTGAGCGACGCTATGTAAAGCTCGGTCAGCGCCCTGCCCTCCTGCTCTTCCAGGCCCTCGGCCAGCACATTCGCCAGGGTATCAATCGCGACACGCACGGTCATCGACTCCGTGTCGGTCAACTTCACACCGCTGATCACGATCTCGGCTTCATCTTGCACGGCAGCTCCATACCTTGAGCAGGCTTGCTGTTGAGGGTACAAGGGCGAGCGGATCGAGATACGGCAGCACCGCCCCCACGGATACAGAAGGAGCAGTCGCCGTCACCGCAGCTGACTGTCCTTGCTTCCCCGCCGGTTATAACCGCTGAATCGCGCAACGTCGCGATCCTGGGCATCTTGGCAGGCAAGGCACAGACGCACGCTCGGAACCGCGTCCCTGCGCGCCTGCGGAATCTCGGTTCCGCACTCGGCGCAATGAGTCAAGCCGGGACCCTGCGGCAAACGGCTCTGCGCAAGACTGATCGCGTCCTTCACCGTCGCGTCGATCTGGTCTTGTACCGCGCCCTCTTTCGCCCAGCCCGTGGCCATGCTTCACTCCGCAAAAAAATTCGCCGCCGAGTCAACGGCAGCCTTACAGGATATGGCCACCGGACTCGCAATTACAAGCCGGCGGAAAACAGCATGCTCGACGCCGGCCGCGCGCTGCGCAGCCGCACCGCAACTTTCTCGGCCGCCGCCATCACGCGCAGCAGATTCTCACCGGCCAGCTTGGCGATATCGGCATCCGTCCAGCCGCGGCGCATCAGCTCTGCGAGCAGCGCCGGATAGCGATCCACGCCCTCGAGCCCCACGGGGGCGTCCCCGATGCCGTCAAAGTCGGAGCCCAAGCCGACATGATCGACGCCGGCCACTTGGCGAATGTGGTCGACATGGTCGGCGACCTGGACGAGCGTGGTCGCGGGCCGCGGATGGTGTTCCTCCCAGGCGGCGAGAGCCGCCTTCGCGCGTTCCGGCTGACCGATATACAGGCCAATGTACGGCGGACTATTGAAGCGCGTTCGCTCGGCGGCCTGATCCGCATCCCAGTGATTGCGCGCGTCCGACACATAGCCGGGCGCGAAGTTGACCATGACCACGCCACCATGCGCGGCCACCGATCGAAGGATGTCATCGGGAACGTTGCGCGGATGATCGACCAGCGCGCGCGCCGAGGAATGCGAGAACATGACGGGCGCCTCGCTGACCGCGAGGGCCGCCTTCATCGTGTCGGGAGAGACGTGGCTGAGGTCGACCAGCATGCCGAGACGATTCATTTCCCGGACCACTTCGACGCCGAAGGGCGTGAGCCCGTGATGGACGGGCGTATCGGTGGCCGAATCCGCCCATGCGGTATTCATGGTGTGCGTCAACGTCATGTAGCGCGCACCCGCGTCGTACATCTGGCGCAAGACGGCCAGGGAATTATTGATCTGATGTCCGCCCTCGATGCCGATCATCGACGCAACCTTGTGCGACTGGTGTATGCGACGCACGTCCGCGGCGGTATATGCCATTTCCAGATCGGCGGGATATCGGGCTGTCATGCGCTTGACCAAATCCAGCTGCTCGAGCGTCATCTGAACCGCCTCGAACCCCGCCGTCGCGGCCGGTATCCACGCCGACCAGAACTGGCCCCCCATGTGTCCGGCGCGCATTCGCGGGATATCCGTCATCAGCGGCGCCCCGTCGGCGGGGACCGGCAGACGAGTCGTGTCGGACTTGAGGTCGACCGCCGACAGATCGTTCTTAAATCGCGCGCGGATCTCCCAGGGCAAATCATTGTGGCCGTCAATCAGCGGCGTGCGCTGCAGAACTTGCTCCACTCGATGTTGATAATCCTCCGCTGCCCCCGCGGCCAAGGGCAGCCACAGCAGCAGCCCGAGCACCCGAATCGCAATGTCCCTGTTCGATCTCGACTGACTCATCTTGATGGTTTCCGTGTTTACAGGAGTGACGCCCTCCGTCTCCATTATGACGAGCGGTGCGGGCGGCGGGCGGCGGGTGGACGGCGGTATGGTCGGGCGGCAGTTCGGCGAACCAATAAAGTACTGTATGATGATCTCGTATATATATGTTTTTTATAAATTTCACATTTTTCTCGAGCATCTACTGTGGAGACAACATTGACAGCATAGGGCTATGTTGTCTATTCTGAATGAGTGAACATAACACCGACCCCGGAAGTCGATCGCGCCGATGCGCGCGAACTCGCCGTGCTCGAAGCGGCCGTCGGTGTGTTCGCCCGGTATGGCTATCGCAAGGCATCGATGGACGAAGTGGCGCGGGCCGCCGGGGTGTCGCGCCAAGGTCTTTACCTTCAATTCGCCAACAAAGAAGAGCTGTTTCGCAAAGCGGTGGAGCACTCGCTGAGCAGCCAGCTCAACGCGGCGGTCGCCGCCCTGTCCCGACAGGAGGACAGCCTGGAGCGCAGGCTCATTGCCGCCTGCGATGCCTGGTCCGGACGATTTGTCGGTTCACTTGGAGCGGACGCCGCAGATCTCATGTGCGCCAGCACCTCGCTGGCGGGCGCGACCCTCAGCCATTACGAAGCCCAGTTCGAACTGGCGGTCACCCGCGCCATCGCAGACTCGCCGCTGCGCGGCTTTTGCATGAAGGCCGGTTTGTGTCCGGCGGATCTGGCGCACGCGCTGCATGCCACCGCACGAGGCCTCAAACACAGTTCCGCATCTCGCGAAGAGTTTGTGAAGGGCATGACAGCCGCGGCACGGATGTTCTGCACCTCGTTGAATCAATCCAGGTAAGGGGTATTTCTGATGTCCCAGGCAATTCCATTCGGCGCGCGTTCCACGGCGGACAATGTGCTTGCGGGCATCGATCTTACGGGCAAGCGCATCGTGGTGACGGGCTGCAACTCCGGAATCGGATTCGAAACGATGAACGCGCTCTGCGCCAACGGAGCGCACGTGATCGGTCTCGCCAGGTCGCTGCAGGACGCCGAGAGTGCCTGCGGCAAGGCGGGCCCCTTCTGCACCCCCCTGGCCTGTGATCTGGCGGATCTCGAATCAGTCGCCGCCGCGGCGGAGTCGATCCGCAGGCTGCAAGGTCCCCTGGATGCCGTCGTCGCCAATGCCGGCATCGCCAACCTGCCGACTTTGCAAACACACTACGGCATCGAGTTGCAGTTTCTGGTCAATCACATCGGTCACTTCGCCTTGGTGAACGAACTATTGGGCCTGGTGCGCAACGGCACCGGGCGCATCGTGGTGGTCAGCAGCAGCGCCAGCCTCAATCTCGCCCCGGCTGAAGGCATCATGTTCGACAATCTCGGCGGGCAGCAATTTTACGAGCCGCTCATGTTCTACGGGCAATCCAAACTGGCCAATGCCATTTTTGCCAAAGAACTTTCGCGTCGCCTGAGTGGCCGGGGCATTGCGGTCAATTCGCTTCACCCCGGCGCCACCCGGGGCACCCGCCTCAACAGGAACGCGAGCCTGCCGCGGAAAATCGCGTTGTCGGCGGCGCGACCGTTCATGAAATCGGCGCCGCGAGGAGCGGCAACCCAGGCGCTGCTGGCGGCGAGTCCGCTGGCCGGCGGAATCACCGGGGAGTTCTGGTCGAATTGCCGGATCGCCGCGGGCAATCCCCTGATGGATGACATCGAGCTGGCCAAGCGCCTGTGGGACGTATCGGAGAACATCGTCGCGCGGCACAGCGCCCGCGTCGCGAAGCCGCTGCCGCAAGCGGCCTAGCGTTGCCGAGCGTGGTCGCGCAAATCACGGGCTGACGGCTAGTAAACGTAGGGCACCATCATCCCTACCCTGGTGTTCTGCGCCATGGAGAGTGTCGCCGCATGAGCGCTGTTCATGCCATTGACGCACAGACGCACGTCGCCGCTCTTGGTATTGATCCGCACGCGGGCATGCCCATCGCCGTTCTTGAACTCCAAACGCGAGCCTGGGCCGTAGCGCGACTCCGCCGGCTTGGGTCCAAAGCAATTCTTGATGTCGCCGCTGAAGGACTGCACGTCGAAATCCCCTGACGGCTCGCCGGCGAATTTCAAGCTGATGCTGCCGCTGACCGACTCGCTTTCGATCTGCCCATCGGGCGCCAGCGCAAGCGCCGCCGTGATATCGCCCGATATGCTCTTGAGGCGGCTGCGGCTCACTTGAGCGAGCTCGATCCTCGCAGAGCCGCTCACCGTGGTGATGTCCACCTCGCCGCCGCCGCCCGATAGCTGGATATCGCCGCTGATGGTCTTGACTTCAATTGCCTTGGCAGCGCGCGCCGTCAGCCGCACGTCGCCGCTCACCGTACTCGCGTGGACATCGCCGCCGGCATCGCCCTTCAGGCTCCCGCTGACCGCCTGAAGCTTCAGGTCCCCCAGGACGCCGGACACCTTGCAGTCCGCGCTGACCAGTGTGGCCGTTACCGCGCTCCTGCTCGGCACATGCACTACCAGCCGCGCTTCGCCATCGGAACCCCAGCTTCGAACGGAGCGCGACACCACGTGAATGGAAGTGCGGTTGCCCTCGCCGGTCACATCAACCCGCTCTACGTTGTCGCCGGCCGTGCCGGTGACCTCCACCTCGTTGCGATCCCATCCGTCGATCTCCACCGTGCCCGATACGTTGACGATCTCGACCTCGCCCTGCGCATCGGCCGCCCTACGCTCTTGAATCGTCTTTCCGGCAAGGACCTGCGACCAGGGGACGGCAAGGGCCGCAGCTGAGCAAATTGCGGCGGCCCAGCCGCCGCAGCGAATATCGGAGTGTGCTTTTGACATGGGTCAGGTCCTCGTCATCGTGGGTTGAGTGGCCCGCACAACGTGGTCGTACAGGTCAAGTTCGTCGTGCCAGGTGCTCTGCCAGAGCTGTTCGAGTACCGGGCTCGCAGGGTCGCTGGCCAGTGCCTTGCGGATCTCCTCGTGCGCGCGGCGAATGACCGCCAGGCTGGCCTCGATTCGCGCGCGTGTGGCCGGATCGAGAAGCGCCAGCCGCTCGCGAAAGTTCAGTTCAAGATTGTCGCGCGCGGCCACATAGCTTGGATTTCGCGGCTCGTCGAAGGTCGGCGCGCGCGCCGCCGGCAGCGTTGCGGGCGATTCCGCCCGTCCATGCAGCACCGCCCAGGTGAGCGCGCTCGCCAGGCAGGCACCGGCCACGCCTGCCGCCGCGGCCCACACCATCGGCCGCGCACGGCGCGATCGGTGACCCAGGCGGGCGCTGATGCCGGGCCACAGATTTGCAGGCGGCGGGATGTCTTGGGGCAGATTCTCGAGCTGCTGATCCAGGGATTTTTGCAACCGATCTTTCATGTTTCCTCCAAGCCCAGTGCGGCGGTGAGCAGACCGCGAGCACGATGCAGCTGCGCCTTGCAGGTGCCCTCTGCGACACCCAGAGCGTCGGCCGCCTCCGCATGACTGAAGCCATAGATCCCCACCAGCACGAGCACGTGCCGCGCGCCCTCGGGAAGTCGCGCGATGGCGCGCTCGAGATCGAGCGGCGGCCCGGCGCCGCCGGGATCAGCCACCTCGGGCAAGGCTGAGGCGGGTTCCGCAACTTCGTATTCGTTTCTCAAACCTCGGCGGCGAGCGAGCACGGTACGGACGGCGATGCGGTGCATCCAGGTCGAGAAGCGGCTGCGCTGTTCGAAGCCGGCCAAGGCTCGCCAGGCGGCGACGAAGGACTCCTGAGTACAGTCTTCAGCCGCTTCGCGCTGCCCGGTGAGACGCAGGCACAGGCCATAGACTCGCGGCGAGAATTGCCAATACAGGCGCTCGAACGCCTTGAGGTCACCCCCGGCCGCGGCGGCGACGAGTTCGACCGGTTCAGCGGCAGTGGCCCATGCTCCCGCACTCTGTCGCATCTGAACCGCCCCCACTGTGCCTCCATTATCGCTTCGTTCATCCCCTTGGAGGGAAGCGGGCTCTGAAAGGTTTAAAGAGAGTCCGTCAGGCTTTGTACAATCCGGCAATGGTGTTCACCGCGAGTTCGGCCTCCGCGCGGTCGGGTATGGTGGAATCGTCGTTGAATCCGTAATAGTCGCTGTCGCCGACCACCTGAAACACCAATCCATCGCGGCGTGGGACGAAGGACACGCCCTTGTAGAACAATCCATAGTTTATTTCCGGTTGGGGAATCATGCGGGCCAGCTGTCCGCGCACCGGAACGATGGACTCGTCGCCGAACAGGGCGCGCGATCCGTAGCCCGTGGCGTTGATCAACACTCTTTCCCGCAATCTGGCCAAGTCGTCCGGCGTATGAAATTCCGCGATCTCGATCCTGCCTGAATTGGCGACGAAGTCCGCCAGGAGCAGCCGGGCATAGGCATTGATATTGAACATCATCAGAGAATTGCGCCGCAAAAACCGGCCGCCCAACGGGTGACCGCCCGGCCCGAAGTCCTCGCTCTGCGGTATGAGGTCGGCGATCAACTCGCGCTGCAGATCGGCGAATTTCGGCCGGGTATCGGTCGAGGGGCCGCGGCGACCCAGGGTGATCTGCTCATCGGATACGAAATAGTCATCGATGAATTCCACCGGATTGCCCGGCAGACCGAGCAAGGTCTGATACGTTTGGAACGACTGGCGGGCCATGCCCGCCCACATTTGTTTGAAGGCGGGCGTCGCATGTTCCTCGAGGCAAATCCGCGAGTCGGGTGTCCAGAGGCCGCTGGCGAGCGAGGAACGCACATTGGGCGGAAGGTCCTTGGCATAGATGGTGACGCGAGCGCCGGCGCGCTGGAGCAGCAAGCCGGAGGTCAATCCCAGCGCGCCGCAGCCGATCACGGCAACCTCGCGCGCGCCGATGGCCATCGCCTTTTGCACGGCGATGCCGCTCGACCCCCAGGACAAGGACCAGCCGCTGCCGCCATGGCCGTAGTTGTGGACGATGATTTTTTGTCCCACCTGCTCGACGTCGAGCCGCGGTCCCTGTGCACGGAAGGGGCGCGTGCACACGGTAATCTGGGTGATCCGGTCGGGGCTCGCGCGAAGCGGCGCCAGTTGCAGCGCGGGGAGCACCGCTCGGCGCCTTGCACCCAATGCACCGGCACCACAGCCGGCGATGCCGGCCACACTCAAGGCCGCGGCCGCTCCGGCCAGGAACTTTCGGCGTCCGAGCGGCCCCTGGGTGCGAATCATTTGAGTTCGATTTCCACGAATCGAAACTCATAATCGTTGGCGTTGATGACGTTGTGAGAAACGCCGGCGCGGCGCGCATACGAAATGCCCGCCTTGAGAGCAGCCTCTGTCACGCCGGTGGCGTCCTGCAATCGCAGCGTGCCGCTCGTCAAGGGTACGACGACGTAGTCATGGGCGTGCACGTGGTGCCCGGTGTCCGCGCCCGGGGCAAAGCGCCATTCTGTCACAATGACGCGCTCGTTCTCGACCTGAACCGCAGATGTCGCTTTCACACTAGCGTCCCCCAAACAGGCGTATCCGCCACGCCGCAAGCCTAACCGGTTCTAAAGGAAAGAATAGCCCCCTGGCCTTGTGCTAACGTTTCGCAGAACCGTCACAACGGAGCGAAGGACTATGCGGTTGATACTGCCCGGCGTGGTTGCCGCAGTGCTGCTGGTTTGCGGCGCGGGCGCAGAGGCATCCCCGCATCGGAACGACAGGGTCTACGAGGCGGCCACTGCCAATCGCACGGGTGCCCTCGGACTTCTGCAACAGATCGTCGATATCGATTCCGGCACCGGGGATGTCGCGGGCGGCGCGAAGGTCGAAGCCTTGCTCGCGGACCATCTGAAAGCCCTGGGCGCCGAGGTGCGCACCGAGCCGGCCGAAGCGCCGGGATTGCCGGACAATCTGGTAGCCGTCTTTCACGGTGCCGGTAAGGGCAGGATACTCATCATCGCGCATATCGACACCGTGTTTGGCCCCGGAACTGTCGCGGGACGGCCGTTCCGCATCGACCACGAGCGCGGCTATGGCCCCGGCGTGGGAGATGAGAAAGGCGGCGTGGTCAACGCGATCACCGCATTGAAAATCCTTCGGGATCTCGGCTTCAAGAACTATGCGACCATCACGCTGCTCCTCGACGACAGCGAGGAACGAGGTTCGCCTGGGTCCCGTAAGTTGATAACAACCCTGGCGAAGCAACACGACGTCGAATTCAACATGGAACCCGGGGATCCGCCCGATGCACTCACGGTCTGGCGCAAGGGCTCGACCGGCATTCGTATCCAAGTGAAGGGGCGCGCGGCCCATGCGGGGATGGCGCCGCAGGATGGACGCAATGCCGCCGTGGAACTCGTGCATCAGCTCGCGGCGCTCGAGGGTGCGTTCCCGCACACCGGCGACGGCACTACGGTCAACCTCACCGTGCTCAAATCCGGCGAACGCCAAAACATCATCCCGGATTTCGCGGAGGCGACGCTCAATGTTCGCTACCGCAAGCCGCAGGATTTCGACGCCGTTCTAGCCAGAGTCGAGGCCGGCGGCGGTGATACCCTGGTTGCGGAAACTCATGTGACAGTGCTGCACGATCCCTCCTTCCCGCCCCTGACTGAAAACGCGCAGATCGACGCCCTCGCCGGCCGCGCCCGGGCCATTTACGCGGAAATCGGCAAGTCCGTGGCACTGTCAGGCAATGGCGGCGCGTCGGAATCCGCGCTGGCGATGGCCGAGGGCACGCCGGCGCTCGATGGTCTGGGATACGTGGGCGGCGATTTCCACACGGATCACGAATGGATCGATTTGAATAGCGTGGTGCCGCGGCTCTATCTGTTTACGCGGCTTTTGATGGAAACCGGTGCGACGCCGCCGTGAACCGCAAGAGGCCGCCGCATGCCGCCGGTAATCGTCTGCCCCGCCTGTGATTTGGCGCATCGCCGCACGGCGGCGCCCTCGAAGGGGCGCACCCAGTGCGTGCGATGCCATGAGCCGCTGCAACGCCCGGAAAGCGCCGCCATCGAGACCGCGATCGCCTTCGCCTGCTGCGCCTTGGTGTTCCTGCTCTTGAGCAATGTTTATCCGCTGGTCGCGATGCACGTCAACGGCAGCTCTCGCGCGACGACGCTGGTGGGCGCCGCGCTCGGTTTTTACGCCCAAGGCTACAAGTCGCTCGCCGCGCTCGTGTTCCTGACCACCGTGATCGCTCCGCTGCTGCAGATCACGGCGCTGCTGTATCTGTTGATTCCGCTCCGGCACGGACGGCGCGCACCCGGTCACAACGGCGTGTTTCGCGTTCTGAGCCATGTGCGGCCGTGGAGTTTCATGGAAGTGTTCATGCTGGGCGCGCTGGTCGCGCTGGTGCGACTCTCGAATTTCGCGCATGTCGTGCCGGGGATCGCCCTTTGGTCGTGCGCCTTGCTCATGCTCAGCTTGTCCGCCATGACCAGCGTCACTTCGCCCGAGCAGGTGTGGCGATGGGTCGAGCGGAGCCGAGCGTGAGCCGCCACGCCACGGGCCGCAGTCTCGGACTGCTGGTGTGCCAGAATTGCCGCGCGACGGTGCGCGCCGTCGCGGCGCCATACTCGCACTGTTCGCGCTGCCAATCGACTTTGCACGAGCGCAAACCCCACAGTCTCGTCATCACGACCATGTTGGTTTTATGCGCCGCCGTGCTTTATGTGCCGGCAAACGTTCTGCCGGTGATGACCACCCGGACGTTCTTCGAGGATGAAAACGATACCATCATCAGCGGCGTGCTGGTGCTGATCGACAGCGGGTCCTGGCCGATCGCCTTGCTGGTGTTCATTGCCAGTATCGTCGTACCCTTGTTGAAAATTCTCGCCCTGGGAGCGCTACTGTATTCGGCCTGGGCGCGCTCGCCGCGCTTGCGCTTGCAGCGCAGTAAGCTGTTTCGATTGGTCGAATTCATCGGACGATGGTCAATGCTCGATATTTACGCCATTTCGCTGCTGGCCACTTTGGTGCAGGTCCAATCATTTGCGATGGTCTTGGTCGGCTGGGGCGCATGGGCCTTCGGTGCGGTCGTGGTCCTGACCATGCTCGCGACGCGCACTTTCGACGAGCGGCTTCTCTGGGATACTCCGCGGAATGACTGAACCGGCCGCTCCCGACTCGGACGATCTCCCCACCGCCGTGCCGGGAAGTTCGCTGTGGGCGCGCCTGCAGCTGATTTGGGTCCTGCCGACGGTCGTGATTCTGGCGGGAGCCTTCGTCTTGATCCACGAGAAGCTCTCCCAGGGGACCAGCATCGAAATCCGCTTCCGCACGGCGGAAGACCTTGAAGCAAACAAAACAAAGGTTCGCTACAAGGACGTCGAGATCGGCGAGGTACGCGACATACACGTGTCCAAGGATCGCAAAGAGGTCATCGTGACCGCCGTGATTCACCGCGACGCGAAGGAGTATCTGGTGGATGACACCCGCTTCTGGGTGGTGCGCCCGAGCATCTCCGCCGCCGGAGTGACAGGTCTGGGAACGCTGGTGTCCGGCGCCTACATCAGCGTCGACGTGGGCGTCTCCGCGACGCGCAGCGAACACTTCGTCGGTCTGGAAGTGCCGCCGGTCGTCACGGCGGACCGCCCAGGGCGGGAATTCGTTCTGCATGCGGACGATCTGGGCTCCTTGAACATCGGCTCCTTGGTCTTTTATCGGCACATTACCGCGGGTCAAGTGGTGGCCTATGCGCTGGACCCGGGCGGCACCGGCGTCACGCTCAAGATATTCATCAACTCCCCCTTCGACACCTTCGTCACCGGCGGCACACGATTCTGGCAGGCGAGCGGCATCGATATGTCGATCAATTCCGAAGGGGTCAAGCTGCGCACGGAATCGCTGACATCCATCCTTCAAGGCGGCGTCACCTTCAACGCACTCCCGGGGAGCGCACCGACCACGGTGCCGGTCGACACGGCGTTCACTTTGTATCCGGACCAAGAGCGTGCGATGCGCCCCACCGAGACGGAGATACGAACCTTCGTCATGTTCTTCAAGGGCTCGCTGCGCGGTTTGTCGCCGGGCGCACCGGTCGAACTGCACGGCATTGCCGTGGGCGAGGTCAAGAGCGTGGATGTGGAATACGACCAGGAAGCCGGCTCGCTGCGATTTCCCGTGGCCGTGGATCTGTATCCGCAGCGAATTCGCGGCCGGCAAGCACACGGATCGCAGCGCGCGGCCGGCAAGGACGGACCGGAAGCCTCGAGCCGGGCCTTGATCGACAGCTTGGTCGCGCATGGCCTCCGAGCCGAACTGAAGTCGGGCAGCCTGCTGACCGGGCAGAAATACGTGGACTTGGATATGCATCCGGATGCGCCCGCGGAGAAGGTCGGCTGGAACGATCGGCCCTCGGAGTTCCCGACCGTCTCCAGCGGGCTCGATGAAATCCAGGATTCCATTGGAACCATCGCGCGAAAACTCAGCAAGGTTCCTTTCGATCAGATCTCCTATCGGCTGCTTTCCACTATGACCAGTCTCGAGCAGACCTTGAAGAGCACGGATCAATTGATGCGGCGAGTCGACAAAAGCATTGCGCCGCAGGTCGAGGCCACTTTGGCCGAAGCACAGGCGGCCCTCAAGAACGCCAAGGATTTGCTGGCGCAAGACGCGCCCTTGCAGAGCGATCTCGGCGCGACATTGCTTCAAGTGTCGAGGGCGGCGAAATCGGTCACCGCGCTGGTCGACTACCTGGAACGCCATCCGGAGTCACTGCTGCGCGGAAAGCCGGGAGAGTCACCGTGAAATCACCTTGGGCGGCCATGGTTTTCTCAAGTTTTCTGAGCGCCTGCGCGACGCGCCAAGCGGATCATTTTTATATTCTGAGCGCGCAGCCGCCCGGCGCGAGTGAGGCGCGGGCGGCGGGCGCCACGCCGGCGACGCTCAAGGTGACGTTGCCGTCGTTGGTGGATCGAGCGGAAATGATACTCAACACCTCGGCGGATGGGGTCATGGTCCTGGAACATGAACGATGGGCTGCCCCCCTGTCCGACATCGTGGCGCAAGCCCTGGCCCGGGATATCGAGCGGCGGCGCGCCGATATACTGGTGACCGAGCACAGCGTGCCACACGCACCCGGTACCGCCATCATGATCACGGTCGACGTGGTGCAGATGACGGTGCGTCGAGGGGAGCGGGCGAGCATCGAGACGCACTGGCGAATTCTCGATCCGCGCACCGGCAAGGATGAGGCCGGCGGCGCGGTGTTCAGCGTCCCTTTGGCTCAGGATGGTTATGCGGCCGTGGCGCAGGCATTGAGCGAATGCGTGGGGCTGCTGGCGGACCGATTGGTGGCGCAGTTGCGCTAGGGCTGGACCGCTAGGGCTGGACCGCGACGCTAGGGCTGGACCGCGACGCTAGGGCTGGACCGCGACGTCGTTGTGGACCGAAGTGACGCCTTCGGTATCCTTGGCAATCATGGTTGCCAGATCGACCGCGTCCTGGGTGGGCGCTCGCCCGCTCAGCCAAACCACGCCATTTTCGTCCGTTTCCACCATGATCCGGGTCAATGTGATCAGATGTTTTGACGCCAGCTTGGTCTTCACCTTGGTCGTGATGACCGAATCCTTGACAAAGTGCTGGGACGAATCCCCTGCCACGCCCGATTTATCCGCGCGCACCAGCGGTGCGCAGATGACACCGGCCGCGAGCACGCCGGCGGCGATGAGAGGTTTCATACATACTCCTGCAAACTGTGATATCGGCTTCCCGCGCTTCAGAATGCGCCAACGAGCGGGCAACATCTGTAGGCACGGGAAGGTATCGCCTGACGGTCAAATCCCACACGTTGAGGGATGCCGCAATCGGCGGCAGCAGGCTCGGTGCTATGCTTATGACCGTGGACTGGCGCGCATTTGCAATTGCTTCGGCGTTCTTCGCCGCTCTGACCGCGATCTTCGGCAAGGTCGGTGTGTCGGAGATGAATTCCGACCTTGCGACTTTCGTCAGGACCATTGTGATCTTGGCGGTTACCGCACTGCTCATCTGGGTGCGGCACGAATGGCAGCGGCCTGACAGCCTGTCCCCGAAGGCCGTTCTGTTTCTGGTGTTGTCGGGGGTGGCCACCGGCCTATCGTGGCTTTGTTATTATCGCGCTTTGCAGATGGGTCCGGCCTCGCGCGTCGCCCCGATCGATAAGCTCAGCGTCGTTTTTGTAGTCCTGTTCGCCGTGGCCTTCCTCGGCGAGCGGCTCACATGGAAGGTGGGGTTGGGGAGCATCCTGGTCACCGTCGGCGCCATCCTCATGGCGATCTGAGACGTAAAGCCGACCGATTACCGCGCGTGATCGGCCTCGACCTTTGCGACCGCCGGGCGCGCCGACACGAGTTTCGCAAGCGCCTCCAGCTTGGGCAGGCGCGCGTACAGTTCGCGCTTTTCGCCGGGGTACCACGATGCGAGCATGTACAAGTACAGGTCGGCGATCGAATACTCGGCGCCCAACACATAGGGTCCGAGTCCCTCGCTGATCAACGCCAGGTGAGTGCAGAAATCAGCGGTGCCTTGCGCGCGGATCGCTTCGGCATCCGCCTCGCCCCGCGGCGAATAGCGGGCCGGATAGTAGATACGCAGCGCCGCTTCATAGACATTCGCCGACAGAAACACCATCCACTGCAGGAATGCCGCGTGCCGGCCGGTGCCCGCCGCCGGCGCCAATGCGGATTGCGGATGGGTCAGGGCGAGGTGGATCAGCATCGCGGCCGACTCGAACATCGCGGTGCCGTCCGGCAGGACCAACGCCGGCACCCGGCCGGTGGGATTGATCGCCCGGAAGCGGGCGACGTCCGCCGCTTCGGCGCCCACCCAAACTCGCTCGTACCGGGCGCCGAGTTCCTCGAGCGCCACCTGCACCGCGAAATTGCCTGACCCGGGCCGACCATAGAGTTTGTAGCTTGCCGTCATTGCCGCCTCCTCTGGCGTTGCCGCTGCATATTAGCGTCTCGAAGTCTCGATTGCGCGGAATTCAAGTATCCTTGCGCCAGACTCGTGCGGCGGAAATTGGCTCCATGGCGCGAGTATTTGCATCGTCGATCGAAAAAAGGATGGTCATGTTGTCGAGACGCGTTTTTCTGCGGGGCGCCGCCGCCGCTCCCCTCGTCGCAATCGCCGCGCGCGGCGGTTTGGCCACGGCAGCCGCTGCGGAACTGAAGTCCATCACCGCCGACGCGAAGCCAATTTCGGCCGATGAGCGCCGCGCGCGCATCGCCAAGGTTCAAATGCTCATGGAGCAGCGCAAAGTGGCGGCGCTGCTGGTCGAACCCGGGTCGTCGCTCGACTACTTTACCGGCATCCAGTGGCGCCGCTCGGAGCGAATCACGCTCGCGATCATTCCCGCCCGCGGCGAGATCGTGGTCGTGACACCGGCGTTCGAGGAGCCGTCGGTGCGCGAAACCCTGCAGGTGGGCGGCGATGTCCGGCCGTGGAATGAGCACGAGAGCCCCAGTGAGCGGATTGTTCAGGCTTTGCGCGACCGGGGCGCCGCCTCGGGTGTGGTGGCCGTGGAATCGACGTTGAGGTTCTTCATCGTCGACGGCATTCGCCGCGCATCGAATGCCTATGAGCTCGTCTCGGCCGACCCCCTGGTCCGCGAGTGTCGTCTCATCAAGTCGCCGGCCGAACTCGCGCTCTTGCAAACCGCCAATGACGTGACCATCGAAGCGCTTCGCTCCGTCCACGCGCAGCTGCGGCGCGGCATGAATCCCGCCGATATCGGCGCCCTGATGGACCGCACGACCGCCGCTCTCGGCGGCTCACCGGAGTTTTCGCTGGTACTTCTCAACGAGGCTTCCGCTTATCCGCATGGATCGCGGCAGGCGCAAACGGTGCGCGAGGGCTCGATTGTTTTGATGGACTGCGGCTGTTCGGTGCACGGCTATCAGTCCGACATTTCACGCACCTGGGTGTTTGGCCAGGCGAACGCGCGGCAGCGAAAGATCTGGAACACCGTCAAGCGCGGCCAGGAAATCGCTCTTGAAACCGCCAAGATCGGCCTCCCGGCGGGCGCGATCGACGATGCCGTACGCAGCTACTATGAGCACGAAGGCTGGGGTCCCGGTTACAAGCTGCCGGGACTCTCCCATCGCACCGGCCATGGAATCGGAATGGACGGACACGAGGCCGCCTACCTGGTGCACGGCGATGCCACTCCTCTGCAGGCCGGCATGTGTTTTTCCGACGAACCGGGAATCTACATTCCGGGCGAGTTCGGGATTCGTTTGGAGGACTGCTGGGTCATGACCCCAGTGGGCCCTCGTCTCTTCACGCCTCTCGCGAAATCGGTGGATGAGCCTGTTTGAAAGCCTTTATCGGGACGGCGCTGCGATGATCGTCCTCGCATCATTGCTGATTTGGCTGTACCTGTTTTTTGCGCATGGAAGATTTTGGCAGTCCGCGCCGCAATTACCTGCCGCCGCACCGCCCGAGTGTCCGGATGTGGACATCGTCGTCCCCGCGCGCGATGAGGCGCACATCATCGGCGAGGTGATCGGGTCGCTGCTCGCACAGGATTATGGCGGCCGGTTCCGAGTCATCCTGGTCGATGACAGTTCCAGCGACGGTACGGCCGCTCTGGCCGGCACGGCGGCGAACCTCACGGTCATTTCCCTGCAGTCAAAACCCGCGGAGTGGTCCGGCAAACTGTGGGCCTTGAGCCAGGGTGTCGCTGCCGGCCGCTCTCCCCTGCTGTTGTTGACCGACGCCGATATCGTGCACGATCCGCGGCATCTGTCCTCGCTGGTCGCGAAGCTTCTGGAGTCCCAGGCGCAAATGGTGAGCGAGATGGTGCGGCTCAACTGCACCAGCCTCGCCGAACGCGCGCTGGTGCCGGCCTTCGTGTACTTTTTTCAGATGCTATATCCATTTCGGCGAGTGAATGACCCGCGATCCTCGGTTGCCGCCGCCGCCGGCGGCACCGTGCTGATCCGGCGGGAGGCGCTTCAGCGCATCGGCGGCATCGACGCGATCAAGAATTCCCTCATCGATGATGTGGCATTGGCGAAGGCCGTGAAGAAATGCGGCGCGATCTTTCTCGGGCATTCCGCGCTCGCGGCCTCCATTCGCCGTTATCCGACGTTCGCCGACATCTGGCACATGATCTCACGGACCGCGTTTACGCAATTGCGCCATTCGGCCGCCCTGTTGGCCCTCACATTGATCGCTCTGACGGTGGTGTGGCTGGTGCCCGCCGCGGCCATTCTGTTCGGTCATCGCCGGCAATTCTTTTTCGGTCTGGCGGCTTTCACGCTGGCGGGCGTGAGCTACCTGCCCACCTTGGCGCGCTACCGGCGTAGCTTCCTGTGGACGCTCGCACTGCCGCTGATCGCGCTCTTTTACATGGCGGCGACCGCCGGCTCGGCAGTGAACCATTGGCTTGGGCAAGGCGCCCGTTGGAAAAGTCGCGCCTACGGATCCGGTTAGCCCTTCACGCCACCGGCTTTCGGCCTACGCCGGCCGGCTGGACTGCGTATCGATAATAGCGCAGATTATGTCCAATTGCCGTGCGAGATCCGCCCCACAGATTAGCGAAGGATTTCGTCAGCACCATGGCATACCGGGCAAGATGCATTGTCGCTCTTGCACAGTCTTGAACGCATATGGACATCCGACGTCGGGACTCGGTCCTCAATAACCTCAAGGGACGCGTCGCATCGCGCCTGGGGTCGTTATTTCCCCTGGGAATCACCGCCCGTCTCAGCACCACGCTCCTCGCGGTCGCGCTCCTCGCCGCAGCCGCCAATATGATCGCGCGCGAGAGCGTCTCCATCGTCCGAATGGTCACTCGCTCGCCGGTACGGCCGATGCAGAGTGCGCCCGTCAAACCGCAGGCCGCCGCCGACCCGACGATCGCCGATGCAAGACGCTTCAATGCTCTTACCCTCGCCCTCGGCCGCTATGATCGGGCGGTGCAGCTGCGCGCGAATTACGACTCGCCGGCCATCGATTCCGAATACCTCACCGCAAGCGCCGCCCTGCAACGCCTGGTCCACGAATACATGGATGGCGCGCCCGCCGTCAATTTGCGCGCGACCGCGGCCGCGCAGCGCGTGCTCGATTACCTCGATCGCGGGCGCACCCTGGTGCATGTCACGGACCAGCGCCGTCAAGCACGCGCGGAATATTCAGAGTACTCGAAGTCATTGAGCGGCAGGCTGCAGGAATCGCTGAATGGCGCATGGAAAATATTCGGGCGGGTCATCGCACCGCAATCGCTCGTACAGATGCGCATCTGCTTCGACGACGTCCGGGAGCACGCGGAGAGCGTGCTTTCCGGCGAGCCCGTGAACGCGGAGGACCTCCATCGCATCGCCGAGGGCGAAGCCGCCTTTGTCGCGGCATTCAAGGCGAATCAACCCAGTCTCATGAAATTCGAGGGCCGGGACTGGATCCGCAGCCTGGGGGAGGATTTCGACGCGCTGGTTGCGCGGCGGGCGTCGCTGGTCGCCTTAAATGCACAGCATGACGCCGCCATGCAGCGATTCCTGAGCCAGAGCCTGTCGCTGTCCGTCGCAATCGCCGCCGCGGCGCCCCTCGCCTCGCCCGCGTCCCCGCACGCATCTGTGTTCCCTTCGCACGAGTGGTTTTCTCCCGTACCGGCGCCGGCGCACAATACCGATGCAGAGACCTTGCTGAAGCGCTCGGACCGGGATGCCCGGACTTCCATCGCCGCAGTCACCGCCTTCGTCATGCTGCTCATTGGCGCGATTTCAATACTCACCGTGCGCAGCATCGTCATACCCGTGCGGCGAATGCTGAACGCGTTTTCCCAACTCGCCGGCGGCCACTCGAGCGTGCAGGTGTCTCGCGGGGGCCTGAAGGAACTCGACGTGCTGGCCGCCGCGTTCAATGACATGTCGTCGAGCCTGGCGGCCGCCCAACAAGCCAGCCGAAACCAACAGGAGAGCCTCGAAGAGAAGGTGGCGGAGCGAACCCACCAGCTGCGGCAGCTCGCGCAGCAGGATCCGTTGACTTCACTGCCGAATCGGCGGCATTTGTCTGCGTTGCTGGACGCGGCCATCGATCGCGCGACGGTGGAGAATCGGCATGTCGGCGTGTATTTTCTCGATATCGACAACTTCAAGAATTTCAACGACAGCCTCGGACATGTATTCGGCGACCGGGTGCTCATGAGCGTCGCCAAGCGCCTGGAAGAAATGGCGCACGGCCTGGGCTTTGTGGCGCGATTGGGGGGCGACGAGTTCACTTTTGTCTATGAGGACGCCGAGTCGGTTCAGGCGATCCATGATGTCGGGTGGAACCTGGTTCGTGCATTTCAAAAACAGGTCTCCGTCGACCTGCGCGAACTCAGCGTCAGCGTCAGTGTCGGAGCGAGCATTTTTCCGCGGCATGGACGCGGCGCCGAGGCGCTGCTGCGCGCGGCTGATTCCGCCCTATTTCGCGCCAAGGAGCTCGGCCGCAACCAGCTTGCCGTCTTTACGCCGCAGCTCATCGAGTCTGCCGCGACCCGCTTTACGACCGAGCAGGGGCTTCGGCGGGCGCTCGAGGGCGGCGAGTTTGAGCTGGCCTATCAGCCGGAAGTCGACCTGCTCACGTTCGAGACGGGTTTGGTGGAAGCGCTCCTGAGGTGGCGGACGCCCGACGGGCGATTGGTCAGGCCCGGCGAATTCCTCACCATCGCGGAACAGTCAGGTCTCATTTCGGAAATCAGCGCCTGGGTGCTGCGAACCGCGGTAACGGATGCCTCCCGTTGGCATCACGGCGAATGGCCGGACGCCCGTGTCGCCATCAATATCTCTTCGCGTCAGCTGCTGGATCACCGATTCATCGACCAGCTTCTCGTCCTGCTGTCCGAATTTCGGTTGCCCGCAAGATGCATAGAACTCGAACTGACTGAAACCATGTTGCAAACGGGGTCCGCGACCATCGCCGCGCTGCGCGTGCTGCAATCGCACGGCATCGGTATCGCGCTCGACGACTTCGGAACCGGATTCTCGTCCCTCACGTCGCTGGAAAAGTTGCCGCTCTCGAGAATCAAACTGGACCGCAGCCTCATCGCCAGCATCGATACCAGCGCGCGGTCGGCGGCCATCGCGCGTGCGATCATCGAGCTGTGCGCGGGTTTGGAACTTGAAGTCACCGCCGAAGGAATCGAGCGGCCGCGCCAGCTCGCTTGGCTGTTGGGGCACCAGCCCATGTTCCTCCAGGGGTATCTGCTGTCGGACGCCGTTCCTTTCGGGGACCTCCTGCGGGTGAAGGCCTCTCTGGTCGGCAAGATTCAGGATCTGCTGCTGTCGCTGCCGCCGGAACAGCACGATACCGTCATCAAATTCCCCAAAGTAAGGACCAGAGCCAAGCTCTAGAAGCCGGTTCGATTGGCCTCGACCACGGTGAGGGCGGTCATATTGAGTATTCGGCGCACGGTGGCCGCCGGGGTCAAAATATGCGCGGGCGCCGCGCAGCCGAGCAGAATCGGGCCGATGGCGACATTGTTGCCCGCCGCCGCCTTGAGCAAATTGTAGGCAATGTTGGCGCTGTCGAGATTGGGACAGACCAAGAGGTTGGCACTGCCCTGCAATGCCGTGTCGGGAAGTATGGCTTTGCGCGCCGCCTCGTCCAGGGCGCAATCGCCGTGCATTTCACCGTCCACTTCCAGTTCCGGCATGCGCTCGTGCAGCAGCGCCAGCGCAGCGCGCATCTTCAGAGCCGAGGGCGCGGCGCTGCTGCCGAAATTGGAATGCGACAGCAAAGCCACCTTGGGGTTGAGGCCGAACGCACATAGCTGATCCGCGCCGAGTTGAACGATCTCGGCGAGCTGCGCGGCGCTGGGATCGAGATTGACGTGTGTATCGACGATGAAGACCTGGCGCCCGGGAAGGATCAGCCCGCTCATCGCGCCGTACACATTGACTCCCGGGCGGCGCCCGATGACCTGATCGATGTAGTGCAGGTGCCGCGCCGTCGTGCTGATGGTGCCGCAGATGAGGCCATCCGCCTCGCCTTTCTTCAGCAGCATCGCGGCGATCAACGTGGTGCGGCGGCGCAGTTCGAGCTTGGCGTATTGCGCCGTCACCCCATTGCGCTCGGTGAGCTTGTGATACTCCTGCCAGTACTCGCGGAATCGCGCATCGTACTCGGGATTGACGACCGTGATGTGTTCTCCTATCCGGATGCGCAAGCCGTGGCGTTTGATGGCGCGCTCGATCACCGCCGGTCGACCGACCAGGATCGGCGTGGCGAGCTTCTCGTCCACGGCGATTTGCACGGCGCGAAGCACCCGGTCGTCCTCGCCCTCCGCATAGACGATGCGGCTGCGCTGGGGGGGCGCGCCGCGCGCAACGGCAAATATCGGCTGCATCAGGGTGCCGCTGTGGTAGACGAACTGCAGCAGGCGCTGCCCGTAGGCTTCCAGGTCGGCGATGGGTCGAGTCGCCACTCCGGACTCCATGGCCGCCCGGGCAACCGCCGGTGCGATCTTGACGATGAGGCGCGGATCGAAGGGTTTGGGAATGAGGTATTCCGGGCCGAAAGCCAGGTCCTCCATGCCCCCGTAGGCGGCGGCCACGATGTCGCTCTGTTCCTGGCGCGCCAACTCCGCGATGGCGTGCACGGCGGCGATTTCCATCGGCCGGGTGATCGTCGTCGCGCCGACATCCAGGGCGCCGCGAAAGATAAAGGGAAAACACAGGACATTGTTGACCTGGTTGGGATAGTCGCTGCGGCCCGTGGCGATAACGGCATCGTCGCGCACGGCTCTGACGTCCTCCGGCAGTATTTCCGGGTTCGGATTCGCAAGGGCAAGGATCAACGGCTTCGGCGCCATCTTCCTGACCATCTCCTGCGTGAGCACGCCGCCGGCCGACAGGCCGAGAAACACGTCCGTGCCGCCGATGACCTCATTCAAGGTGCGGGCCTTGGTGGGCTGCGCAAACCGGGCTTTTTCCGGATCCATCAGCTCCTGCCGGCCTTCGTAGACCACCCCGGCAAGGTCGGTCAGCCAGATGTTCTCGCGTGCCAACCCCAGGTCGAGCAGCAGATCCACGCAAGCGAGCGCCGCGGCGCCCGCACCGCTGACCACCATCTTGATTTTCCCGATGTCCTTGCCGACCACCTGCAGACCATTGAGGCAGGCGGCACCGACGATGATCGCGGTGCCGTGCTGATCGTCATGGAACACCGGAATCTTCATGCGCCGGCGCAATTCGCGTTCGAGCATGAAGCACTCCGGGGCTTTGATGTCCTCGAGATTGATCGCCCCAAACGTGGGCTCGAGGGCGGCAATCAGCTCGACCAGCTTGGCCGGATCACGCTGCTCGACCTCGATGTCGAACACGTCGATGCCGGCGAACTTCTTGAACAGCACCGCCTTGCCTTCCATGACGGGTTTGGCCGCGAGCGGTCCGATTGCTCCCAACCCCAGCACCGCGGTGCCGTTCGTGATGACCCCGACCAGATTGCCGCGCGCGGTGAAGCGATATGCGTTGAGCGGGTCCTCGACGATGGCCTCGCAGGCAGCGGCGACGCCCGGCGAATACGCCAGCGCCAAGTCGCTCTGGTTGAGCAGCTGTTTGGTCGCGGTAATCGACAGCTTTCCCGGCGTGGGAAATTCGTGATAATCGAGCGCCGCCTTTTTGCGCGCCTCTTTGATGTCGTCGATCTTCATGACGCGACGCCTCGATGAACGCTCGTCGATGAGCAAATTGGGAATCTTAGCTTACCAACCGGGTGAAATCATCGGGGATGGGACCGGCGTCCTGCGAAGGCACGCGGCGGCAAATGGGATTAGACTCATGGCCTGGGTGATTCGGCGGGTAGGAAACTCATTTTGAAGGATGCGACCATGGGCACCACACTCCTCAGCGGCGACGATCAGCTACTGCATGTCGACGTCGTCCGAATCCCGATTGCCCAACCCCTGCAGTGGCTGCGCGCCGCCTGGCTCGACATGCGCAGCGGTGCCAGCCTGGGCTACGGGGCGCTGATTGTGGCGATCGGCTGGACCCTTCTGGTGTTCTGCGCCACGCACCCGTATTTCATCGCCGCGGCGATTTCCGGGTTCCTGCTGGTGGGGCCGCTGATGTCGGCCGGTTTCTGTGAAATATCGCGGCGCTATTCCCTCGGCCAGCCGGCGACCTTCGACGACTCCCTGGATGGATTCAAGCGAAACGCCACGGCGTTGTTTGAATTCGGGGTCATCCTGGCGATTTGCGCCGCCGTGTGGTTCGGGATCTCGGCGCTGTTGCTCGGCACGGTGTTTCACATTGGCGCGCCCGATATCGGCGAGACTCTGTACCGCGGCTTTCTCGACTCGACGAATCGCGCCCAGGTCTTGGCCTATGTCGCCGTAGGCGGATTGCTGGCGATCGCCGTGTTCACCGTGTCGGTCGTGGCGATTCCGCTGATCATCGATCGGCACGCCTCCGCCGGCCAGGCGATGCGCGCGAGCGTCAGCGCCGTATTTCACAACATACCCGCCATGATGCTGTGGAGCGCGATGATCCTGGGGTTGACGATAATCGGTTACGCCACGTTTCTCCTTGGCCTGCTCATCATTGCGCCTCTGCTGGGTCACGCCACCTGGCATGCGTACAAGGCGATGATCCGCTGACCACCCATGCCGGAGGCGTTGCCGCGAAGCGCGCGAGGCGCGCGGCGGCGAGGGGCTACTGCGCGCCGGGCGAGTTGGCTTCGCGGCGCAGGAACGCCAGCACCAGCGCTTCCGCCCTGCGAGGGGCGGCCAGGCTCAAGCTGCCGTTGAAGACCCGGTGAATGAGACCCGAGCGCCAGGACTCGAACACCGCGGGGTTGATGTAGGACTTGCGGCAAACCGCGGGGGTGTTGCGCAGCTTGGCGGCGACCTGGCTGACCACGTCGGCAATCGCGCTTTTCAGCGCGCGTTCGCTCGGCACTTCGGGCAATGGGGTGCGCGCGAACAAGGTGATTGCGTGCAGGGTTGCGCCCCAGGTGCGAAAATCCTTGGCGGTGAAATCGTCGCCCATCGCTTCGCGCAGGTAATCGTTGACCTGGCCTGAATCGATGGGACAGCGTTGCCCGTCGTCGCTCACGAATTGGAACAAGTGCTGACCCGGAATCTCCTGACAGCGGCGCATGATCTGCGCGATGCGCTTGTCGCCGATGTGAACCTCATGCGGGACCCCGCCCTTGCCGCGGAAATTCAACACGGCGCGCCCGTCGCGTATGAAACTCACGTGGCGATTGCGCAACGTCGTGAGCCCGAAGCTTTTGTTGTCGCGGGCATATTCGGTGTTGCCGATGCGGACCCGGGTCGCATCGAGAATGCTGACGACCACGGCCAGGACTTTTTCGCGCGGCAGTCCGGCCAACCCCAGGTCGCGCCGCAGCTGGCGCCGCAACTTCGGCAGCGCCTCGCCGAACGCCACCATGCGATCGAACTTTGCGCTATCGCGCACCTGGCGCCATTCGGGATGGTAGCGGTACTGTTTACGGCCGCGCGCGTCGCGCCCGGTGGCCTGCAGATGTCCGCGCTCCTTCAGGGTGATCCAGACGTCCCGATAGGCCGGCGGAATCGCGAGACTGGCGATGCGCTTCAGTTCCTTGGACGCGGCGAGGCGGCGGTTCTCCGGAGTCAGGTAGCGAAACCCCTTGCCCGCGCGCAGACGCCGGATGCCGGGCTCGGCGTCCGAAACATAAATGAGGCCTGCCTCGACCGCCATCTGCGCCGCTTCGGCTGCGACGCCGGTAAGATTTACAGCCGCTGATGAAGATCTCAAGGTCATGGCGTCCGATTGTTAGCCATTCGAAAGTCTCCGCGCCAGAGACATTCGGTCCAACCTGATGATTCTGTGACGCAATTCTGTGACGCACTGGTTAGAACATGTCGCCGGAGTCCTCCCACACGATTCGCGTCGGCCAACGGCACCCTGATTTGTCTTAATTCGGCGGTTCAGATTTCGAGCGCCGCCGGCACGGCATGCCCGCCATCGACGCCTATCTGCTATGCAGCGTGTGCGGTGATCTTCGCATCAGCGAAATCGTCGATGTCCCGAACTGGACCGTCTCGTTCTACTTGCCGCGCATCGTGTTCGAGTAACGCGGCCACGGAGGCGGCCGCCTGGAATACTCAAACAGGCTCCTCGGGGTCCTTCGCCAGCTGCACCAGCATCTTTCCGGTGTTCGTGCCGCTGAACAATCCGATCAACGCCGCGGGCGCCTGTTCGATGCCTTGAAGGACCGTGGTGCGGTATTGGATGCGTCCGTCTTTGAGCCAGCCCTTCATGTCGGCGAGAAATTGCGCGCGCAGCGGCTCGAAATCGAAAACGACGAATCCCTTCATGGTGAGCCGGTTGTAGATCATGTTCGAGAGAGTGGTGACCGGCTCGGAGATGGCGCCGAAATTATTGTAGGCGGAAATCATGCCGCAGACCGCGATCCGGCCGTGTGCGTTCATGCGCGGCAGCGCCGCATTCAAGTGCTCCCCGCCGACATTGTCGAAATACACATCGAGGCCGCGCGGCGCCGCCGACTTGAGCGCCGTGCGCAGCGCTTCTTTCTTGTAGTTGATGACCGCATCCAGCCGAAGATTCTCTTTGAGCCAACGGCATTTATCGTCCGAGCCGGCGCTGCCGATCACGTAACAGCCTTTGATCTTGGCGATCTGCGCCGCCACGCTGCCCACCGCGCCCGCGGCGGCGGATACGAACACATTCTCGCCCTCCTTGAGCGCCGCGGTGACCAGCAACCCGCCGTACGCCGTCAATCCCGTCAATCCCAGCACGCTCATGTAGGCCGTCAGCGGCATGCCGTCCGCGTCGAGTTTGGACAGGCCCTGGCCGTCCGAGAGAAAGTACTGACGGAATCCCTGCATCGACTGCACGTGCTCGCCTTCCGTGAAGCCCGCGTGACGCGATTTGAGCACGCGTCCGATGGCGCCGCCCACCATCGCTTCATTGAGCGGGGTTTGTCCGGCTAGCCGGGGTCGCATTGCCGGATCGACGGACATATAGATATTCTCCACCAACAGTTCGCCGGCGGCCGGTTCTGCAACATCGGTATCTACCACCCCAAACTGCGCGAGGACGGGCAAGCCTTGCGGACGCTCGAGCAGATGCACTTCTTTGCTACGCATGGGGACCTCCCTCCTGACTCCGGATACGCGACTTTACCTCAGCGGGGGCTCGGCAAGCGGGGCGGAGCATAACCCGAGCACCCATCGCATCGCGTCCTTGGGTAGACTTGGGCGTTGACTGCATCGGAGCGAGGGAGAAAATCACATGAACTCGATCAACCACGTCCTCAAGATGGGATCCTGCACCGCGTTAGGGACCCTTGCGTGGGTCTGCGGGTTGATATTGATGGGGCGCGCTGAACCTACCTTCAGTGCATCGAGGCACTATTCCCTGCCGGCGACGGCTGAAAACGTTCAATGGGGTTGGTACGACCCTGCCGAGAAGCCCAAACTCACCATCCGCTCGGGCGACACGGTATCCATCGAAACGCTCTCTCATTCGCTAGGGCAAATAAAACCCGGCGTGAGCATGAATGAGATCATGAAGCTGCGCAGGGACAACGACGGCGGCGGTCCTCATTCGATCACCGGACCGATTTACGTCGAGGGCGCGGAACCCGGCGATACGCTGGAAGTTCGTATTCTCAAAATCGTTCCAAAGTCCGATGGCTTCAATTTCAATCTACCCGGCAAGGAGTTTCCGACCGTCGGGTTGCTGGCGTCGGAGTTTCCCGAGGGCTTCGTCCGTTTCTACAAATTGGACCTGGCCAAAATGGAGACCGAATTCAAACCGGGAATCGTCGTCGATCTGAAGCCCTTTCCTGGAACGTTTGCCGTGGGGGTCGACCCGAACGAACCGGACGCCAAGGCCGGGCCCCCCATTCACGATGCGAAGGGCCGCACGAGCACGCTTCGGCCCTGGAAAAACGGCTCGAACATGGATCTCAACGAGCTGCAAGCGGGTTCAATCCTGTACCTTCCGGTGTTCCTCAAGGGAGGCTTGATCTGGACCGGCGATTCGCATTGCCGGCAAGGCAACGGCGAGGTCAATTTGACAGCCCTCGAGTGCGCCTACAAGGAAATTGAAATTCAGCCGGTCGTGCGTAAAGACTTGAAAACCGAATGGCCGTGGGCGGAAACGAAAACCGACTGGATCTTCATGGGTTATGACGAGGATTTGAATCAGGCAATGAAGATCGCAGTCGAACAGACGGTGCACTGGCTCTCCGCGCAGTCGATCGTCCCGATGAGCCGCGAAGAAGCTTACGCGCTCACCTCCATCGTGGGCGATTGTCGCGTCACCCAGGTTGTCGATATCCGCAAGGGCGTGCACTGCATGATCCCGAAGGCGGTTTTCCGCGCCAGGGCTCTACACACAGAACGGCCGTAGATTGGTCGTTCGCTGCTTCTCGCGCTGCGCCGGGTCAACCGCATGTGCAGCTTCATCGTTATACTGCCGCGGATACAATCTGACTTCAATCCAAGCGGGGGCAATGTCATGAACACATGCTGGAAATTGGCGGCCGTTGCCGCATATGCGCTGTTCCCCGCCCTGCTCCTGTCGCGCACGAGTTCAGCCGCCGAACCGCCAAGCGCCGCAGCGCCGGATCGCGGGGTTTGGCGGAAGCACGAATACTCCTTTGTCTTCCTGGGCTTTACGTCGACCTATTCCTGCGACGGCCTTGCGGACAAGCTCGAAGTACTCCTCCTTGCCGCGGGCGCCAATCGCGACGCGAAATCGCGGCCCGGCGCATGCGCCTCCGACTTCGGCCGCCCGGACAAGTTCGCACGCGCCGATTTGACGTTCTACACTCTCGCGCCGGCCGCAAGCGACACGCCTGCCGACGCCACGCGAGTCGACGCCGTCTGGCGGCCGGTGTCGTTCGCCGATCACTCACCGCGCGAACTGAGCACCGGCGACTGTGAACTCATCGAGCAGTTCCGCAACAGCGTGCTGCCGATGTTCACCACCCGCAATGTCGACGATCACACCACTTGCGTCCCGAATCAGCTTTCGGGATCGCTCATCAGTCTGCGATTTGAATCGCTGGCCGCGGCACCGAGCGCCCCGCGCGCGCCGAGGTCTCGTCCGGGTGGATAGTAGGAGCCTGGCTCCTGGACCGCGTCACCGATAAGGCGCGCGCTTCTTGCAACTCTCCATTTTTCGGCGCGGCATGGCACTGCTCCTGACCGCGGTGCTGTGGAGTTGCGCACACGAGCCCCCGGCCGCCGAGCCGCCGCCGGCCGCCAGTCCGATTCAAACACGGGCAATGATTGAAAGATCGCTGCCGCGCGCCGCATCGGACCGGGCTGGGTGGGCCGCCGACATGTACGCGGCGTTTTCCGCGCTGGGAGTGGAGCCGACGCACGAAGCCGCGTGCGCCGTCATCGCAGTCACCGAGCAGGAGTCCGGATTCCAGGTCGACCCGGTGGTGGCGGGATTGCCAGCCATCGCGTGGCGGGAGATCGACAGCCGCGCCGATCGCGCGGGCGTGCCGCACGTGCTGGTGCACACCGCCTTGCAGCTGGCATCCCCCAACGGCCGCAGCTACAGCGATCGGATCGACCATGCGAGGACCGAAAAGGATCTCAGCGACATCTACGAAGACTTCATCGGCACGGTACCGATGGGAAGGACTCTATTTGCGGAGCGAAACCCCATCCGCACTCGAGGGCCGATGCAAGTCAATATCGCATTCGCCGAGCAATATGCGGCGGCGAGACCCTACCCGTATCCAGTGAAACTCAGTATCGCGGACGAGGTGTTCACGCGCCGCGGAAGCGTGTATTTCGGCACGGCGCACCTGTTGGCCTACTCCGCATCCTACGACGCGTACTTGTACCGATTTGCGGACTTCAACGCCGGCCAATACTCCAGCCGCAACGCCGCCTTTCAGCGCGCCGTCAGCAGCGCCTCAGGCATCCCGATCGCTGCCGACGGCGCACTGTTGCCGCACGACAAGGCCGGCAATGCGCCGGGAAGCACGGAACTGGCCGTACGCGCGTTGGCCAAGCGGCTGAACATGGGGGACAGCGCCATCCATGGCGCCCTCGAGAAGGGCAGGTCCGCGGACTTCGAGCGAACGCCGCTCTATCAGAAGGTTTTCGCCCTGGCCGACCAGGCCGAGGGACGGCCGCTGTCTCGCGCGGCGGTCCCGCGCATCGAATTGCATGGGCCGAAAATCGCCCGGCGCCTGACTACCGAGTGGTACGCGCGCCGCGTCGATCAACGCTTCCAGCGCTGTCTGAGCCGGTGAAGGGCCGCGGCGTGCTGCGCCGTTCGCGCACGAACCGTTCGTCCGTGATCTCGATCACGGCGTGTCTGCCCGTCGCGCCGATGTCCTTGCGCGGCTCGAATCCCTGATCGGCAAATCGATCCCGCTCGGCGGCGCTGACGCGCTTGACGCTCGGGCTGTCATAGTAGTCGGCCAAGTAGCTCGCGACGGCGCCGGCAGCCGCTCCTTCGCTGAAGAAACCCAGGCGCAAGGCATGCATGATGCGTCCTTGGTCGATCCCCGCCACGCAGTACAGCCGGTAGACGCTGAAGATATCGAGGTTTGGCACGGTCTCCGAGTCGAACGCTTCCTCGGACTGCGACAGTTGGATCGCGAACCATTGCGCCGACGTGTCATCTTCCAGTTCCAGCGTCGTCAACGCGCGAACCGTTTGAGTGGTTTCGAGGCCGAGTTCAACTACGCTGACCTGTTCAAACGGCGAAGGAGCCGATGCGCGTCCGCTCTGCGGCTGCGGCTTGCGTTCGATATGCGGCGCAACGGCTGTGGGTGGCGCAACAATGGCTGCGGGCGGTGCTGTCGCAACCGATGGCGCAACAACGGCAGCGGGAGGCGCTGCGACGGCAACCGGTGGCGCAACGACGGGAGCGGGCAGCGCGGCAACGGCAGCCGATGACGCAACAACGGCAGCGGGAGGCGCTGCGACGGCAACCGGTGGCGCAGCAGCGGTTGCGGGCGGCGCAACAGCCTTCGCCGGCGCATGCGGCGTGTGCTTCGCTCCGTGTTTCGCCGCACCGGTAACCGCTGCTCTGGCAGCCATGGGCTTCGCGCCGGGCTTGGCGGCCCAGGGTTTCGAGGCGATGCGCTTCACGGCCATGGGTTGGGTCGACACGGCCACGTCGGTCGATAGCACCGGGATCGCCGGCGTCGCCTCGCTTGCGGACAGCGCCTTCGCGATTGTCGACGGGTCCACCAGCTCGGCGAGCGTCAATGTAGGAACTGCGGGTTCTTCGGCCGGTTTTGCCGCCGCCGCGGTCGCCGGCGGCGACAGCGCCGCAGCCTTCGCCTGGATCGCGCCTATCGCACGCAGATCGTCCGCGTCCGCGGTTGCCGTCAGTGCGCCGGGATAGGTGTCTCGCACGTTTTCCAGAATGGCGTCCGCTGCGTCCTCATCGGCGAACGGACCGAGCCTGAGCCGATAGCGCGTGCGCCGATCCTCGGTGCGTTGTAGCTGATACACATGCGCGTGTCGACAGCCGGCGATGCCGTTTGCGGGCAGGTCGATCGGCGCGGTCGACGCGCTCAAGTTGATCACGAAGGGTCCGGGGCCGCCGAGGCGCGCCTTTTCCGGCAGGGGGGCGAGCAAATCGTCTATGCACAAATGCCAAATGTCTCCGGTCATTGGGTTATTTATCGGCGCGGCCATAAACTATTTTTCCATGATCGGTTGGAGTGCTTAAAGGATATTGGCGAAGCGGGACCTGCGAAACCGTGATGGGCGTCTCCACGCAGCGACAAAGTCGCTGAAACCCGGCATATGTAAAAGGCGCTGCCCGAAAAATCACTCGACAATCAGGGGATCCCGGAGTGCGGCGCGTTATGTCCACCGCGCGCTCCCGGGCGTGATCAGCGTGCCGTCGCCGCGTACACCTCGCGTCCGTCGAGGTAAGTCGCCATCACTCGAGTGTCGTGCAGGTCGAACGGATCGATCGCGAAGACGTCCCGGTCGAGCACGATGAAATCGCCGCGCTTGCCCGCCTCGATGCTGCCCGTCGTGCGTTCCTGCTTGAGCGCGAACGCGGCGTTGATGGTATAGGCATCCACCATGTCCTGGAGCGACAAACTCTGTTCGGGCAGCAGCGCCGGCCGGCCTCGAGCTTCGGAGCGGGTGATGGCGTGTTCCATCGCGGCGAAGGCATTGAAGCTGCTGACGCCCCAGTCGCTGCCGCCGGCGATCTTGGCGCCGGCGTCGCGCAGCGAGCGCGCCGGGTAGAGGTACCGGGAGCGCTCCGGACCGAGATATTTCACGGTTGCGCCTTCGACGTAGTCGTCGCGCTGCGCCCACAGCAACTGGAAATTGGCAATCACTCCGATTTCCTTGAAGCGCGGAAAATCCGCCGGATTGATCAGCTCCAGATGCGCGATCTGGCCACGGTTGTCCAATGCGCCGTTGCGGCGCCTGGCTTCCGCAAATGCATCCAATGCCGATCGAACCGCCCGGTCGCCGATGGCGTGAATGTGCACCGTCAGTCCGGCCGCCTCCGCCGCGGTCACGATTTGATTCAAATTGTCCTGCGCGAAATACGAGGGGCCGCGATTGTGAGTCGGGCGGCCCTGGGCGTCGAGATAGGGCTCGAGCAAGGCCGCGGTCTGCGACGGATACTCGATGACGCCGTCCGCAAAGATTTTCACCGCATCGGCGCGCAGAAAGTCGGGATCGATCGCCCACTTCGCGCGGAACTTCACCGCCTCGCCGATCAAAACCGCTGCGGGCTCGTGCAGATTCTTCAAATGAAACGAGCCGCGCACCCGCATGTTCAGCCGGTGAGCGTCATACAGGCGTTTGTAGATCTGCATCGTGTGATCATCGACGGCGGCATCCTGCACCGAGGTGATGCCCGCGGCGCGCATGGAGTCGAAGGCCTCATCGAGCTGCGCGACCTCATGGTCGAGGCTGGGCTGAGGCTTAGCGGCCTGCGCCATCTCGGCGGCACTGTCGCGCAGGGTGCCAGTGACTCGGCCCGCCGCGTCGCGCTCGATGTGCCCACCGGCGGGATCTTGGGTGGCGGCCGTGATGTGCGCGAGACTCAATGCCGGCGAGTTGGCCCAGACGGTATGTCCGTCCGAACCGCTGAGCAGCATCGGCCGGTCGGGCAGCATCGAGTCGAGGTCCGCCAAAGTCAGCGTCAGGCCGGACGGATTCACCATGACCACTTCGAACCACTCAGTGCGCTCTCCGGGCCGATCCTTGAGGCATCTGCGGACGCGGCTCTTGATGTCCGGAGGTGCGAGCGCCTTGTCGTCGAGGCTGCACTTGCCGAGATCCTGCGCGCTTTGCGCCGGATGCGTATGGGCATCGATGATTCCCGGCAGCACCACCCGGCCGTGAAGATCGACGGTGCGCGTGCCGGGGCCCACGAACGCGCCCACGGCTTGATCCGTGCCGACGGCCACGATGGCGTTGCCGCGTATCGCCAGCGCCTGTGCAACGCCGCGGCCGGCATCCTCGGTATGGATCTTGCCGTGAAGCAGCACGAGGTCGGCCGGCACGGGTGCCGCGGCGGCGGCAAAACCCAGCGAAATCCCCCACAAGACACCCAAGACATGGCGGGTCATCATAGTTTCAGCCTCCCCGTACCGGCCGCGCAAAACCGACGACTTCCGCGGCGATCACATCGAGCATCTGCGCAATGCGTGGTACCCGGCAGGTACCGTCTTCGTCGAATACCTCTTCCGCCGAATTGATGGCGGCGCCGAGCGGTGTCGGCCATCCGCGCAGGGCGTGCACGATGTCGCGCAGGGCGCCCAGGGTGTTCACCGCCGCGGGCCATCCACCGGCGGTGGCGATGCAGCCGACGGCGCGGCCGCTGAAGTAAGGCCGCACATCCGTGCGTAAGTCTTCGGCGTAGTCCAGCGCATTTTTCACGAGGCCCGAGATGCTGCCGTGATAACCCGGCGATCCCAAAATGATGCCGTCGGCCAATGCGAGCTCCGCAACCAGATCGCGGGCTGCATCGCTGCGCTCCGGGTTGTCCGGCTGGTAGATCGGCAGTTGCAGCGAGGAGCCGCTGATGAGTTTGGTTCGGGCTCCCGCGCGTTGCGCTGTACTGAGCACATGCCGCATGGCGCGTTCGGTCGAAGAATTGGCGCGCAAGGTTCCGCCGACGGCGACGATGTAAGGTGAACTCAAAGGTACCCCGGTGTATTCGCGTAGGACGATGCTACACGGAATCCGCGCCGCCGATCAGTGAGCGGGGTCCGCTCCCCGCGCGGCAAACGGCGGCTTGGCGAGCCAGATGAAGGGTATCAACAGCAGATACATCCACCCAAGCACATGGAACACGTCGTTGACCCCCAGGGTCATTGCCTGGCTGCCGATGACCCGGTCCACGTATTGAAGGGCGGCCGTGCCCGTGACGCCGTGGCTGCTCAGTTGCGCCTGGTACTCGGTCCAGGCGCCTGCCGAACTGCGGACGTGTTCCGTCAGCACTGCATGGTGGTAGTCGGTGCGCCGGTTCCACATGAACACGGTCAACGCCGTGGCGATGCTGCCGGACATGGTGCGCACAAAATTGTTCAAGCCCGAGGCGGAGGCCAATTCACTCGGCGGCACGCCGGACAGCATCATCTGATTCAGCGGCAAAAAGAAAAACGCAATGCCCAGTCCCTGCAGGAACCGCGGCGTGGCGAATTGGATGAAGCTGGCGGTTTCATTCAAGGTGGCGGTCCAGAAAACCGCGATCCCGAATATGCAGAACGCAAAGCTCACCGCCAGGCGCAAATTCAATCGGCTCATATTGCGCCCGACCAGGGGCGCCGCCACCAGGGTCAACAGGCCCACCGGCGCGACGGCAAGTCCGGCCCACGTCGCCGTGTAGCCCACAGTGGTTTGCAGCCAGAGCGGAAAGATGATGTTGACGCCGGTGAATGCGAAAAACGCCACGCCGATGACGAACGTGGCCACGCGGAAATTGCGGCGGCGGAACAGATGCAGATCGATAACCGGGTGGTTATCGGTGAGCTCCCACGGAATCAGAAACGTCAGGCTGACCAACGAGACGGCGGCCGCCGCGCTGATGACGGGCGAATTGAACCAGTCCTTCTCGTTGCCGTTGTCGAGCATGAATTGCAGGCTGCCGACGCCGATGACCAGCAAGATGAGCCCGATGACGTCGATGGGCTGTCTCACCCGGGTCGATTCGCGTTTGCGCAGGATCGACCAGCTGGCGGCCGCAGAGAACGCGCCCACCGGCAAGTTGATGTAGAACAGCCACGGCCATGACAAATTATCCGTGATCCAACCGCCGATGATGGGACCGCAAATGGGCGCGGTGATGATCACCATGGCCCACAAGGCGATCGCCATGCCGCGCCGCTCGATCGGATAATTGCGCAGCAGCGTGGCCTGCGCCACCGACATCATGGGCCCGGATACCAACCCCTGAATGAGCCGCGCACCAACCAGCATGGGCAGGCTGGTGGCCATGCCGCACACGGCCGAGAAGCACATGAACAATAAAACAGACGTGACGAAGGTCCTCACTTCGCCGAAACGCCGCGCAATCCAGCCGCTCAAGGGCTGCATGATCGCGGCGGCGAGCATGTACGAACTGATCGTCCAGGTCCCCTCCGAAGTGCTGACCCCCAGGCTGCCGGAGATGGCGGGCACGGAGACGTTGACGATGGTCATGTCAAGAATCTCCATGAACCCGGCGGTCGCAATGGCGGCTGTCAGGAACAACAGCTTGCCGCCGCGCAACGGCGGATACTCGGGCGCCGCCGCGGGCCGGGTGGGCTCAGCCATGACGGGGTTCGCCGGGTTCTACCGATCCGGCCCAAGATTGCGGCGCACGACGGCGTCGGCTTCGGCGCCGGCCCTTTCCAGATCCTGCACGTAGACCTGGGTATCGCCCACCGGCGTGTCGTTCGCATTCGGCGCCAGCACCGGCCCGTCGCGGGTCGTCGTGTCGACCGTGACGGTGGCCGACAGGCCGACCCGCAGCGGCGACTTCACGAGATCGGCATCGTCGATTTGAATGCGCACCGGCACGCGCTGCACGACTTTGATCCAATTCCCCGACGCGTTTTGCGCCGGCAGCAACGAGAACGCGGCGCCGGTACCGGCCGACATTCCCTTGACGTGTGCGTGGAAAATATAGGACCCGCCGTACAGATCGCTGCGAACCTGAGCCGGCTGTCCGATCCGCAGGTGCCGCAATTGCACTTCCTTGAAATTCGCATCCACCCACAAGGAGTTCAGCGGGACCACGGTCATGAGCGCCTGTCCCGCCTGGATGTGCTGACCCAATTGGACGCTGCGCTCCGCCACATACCCCGTGACCGGCGCCACGACGGCATTGCGCTGCGCGGCGATCCACGCGTCGCGATACGCCGCCTTGGCTTGCAGTACCGCCGGATTGTCCGCCACCGGCGTGCCGTCGACCAAGGCATGCGCGGCGGTCGCCTGGCGCACCGCTTGGGTCAACGCGGCCCGCGCCAGTTCGACGCCTTCGCGTGCATGCCGCACTTCTTCGGGAGCAATGGCGTGGTCGGCCAGCAGGGGTTCGCGTTTGGCAAGGTCGGCCGCCGCTCGCGCCAGCTCCAGTTTGCGCGTGTCGATGAGCGAGTCGAACTGATCCGCATTCGATTTTTCCTGGCGCACCTGGCGGACGGTTTGCGCCAGCGCGCTGGCCGTGCGGCTCAAGCCGGTTTCCGCATCGACCGGATCGAGGCGCACCAGCACCTGGCCCGCCTTGACCAGCTGAGTGTCATCGGCGAGGACTGCAATCACCGTGCCGGGAATCTGCGCCGAGATCACCACTCTGTTGCCGTTCACATAGGCGTCGTCGGTCTGCTCGCGCTGGGACAGCACCAATACCCAGTACGCCGCCCATAGCGCGCCCAAGACGACGAATATCACCGCGATGAGAATGAGGATGTTGCGCCGCTTATCCGTGGGCGCGGCGGCGGGCGGGGGTGCGGCAGGTTCAACGTTTGCGTTCATGGTGTCGTCGTCGTGGCAATCGAGTGGGAATTCGCAAGTTTTTGCGGGCTCTCGTAGCCGCCGCCGAGGGCGCGCTGCAGGGCGATATCCGCCGAGAGGGCCGCCGCATCGAGCTGCAGCAGCGCATCGCGCTGTTCGATCCAGGATTCCGTGGCCGTGAGCTCGGGCCTCCAATCCGTGATCTCCTGGCGCACGCGAGCCGACGCGCTGCTTCGCAGCTGACGCGCGGCATCGACTTCGATCGCGCGCTGCGTCCGCTGTGCCGCAATCTGCCCTCGGGTCGATGCTTGCATTGCCACGTCGCGCGCCGCACCGACCAGGGTGTCCTGATAATTTGCCACGGCGGAATCGATCGCCGCCTGACCGGCGCCGTAGCGCGCCTTGAGTCGACCGGCATCGAATATGGGCAAATGAATGGCCGCCGCGGCCTGCGGCACCCGGCTGCCGTATTCCAGCAATTTGCCGACATCGATGCTCGACAGTCCCAGCAAGGCGTTGACGGTCACGTCCGGGAAGAAATCGGCGCGGGCGGAATCCAGATTCCTTTCCGCAGCCTCCACGCGCCAGCGGCTGGCCGTGATGTCCGCGCGGCGCGACATCAGATCGATTTTGACGTCATCGGGCAGATTGCCGGAAACCGCCGGCAGAGGTTTTGCCTGCAGCGCCGGCAATTCCGCGATCGAACGGCCGACCAAGGCGGCGAGCTCGACGAGGCGCAGCTTCGACGAGCCGTCCAGCGCCGCGATCCGTTCACGTGCGGCGGCCAGCGCCAGGTCGGAGCGATCCGTGTTGTCGGCGGGATCCAACTCGGCCCTGACGCGCGCAGTGGCGATTGCGCCCTCGCGTTTCACGATGTCCTCGTATTCATGCGCGAGGGCGACGCGGCTCTGGTCCGCCTGCCAGCCAAAATAGGCATCCGCGATGGAACTCGCGAGCACCAGGGCGGCGGCGCTGCGGTCCGCCTGCGCCGCGTGCGCCTGGTCGATCGCCGCTTCCACCAGACCGCGCTGCTTGCCCCACCAATCGAAGGTATAGCTTGCCTGCAAGCCCAGGTCAGCCTGGTTGTACCAAGTGAACCCCAGCAGGTGGGGCGGAATGAGGCCGTTGTCGCTCAATCGTTGGCGGTCGATATCGGCGCTCGCGTCGACGCGAACGCCGGCTGCCGCGCCGGCGATGCGCACCGACTGGCGCGCCGAATCATAGCGGGCATGCGCCGTCGCGAGAGTCGGCGAGGATGCAAGTCCGAGGTCGATCAATTGATCCAGAGTGGGATCCTGGTAGCGTTTCCACCAATCCTTGGCCGGCCATTCGCCGCCGCCGGCAAGCTCCAGGCCGTCCAGCGGCGCCGCGCTCGTCAGTTGAACGGGCTTGTGTTTCGGCGGCAGCCCGGCGCAACCGGCGCCTGCGAGCACCATGGCGATGGCGGCCGAGCGCCAACCCTTCATGGCGCCGCTTCCGGCAGCGACTTGTAGGCTTCTTCCGCGGCGGCATGCAGGCGCTTCAGCTGCGCGATCAAGAGCTGCTGCTCCGAATCGGAGAATTCCGCATACATTGCGTGCAGGGAACCGAACAGCTTGGGCAGCAGGCGGCGCACCAAATCCTCGCCCTGTTCGGTGATGCGCAACACCATGCGCCGGCGATCATGGGAGGACAGGACCCGTGTAATCAGGTCGCGGCTCACCAGGGCATCACTGATGCGCGATAAATTCGCCGGACTCTGGCCGGCCCGCACGCACAAATCGCTGGGGTGCGCGACGCCGTCGGGTTGCGAGAACAAGGTGGTCAGGACGCGAAACTCCGCTTCGGCGAGCCCGAAGGGGCGAATTTTTTGTTCGAAACCCGCCGCCATCTCCCTGCCTAAGTGGATCAGCAGGCGGCAGAGCACGATCTCCGTGAACGGCAAATCCGGCACCCGCGCGCTCAAGGCACGCAGATTCGCCTCCATCTTGTCGATCGAGGTGTCGGGGGAGTCCGCATTACTATTCATTGGGCGTGATAATTCATTTGCATTCTAACCATTCAATGCAATATATTTTAGCAAATGAATATCTAGTTTGTAAATAATTCTCTTGCAATGGCAAACAACCCATGTCATTTTTTATGGATCAGCGTCGTTTTCCACCTGTTTCACTCGTCTAGTCCCTGAACGGTCGATCAGCAAAGGTTGCAAGACCGCAAGGGACCGCGTCGCCGCAATAATGGCATTTGACATATGAAGAATCTCTCACTGAAGACCGCGCTGACGGGGGCGTGCGCAGCCGCCGTGACGGGCTGGCTCGCAGGCTGCGCGGTCGGCCCCAATTTCAAGGCACCCCAAGCGCCGCACACCGCGGGCTTTGCCCCGGCCGGTCAGATGCCCGCCGCAACCACGGCTGCCGCATTGCCTGGCGGCGAAGCGCAGCGCTTCGTCCAGGGTATGGATATACCCGGCCAGTGGTGGACGCTGTTCCAGTCCGCCCAGCTCAATGCACTCATCGAGCGCGCGCTCAAGAACAGTCCGACTCTGCAAGCGGCGCAGGCCGCGCTGCGGCAGGCGAACGAAATCGCCGCCGCACAGCGCGGCAGCTATTATCCGAGCGTCTCCGGCACGGCGGAAAGCCAGCGCCAGAAAGCATCCGGGGCAGCCTTCGGCGTTCCCGGATTTCCGAGCTCCTACTACTACAATGTCCAGACTGCCTCGGTGAATGTGTCGTACACCCTCGATGCATTCGGCGGCACCCGGCGCCAGGTGGAGGCGCTGCAGGCCCAGGCCGAATACCAGCAGTTTGCACTCGAAGCGAGCTACCTCACGCTCACCGCGAATATCGTCGCTGCGGCCGTCAACGAGGCCTCGCTGCGCGCGCAGATCTCGGCCACGGAAGATATTGCACGCTCGCAGCAAAAGCAGCTCGACATCGCGCACCGCCGCTTCGATGCCGGCAGTACATCTCGGGTCGAGGTGCTGCAGCAGCAAGCGTCGCTGCAGGCCACGCTCGCAACGCTGCCGCCGTTGCGTAATCAGCTGGCGCAGCAGCGCAACCAGCTCGCGGCCTACATCGGCGATCTCCCGGCGGACTACACGGGCGCCGAGTTCAATCTCGACTCGCTCAACATGCCGCTCGATCTGCCCGTGAGTCTGCCGTCAAAACTCGTCGAGCAGCGCCCGGATGTGCGCGAATACTCGGCGTTGCTGCATCAGGCCACCGCGCAGATCGGGGTCGCCACCGCCAATATGCTGCCGCAGATCACGCTCACCGGAAGCTACGGCCAGACTGCTGCGAAATGGGCGGATATATTCTCACCCGCCTCCAATGTGTACAGTCTCATCGGCTCCCTCACGCAGCCGATCTTCAAAGGCGGCCAGCTGATGCACCAGCGCCGCGCCGCCGTGGCCGCCGCGCAGGAAGCGGCCGCCAACTACCAGGCCACCGTCATCACCGCATTTCAAAACGTATCGAACACGCTGTACGCGCTGCAGTCCGACGCGGACACGCTGGCGGCGCAGGCCACCGCCGAGCGCAGCGCGGCGGACAGCCTGTCCTTGGTTCAAGCGCAGTACAAAAGCGGCGGCGCGAGCTACGTGCAGGTGCTGATCTCGGAGGAAACCTATCACAACGCGGCTGTCGCGCTCGTCAAGGCGCGCGCGCAGCGCTTCGCGGATACGGCGGCGCTGTTTCAGGCGCTCGGCGGCGGCTGGTGGAATCGCGACCCGGCGCTTGCAGACTTTTCGACCGGCGCGCGTTACCCGCAAGCGCAGTGATGATTGCTTGGCGAGCCAACGACTCATATTGAAGAAACCGAGAGAAATTCCGTGACGAAACGCATGATCATCATGATTTTGGGGGTTCTCCTCCTGGTGGCCGCGATCGGCTTCGTGGTTGTCCGGAGCATCATGCAACAGATTGCCCAGGGCAAAGTTCCCCCGCCTCCGGTGGTGGTGACGGCCATGAAGGCCGCCAAGCAGGAGTGGCAGCCTCAACTGAACGCGGTGGGCAGCCTGCGCGCCATACGAGGTGTGGATGTAACCAGCGAAATCGCGGGCTTGGTGCGCGAGATTCGCTTCAAATCAGGCGACGAAGTCAAGTCGGGCGCGGTCCTGATCCAGCTCAATGCGGACTCCGATCTCGCGCAGCTGGCCTCGCTCAAGGCGGCCGCCGACCTGGCGCAGGTCACGCTGACGCGCGACCGCGTGCAACTGGAGGCCGAAGCGATCTCCCAGGCGCAAGTGGACAGCGACGAAGCCGATTTGAAGAGCAAGCGCGCCCAGGCGGCGAGCCAGCAGGCGACCGTCGACAAGAAGACGATTCGCGCGCCGTTCTCCGGACGACTCGGCATCACGCTGGTCAATCCGGGCCAGTACCTCAATCCGGGCGACAAGGTGGTCACGCTGCAAACCATCGATCCGATCTACATGGACTTCAATCTGCCCCAACAACAAATCAGCGGGGTATCGGTGGGTCAGCCGGTGACGGTGTTGAGCGATGCCTATGGTGGACAGGCTTTCGGCGGCAAGGTGACCGCAATCGATGCCAAGGTTGATAGCGCCACCCGCAACGTGCAGATCGAGGCCACGGTCGCGAATCCGAAAAGACTGCTGTTGCCCGGCATGTTCGGGCGCGCCGCGGTCGATTCGGGCGAGAAAAAAGCCTATGTGACCATTCCCCAGACGGCGATCACCTACAACCCGTACGGCGCAACCGTGTTCGTCACGGCCGACAAGAAAGATGCGAAGGGCAATCCTCAGGTTCAGGCGCAGCAGGTGTTCATCACGCCGGGGCCGACGCGCGGAGATCAAGTCGCAATCCTCAAGGGCGTGTCTGAGGGGACGACGGTGGTCACCAGCGGACAGCTCAAATTGAAGAACGGCACGCCGCTGCGCGTCGACAATAGCGTGCAGCCGCTCAACGACCAAAGCCCAACTCCTCAAGAGCAATGAGGCCCCCGCCATGAACTTTACCGATCTGTTCATCCGCCGTCCGGTGCTCGCGGTGGTCGTCAGCCTGATGATCCTGGTGCTGGGTTTACGCTCGGTCGGCAGCTTGCCGATCAACCAGTACCCGCACACCGAAAACGCGGTCGTCACCATCAGCACCGCTTACTACGGCGCGGACGCCGCGACAGTCGCAGGCTTCATCACCCAGCCGCTCGAGTCGGCGATCGCGCAGGCGCAGGGCATCGATTACCTGTCCTCCTCGAGTACCACCGGAACGTCGACAATCACGGCAACCCTGCGCCTGAACTATGACTCGAATCGCGCGCTCACCGAAATCAATACGCAGGTCAATTCGGTCAAGAACCAGTTGCCGCCCCAGGCCCAGCAGCCGGTATTGTCGGTACAGGTCGGACAGACGGTCGACGCGATGTACATGGGGTTCTACAGCGACGTCATTCCCACCAATAACGTCACCGATTATCTGATCCGTGTGGTCAAGCCCAAGCTCGATTCGGTGGAAGGCGTGCAGACCGCCGAAATCCTGGGCGCCCGTCAATTCGCGCTGCGCGCGTGGCTCGACGCATCGAAGCTCGCGGCACACAACGTCACCGCACAGGATGTGTTCGCGGCGCTGGGCAGCAACAATTACCTGGCAGCGGTGGGCAGCAGCAAGGGCCAGATGGTCACCGTCGACATGACCGCCGGCACCGACCTGCATTCGGTGCAGGAATTTCGGCAGCTGGCGGTCAAGCAGGTGGGTGACTCGATCGTGCGTCTCGAGGACGTCGCCGAGGTCACGCTCGGCGCCGAGAACTACGATCTGAACGTCGCCTTCAGCGGTCGGCGTTCGGTGTTCATCGGTATCAAGGTGGCGCCGCAGGCAAATATTCTCTCCGTCGCACAGCGTGTCCGCAAGGCTTTTCCGGACCTGCAGTCGCAGCTGCCGAGCGGCGTCACCGGTCAAATCGTCTACGATTCGACCACGTTCATAACCACGTCCATCTCCGAGGTGGTAAAAACATTGGCGGAATCTCTCGTCATCGTGACGATCGTCATCTTCCTCTTCCTCGGCAGTCTGCGCGCGGTCATCGTGCCCGTGATCGCCATGCCGCTGTCGCTGATCGGCACGTTCTTCGTGATGCTGGTGTTGGGATACTCGATCAATCTTTTGACCCTGTTGGCGCTGGTGCTGGCCATTGGACTCGTGGTCGATGACGCCATCATCGTCGTCGAGAATGTCGACCGGCATATGAGACAGGAACAGCGGTCGACGCTCGATGCGGCGCTGGTCGCGGCGCGCGAACTCGGCGGCCCGATCCTGGCCATGACGGTGGTGCTGGTGGCGGTGTACGTACCCATCGGCTTTCAGGGCGGTCTGACCGGCGCCCTGTTCACCGAGTTCGCGTTCTCGCTGGCGGGCGCGGTGACCGTGTCCGGAATCATCGCGCTGACGCTCTCGCCCATGATGTGCGCGACATTTTTTCGCTCCACTCAGGATTCCGGCCGGTTTGTCAAACTCATCGATCGAAATTTCGAGTGGTTCCGCGAGCGCTATCACCGCGCACTGCATGCCTTGCTCGATACCGTACCCGTCGTGATCGTGATGGGCGTGCTGCTGGTGCTGGTGCTGGTGGCGTGCTTCAAATTCACCAAGTCGGAACTGGCGCCGGAGGAGGACCAGGGCGTCGTACTCGCGCATATCCAGGGCCCGCCCAACGCGACTGCGCAGCAGATGCAGACCTACGCGGATCAGGTGTTTCAAACTGTCAAGCAGGAGCCCGAGTACGCGCAGATGTTCCAGATCACGGGCGTTCCGACCATCAATCAGGGCATCGGCGGCGCGCTGTTCAAGCCATGGGATCAGCGCACCCGCAGTGCGCATCAGCTGCAGCTCGACCTGCAGCAAAAGTGGGCGCAGATCGCCGGCGCCCAGGTGTTCGCGTTCCAGTTCCCGCCGCTTCCCGGCTCGAGCGGTTACCCGGTGCAGTTCGTGATCACGACGACCGAACCGTTCCAGAATCTGAACGACGTCGCCCAGGCCGTGGTTGCCAAGGCCCTCGCTGCGCATGCCTTCTATTTCGCGGACGTCGACTTGAAACTCGACAAGCCGCAGGCGACTATCGAGGTGGATCGCGACAAGGTTGCAGCATTGGGCCTGAGTCAGTCCGACGTCGGAAGCGCGCTGGGCGCGGCCCTGGGCGGTGGGTATGTCAACTACTTCTCGATCTCGGGGCGGTCCTACAAGGTGATTCCGCAGGTCCTGCAGGTGGACCGGCTGAATCCCGATCAGGTGTTGGACTACTACATCCGTACCCCCTCGGGCGCCACCGTGCCTGCAAGCACCGTGGCGCACATCAAGTATTCGGTCGTACCCGAGTCGATCAATCGGTTTCAGCAGCTGAATTCGGTGACCATCGCCGGCGTCAGCGGCATGGCCCAGGGGGATATTCTCAAGTTCCTCAAGGACACGACCGCTCAGGTCGCGCCGAGCGGCTATACAGTGGATTACGCGGGCCAGTCGCGCCAGTTCATCCAGGAGTCGGGAGGCTTCTTCGTCACCTTGGGCTTCGCCATCATCATCGTGTTTCTGGCGCTCGCCGCGCAGTTCGAAAGCTTCCGCGATCCGATCGTGATTCTCGTGTCGGTGCCGCTGGCGCTCCTTGGAGCGGTGATGTTCATGACCATGGGGTTCGCCTCGCTCAACATTTACACTCAAGTGGGTCTGGTGACCCTCCTTGGGCTGATCAGCAAGCACGGCATCCTGATCGTCCAGTTCGCCAATCAGCTGCAGGTGACACAGGGACGCTCAAAGCGCGAGGCGATCGAAGAAGCATCCTCGGTGCGCCTCCGGCCGATTCTCATGACGACCGCCGCTATGGTCTTGGGCGTCGTGCCGCTGGTCATCGCCTCGGGTGCAGGGGCCGCTGGCCGCCATGACATGGGGCTGGTGATCTTCGCGGGATTGTCGATCGGCACGCTGTTCACGTTGTTCGTGGTGCCCGCCGTCTACATGGCGATCGGCGCGGATCACTCCACGCGCTATGCCGCCGAGGGCGCGGGCGTGCCGGCAGCCGCGCCGCCGTGATGTCGCGAGCGATGGATTCCAAGGCATGGCTGCGCCCGATGAATTAGCGCCCCTTACGGGTACCGCGAAGATACTCGGCACCCTCTCCTTGGCGCTCGCCACGTTCATGAATGTGCTCGACACGTCGATAGCGAATGTGTCGCTGTCCTCGATCGGCGGCGATCTCGGCGTCTCGACCACGCAGGTGACCTGGGTCATCACTTCCTTTGGCGTGGCGAACGCGATCGCCGTGCCCTTGACCGGCTGGCTGAGTCAGCGCTTCGGCGCGGTGCGGTTATTCACGGCGTCCATCGCGCTGTTCTCGATCGCCTCGCTGCTGTGCGGACTGGCTACGTCATTGCAGGAGCTGATCGTCTTTCGCGTTCTGCAGGGCGCGGTCGCGGGGCCGATGATTCCCCTGTCGCAGGCGCTGCTTCTCTCCAGCTTCACCAAGGCCAGGGCCGGCACGGCGCTGGCCATCTGGGCGATGACCACCCTGATCGCGCCGGTCATGGGTCCTTTGCTCGGCGGGTGGATCACGGACAACATTTCCTGGCCGTGGATTTTCTACATCAATATTCCGGTGGGCGTGTTTGCCGCAGCCGTGACCTGGAGCATTTACAGGAACCGCGAGACCAAGCGCCGCGCGCTTCCGATCGACGGCGTGGGCCTCGGGTTGCTCATCGTGTGGGTGGGCGCACTGCAGATCATGCTCGACAAAGGCGAGGAACTCGACTGGTTCAATTCCTCCACCATCGTCGCACTCGCCGTGGTCGCGGTGATCGTGTTCTGCGTGTTCATTGTGTGGGAGCTGGTGGAGAACCCCTATCCGGTGGTGGACCTGCGGCTGTTCAAGCGCCGCAATTTCTGGACCGGAACGCTCGCCCTGGCGTTGGGGTACGGCGTGTTCTTCGGCAATGTCGTGGTGCTGCCGCTGTGGCTGCAGCAGTACATGGGGTACACGGCCACCGAAGCCGGCATGCTCACCGCGCCGGTGGGCATCCTCGCACTGTTGCTATCGCCCTTCGTCGGGCGGTGGGTGAGCAAGTTCGATCAACGCTTGCTCGCCAGCGTGGCCTTCCTGATCTTTGCGATATCGCTCTACATGCGCACCCGTTACAACACCCAGGCGAATTTCGGATTCTTGGTGGTGCCCATCATCGTGCAGGGCACCGCGGT